>Ga0184632_10001219_pt1 | contig 10520 bp, 6 predicted proteins | sample PLM31_50_b1_FD_133153 | JGI IMG/M metagenome (GOLD analysis project Ga0184632, IMG submission 133153) | Groundwater sediment microbial communities from an aquifer in East River, Colorado, USA - PLM3-1_50_b1 | ecosystem: Environmental > Terrestrial > Soil > Riparian zone | place: USA: East River... | reverse complement strand
TCGTCTGGAACCGGGCTGGGCTTGTTTATATCAAAAAGCATAGTAGAAGCCCACGGAGGCAAAATTTCGGCCTTCAATAATACAAACGGTAAAGGAGCGACATTTAGTTTTAGCTTGCCATTAGTAGAAAGTAGGGGTGGCACAAAATGTTGACGGAAATCTATAAGAGCACGGCATTGGGATGGCTCAACCCATGAATCCTCCAGCAATGACAGAATAAAATCAGCGCATCTGGAATCAGGCCGTTAGCATGACGTACCCAGTGTGACTAGGAATGATGCAAGAAAGAAAGATGCAAAAGACTTTTCAGCGATCTATTGTGATTTTCTCTTTCTTATTCCAAAGTTTAGCTCAATACCTCTCTTTTTTGAGTAGCTGTAAGTAAATGAATCATTTGGCATTACGGGGAAGCTGGACAATTGATCTTGATTGCAAAGGGGGCACCTACTATTCTTTCCTAATAATTCTTGTATACATGTTTTATCAAGACAGGTTACAGTCCAGAAACATTGGTCACATAGGAGGAATACTCTTTCGTTAACTTTAGGATTTTTAGTGTCACTCATTACTCTTTCTGTCAACTTCATTATTGTTATCTTTTTTGTTCGCGTTGCTCAATATCGATATATTGAATATTCAGGGCAAAGTTATTTTCCTACTGTGCTAATCAATTTAGAGCTAAGACAACAATAAAAGTAGCTTTATACCGTGATTCTTCATAACAATCTGTCCAATATTATTATTTCATTGGGATACTGAAACTAAATGTTGCACCTAAATCCGAATTATTTTCCGCCCATATCTTACCTCCATGTGCCTCAATAATGGCTTTTGAAATGAAAAGTCCTAGTCCTATCCCTATATTGGATTTGGACGCAAATTTTGTAAAAAGTTTAGTCGAAATTTCCGGGTCTATACCTGGACCCATGTCTTTCACGCTTATGATAAGAAGATTCTTTTCATCTTGTCTTTCCTCTTTCAGTATAACCCGAATTTGTCCTTGGTGAGTAAAAGTTACTGCATTATCAAGAATATTGCAAATCACTTGCGTTATCCTGACCTTGTCTATTGTAATCTTGATATTTTTTAGTCCCTCATAAATTAATACCAACCCTTTAGAGTGCTGGCCTTTACCCTCTACGTTTCTCTCTTCCAATTTACGATTATATCCCTCGACTATGTCTGTTACCACCTTACCTGCATCAACTATTTCTTTTGTTAGTACTAATGAATTGTTCTCTATCCTCGTAACATCCAACATAATTTGTGCAAGTCTCTCGAGTCTTCTCGCATTTAATATTACTTCATCAAGAAGACGCCGTTGTTCTTGATCCTGAATTTTGGAATATAGTAATTCTGAAAAGCCGATAATTGGTTGGATAGGATTGCGTAATTCATGAGCGGCAATATTGATAAAATCTTTTTCCAATATTTCCACTTGTTTCATTTTTTCAAACAGTTCCGCATGTCTCCAGAAGCTCTCAAACACAGCCAAATAAGATGAAATTATAGTTGGACTAATTGAATATGTAGATAGACCAACTGCATCGTATGATGAATTTTGCATGTCATCCTTTAATTCCAGGATAAGACATTGTTTATTGTCTACTAGAAGTATAGAGATCTTTGTTTCTAGGCTAGTACTTATGGTTCTAATATCTATTTTAGGAACAGCGGACTTTGTTTGCTCTATAAGCCGATCTAACTTATTATCAGTGGAGGGAAGTAACATCCTGATTTTAACTTTGTGTTTTTCTGAAGCGTCATTCAAGAGTGGTAAGACTCCCATTGCAATTTGGCGTTTGAGTGCATTCGAAGAGGAAAACAGAATATTGACCTCTTTTCTGGCCGATCTCACCATATCCCAGCCTTGAGCTATGGCATCCATGGGATTTTGAATGATTTCAATTTCTGCTATGCCAATCTTTTTTTCTATATCCTTTATCCGGTAGCTGGCATCAAGTCCATCTTTCCATAATTGTTCAAACATTGAACTAAAATGCTTTATATATGACCGTTCGTTACTAGTTAACAGATTCTGAACCATTCGTCCTTCATCCATCTCTTCTACAGTAGCAATAAGTCCATGTTTACTAACTGTAAAATTGATTGGCGCTAAATTTTTAACATGTCTTATTTTGACTCCCAGGTTTAGAAATTTTTTGACTAGATCAACACTCTCTTTTTCAATGCTCATAATCCATCTAATCCCTTCTCCCTCTCCTCTTCTCTGTCTTTCTAGTATTTTTTTACATGATTCGAAAAAGTTGTTATAAGTTAATTGCATTCCGCCGTAATTTGATACAACTGACAAACCAGAAGAAATCTCAGATAGGTGAATAATTTGTTTTATAATCTCATCCTGATTGTCCAGGATCTTGGTCTCCAATCGAATATTTCCGTCTTGTAGTTCCTTCAATCTCTCCTCAGCTGAAATAGACTTACTCCATAGAGTATCGAATATCTGCTGTCCATGTTCTACAACTTGAGTTATATCGCTATGAATAAGCTCAGATGCTATCACTTCTCTTCTATCTTGAACCAATGGAGCAAGATATTCTCCTTCACTAATCATAAAGTTGCTCTTGATGCCATCTAGATGTCTAAGCTCATGAACAAGGCTCAGGAGCTCCTTGCAGTACTCAGAGTTATGATGGGTGATTTCAGTAAGATATCTCAGCTTCACACCCCTATTCTTAGCGTCTAGAAACGCCTTTTTAATTGGTTTAAGGGATAGGGCAAGTGACGGTCTAGTATAACTCATACATGTATCAATTTTCTTGCTTGCTCTGTAGAAAATCCCTGTTTCAGTATCAATAACATTCTGCTTTCCAAAGATAACTTGTGTAATTGGGTTCTTGAGATTGCTAGTATTTACCTCTTTAGTTTTCAACGGGTCTCATTTTTCTCCATCAATAGGGCGTTTTACGTGTTGTTTGATAGTATTGATCAACACACTAGGGTTTACCGGCTTGATAATGAACTGGTCTACCTCTACATCGGGCATCAAGGTCGTGATCTCTTCAGCGATATCCAGTGCGGTTACAAACAGTATTCGAACAGTTGGATCAATACTCTTTAATTGTTGATAGAATTCAAATCCATTCACATGTGCCATCCGTATGTCCGTAATTACCAAGTCATAGTGACAATAATTTGATTCGATAAAGTGTGTCAAGGCCTTTTCAGGATCAGTAAATGAGTTGACAACCATGCCTGCTGATCTTAGATATTGTGTAAATAGAAACGAAATGGATGGATCATCATCCACTAGCATAATGGTCAGTGGTTTATGGATGATACTGATTTTGTCAATGTAAGCCTTGCTCATCTTTAAGATTGTATTTTTCATAGATTTTCCTACTTCGGTTTGTCGAAGTAGGTAAACAGGATATGAATACCTGATTGTTTTCCAATCCATTTTTTTTATTTCTTCAAAGTAGTAATGATCTGCAAGACTGGGAAAAGAATTTATAATCCTCCACAAGTCACCTCCTATGACTATGCCATTTGCTGGTGCCGTTCTGTTCATCTTGGAACAAAAGTTTAATGTTGGTCCAAAGAGATCGTAGGAAGCACTGGTTTCTCCAGACATGGCCACTTCCAACCTGCCATAATCCGCGCTAATTCTATAAGAGATACCTGGAAGCATTTCTTTTTGAAGGTTCGTGTTTATGATAGACCGTGACGATATTAAATTAAGTAAGCATTCTATTGCATCTCTGAATGATTTAATATTTTCTACGTTTGAGGTTTCTGGAAAGAAGAATATGACACCATCACCAACAGTCTTTAATATTTTCCCATTGTGTTTCTTTACAATCTCAGCAACTTCATTGATAAAGACTGTATAGAAAATCTCTATTTTCTTGCGGTAGTATAGTTTTGATGTGATCTGTGTAGAACCAACTATGTCTATAAATGAAATGCAATAACTCTCTGACTTGCTGGAAAAGGTGACTTCATTTTTTTTCAAATTCTGTCCTGGTTGTTTTGTTTCATTTCCTCCTTCTCTAATATTAAATAATCTTAGTGGAGACATACTAGTGACTAATCTCTTACCACTATTTAGCTCTCCACTCACTTCCATAAATAACTATTAGGCAATCTAAGATATAGTCGATAGTAGGTCAAGAAGCTTATTACTATACAAATTAGCTTATAATTTCCAGATTTAGTAAGGGATATCTCATTGTTATCGTTTACTTCAATTTGAGTAGGCATATAACAGCTTATAGGATCATGAGATAATTCATCAACTGGTGGTGTGATGCTAGATGGTGTCATGCTCAAAAACACTCCCTAAAATAGAATGTTTTCAATTACTTTTAAAGAACGCTTACTCTTCAATCACTGATCATTTGGTAAGTCTATTATCTCATTCTCTTATTTTTATGTTGGATGTAACAAAAGCAATTATAATGCCTGAAATGCAAAGACGTTTAATAATAGATAATAATTGCTACATATTACAAATCTATCCTGATTTTCTTCATCACTACATCTGACTAGAGTTATATGCTAAAAATGAGACTTGAGCACCTCAAAGATAGTAGTAGATAATTGATCTTGATTTAGCGGCAAAAAGCAGATATTGATTCATAAAAGTATAGATGGATACTATTGAATGGAACAATAAATCATAAGATAGCATGAAATATTCTTATAAACATTCAGTAAGCCAAGTATTTAATAGATGAAATAGGTAGACGTGACGCCTTAAATGATTAAGTTTAACTCTCAAATTATGCGGAAGTGATGTATGACTGTGATCCTTATTGAATCCGATTTCTCTTTATTATATTCTCTATACAAGTATAATAGCCTGAATATTTAACGGCCGGTCGGGACGTAGATTGTTAACAAATCGGATCCAATCAGAGGGACTGAATATTCACTCAGAACATTACTTTAAAATGTATATTATTATCAATTTTCACCAAGGTTCAGTTCCGGTTGTCTTTACCAGTCTGTTGAACCTTTTTCCCATGTTTCTAGCACTAAAAATTTGCCATATGAATAACACAATATAGCCTATTACTAAGACAAGAATAATCATCATCAGACCTATAGGCAGAGGTGGTGCATGGCCAGTTGGGCTATACTGTGCTTCATAAGCTCTAGTTGAGGTTACAGAGATTATTATTGTGAAAGTAAGAACATAGACTATAAAACCGCCAATTAAAATTCCAACGCCCATTCCCACTTTTCTAACGTATATGTGACCTATACCTGGTAAAGCAAATATTCCACCAATAAATGCTATGAGTGCGGCTGTTCCGGGACTCTTGTATGGCAAGTGTTCTACATGCGATGCTGATCGCTGATCCGTTGAACATGCTTTAAGATCTATACCACATTTTGGACAGTTTCTGATCTCTGCCTTTGGATCTAATTTCTTACCACAATTGCTGCAGAATTTTGGTTTATCACTCATTCATACTTAATTGAATTACAAATTAATAAAGTAATCAATACGAACTCATATTCTTATTACAAAGTATAAGGAAAATAATCGATTTTTGGAGTCTTTAGTTACTATTAGAGTCCGTAGGGATTCAATCCTTCATGTAATAGCGTTCTACTACCATGTATTTAGCTTTTATTCTGATAACGATTAGTTATCCAAAAATAGGAATTGCATAAACAAAGTTTCTGGGTCATAGCACGAGTGATTTGTGAACCAAATTTGACACTATTTTTAGGTTCAGTCTATCATCCGAAAGTGTATCTGAATCAAACGGTCTATGGATAAATTTAACGAGAAAAATGAGTTTGTGTTGACTTATCATAACTCCTCTTGCTCTTCCTGTTCAACATCTTCCAGCTCATGGGTTTCGTCCGTCTTTGATTTGTTCTCTTTCATCATTTTTCACTTCTCTTTCAGATTCCTCGCTTATGGTCTAAGAATTAAGAATACAAACTATAATAAAAATAATTACGAATATTTAATATCATATTAATAACAAGAATAGAACCAGTTGACTTTCAAAATTGAATCTCACGTTTCCATATCAGGAGAAATTGATAATGCTGTTTCAACTCTATCCCACTTGAGCTACCTGTTACAACAGCCACTCTACGATCAGAATTAATTCTCATAAGAACTATAGGACATAGAGACGCATAAAGCTAGTGTTCTTACCATTAGAAAGAACTTCTCATATCATTTACCAGTCTAATACGTGCGAACATGATTTCATGCTAAATCACACCTATTTATTAACACCAAAGCCGTAGTGTCGAAACTTATAAATCATAAGAAAGAATTCTTGATTATAGATGCCCAAATATGTTGCTGTCTTGGATGATCAACAAACTCTATTCCATACTACAGACTCTTTGAATGATACTATTGATGTATATTTTAGAACATTATTTTACCAAGGAGAACCGTAATTGAACCACAAGATCAAAGGTGTTAATGGAGTTAGTATTAATATTGAAGATGTTGGCACTGGAAGACCAATTGTTTTCATACATGGATGGCCTGTCAATCATGAAATGTTTGAATACCAATTTACAGAACTTCCTAAGCATGGGTTTAGATGCATTGGTATAGATTTGCGGGGTTTTGGAGACTCTGATAAGCCATGGAATGGTTATAGTTACGATACAATGGCAGATGATCTCAGAGCTGTTCTTGATAACCTTAATCTTCAAAATGTCGTTCTAGTTGGTTTTTCCATGGGAGGCGCAATTGCTATCCACTATATGGCCCGCCACCAAGGATCTGGAATAGCTAAATTGGCATTACTAGGCGCAGCTGCACCGTGCTTTACCAAACGAGAAGATTTTCCACATGGTATAGAAAAAGCTGCAGTGGATGATCTTATTCGTCAAACTTATACTGACCGTCCGTCAATGCTCAAAAACTTCAGCGAAATATTCTTTGCAAATCCTCAAAAGCTGAGTCCAGAATTCAAAATATGGAATTTAAGTCTTGGTTTAGCTGCTTCTGCATATGCCACAATCCAATGTGAAATTGAGTTAAGGGATGCTGACCTGAGACGAGATCTTGCCACGATACATATACCTACACTCATTCTTCATGGAGTAGATGATAAAATATGTTTATTTGACCTAGCCAGGGCAATGCATGACGGTATTAAAGGTTCACATCTTGTTTCTATTGAGAAAGCTGGACACGGGTTTTACTATGAGGAGAAAGAAAAAGTTAATACTGAGCTAGTAAGTTTTATTGGCTAACTATTACAATCTAACTGCACTTTGTAAGAAGTTTTCCCTTTGTAGTAAAGGTTCAAGAAGGATTAAATGCTGTAATTGAGTATTTTATCTTCATATTTATTTAGCTTCTAAAACATGATTAATTGACTAAATCATAATCTTCAGGTCTCTTCTTTCAATACATTATACATGATTTTATTCAATTTAATTATTCTTATCTCTGAGAATTGATTACTTCGGTATCATTCGTAATCAAGAAAGATGGTGTTTTAGTAACAAACTTATGAGGAGTCACAAATTCTATAGAGTCTATTACTTTCTTAACTTCTGGCAATTGGCTTGGATATGATTGATTAGTTCCTGGAACATAAGATATGTCATAAAACGTACCATTAACTTTGGTCATGACTTCAAGTGATGTTATTTTTTCATCTGGAAAATCCTCATTTAGTCTCGAATATTCAAATTGCCATGCAGGATATTTTTTTCCTACAGTGGTCTGGTTATCATTGATAAAGGCAAACCCGCGAAGAAACTCACTCGATTGGATGGACTTATACTTATGTCGTACAAATTCCATTAAAGTATGACAATTGCATTCTTTTTCCAGTTGTAGAAAATCTGAACTTTCAGAAATTGCATTTATCTTTAAAGCAGGAATTGAGTGTGAATAATTCTTCGACATGCTTAGAAATGCTGTGCAACCCCTAGATTCTAAACATCCTTGCTCATCCAGAAGCTCACTTGGTTCATCCCAGTAAGGTGGATATAATAATCTAATTCCCATATTTTGATACTCATACTTCACCATGTCTTCAGAAAACGCGGTCTGAATGGAAAGGATGAATAAAATTACAAAAGGTATACCATATAATAGACTCTTCACTATTTTTTTCTTATGTCCTATATTTAAAAATATTACTAATTTAATTCAATTACTGTTTATTCGAATTACAAACCTAGTATGCATGCAAAGCATTTTTGATTCTATTTTTAGAAAGGTTCTGCACATTATTGTTATTATACCCGTCGGGATATGACTGAATATTTAATTGGAACATAACTAGAATTTCTAAATCTCACATATAGTTCTAGTAATAGATGTTGGTTTTATACGACATATATTTGATCTTTATACTATCTTCGGTATCTTCTACTGTTCCATTTGAAGATTTGTCTAGTCCATGTCACCTCGAAATATCAGAAATTATCAGACCATGATCATGACACCCAATAGATATAGAAGTTTTCCTCCGGTTGTCTTCCATAATATCAGTTTATCTACCAATAATTACTTTTTAATAAAATTGCGCAAGGAGTATCGAACTCGAATTGTCATGAGCTCCCTCTCCTCTTGTATAAGTGTATTATTGTAATTTGATTATCTCATCCCATGTTCCAGTTGCTGAAAGCATATAGTATTTACTATGATTCGCAGATTCTAAATGTATAATATCGCCGGTTGTAATTTGAATTTGAAACAATCTGTTTAAGAATTGCAGGAAACTAGGCCCTGCGACTATGCTCTTGGCTTCCTTTTCAAGTGGTTTATTGTAGTACTTTTGCAGAGTATCAGTTAGTCCTAAACTACTAAGTTCTTCAACTAGGTCGGACAAGTCTATAAACTTCGAATTCCTTTTGTAGACGTGAAGTGTTGCCATGATGAAATACCTTGTTCCTTGTATGATACAATGTGGAATATATCATTTCCCTGTTTGCATATGCTAGCCTATATAGTTGGAATTACGATACGTACTTGACGGGATAGAGTTAATAGTATTTTTTAAAGAATGCAATATGATTATACTATGCTACTTCAAACTTTCGTAATCTGGTGATGCATACCTGAAATAACCAAGCATTGCATTGATTTGAAAAATGCGCGAAGTACCTAAGCATTACTGTGGGGGTGGTTATCGGTGCAGTAAAGTTTGTGGATCTATAACACGCAGAATCTTGAAGATAGATAACCATTAATTTCTGTAAAAGCTCATATAAGTAGTGCATAAATCAGTAAAGTGTATTCAACAAGAGCATGATTCGTGTGAAGGAGATATAATAGAAATTATCAATAGTTCAAGAACAACAAGAATTTGTGAATGTCAATGTCATGACAATATGTATAAACTAGTCAGTAGGATGCAGGCTGCAAATAATCAGTAATAATAATGAACCCACAATATCAACATAATATACCAAAGTATAACCTTATTGACAGTATTAAACAGATTTTTCAATTACATAAATAATGGGATTTGGTAAGAGATAACTGTATTTGCTCTAAAACATCAGTATAATTTTGCGCTAACCGCATATGCGATCCAGTCAATACCCATTCCACTAACGAAGGTAAGAGTGTGATCTTCAATCCTTTTTAATACTGGCACAATATTTTGATATTCCATGGATAACTAGAGGACGAATTTTAAATTAAACGAAATCAGAAAAGTCCTATAATTCCCGTATTTTCAAATAAAATGTCGGGGGCAAGACCTTTCTCAAAATAATTTTTGGAAATATTCGGAAGCGGCGATAATATCTGATTGGTGACACCGTAAGCTAATCCTATCGGAGCTATTCCATACAATGGACCTTTAGTCAACTCATATAGGTTTGATGGCATCCCCTCCTTGTCTACGGTAGTCATTGTTGCAATAACTTGCTGTGCCATACCTATTACTTCTCCGCTGCTCGGATCTAAAATAGGCGATCCGCTGGAACCTCCCATGGCAACGATATCCGTTTGTAATCCCCATGGGTTGTTACTGTCATCATCGGGCATTAATCCCGCAATACGTCCAAATTGAATTATGGGGCGCAAATGGATTCCCATTCCATCTTCACGATTATTTCTATACAGAACCAACGATACTCTTCCACTCGGATAACCACATATTACAATCTCATCGTAAAGTTTCAATTGGGTAGGTTCCTTGATATGTAAGAAATTATCTGAATGACGATTTAGCTTTCCTATACCTATATCTAGGTCTACTGACCCTGTAAATCCCGTAACTTCTTTAACAGGCGGCAGTCTGATCGCCTTTATTATGTGATACGTGTTAAGCTCTAACTGATCTCCTTTTGTGGTAATGTTGAATGCAGAATATATTCCTTCCATACTATTATTCTTTTCCTTATACTGAGCATTATACTTAATACATTGACTAAAAATATGTGCCGAGCTGACAATGTATTCTCCGCCGATCAAAAAACCTGTACCAAAACTACTTATGACATCTTTTGTATCCTTGTTGGCAAGACCTATCGCCACTGTTGCATCCTTAACTGCATTGAACTTATCAGCTTCGATCATCAAACAGCATACTGTT
>Ga0184632_10001218_pt1 | contig 10520 bp, 6 predicted proteins | sample PLM31_50_b1_FD_133153 | JGI IMG/M metagenome (GOLD analysis project Ga0184632, IMG submission 133153) | Groundwater sediment microbial communities from an aquifer in East River, Colorado, USA - PLM3-1_50_b1 | ecosystem: Environmental > Terrestrial > Soil > Riparian zone | place: USA: East River... | reverse complement strand
CGTCGTCGGATACGTACAGAACTTCCTCCTTCGCGCCGAAGCTGACGCCTGTGGGCTCGCGGCTGAAGCCGACCGTCGTACCGGTGCCGACGAGATGCCCCGTGCGCTTTATGAGGTACAGGTTCGCGCCGCGATAGAGCGGCATCTCCTCCACCTCCGAGTCACTGACGAGCAACGTGTCGCTCTCTGCCATATACGTGATTCCTGCAGGATCAGGCGCGGGTGTGTGAAGCTGCGAGGTACGAATCGTCTTGGCCAGCGTCCCTGCGAACGTCTTCGAGAGTCTGGAATGTGGAGAGAGCGACAGCTCGACGATGCGACCTTCCCGCCTGCCGCCGCCCGCGTCGGCGACGTACAGGCTCTGAATTCTCGGGCGGTCCGTTCGGTCGGCGCTGGGCGCGAAGACCAGCGCCCGGAGATTCCGTATTCGTGCGCTTCCGATGTCGAACGTCTTCGCAACCTTTCCCGAGCGATCGACCGCGAAGAGGAGGCGCCGTTCGGGGTTGGCGACGTAAAGCAGGCCGTCGACGGGGTTGCGCGCAAGCCCTCGCAATCTCCCGTCGCCGAGACTTGCCAGCGACACCCGGATCGGCCGCCGGTACACGCCGCCTGCGGCCGGTACGCGCACGATCGCGCGAGCGCCGCTGTCCAGGACTAGCCAGGTGCCGGACTTCGGATCGAACGACGCTCCCTGGGCGTTCTCCAGCTGGAGGTTCCTGACGTCCGCGCGCTGGCTGGTTGGTTGCTTGGCCTCGAGATCGACGGCATTGACGGTGATGCGCTTCTTGCCGTCGATCGCGGTCAACTGCAAGCGAAAAGGATCGAACGCCAGCGTGGACGTGTTCGAGATCTTTGGCAAATTGAACGCGCCCAGTGCCTCCTCGAACGGGCCGATCCGCAAGAGTCGCGTCCGGCCGGGACCGCTCGCGGCGACGAGAAGCAGCTTCTTCCCAGGCACGTACGCAAGCCCGGTCGGGCGCGCGAACCCGAACTCCCCGGTGAGGGTGGAACCCACCTCGACCGCATCGAGGACGCGAACTGCAGAGGCACGATGAGTGGAAGCGGCGAGGGTCGCAGGCAGCGCAAGCGCGCAGGCGAGCACGCAAACGAGAAGACGAGGCTTGCGCCTCGATTGACCGTGCGGTGGCGTTCGTCGCATCGACAGCGTGAACGTGCAGTGTACGCGTGTCCGGTCAGCGACTCTCCGTCGCGCGGGAATCGGCTTCCCCGTACATTTGACGGCGGCCTCGACGCGCAACTACCCTGACGCGCGGACGTGCGACCGCTCACCCGCCCAGTCCTTGTGCTCGCGATCGCCGTCGTAGTCGTCGCGGTGCCGACTGCCGCTTCAGGCGCACTCTCCGGGACGACGGCGCCTACCCGCGTGGCCGCCAACACCACGACGTATCAGGACTCGTCGGGAGAGAACGCGGCCGCGCCCGACATCACGACGCTGACGGTCTCGAACAACGACGCGGGCGTCGTGTCGTTCAAGGTCGATATCCCGAATCGGCCGACGCTGACCCAGGATCTTCTGCTCCTTGTCTTCGCGGACACGGACGCGAACCCGCAAACAGGGGACCCGGACTCGCTCGGAGCCGATTACGTGATCCAGATCTTCGGTGGCGAAGCCGCGCTCTTCAGGTGGGACGGGGCCGACTTCACACGGCGGGCCGGAGACCCGCCGGCGACGTCGCTCATCTTCACGTACCAGGGCGGTGTGACGGTCACGATCAGCGCTGCAGAGCTCGGCAACACCAAACGCTTCGGCTTCGCCGTCATCGCGGTCTCCGGCATCGTCATCGACCCGGTGACCGGCGATCTCGACTTCACGAACTCCGTGAGCGACGTCGCACCGGCCGCCGGTGCGGGGCTGTACGCCTACGAGGTGAAGATCACGCCGCCGACGCTGGTCATCAGGAGGGTCACCGTCGGCAAGCCCACCGCCGGCAAGCCTCTGACCGCGAGGCTCGTGGCCGCCCGCTCCGACACGGGCGCGATCGTCCAGAACGGCAGGGTCACGTGCGTCGGCCGGATCGGCACCGCGAGACTGAGGGCGCAAGTCCAGCGCGTTGTCGCTGGCGCGGCCACCTGCAGGTGGAACATTCCGCCCGCGGCGAAGGGCAAGAGGTTCAGAGGCTCGGTGTCGGTCGTGTTCGAGGGCCTCAGGGCGACGGAGAGCTTTTCGAGCAGGATTGGCTAGCACGCACCAGTGCGACGTTTCGCGCTCCTTGCCTCTCTCGTAGCTCTCGTCGCATTCACCGGAACTGCCTCGGGCGCGCTCGAGCGCACGCCTCGCACGGTCATCGAGAACGCGCTCGAGAAGGTTCGGCCCGCGCCCGACCTCTCGACGCCCGAGGGGAACGGCTCTCGGGTGCGCGTCATCGTGACGCTGGACGATCCGCCTCTGGCGGAGGCAGCAATCGCGCGTCGCTTCGGCGGGCTCGGCTCGAAGCAGAAGCTGAACCTGAAGAGCTCGTTCTCACGGAGCTACGTCGCCGATCTCCAGTCCGCTCAGGCGCGTGCGATCGCGAGTCTGCGCCGGGCGATTCCCGCGGCACGGGTGTCGCGCCGGTACCAGCTGCTCGTCAACGGGTTCGCGGTGAGCGTCCCGTACGAGCGCCTTCCGGACCTGCTCGAGATGGACTTCGCGGCGCGGGTCTACCCGAGCCGCATGTACACGATGTCGATGAACCGCGGGCCGAGCGTGATCGGGGCAACTCAGTTTTCAGGGCTGACCGGGGCCCGAGGTGACGGAGTCAAGGTCGCCGTGGTCGAAGACGGAGTCGACCATGAGCACCCCTTCCTCAGTCCGGCAGGGTTTTCGTATCCGCCCGGCTTTCCGAAGGGGCCCGGTGGGGGAACGTCGCCAAAGGTGATCGTCGCGCGAGGCTTCGCCGGCCCCGGTGCGAACAGCGCACCGCTCGACCGGGATCGCTCGTTCCACGGCACGTTCGTCGCGGGCGTGATCGCCGGTGTCAAGACTGACGTTCCGGAAAGTCGGCCGGGCTTTTGCGTCGAGAGCGAGGGAGGTTGCCACCCCGCGGTTGACGACGTCGAGGGAGTCGCCCCGCGCGCGTACATCGGCAACTACCGTGTCTTCAACGTCCCGTCCCCGCCACCGCTCGGCGGCTGCTGCTCTGCCAACAGCCCCGAGATCGTCGCTGCCTTCGAGGCCGCCGTACGGGACGGGATGGACGTCATCAACTTCTCGGGAGGCGGCCCTCAGTCGGATCCCCGTACGGACATCCTCGTTCCAGCCGTCGCGAACGTCGCCCGCGCCGGCGTCGTGCCGGTGATCGCGGCCGGCAACGACCGCGACTTCTTCGGGCTCGGCACGTCGGGCTCGCCCGCCACTGCGCCGGACGCCATCAGCGTCGGTGCGACTGCGAACGCGCACGTCTTCGGACCGTCCATCTCGGTCGTCTCGCCGGGAGGCGTGGGTCGGATCCCGTTCGTTCCCGCCGACGACATCCCTCAGTCGTGGATCACGACGAATCAACGACTCGTCGACGTGGGCACGATCGGCGGCGCCTCCAGGCAACTCTGCGATCCGGCGCCTTCCGGATCGCTGCGCAATGCGATCGCGCTCGTCAGCCGAGGCGGCTGCCCGTACAGCACGAAGTCAGGGCGCGCGCGTGAGGCAGGCGCGGCCGGGATGGTGATCGCCGAGAATCGCCCGGGCGATCCAACATTCGCTTTCTTCTCGATTGCGGGCGGGACGATCTCCGATCTCGACGGCGCCCGCCTGCGCGCCGCGGCCGCCGGCTCCGGAGGAGCGGTCACCGTCCGCTTCAGCCGTGACATGGTCGAGGTTCCCACGACATGGGCAGGGGTCCCGACGAGCTTCACGTCTTCCGGCCTCACAGCGTTCGGCCATGCGCTGAAGCCCGACATCACCGCGCCGGGATCGCAGATCATCTCGTCGACGCTTCCAGAGCGCGCGGGAGATCAGTGGGCGGTCAGCGCCGGTACGAGCTTCTCGGCGCCGCACGTTGCAGGGGCCGCTGCGCTTCTGGTGCAGCGTCATCCGTCCTGGACCGCGCAGCAGACGAAGTCGGCACTCATGTCCACGGCAGGTCCGGCGTTCGGCGACACCTCGCTGACGGAGGAGGCCTCGGTTCTCGTCCAGGGCGCCGGACTCGTGCGCGTCGGCGCCGCCGATCGACCGTTGATCTTCACCGATCCGCAGTCGCTCTCCTTCGGCTATCTGCCCGCTGCCGCCGCCGGCGCTGCCAGCAGAGCGATCTCGATGACCGTCTCCGACGCGGGTAACGGCGAGGGCACGTGGACGGCGGAGATCCAGGCTCAGGTCGCGTCCTCCGGTGCGACCGTCGCGGCCGCTCCGGTCTCCATCGCTCCAGGGGGAAGCGCGGTGATGCAGGTCGTCGCCCGCGCCGCAGCAGGCGCCGTCGCCGGAGACAACTTCGGGTTCGTCCTCCTTCGACGCGGTGGGGACGTCCGTAGGGTCCCCTACGCCTTCTCGGTCACGCGGTCGTCGCTCACGGGAGCCCCCGTGACGCCGTTGCGTGCCATGCAGTCCGGCGACACCAGGAGCGGGGAAGATCGCGCTAGCGTCTACCGCTGGCCGACCTCGCCGTTCTCGATCCTCGGGATCTTCGGTGTCGATCCGTCGGTGAACGACGACGGCAAGGAGAAGATCTACTCGCTCCAGATCACGAAGCAGGCGGTCAATGCCGGAGTCGTCGTGGTCAGGCCGGCCCCGAAGCTGGGGGTCTCGATCACCGCGCTCCTGAGCTCCAATCAGCCGATCCATCCGTGGTTCCTGGGCTCGCTGGACGAGAACGACGTCCTCGGCTACGCGGGCATCCCAGTCAATGTCAACGGTCTGCTGCCGGATTTCCTGTACAGCATCGGCGCCTCCGGGGGCGTCTTCCTGCCTCCGGGGCGGTACTACGACTCGGTCGACTCGGGCCGTGACCTCTTCACAGGTCGCCCCCTCGCCGGCCGTTACGTGTTGCGCTCGTGGGTCAACGACGTGAGACCGCCGAGAGTCAGAATGATCACGCGCACGCTCTCGAGCGGCCGCCCGACACTCGTGGCCAAGATCACGGACGCGAAGGCAGGGGTCGATCCGCATGCGCTCCAGCTCTTCTTCGGGCCGTCGACACGCCGTGAGTCCGTCGGGGCGACGACGTTCGATCCGGCAACCGGTATCGCGGCCTTCTCGATCCCGCGCGAGGCGTTTCCTCTTCAGCCCGGCCCACAGTTCATCCAGCTGGTGGCGTCCGACTACCAAGAGGCGAAGAACATCAACACCGAGAGCACCAGTCCGCTGCCGAACACGAGGGTTCAGGGCGCGCGCCTGGAGGCCGTGAGCGGGCCGACGGTCACCTGGATCACGCCCGAGAAGAGCAAGTGCCTCGCGGCGCGCCAACGCCTCCTCGTCGTCGCGAACGACAACGTGCAGATCTCGTCGGTCGGATTCTTCGACGGCAACCGGCAGATCGGTCGCATCCGCAAGAACGTCGCCGGCCTCTACGAGCTACGGTGGCGCACGACCGGCAAGCGAAAGGGCCCACACACGCTCACCGCCGTCGCTTCCGACGTCCGCGGCCGCGAGGCGGAGGCGAGCCAGCCCGTTCGGATCTGCGGCTAGCCGCTTCCTTGATCCAGGCAACGAGATTCGGCAAGCCGCTGCCCGAGGGTGGGACGATCGGCGTGACCGCGGTCGCGAGTCCCTACGACAGCCGCTCCGACGTGCTCCGGGGCGTCGAGTGGTGGGAGGCGCGCGGCTATCACGTCAAGCTGGCGTCGGGCGTCTACGCGCGCGACGACTACGTCGCCGGGAGCGCGGAGCAGCGCGGAGCGGACCTGAACGCGCTCTTCACCGACCCGGAGGTGGACGTCGTGCAGGTATTGCAGGGGGGGTTCGGCTCGGCCCAGGCGATCCCGTACGTCGACTTCGACCTCATCGCTGAGAACCCGAAGCCGCTCGTCGGCTACTCGGACATCACCGCTCTGCACGTTGCGGTCCGCCAGAAGGCAGGGCTCGCGACGATCTATGGGAACGGGCTCGTCGAAGTGGGGAGCGCCGAGGTGACGACGTTCACGAAGCAGCGGCTTCTCGACGTGCTCGGCGGTGGCGGCGCGGGCGAGGTTCCGCGCGATCCGGACGACCCGTGGGTGCGCTCGATCCGCGGCGGCCGTGTGACCGCGCCCCTCGTCGGAGGCTGCCTCTGGCTTCTCATGCAGACGATGGGAACACCATGGGAGATCGAGCTCGAGGGCTCGATCCTCTTCTTCGAGGACGTCCACTGTCCGCCGTACTACGTCGACGGGCAGCTCGTCCAGCTGGCGCACGCAGGAAAGCTCGACGGGGTCGCCGGCGTCGTCGTGGGGCAGATGGAGAAGTGCGACTGGGGCGACGTGCGCCCGGTTTCGGATTGGGCGCGCTCGCGCTCGATCGAGGACGTCCTCGAAGAGCGGCTCGAACCGCTCGGCGTCCCAGTGATCTACGGCCTCCCGCTCGGCCACGCGAAGCACCTGGCCGCGCTGCCGCTCGGCGTCACGTGCACGCTCGATGCCGACGCCCGGACGCTTACGGTCGACGAGCCGGCGCTTCGCTGACGCGCTCCGCTTCTTCCTCTGGATGCATCACGAGGCCCCGAATGAACCCGCCGAGACGTCTCAGGACCGGAGGGCCGGGCGGCCCCGGCGGCTCCGACCACGCATACGCGAACTCCGCACCGAGCAGAAGGATCAGCGCAACGACGTAGACGAAGAACAGGAACGTCATCACCCCGGCCAGCGAGCCGTAGATGAGGTTGTACCGCGAGAAGTCGGCGAAGATGACCGCCAAGATCCTCGCAGCTCCCCAGGTCCCGATGGCGGTGAGGGCGGCTCCGGCGACCGCCCCGCGCGTTCGCAGCTTCCGCGCAGGGACGAACCGATAGAGCAGGAGCGCCATCACGCCGATGACGACGAGCTGGACTCCGTCGCGCAAGAGAACACCCGACAGGTTCGCCTCGACGCCGATTTCGTGGGTGATGCGGTCGACGAGCCGGCTGAAGAACGCCGCGAAGGCCGACAGTCCGACGACGAGTAGGACGAGTACTCCGGCCGCACCGACGACGACGAAGTCGACGAGCTTGGCGTGCGCGGCGGGGCGGCCGCGGTCCACCTTGAGCGCCGCCTCGAGCCCGATCCGAATCGACGCCATCATCCCCGACGCGCCCCAGAGCAGCGCGATCAGCGAGACGAACCCGATCGCCGAGAGCGGCGATGCGATCCCCTCGATCGAGCTCTGGACGTTTTCCTGCCCTTTCTCGGAGACCGGGAGCACGTCGAGGAGCTCGCTGATGACGCGTTGTCTGAGCTCTTCGTCCTGCAGGACGAGTCCGAAGACGGACACCAGCACGATCGTCAGCGGGAAGAGCGAGAAGAGCACGTGGAACGAGATCGACGCCGCGTACTGCGGGCAGCGATCGCGGAACAGGTCCTCGACCGCGCGGGGGAGCGCATGCGCGATGCCGCGGGCCAGAGCGCGAAGCCCGTCGAGCGGCGCACGCGCTTTGCGAGCGAGCCGGCCGGGCTCCGAGATCGGGGTCTCGGCCATTTTCTGAGTCTACGGACGAGAGGAACGCCGTTCCGGGGAGCGCCGACCCCGTCGCCAGAATTCGCGATCGTGAGAGCGGACCGTCCTCGTCCGGGCGGTCGACTCGACCCCCTTCACGACGGTCGTGGTCGCGACGATTGCCGTCAACGCCGTCGTGCTGGGCCTCCAGCCGCACGCTCCGCGAGCGCTACGGCGTCACCCGGCCGTCGCCCGTCGATCCCGAGGCGCACGCACCGTCTCTGAGCGGATTGCGATCCTCCCCAGCGCCCTCGACGAGCTCGAGCTGGAGCTCGCGCTCGGCTCCGGAGCGAACCCGGACCGTCCCCGTCATGAGCTCGAAATCCGACGCTCGACGCGGCGGAGGACATACGCCCTGACGGGCTCCTCCTTGCCCTTGACCCGCAGCGGTGGCAACGGCTCGACGACGGCTCGGCCGCCGAGTCGCCGGAAGGTGTCCTCGCCGATCAGCACTCCGCCGACCGGGGCCTCGGCCTGGAGCCGCGCGGCGAGGTTCACGACGTCTCCCACGAAGCCGTGCTTCCGGTGGCCGCGCGCCCCGCCGACGAGGCCCGCGTGCACCTCGCCGCTGTTCACGCCGACCCGGAAGCGAGGCCAGTCGTCGCGGCCGTGGGCGATTCGGTCGGCCATTCGCTGGAGGAGAAGGGCCGCGCGCGCGGCCTGCACGGGGTGCTCGGCGCCCCCGGCCCGCTCCTCGAAGACGACCATGAGCTCGTCGCCGGTGATCTGGTGGACGTCGCCGCCAACGCCCTCCAGCAGCGGGATCAGGCGCCCGAAGTACGCGTTCAGCATCGCAGCGACTTCGGGCGGATCGCGCGCTTCCGAGAAGCTCGTGAACCCGGCGAGATCTGCGAAGAGGATGCTCACGTCCTTCGCTCCTGCAAGCGTCTCGTCGAGGTAGAGCGCGCTGAAGCGCTCCTCGTGCCACTCGGCGCGCGCCACGACGGCGATGAGTGCGAACGATCCGAGCATGAGGACGTGCCACTCCCACCACGACAGCTGCCAGTTGACGGCCCAGGCGATGACGATCATCGCCTCGGCGAGGAGGACGAACGCAAGGGTGAACGCGAGCACGAAGCGCTCCCGTCGGCGGCGGTAGATCCGAAGGAAGCCGAAGGCGGCGATCCCGAAGAGCGCGATCCCGACGGCGGCGAGCAGGTGTTGCCACCCGTCGAGTTGCTCCTCGGCGAGAGGATCGTCCAGAGGCGGCAGCTCGGCGAGCGAGAAGACCGCCCACAGGACGACCACCGCGGCGAGACCCGCCAGGAGCAGAGGTGCCGCGCGGATCACGGTCTCGGCTCGTTCGCCCTCCAGCTCGATCGCCGCTCCGACGGCGAACGCGGCCGCGATCACGAGCCCGACGGGAGTGGCGAGCTCGAAGCCCGCATTCGGCCCGAGCAGGACCCCGGGCGTCGCCAGGGCATGCAGACCCAGGAAGCAGGCGCTGGCGACGAAGGCGAGCGAGATGAAGAGCAGCCGTGCATCGCGTCGACGGCGTGCCGCGCTCGTGACGCTCCAGCCCACGGCGGTGGCGGCGAGAGCGGCACCGAGCACGAGCCAGAAGTGCGCGGGGTGGTTCTCCCAGCTCTCGTCGATCTCTGGCCATACGAGGAGTACGAGGAGGAGAAACAGTGGGGCGAGAGCGAAGGCGAGCCAGGTGCGAGCGCGCATCGCCTCCAACTTACAAGCAGGCGCGTCTATCCTCATCCGGCCATGAAGGTCGTGCTCCCCGACTCCTCCGAGCTCGAGCTCTCCGACGGCTCGACGGGTCTGGAAGCCGCCCGCGCGATCGGGCCGAAGCTCGCTGAGCAGGCCGTGCTCGTCCGGGTGGACGGCGCGACGCGCGACTTGCGACTGCCGCTTGCGGACGGCGAGCGAATCCAGATTCTGACCACGCGCGACGCCCAGGATCCGGACGCGCTGTACGTCCTTCGCCACTCGACCGCCCATCTGCTCGCAGAGGCCGTGCTGCGCCTGTACCCGGGCGTCAAGATCGCCATCGGCCCCCCGATCGACGACGGCTTCTACTACGACTTCGAGTTCCCGGAGCCCGTCTCCGAGTCGGATCTCGAGGACATCGAGGCCGAGATGCTCCGTGAGCTCGAGGAAGGACGCGCCTGGGTGCGCGAGGACGTCTCCCGCGAGGACGCGCGCGCGCGCTTCGCGGCTGAAGGACAGCCGTACAAGGTGGAGCTCGCCGAAGACGCCGAGGGCGCGATCTCGCTCTACACGCAGGGCGACTTCACTGATCTCTGCCGCGGCCCCCATCTCCAAGACTCGTCACCGATCAAGGCGCTCAAGCTCACGAGTCTCGCGGGGGCGTACTGGCGCGGCGACGAGAAGAACACGCAGCTCACGCGCATCTACGGCACCGCGTTCTACTCCCAGGCCGACCTCGACACGCACCTCGAGCGGCTCGAGCAGGCACGCGCACGCGATCACCGGCGCATCGGGCGCCAGCTCGATCTCTTCCACCTCTCGGATCACTCACCCGGCTCGCCGTTCTGGCACCCGAAGGGGATGGTGCTCTGGAACGCGCTCGAGGACCTCCGCCGGCGTGAGAACCGACGCCGTGGATACGTCGAGGTCAAGACGCCGCTCCTCTACGACCTCCAGACGTACATCACGTCGGGCCACTACGAGAACTACGAGGAGAACATGTTCTTCGTGCGGCCGCACGAGGGCGACGAGCCGATGGCCCTCAAGCCGATGAACTGCCCGGGCCACATGCTGCTCTTCGGCTCGCAGCTCCGGTCGTACCGCGACCTTCCGATCCGCTATGCGGAGTCCTCGACGCTCCACCGCGACGAGCGCGGCGGGACGCTGCACGGCCTCCTGCGGGTGAAGCACATCACGCAGGACGACGCGCACGTGTTCGTGACCGAGGACCAGATCCAGGACGAGATCGACGCGATGATCGACT
>Ga0184632_10001217_pt1 | contig 10525 bp, 9 predicted proteins | sample PLM31_50_b1_FD_133153 | JGI IMG/M metagenome (GOLD analysis project Ga0184632, IMG submission 133153) | Groundwater sediment microbial communities from an aquifer in East River, Colorado, USA - PLM3-1_50_b1 | ecosystem: Environmental > Terrestrial > Soil > Riparian zone | place: USA: East River... | reverse complement strand
TCTTGTCTGCGCGAGCGGCGTAGCTTATGGCGCACTGTTGGCCTACGGACTCAAACAGCAATGGCGCTGGCTCACCGATCCACCAGAATGGACATCGGTGATCTATTTTCCCACAGTCGTAAAGATGATTTGGGGTCCCAAACATGTTCGTAGCTTTGCATATTTGACGGCCTACGGCTCTCTCGTGATGAGTCTAATTTGTCTTGCGCAATCATTGATTGGTTCGTTCTAAGAGACCCAACCACGAACCAGCTCCGTAAACCATTTCGCGGCGTGTGGCGGGGATCTGGTTGATCTGGTCTATCTGGTCTTTCTGGTTAGTCTTGTTCGATGAACGAAAGAGACATGACAGACCCGCTCACCAGATAGACTGCTCTGAATTGCCTCCTCTCACACAGGGATGGACCAGGCCGACCTGAAAAAGTAAAGTGTCCCGATCCCTTCTAACATCTAGCATTTTTGGTTAGCCTCAACGAGCTACGTATGGCAATTGGAATTGTTTTCTGTGTCCATCTATTGCTCTTATTGATCAACACCTCGAACGCCCCTGAGGTCTACGGCACTCCGCTTATTCAATCAATGCCGCGTCCATTGACGTCCTATGAAGTTCTTCGGATTGGCGATGTCGTTTCTCATCCGCAGACGCATAATCTCCGTCTGATCAGATTCAAGGGAATAGTAACTGCATTGCGGACTATACCTCGTAGGATTGGAATGGTACCGCCCGAAGCCCATACGTTCACACTCACAGATAATACGGGGGCGATCGAGATCTTCTATACAGGATCGCACGGTTATCTTGGCCCTCTGAAGACCGAGCTGATTATTGAGGGGGACATGATCGAAGTTCTTGTCCACATCTCTTACATAACGTCACCGGGGTCAGAAGAAGTGGCCTTAGCAGCAAACCTCAGATGGGTCGAACGCCCACAGGACTGATCGCTTCCGGAAGTTAACAGGTGCCGGAACCATTTCGCGCCGCGTGGCGGGGGTCTGGTTCATCTGGTCTCGTTGGTCTCTCTCGCTTGATTGGTTCGACGACGAGAGAGACAAAACAGACCCGCGCACCAAATAGACTGCTCTGAATCGCCCTCCCCTCACACAACGCTCTCACAATTCAGCAGTCGTCGCCTGGGAATATAGGCGCGTCTTGGCGCGCCCGGGGTTGGGCGGGTGAGAATGCTGCACGACGCAGGAATGGACCAGGCCGATCCGAAGAAGTAAACTGTCCATATTTTTCAGCCGCTTAGCCCGGTCTGGGAGCTGAAGGCGTCCATCGCCTGGATGAGCTGATCGACCTGAGTGTTCCGCAGCTGCTGTCCGTGGTTGTCGCGGGAGCGTGCCAGCAAGTTACAGCAATAAGTACCCCTACTAAAGCTCTAATGTTCCCCCCTCTACGTATAATTGCATGTCACCTCTCCCCTTTTGTACCCTTACCCGCATGTTAAGCCCCCGTCGGGTTATCTATTGGCGAATGGTTTTAAAGGGCGTGGCCATTGCCTATGGCGTGTCCTTCGTGGCAGGGCTCGTGCTTGCCTTCGACAACATCACACCACAGTCAAATCCGAATGTGTATCCGCTGCTGGCTCTGGTAGCAGAAGCAGTTGGGGTTGCGCTCGCCCTTCGCGTGGCCCATACGACACGGTTGTCTTACCTTTTAGCTATTGGAATTGGTCTCTGGCTTGTCAGTGGGACGAGCGTGTTTGTTGGGGCGCAATCCGTTACGAGCTGGTTGGATAGTAGTGTATTCGTCGCCACCACAGTCATCCTGGGCCGATTGCTGTTAGGGACAGGCCGAGTGACACCAACGCTCGATCTTTCCCTTACAGGAATCGTCCACGGCCGAAATTCTGGCTTGCTAGGGCATCGATCGGGAAGGTCCATGTTCTGATCGCAATTCGCCGTCACTCCACCTCGAAATTCGAGGAATGAGTACCAGGTCTTGCAATCCAACATTTCGCGGCGCGTGGCGGGGAGCTGGTCTGTCTGGTCTATCTGGTTTGTCTAGTCAATCTGGTTTGTTTGGTTCGACGAATGAGAGAGACAAGACAGACCCGCGCACCAAATAGACCGCCTCTGAATCTCCCGCCCCTCCCCTCACACAACGCTCCCGCATCACTTACAGAGTGATGGATACGTCTCGGACTTCGGAGTAGACTCGCGCACAGTAGATTACTGAGACTGCCTTGCTCTGCTTCCAGGGTGGCCCCAGCAGATTTATTAGTGAGGCGGCAGTGGGCCGCTAGATTTACGATTGGCCAATTTATGGCAAAAGTAGAAGCAACATGCTCGAGACCATTGCAATCATCTTGGTTGTCCTCTGGATTCTAGGTCTTGTCACCTCGACCACCATGGGCGGATTCATTCATGCCCTCTTGGTCATAGCGGTCGTGGTGATTCTGGTTCGTGTCATTCAAGGTCGAAGCGTATAAGGACCCTGGGGCAAAGCTTTGATGACCTTGTAATCCAACATTTCCTGGCGCGTGGCGGGGAGCTGGTTCATCTGGTTTCTTCGGTCTCTCTCGTTTGTGTGATTCGACGAACGAGAGAGACAAGACGGACCCGCGCACCAGATAGACTGCGCGGGATCGCCTCCCTCCGATTCGCCGTTCGTGACGCCGATGCCATCTTCTTAGCCTCCTTTGACTCATCCCACGCCACTCAATGACAAGTCCCTTCAACTCGCATAGCGGACTTGCTTTTTCAACGACTTAGGATCTAATCATCGAGTGCTAGAGTTCATATTGATCTGGACCACTCCAGTCATGTGAACGATGCACACTTTCTGGAAATTGCTCCTGGTGCTTTTGCTGGTTCTCCCGGCTCCTCCAGCCTGGGGAGGCGACGAACCGGTTTCAGACCAAGTGTCTCAACGCTGGGCCGGATTGTTCTCCGATCAAGATCCCCTAGCTCATTCGAAACAGGCCACCTCTTCCCTCTACCAGACCAGCCTCACGACAACCTTCTTTGCTCCACCCGTAGCCGCGCCCCGCCTACGCGACCTCGCCCCGGAGACCGATCAACCCCGCGCGCAAGGCCTCCTATCTTCGACCACATGGCTGAACGGAACCTTCGTCACTGAAGCGGAAGTGGCCCGGAGTCTGGGAGGAGCCGGCTGGCTTCAAAGCAGGATTCCCGACGATACACGTGGCGATGCAGGCCAACGCATGGTTCGACTCGGTCTGACTCGCACAGCAGGATCGATCCGTTACGGGATGCTGTCCCGGTCAGCAGGGCAGGCGTTCTTGAATGGGCCGGACCAGGCGCTGCGTGAGGTGTGGGGAGAATGGAAGTCCGGCTGGACCACGCTGCGGAGCGCGATCGGAGAACAGTGGAACAATGTGGCTGGAGACCCCACCCGCTCTCGGCTGGAACAGACTTATGGACGAGTCGGGCTCGCCTGGAAGCGTCCAACCTGGCCTGAGATCTCCCTGACCTATGCGCACAATTCCCTGAACAGCGCGCTTGAACCACTCGGCATCGCTCCCCAGCGGAGCCACAATCACACCCTGGAAAGTGCGCTCGCCTATAACGGCATGGGTTGGAATGCCCGTCTCGCATCGAGTTATATCCTCGGGAGCGATCTCCTTCGTGGCGGAGCGGAGACCACGGGGAGGGTGCAGATGCTCACGGCGGCTTTTCGCCCTATGAATACCCTGACCATCTCTCCGACGTTGGCGTATCGGGAGGAGGTACAGGATTGGTCAGGCGTTCGAATCCATTCGCCCTCGACATCAGTCGCCCTGCAGTACAGACAAAGTCAGCAGGTACTGATCAGTGCCATGGGCAACTACGCCGGCACACGTTCGAGCGATGGACTGATTGACACGAAGCAAGTGGGCGGAAAAGGGAGACTCGCGTGGGATCTTCAGCGATCACAGGCATGGACGACGTTGATCTCCTTCGAAGCGGGCTATAACCGGATGACGCACCATGTGACACCCTCCGCCGATACAGAAGATATCTCCGGCCTTATACGCCTCGTTCTTGCTGCCCTCTAACCTGCCACCATCGGCCCTCTCCTTCGCCGGGCAGTGTCGTACGGAACTGAAAAGGTGCCCGGTAGCATGTCGCGGCGCGTGGCGGGGATTTGGTCTATCTGGTCTCCTTGGTCTGTCTCATTTGTTTGGTTCGACGAACCAGAAAGACAAGACCGACCCGCGCACCAGATAGACTGCTCTGAATCCCCCGCCCCTCACACAAGGCTCCCACCTCATCTGCGGAGTGATGGATCCGTCTACGCCTTTGCTGGGGAGGAGAAAAGGGGGTGGGATGTGAGCTAGCCCGGTATGTTGATAACTAGAACTGGCTCCAATGTTGACTAGAACTGATTCCAGAGCATTTGGTTTGTTACTTCGTGGTGAAAGAGCACTTCCGAAGCCTTCACTATCGTGCCGAGCTCTTTAGGAGAACGATCTGCCACCAACTGTTTGAAGCTCGCATACTTTTGCTTGCTGTCCTCGCCGAGGATCACGGCGATAAACTTCGACGAGTTAAACAGAGCGATCGCATCATTGATGTAACTCGGAAGGAATCGCACGCGGTCGCGTGTTGTCTCGTCCTTTTCCAGGCGCTCCCCTTCAAAGCCGGTCTTGAGCATCGTGTACAGCACGAGGTAGGGGTTGGCATCGGGGGCGACTGAACGCAGCTCGATGCGCGCAGTCTTTTCGTTGGCCATCGGAATGCGAATCATAGAACCTCGATCGATCGCCGAGACCTTGACCTGGTTCGGTGCCTCAAAATGCGGATCCAGACGGCGATACGCATTCACCGACGAATTAAACACTAGACAAATCTCGGGCGCATGATTCAGGAGTTTGAGAATGAAGTCCCACGCCACATCAGAAAGGCCATCTTTACCCTTCGCATCGTAGAAGATATTCTTGCCATTCTTGCTCAAAGAAAAGTTGGTGTGCATGCCGGAACCATTGATCCCAACGAATGGCTTCGGAAGGAACGTGGCCGTGTGCCCCATAGATCGAGCCACTTGGCGACAGATCAGTTTGTACAGCTGCACATTGTCTGCCGCACGAACAACGTCCGCGTAGGAAAAGTTCATTTCGAACTGCGAGGGCGCGACCTCTGGATGATCTTTTTCGTTCTTGAAGCCCAGTGCACGCTGTGCCTCTGCCGACTTATCAATGAACTGGCGAAGCGTGTCCATCGGGAGCGAGTGATAGTACCCGCCCGTTGAGATGAGTTTAAACCCATTCTCGCCGTAGCGTTGCTCGGCGTTCTCCCCTTCCACGAGGAAGCCTTCTATTTCGCTGGCAGCATACGCGGTCATACCCTGTGTTTTCTTGAGATTCTTCGTATACGACTTCAGCATGCCGCGGAAGTCACTATGATACGGCGTACGATCAGCGGTTAACACGGACGCAAAGAAGATCACTTTCCCTGCCCCAATGACGTCGGCCGGAAAGTAGCGGATGGACGACCAGTCGACTTCAAGACGCAGGTCCGACTCATGTTGCGGCGTGAACCCGCGGATGGACGATCCGTCAAATGTAAGATTCCCCAGCGACTCCAGCAGGAACTTCTTGTCGTAATCGAGCATGTGAAGACGTCCTTCAATATCCGAGAAACACAACGTCACGGCCTTGATCTGCTTCTCCTTTTTAAGCCACGCCGTATATTCCTGCTCCAGCTCTTTTGCGCTGGCCTTTTCGGCACGCTGCGCCGCCTTTAGGTTCATTTCTTCAAGCTCGTCATACGGTATTTCGAGGAAGGACTTCAGGTCATCGGATTTAATCTTAGCCATGGTTCCTCTTTACTAGGCTCTTGGCGCGAAATTGTGGGTCTGGATACCCAACGAAGCATCCGATAACGTATGCTGTTTGGGTTCACGATCACCTCTGATCAGAGAACCCCAAGGAGCGGCTACCGGGTGTGGACTCAGTCTCTCACATCTCTTCTGGGCATGCAAAGGTTTGCAATCCCGCGCATCGAACTCACTCACCGGGAAGGCCGAAGCGCCGTGATAGTGCACCTGGGACGGGCGAGCGAGGGATACCTGTGCGGGGCTGTGACCAGAGGGTGCAGTCCGCAACGGTGACTACAACGGAAAAAGAATGAGAGTCAGCAAAGGATTTCGGGAAGAAACAGGGTCTTGCAATTCAACATTTCCCGGCGCGTGGCGGGGAGCTGGTTCATTGGATTCGTTGGTCTATCTCGTTTGTTTGGTTCGACGAACGAGAGAGACAAGACCGACCCGCGCGCCAGATAGACTGCCATGAATCGCCCTCTCCTCACACAACGATGGACCAGGCCGATCCTGAAAAAGTAGAATCTCTCCGCGTGTTCACTTGAGAGGTATGTCATGAGGTCAGATGTCAAAACCAATTTACGAAGAGTTCCCATAGGAATATCCATCACAGCAATCAGTATGGTACTAAAACTAATTCCCCGCACTGAAAACGATATGAGGCTGTCATGTTTTGCCGATTGACACGCCACACTCCTAAGATGAGAATACAAGACACGGATCGCGCGAGCATCGCGCTGGGTTCGGTTGACTCGCGAGGAGGGTGTGGCTATGAAAAAGATTGTTGTTCCGCTGCTTCTAGCGCTGGCGGTTGGTGGTTTTCTCTTTTCCTGCGCGGAAATTCCGCCCTCAGTTGATTCGTCGTCTGCGGCCCGGGATCCCGGGGTGCGCGGCGGAGCGGCGGGTGCAGGCGCGCCCCTCGCGGGACTGACCAAGACCGAGCTTGCCTTTTTCAACGCCGGCACGGATGAGTTCGCGGAAGAGGAAGATGTCGCCGACGGCCTGGGACCGACGATGAACCTTGGCAGCTGCGGCGGCTGCCACTTGCAGCCGGCAGTCGGCGGAACGAGCCCGTCGGTGAATCCCCAGGTTGCATTGGCCACCCTGAACGGCGCGGCCAACTCCGTTCCATCATTCATCACGGCAAACGGGCCGGTGCGCGAGGCTAGGTTTGTGAAAAACCCTGACGGAACGCCGGACGGCGGCGTCCACGATCTGTTCACCATCACCGGCCGCTCGGACGCGCCGGGATGCATGCTCGCGCAGCCGGACTTCGAGAAGGAGATCGCGCACCGCAACGTGATCTTCCGGATTCCGACCCCGGTGTTTGGCGCGGGCCTGATCGAACAGATCCCGGACCAGGCGATCCTCGCGAACCAGGCCAACGACGTACCAAAAAAGAAAGCGCTCAAGATTGTCGGCCGGCCCAATTTCGTCCTCGCCGGCCATACGATCTCCGGCCAGGCGAACAACAACGGCAATGACGGCACGGTGGCACGATTCGGATGGAAAGCCCAGAACAAATCGCTGCTGTTGTTCTCCGGCGAGGCGTACAACGTCGAAATGGGGATCACCAACGAGCTGTTTCAGACCGAGCGCGATGAAACCCCGACATGCCAGGTTGCGACCGTTCCCAACGACGTCACCAAGACCGATGGCAAGACGCCTGTCGAGGCGACCAGCGCGATCGAAAAGTTCTCCTTATTCATGCGTTTCCTGGCGCCACCGGCGCCTTCGCCCGATACGCCGGGCGGGGCCGATTCAATCGCAAGTGGCCGAAACCTGTTCGGCGATACCGGGTGCGCTCTCTGCCATACGCCCACGCTCAACACCGGCAATGCCGCGGTCGCCGCCTTGCGCAACCAGCCTGTGAATCTCTTCTCCGACCTGTTGGTCCATGACATGGGCCCAGGGCTGGCCGACGGAGTCACGCAGGGACAGGCGGGTCCCAGAGAGTTTCGCACCGCCCCGCTGTGGGGTCTGGGACAGCGGCTGTTCTTCCTGCATGACGGACGAACGTCGGACTTGCGCGAGGCGATCCAGGCGCATCGCAGCGGGAGTTTCTTTACCTTTAACGCATCTGAAGCGAACGCAGTCATCAGGAACTTCAATGCGCTCCGGGACAATGAGAAGCAGGACATTCTCAACTTTCTGCGTTCCCTGTAGCCGAAGCGCGACACGGAAACCCGCGTTCATTTGAATCAAAAGAAGCATGGTGCCAGGAACTATTTCGCGGCGCGTAGCGGGGATCTGGTCTGTTTGGTCTGTCTGGTTCGTCTTGTCTCTCTGGTTTATTTGGTTCGACGAACCAGAGAGACAAGACAGACCCGCGCTCCAGATCAACTAGTCTGGAGTTGCTGTCCGTTCATTCAGCACCGACCCCCTCTTAAGGAACCAAATCATTCGACACGCGACTCCCAGCTTCGCCACGCCTCTGTGTCGCTCTTGTGGGCTAACTCCATCCATTACTGAGCTTCTGGCTTTCCATGCGTGCTTCCCTCACCGGAGGGATTGATATCCTCCCGTGCGGGAGGCGCCACGTCAGGATTCTTCAATATGCCCGGATCGAGGTCGGGCGGTTTCACCGTGGCACGGGGATCTCCGCGTTGCTCCGGCACGTGTTGGATGCCCGGATCTATCTGGGACGGAGGAATGGGTGGAACACCAGACTCCTTCTCCTCGGGGAAAGGGTCAGGGGTTGGCGCGCCACCGCCTTCAGGCGGGGCAGGCGGGAGTCTATCGGCGGAGATGGCCAGTGCCGGAAGGAGGCTCAGAATGGCAAGGGCCACAAATCCAGAAGCCTTACCGGATACTCTTCTGCTAGAGGATAAGCGAGAACCCCTACCACATTCATGTTTTGACCACGACATATTCATCTCGTCGTCTGTGATGACATTTGAGGGCTCGACCTACTGACGCTTATCTCCACACCCCTTATGAGCACAGCGACAAGGGTCGCCTGTTCTTGCCTCTCGGCATTTAGACGAACAAAATTCTTTCCCGGGTTCGGCCGGACACCTACAGCTCGGATGTACGCATTGTTTTTCCGCCATGGCCTGCCTCCTTCGTCCGTTGAGGGTTATGAGGGCGCAAGGAGTCGGACAAGCCCTGTTCCTTGCCGCTCATCAGTGGTGCATAGCCCGCAATTTATTCGGCAGGCACCTTTGCCCCTTTGCGCCTGGCTTCCGAAAGTCCAATGGCAATGGCTTGCTCTCTGCTTTTGACTCGGGTGCCGTTCTTCCCGCTTTTTAAAGTACCTTCTTTCAGTTTATGCATCGCCCGCTTGACCCACCGCTGTGCACTCTTGCCATACTTGGCCATCACGTACTCCTTTCTGAAAAGAAGAACGAGGGTCAGTTCGTGCAATCCAATATTTCGCGTCGCGTGGCGGGGATCGGGTTTATTTGGTCTGTCTGGTTTGTTTGGTTCGACGAACTAGAGAGACAAGTCAAACTCGCGCACCAGATAGACTGCTCTGAACCACCCTCCCCTCACACAGCGATGGACCAGGCCAATCCGAAAAAAGAGAATGTCCCGGTCTCCTCATCCTTACCCTGAGCGGGGCACACAACGTCAGAGCGACAGCATCTCTGCACGATCAGGGCACCGAGGAAGGCCCTGGCGTTGGGACATCCTCAGAGCGAGCGCCGTAGTCGATTTTCACGGATGAAGTCATCGCCGATCATGCCGCAGTTGACACACCGCCATCCATGAAAGCCGGAGGAAGGACCGGCCTGGTGATCGATGCTGTAATCACTGACGGTAAGGCCGTCGCATCGTGGGTAGTTCATCATTCATCTCCCGAAAGGGCCGACCGCGAGATACGAGAGAAACGCGCCGCTCGGCCCCACTCGCTCTCCTGTATGGAACCAGTATCAGACGTGTGTCCTATGGGCGGGGGTTGGAAAATGTTGGTCCACCGATGCAACGTGAATCAACGCTTGCCCGTCCTGGAAACCCATCACATACCTCTTGAACACACCGGGAGGACAATCCTGATGCTGATTCGTGTGATTTCTATTGAGGAGAGCGTCCCGGAGCCCATCCTCTTCGGCTTGCCATCCTTCAAGCTCAAGCTGCGCACGCGCCTGCGTTTTCTGCCGTCGGCACCATTCAATGCGAGATGCGATGGATTTGGTCGCATATGCCATGGCTCTCCTCCATTATTGGTGGATCGTGCAAGTGCTGATCGTGTGGCCCGTCTGCTTCGTCGCCCGTTAATCTGAATGCCATAGGGGCTGTAACGAAGTTCATCCGTGTGTTGCCCGGAGGTCTGGCCGTGCATTGTCTGGCAAACCGCGCTGAGGTCGCATGCCCGATTCGGAAAGCCGTCGCTCTTACATTGGGTGTCATGAGATCTGTCCGCCTTGTGCTTGAAACGGCTATCTGTCACTTTTCAGCAACACCATCGTTTAATAAAAGCAAAGAGGATGCCAGGGGATAAAAACTTCTGACACTCTCTTCTTTCTTTTCTTACTGAGTACTAGTAATCCTATATGTTCCAATCAGTTGCAGTGGTTCGATGGCTCGTCTCCAGGCTACGATCGGATCATAGATAAAGGCAGGTTGTGGGGGTGTCTGCATGATTAAGTATCCAGCCCAAGACAAACTGTCCTGCTCGACAGGATTGGAGATTGAGGGGCAAGCCTTGCTATCCTAGGTTTCCCGCCGCAGGGTGGAGATCAGGTCCATCTGGTTTCATTGGTCTATCTCGTATGTGAAGTTGGTTCGACGAACGAGAGAGACAAGACAGACCCGCGC
>Ga0184632_10001216_pt1 | contig 10526 bp, 10 predicted proteins | sample PLM31_50_b1_FD_133153 | JGI IMG/M metagenome (GOLD analysis project Ga0184632, IMG submission 133153) | Groundwater sediment microbial communities from an aquifer in East River, Colorado, USA - PLM3-1_50_b1 | ecosystem: Environmental > Terrestrial > Soil > Riparian zone | place: USA: East... | reverse complement strand
TGCGCGGTGAAGAAGCGGTGCAGATCCTCGCGCGTAGTTTCGGAGAGCAGGCGCTCGATGCGCGCGATCTCGACCGTGTCGATACCGCAGCGGGTTGCGGCATCGGGAATCGCCGCGGAGGCTTCCGCCATGCGGTGCGTCAGGTCGCGGCGCGCAACAACAGCGCCGCATTCGTTCCCGCGAAACCGCGGCAGAGGATCAACGCTACGTCACTGCGCGGCGATTGAGGGTCCGCCGCGACGGGCACGCCGGCGCAGGCAGGATCGGCAACAGCGTACGTCGCGACACCGGGCACGACGCGCTGGGAGAGGCTCGCCAGTGCGAGGACGGCCTCGATGATGCCTGCCGCTGCGATCAGGTGCCCGAATGCCCATTTGAACGCCGTCGCCGGTGGCGCGCTCTTGCCGAAGACACGGCGTATCGCGGCGGCTTCCGACGCGTCCGACTGCGGCGTGCCGTTGCCGTGGGCGGCGATCATGCCGACTTCGGCTGCACGGATGCCCGCGTCCTCGAGTGCCGATTCGATCGCGCGCGCCAGAGCGTCGCCGTCGTCGCGGATCGCGAGCAGGCCTTGTGCGTCAGTCGCACTGCCGCCGCCGAGCACCTCGCCCAGGATCGCCGCATCGCGCTTGCGCGCCGATTCCTCCGTCTCGAGCGCGAGCGCGGCGGCGCCTTCGCCGAAGAGGCTGCCGTCGCGGCGCGCGTCGAACGGCCGGATCGTGTCCTTCGCCAGCAATCCGACGTCGTGATAGTAGAGGACCAACTGCGGCTCGATGGGCGCATCGTGGCCGACCGCGAGCGCGCGGTCCGCCTCGCCCGTGCGCAATGCCTCCATCGCCTCGATCACGGCCAGCGTGCCGCCGATGCTATGGTTGGTGATGCAGGCGTTCGCTCCCTTGAAGCCGTGGCGGATGCCGATGTGACCGAGAACGTTATTCGGCAACGTGCGCAGCAGCCACATCGGATTGACCGTGCTGGAAAGCTCGCGGCCGAACGCCGGCAACTTGTCCTGTGCCGCCGTCAGCAGCGGAAAATAATCGTACTGACTCTCGTAGCTGCCGCCGCCGGAACCGACATAAACGCCGGTGCGATCGCTGTACTCGGCAGCGGACTCGGGCTCGAGGGTGGCACGGTGCGCCACCAGGCCCGATGCATCGATCGCGCGGTCCGCGGCGTACAGACCGAACAGATCGGTGCGCCGGATCAACTTGTGCAGCTTGCGGTCGTCGACCATGTCGCGCGGATTCAGGTCGGAGATTTCTCCCGCCGCCTGCATCGGCCACTGCGACGTATCCCACTGCCGGATCGGTGCGATCGCCGAGCGTCCGGCGCGGATGGCCTCGAGGATCGACGGCGGATCCCTGCCCGCGGCACAGACCGCGCCGGTGCCGGTGATGACGACTCTGCGTTGGTTCATGCGGACCACGATGCGTCAGGCGCGGTGCTCGGCGCCGTCGACGGCGTCCGGCCGGCGCAGGACGACGCAACTGTTGGAGCCGCCGAATCCAAACGAATTGGACATCGTGACCCGAACGCGGCGCCGTTCAGGCACGTCGCGCACCAGTGCCAGATCGCACTCGGGATCCTGCTCGCGCAGATTGGCGTTTACCGGCAACTCACCGTGGTGGATCGCCAGCGCGCAGATCGCGACTTCCACCGCGCCCGCGGCGGCGATGAGATGGCCCATCGAGCTCTTGGTCGAGCTCACCGCGACGTCCTTGACGCGCGAGCCGAACACGGCGCGAATCGCCGCGCTTTCGCTGCGATCGTTCATAAACGTCGACGTCCCGTGCGCGTTGATGTAATCGACGTCGTCGATGGTCGCGCCGGCGTCGGCGAGCGCCTGGCGCATCGACTGGATCGGCCCGTCGCCGTCCGGCGGGGAATCGGTGATGCGGTAGCTCGACAGCGAGTTGCCGTCGCCGGCGAGCTCGGCGTAAATGTGCGCGCCGCGCCGCCGCGCCGATTCCCATTCCTCCAGCACCAGAAATCCGGCGCCTTCGCCCAGCAGGAAACCGTTGCGCGTCACGTCGAACGGGCGGCTCGCGCGCTCCGGCGTCTCGTTGTCCACCGAGAGCGCCGAAAGCAGGCAGAAACCGGACATGCCGACCGGGCTGATCATGGAATCGAATCCACCGGCAAGCGCGTAATCGACCGCGCCGCGGCGGATCAGCTTGAGCGCGGTGCCGATCGCCTGACCGCCGGAGGCGCACGCGGTATGCACCGACGTCGCGTAGCCGCGAATGTCATGCCTGCGCGTGAGCAGTGACACGCCGGTCGTTGCCTGGCTGCGGCAGAATACCAGCGGGTTGTTCGCCGACGCATCGGTAAGCAACTGCGTCGCATCGAGCTCGCCACCGGCGGCGCTGTGCTCATGCACGGCGACGAGCTCGGCGAAATCGACCCCCATCATGCCCGTGCCGACCGCGCAGCCCCAGCGGTTGGCGGTTGCCGCCATCGGGCGGATGCCCGCGTCGGCAAGCGCCTGTTCGGCGGCTGCGAGCGCGAAACCGTGCGAGCGATTCGCGAACTTGAGCAACTTGCGATCGCCGATCGCCTCCGCGGGATCGAAATCCTTGACCTCCGCGGCGATGCGCACCGGAAAACCGGACGCATCGAACAGGCTGATCGCGGCGCCGCCGCTTTTGCACGCGAGCAGCGCAGCCCAGGTCGTTGCGACGTCGTTGCCGACGGGCGTGACGAGCCCGAGACCCGTGATCGCGACGCGGCGTCTGGCTGCCATTCAATGCTCCCGCGCCGCGACGTCCAGCCGCGCAGTGGCGACTCTGCGACCTTCGACCGTGGCCGAGAGACGAATGGTGCCGCCGATGTCGCTCGTCGCGGCCATTTCAGCACCGAGCTCCACCGTCTCGCCGGGTTCGATGAACGAGCGCATCTTGACGTGGGTCATGCGCTGCGGCAGGAGCGCAACCCCTCTCGCGGAACCGATCGCGGTACGGGCGAGGTCCATCGCCAGGCGAATCTGGCTGTCGAGAAGCAGCGTCGCCGGGAACACCGGTCGCCGCGGAAAGTGATCGGCAAAGAACGGTGCGGACAGCGGTACCTGAAGCAGCGCGCGCGCCGAATTGCCGGCGCTGCCTTCGAGTGCGATCAACTCGGGCGCGGCGACGCCGCGGAAACGGCCGGCGGGTGCGCCCGCCGCGCATAGCAGCCGGAAGCGCTCGCGCAGCGCATCGGGCGCATCGAACTCCTGCACCGGAAGCATCGGGCCCAGGCAGTGCTTGAGCTCGATGGCTTGCGCGCCGTCGACGCGCGCAAAGCCTCCGTACGCGACGGCTTCGTCGTCGAGAGCTTCGATCTCGACGTCAAGCTCGAGCCGCGAACCGGGTGCGACGTCGCCGAGAAAGATCGTCTCGGTGGCGAGCGCCGCGACAGGGCGTCCGCGGAAATCGATTGCCGACATCGCGACCCAGGCCGCGAGCTGGCCAACCGCTTCGGCGACCAGACAGGCGGGAAACGCGGCGAGATTTTCCGGCACGGCGAACGTTGCGCGCGCACGCATACCGGGCTCGAGCTCGGTGATCCGGTCGACGAAGGAAAACGCGGCGAAGTGATCGCTCATGCGCTGCGGGAATGCCTGCGATCTCAGGTGGCCACCCGCGCTTCCCGCTGCGCGTGGATCACGAGTTTGCAGAAGGTCTCCGGGGTGAACAGCCGCGGGATGTCGGCGACTTTCATCGGATTGCCGAAACGCTCGGCCGGAATCTCGGACAGGTAGCTCTTGAGCTGGGCCAAACCCGCGGCGGTCAGCACGCCTTTCTGCTCGAACTCCTTCTCGGGCATGTCGCCGCGCGCGTTCTCGATGATCTTGCCGCGGGGGATCTTGATCTTGAACGACCGCTCGAGGCGGAAGACCATGTCGAGAAAATCGATCGATTCCGCATCGAGCCCCTCGATCAGCGAGACGTCGAGCTTGACCTGGTCGACGTCGCAGCCGAGCGCGTCGGCCATCGTCTCCGCGACCTTGGGGAAAACCGCCTGGATTTCTTCCTTGGTGATATCTGTATTCGCCATTCCGCTCACTCCATTTTGAAACCGCCATCGACATTGAATACCTGACCCGTTACATAGTCCGCATACCGGGAAGCGAGAAACCAGACCGCATAGGCGACCTCTTCGGGCTTGCCGTAACGCTTGAGCAGGATCCGCGACTTGATCTCGTCGCCCGCCATCGCCCGCACGTCCTGCGACATCTCGGTGTCGATGACGCCCGGCGCGACGCAGTTCACCGTGATCTTGCGCGGCGCAAGCTCGACCGCGAGCGCGCGCGTAAAGGCATTGATCGCGCCCTTGCTCGCAGCGTAGTTGGTCTGGCCGCGCCCGCCCTTTTCGCCGGCGACCGAGCTCACGTTGATGATCTTGCCCGAACGCTGCACGATCATATGCGGGACGACCGCGCGCGCAACGTTGAAAGCTCCACCGATGTTGGTATCGAGCACGTCGCGCACGTCGTCGTCGTCAAAGGCGGCAAGCTGGTTGTCGCGGATGATGCCCGCGTTGTTGATCAGGACGTCGATCCGGCCGCAGCGCTCGGCGACGCGTTCGACGGCGGCCGCGCACGCGGCGGAATCGCGGATGTCGACCTTGTCAGCGGCGATGCGCCGGCCTGTGGCCTTGCCCGCGCTGACGACCTCTTCGGCGGCGGCAGCGTTGTCGCGAAAAAAAAACGTCACGTCGGCGCCTTCGGCCGCGAGGAGCTCGACGATCGCGCGACCGATGCCCCGGCTGCCGCCGGTGACGATGGCCACTTTGTCGGTGAGCTGCGCGTCCATGCCTATGCCAGTGCCACAGCTAGCCGGAAATGGAGAACCCGCCGTCCACGACCAGCGTATGCCCGGTGATCATCGCCGCTTCAGGCAGACAAAGCAGGTAAACCGCGCCGGCGACGTCCTGCGGCGTCAGGACCGGGCCGGCCGGCGTGCGGTGGGCGAAGTTCGCCAGCAACTCTTCTCGATTCGGAAAATAGCGCAAGGCATCGGTATCGACGACGCCGGCGCTGACGGCGTTGACGCGTATTTGCCGCGGGCCCAGCTCTTGCGCGAGCGTGCGCACCAGCGACTCGAGCGCGGCCTTGGAGGCGCCGATGAAGCCGTAATCGGGCATCGCTCGCGACGCGCCCAGGCTCGACATGGCGATTATACGGGCGCCCGCCGGCATCAGCGACACGGAGCGCTGTGCCAGCAAGTTCAGCGCCAGCGCGTTGGTCTCGAGGCACCAGCGCCAGTGCTTGAGCGTCATCTCCAGAGCCGGCTTGAGCACGCCGCTGGCCGCGTTGCTGACGAGGATGTCAAGATGGTCGAAGTGCTTGCCGAACTCGACAAACATGTCGTTTACGCTGTCGGGTATGCCAACGCTGGCCTGAAGCGCGTACGCACGCCGGCCCAACGCGCGGATCTCAGCGCAGAGCGCTTCGGCCTCTTCGGCGCTGTTGTAATAGTTGACCGCGACATCGCAACCGGCAGAGGCAAGCTTTTGCGCGATGGCGCGGCCGATGCCGCGCGAGGCGCCCGTGACGAGCGCAACTTTACCGGCTAAGGGAGCTGACATCGATCGGTGACTTTCCTGGGTCCGGAACGTCCGGACGCGGCGCCGGGCAAGGCGGCAGCATTGCCGTCAAAGTGCTGCCTTCCGGACAAACGATAATTATCGCCCGCTTCGCCGTACAGAGCAACGTCGCCGGTGCCAACAGCGACAGCTCACTTTGCCACCGCGGGCGCCTGCCTGGCGCGGACGAAGCGTTGCGCCTCTAGAGTCCAGTGCCGCTTGATGCTGTGCCAGACATCGGCCGCCCACATTATGTTGGAAACACCATGCTCCGGCAGAGGCGCAGCGCCGGCCGGGTTGCTCGGGTCGTAGGCATTGATCCAGTCGCGCACCGCCGGGTCCTCGGCGAGTTGCGCAGTGGCAGGCACGAACACGTGCGAGTACTCGGCTGGAAGCGTCACGTTGCGGACGTTCGCCTTGCCGTCGGCGTGAAAGGTTTTCACGCCCTCAAGCCCCGGTGCGTCCCACGCGAAGAAATCGATTCCAATGCGGTAGCCGGTGAACTCATCGACGGTGTCCGGGATCGAGCGCACGCGGCTTACCACGATCCAGTGGATCGGCAGTACCAATGCCCAGCCTCCGGTGCCGACGGCCGATGCGGACGCAACAGAAACACCTACAGCGGGCCGCTCGCGCCCGGTCAGCGGATCGACGATCGTCGTACGCTCCTCGAACTCGCCCTTAAGCGGATTGAAAACATGCAGCGCATCGCGGAACGACCCCGCGAGCTCGTGCAGGATTTTTACCACCTGGATACCGCCTTGGCTGTGACCTACCAGGATGGGCCGCACGCCTTCGCGTTCGTAATACCAGGCGATCATGCCGGCGTGCCGGTCGCTGCTCTCGTAAGGGCTGAGCGACAGCCTGCCATCGCCGGCATCGCGAATGCGCTCCTCCGGATAGCCCATGCCGGTGAGAAAGCGCGAGAACGACTCCATCAGCAGATGCACGGGGAACACGCCGCCGTGGAACAGCATGATTCTCGGCGTCGGCCCCAGGGCGAGCGTCGAGCGGACGTCCGCGTCGCTGATGTGCTCCGGATCGAGCGCGAGGATTCGTTCTTCCACCGAGGCGTCGAGGGCGATCGACTTGACGACGCTGCCCGGAACCGGGCGTTCGGCCGCGGCAGCGGCTCGGCACGGCCCGGACCCGCTCGCCACGAGGCAAAAACCGAGCGCGGCGACAAGTGCGAAACGCGATGCAGGGTGCGGGCCATTCATTCGAGGTTCTCGATGGAGCGGATGAATTCGGCAGCCACGCGCTGCACAGTCTCGCGGCTGATGTCGGCGGCGCGGAACGAAAATCCGAGCTGCAGGACCCCACCCAGCGTGGTCGCGGCGACGACCAACGGCGCAAGCGGTCCCGTGGGAACGGCCCGCAGGTATTCCGCCGGCGGCGCGGCGGCGTGCGGACCGACCCAGAGCGAATCTATGTTCAGGCCGGTGATCCCGGCCCAGATCGCATATTTTCTGGCGAGAAAGCATTGCCGCTGATCCGGACCGAGATAGCGCCACGTGAATGCCACCCACCCCAGCGCCAGCAACGTCTGGAGGTAGAGCTTGCGTTCTTTGATGAGCGCGGTTTGCGCGTGGATTTCTCGCGCGAGCTGAGCTAACCCGATGCCCGGCGGAACAGGGTGTGAAACGCGAAGCGAAGTCAGGAACTGGCCAAATGTTTCACTGGCACTCGCCTCGAATTCCCCGCGCAAGTTGACGATCGACGCGACGGCGAGTTCCTTGCGGTGGCGGGACTCGCTGCGCTCCGCAGCGACAGGCGCCAGCGCGAGCAGCAACGCCGCCAGAAACAGATCGTTCACCGTCACGCCCCAGGCTTTGGCCGTCCGCACGACCGCGCCAAAAGCGGTGTGCCCAACGCGGGCCGACAGAAAGCTGTTCGCGGGATCCCGCCCGGCGCGGCACGGTGCCCGGAACGAACGCCGGCAGCTCGCCGCCAGCAACGGCAGCTGCGGGAGGCCTGCAACGGCACGGCGCAGATGCCGGAGGAATAAGCGCCTGAAGGTGCGCGGGTAGCGCTGCGGCGCCCACGGTGAGACGAACGGCGATTCATCGGCTGCATAAGCGGCGCAAAGCTTCTCGAGCAGAACCGCGATCGAATCGCCGCCGGCGATGAAATGGTCGTAGGCGAGACCGAGGTAGAACGACCCATCGGCGTCGACGGTGAAGAAACGAAACGGGACGAACGCGCCGTCAGGAGGAAAGGGCAGGTTGAGCTGGCGCTCGATTTCCTGCTCGACGACACGAAGCGCATCGTCGCCGCCCGCCAGGGTCGTCGGCTCGATCGCCGCGGGCCCGCCACGAAACTCAAATCGCCCGCGCCTGCGATCGAGAATCAGACCGGTGAGACCGGCGGTCTCAAGGCGGTTTTCGATGCGCCGCTTGAGCCGCGCGGGGACCAGCGGCTGATTCAAGCGCACGATATGCACGGCGATGTAGGGATGGAGCTCCCGCCAGCGCAACATCGTAGTCTGAAATAGATTGAGCTTGCCGCGCAGTTTGCCCTGCGGTCCGGAATGCAGATCTTGCAAAGTATTCGCATCGCGGGGAGAGCGGTCTGCAGCAACGCCCGGAGCGGCCATAGCCCGATGGATCTTCATGTCACTGCTTCTGGAGAGCGACAACCGTGCCACCTATTGTAGGGGCGCGGCGCTCTTCCGCGCGCCGCGAATCAGTTGCTGCGCCTCGAGGCACCAGTGCTTCTTGACGCTGTACCAGATGTCTGCCGCATGCAGCAGATTCGGCAGATCGGCCAGCGCGCCGGACGGAGGGGAGGGCGTGCCGAGGCCCGGTGCATAGCGATTGATCCAGTCGCGCGCGACCGGATCGAGCGCAAACTCCTTCGCGAGCGGCAGCGTGAGATGGTTAGCTTTGGGCGGGAGCGTGACATTCCGAACCCGCGCGGAGCTTATTGCCCGATACGGTTCAGCGGAGCCGTAGTTGCCCGCGAGCGGGTCCCACTCGAGCGAGAAACCGGTGAACTCCGCGGCCGTATCGGGAATAGCACGCATCCGCGAGAGCATCGTCCACTGCCCCAGCAGAAATCGCATCAGCTTGCCGGTCGCGAGCGCGGCAACGTAGGGAACCTCGAGCCCGACCACCGGGCGCCGGGCGCCGGTTCGCGGATCGACGATGGTGGTCCGCGCGTCGGCGGCGCCGGAGAGCGGGTTCCAGACGGGAATCGAATCGCCGAATTCGCCCGCGAGCTCGTACAGGACGCGGATCGCGACCATCCCTCCCTGACTGTGGCCGATCAGCATCGGCATCATGCCCTCGCGTTCGTAGTACCACGCCATCGCGCCGGCAAGCCGCCGCGCGTCGACAAAGCTGCTGTACGACAACGCCCCGCCATTCGGGTCCCGGATGCGTTCCTCGGGATAGCCCATCGCAATGAGGAATTCGGCGAACGGAGCCATGGTGACGACGGGGACGCTGCCTTCCAGGTTGATGATCCGCGGAGCGGGCGCGCGCGCGAGCACCTCCTGCACGTCGCGCTCCGAGATGCGTTCGGGGACGAGTGCTAAGAGGCGCTCTTCGACTGCAGCGTCGATCGTGGCCCGTTCGAGGACTTGAGACTCGCCCGCCTCGTCCGCGACTGCGCCGAACGCGGCCACGGCCAGCACGACCGCTGCGGCCCACCGCAGTTCGCGCGCGGACGGTGGCTGCTGGAACGAGATCATCAGACGCTCTTGGGAAAGAACCGGCCGGTACGGGCGAGATAGCGCCGATACAGGTCTCCGTGCACGGTTACAAGGTGATTCTCTTCGTTGCGTGCCTTGAGCTGCATCAACACGAAATGCACGATGGCGACCAGAAGCATCGGCACCGTCGGCACGACGATCGCCGAACAGATCATGAGCAGCATCGACAGCGCATAGATCGGATGCCGGACATGCCTGAACGGACCGTCGGTGATGAGCTCCTCCTCGCCCTTGAGGCTGACGGCCATGCGCCAGTGCGTGCCCATGCGGGACCAGCAGACGCTGGTCAGGAGCAGGCAAATCACGGCGCAGACCGCGGCGATCCACCGCAGCGCGACGTAGCCGGCGCTTTGGTGCACGAACACCGGCATGGCCAGGAGCGTATGGGTGCGCACAAGCGCAAGATAAGGGAGCGTGATCCAGGCGGCGACCAGCGGAACCCAGATGATCCACATGAACCGCTCCAATCGCTGTTCGGGGACGAGTCCGGCAAGGCGGTGCGTCTTGCGGCGCGCGCGGACGATCATCATGGCTACGCCGAGCCAATAGGCCCAGACCGTTGCGGTCAGAACCACGCCCGGCAGATCTCTCACGACCGCTGCCGATGCCGATCGACGGACGGACGCGCACGGCCGCCGATCGAACCGCGCTCCGTTAAGGAGAACGAGAGGATTTGTAAACGCAATCGAATACTCCTAGAATCCCGGCTGCCGGGCGGCGCCCGCGCCCTGGCGGGCCCGCAGGGTTCGCCTCGTCCAAACGCGATGCGCAGCCATCGCTCCGCGCCCGCATGAGGCCGTCCTCGATGCAACTTCCGATTCTACCGGCGGGCGCGCAAAGCATTGCCGACGATCCACCCGCGCTGCGCGCGTTGTGCATCTGCTTCGGCGTGCTGCTGGCGATTCTCCCGCTGGCGCATGTCACGGCGCTCCGCAATGTCCTGATCGGCTTGATCGCGGTGCTTGCGTTGCTGCATTTCCGCCTTGCGCCTTGGAAGAACATTCCTGGCCTGATCCCATGGCTCGCCTGGCTGGCCTTCGCCGCCGCTTCGATCGGCTGGTCAGCGTTGCCCGACGCATCGTTCCAGAGTTTCCGCAGCGATCAATTTTATCCGTTCGTCATCTTCCTGGTGAGCTTCCTTGTCGTGCGCTTCCTAGGCGGGCGCCTGGCCGTTGCAATCGGAACGGCAGCCGGCACGCTGCTTTGCCTCGCGACGATGTTCGCTGCGGCGATGCTGGGCGTGGAC
>Ga0184632_10001215_pt1 | contig 10530 bp, 10 predicted proteins | sample PLM31_50_b1_FD_133153 | JGI IMG/M metagenome (GOLD analysis project Ga0184632, IMG submission 133153) | Groundwater sediment microbial communities from an aquifer in East River, Colorado, USA - PLM3-1_50_b1 | ecosystem: Environmental > Terrestrial > Soil > Riparian zone | place: USA: East... | reverse complement strand
GTTTGATCCCCCGGCCAATCGTCATGGCGCTGCATGTTGGCGCCTGGGCCGTGGTCTCACTGGCTGTTTTGATCTTGTTTCTCGCGCTTAGAGGTTGAAAGATGAGCACGGAACAAACCTCGGAACCTCATTGGTGGGGACTCTTCTCTGCAGGAGGCGTAGTCGCTCCTTTCCTCGTTCCGATTCACATCATCCTCGTTGGCTTTGCTGTGCCGCTTGGCTGGATTACCGACAGTGGGGCGTTGTATCGCGTCTGGTGGGTGAAGCTTTATCTTTTTGTTCTGATCGTTCTACCCCTATACCATTGGGCCCATCGCTTCTACTTTACTCTGAATGATACGGGGCTCAAACCCATAAGCAAGCTCCTCGCCGTGCTGTGCTACGGCGGAGCGATCGTCGGCACGATCGTCACAGCATGGGTTCTCCTTCAGATATGATTGCACAAAGCTGGGCTGGGCTACCGCCACCACACCAAGTGCTCTGCGAAAATCTGCCCTGAGCACATCCACATTACCGATAATTTAGGATCTTCTGATGCGAAAGGTCGCCTGCGCCGCGTGCCTATTTGCGTGCGCTACTGGGTCTGACATGTCCGGCTCCTGGTCGTACTTGAGACCCGCGAACTTGATCTTGAGTCTCAGATTGTTGGTGCTGTCGGCGTTGATCAACGCGTGCTCCAGACTAATCGTTCCCTCTCTATAGAGACTGAACAAGGCCTGGTCGAAGGTCTGGCAGCCTTCCTGGACTCCCTGCTCCATGCCCTCTTTGATAACATCGACCTCGCCGCGCTTGATGAGGTCTTTGATATACGGAGTATCCATCATTATTTCCAATGCGGCGACGCGCTTGCCGTCGACGGTGCGAATCAGCCGCTGGGAAACGATGGCCCGCATATTCAGCGACAATTGAAGAAAGATCTGGGCATGCCGTTCATGGGTAAAAAAGTTCATGACGCGCTCGATCGCCTGGTTCGCGTTGTTCGAATGCAACGTGCCCAAGCATAGATGGCCGGTCTCCGCGAAGGTGATCGCCGCTTCCATAGTTTCGGTGTCGCGGATTTCGCCGACCAGAATGACATCGGGCGCCTGGCGCAGAGTATTTTTCAGCGCCGCCCCAAACGAGTGAGTGTCGAAGCCGACTTCGCGCTGGGTGATGATCGATTTATTGTGCGAATGGACGAATTCGATGGGGTCTTCGATGGTGATGATATGCCCCTGCTCACGCTTGTTGCGATAATCGACCATGGCCGCCTGGCTGGTTGATTTTCCCGAGCCCGTGGCGCCAACCACCAGCACTAGGCCCCGCTTGCTCATGGCGATTTCTCCCAGGATCGAAGGTAGCCCAAGCTCCTCTAAAGTGGGCACCACGGCGTTGATGCGGCGGATCACCAACCCGACGGAGCCGCGCTGGCGGAAGATGTTCACACGAAATCGGCTTATGCCAGGCAGCGCCATCGCCATGTTCATTTCGTGTTGTACTTCGAATTCCTTGTTCTGCCAGTCGTTCATAATCGACTTGGCGAGAATATCCAGATCGGCCTGGACGAATGGTACGTCGTCGCCGCGGGGCTGGATGAGTCCGTTGATCCGATACATGGGCGGCCTGGCCACAGTCAAATACAGATCCGAGGCTTCGATCTCCACCATGACCCGGAACATTTCTTGGATTTTGACCAATCCTTCCATTTAAGACTCCAATGTGATCGGGATTTTATGCCCTCGCCACTACGGCCGGCATGGAGTTGGGACCCAGAAGATTAGGGTTCATGCTTTTCGACTGTGCTTCTTCTCTCGTGATGATACCGCGGTTAATGAGATTGACCAGCGCCATGTCCATTGTCTGCATGCCGTCTTTTTGGCTTACTTGCATGGTGCCCGGTATCTGGTGGATCTTGCCTTCACGAATCAGGTTTCGCACTGCCGTCGTGCCCGTCATGATCTCCAATGCGGCGGTGCGCCCGCCGCCTTTTTTCTTGAGAAGCGTCTGCGTGATTACCGCCTCGATGGACTCGGCGAACTGGGCGCGAATCTGCGACTGCTGGCTCGGCGGAAATACGTCGATGATACGGTCTACGGTTTTGGGCGCGCTGGAGGTGTGCAACGTGCCGAAGACGATGTGACCCGTTTCGGCTGCGGTGAGCGCCAGCTGGATGGTTTCCAGATCGCGCATTTCACCGACCAGAATCACGTCCGGATCTTCGCGCAACGCGGCTCTCAGCGCGTTTGCGAACGAGTAGGTGTGCGGGCCCAGCTCGCGCTGGTTGACGAGGCATTTTTTCGATTGATGGACGAATTCGACGGGATCTTCGATGGTTAGAATATGACCTTCGTAGGTATTGTTAAGATCATCGACCATCGCCGCTAGGGTCGTCGATTTGCCCGAGCCCGTGGGGCCGGTCACGAGAATCAGGCCTTTTTCTTTATCGCACAGTTGGCGGAGAATCGGCGGCATGCCCAGTTCATCGAGGGTCTGAATCTTGGTGGGAATCGTACGAAACACCGCGGCTTCGCCTTTGCGCTGGAGAAAAACGTTGACACGGAAACGAGCGATTGCACCCATCTCGAAGGAAAAATCGCACTCATGGGTTTCTTCGAAGGTCTTGCGCTGCGCGTCCCCCATGATGTCGTAAATCAGGGCGTGAACTTCCTCCCGTGACATCGCCGGATGGTCAAGCTTTTTGAGATCGCCATGAATGCGAATCATCGGTGGTTCACCGGCGCTCAGGTGGCAGTCCGAGGCGCCCTGCTCGACGCCGAATACTAAGAGTTCAGTTACATCCATGAATATGTGCTCTCCCCATCAGCGCTTTTCGGGCCGTCTTCTAATGGCACGGGTGTAATCCCATCGACCATCCCCGGATCTTGGCCATTGCCTCCTCGCGGTAGGAGTGTCCAATCCCTATAGCGCTAGCATCGGCCATTATCTCCAGGAGTAAAGCCGAGATCACGGGAATTCGCTTCCATAACGGCGCCAGCGATGTCTTGATTGCGTTTTTAGACAAAAGCGGCTACGAATTCCTAAGGGTTATCGAATGTCTTTGGAAATCCAACTAACGGGCAAAATCGCTATCGTTACGGGGGGAGGGACGGGCATCGGCAAGGCCATCGCGGCCAGTCTCGCGACCTGCGGCGCCCGGGTCGCCATTGCTTCACGCAATCGAGCCCGTCTCGACGCGGCGGCCAACGAGTTTCAATCCAAAGGCCTTGCCGTATTGCCCGTGACTATGAATGTCCGGTCGAAGCCAGAAATGCAGCGGGCCGTGGGCGAAGTCGCTGAGCGCTGGGGAGCGATTCATATCTTGGTGAACAACGCCGCTATTTCCGGCCTGAGCAAGATCGACGATCCGGATGACTCCTACTGGTACGACATTGTCGACACCAATTTGAACGGCATGTACCTCATAACCAAGGAAGTCCTCCGCCACATGCCCAACCACCAAGGTGGGCGCGTAATCAATATTTCATCGGTATTGGGAAAATTCGGTGTGCCGGGTTATAGCGCCTATTGCACCGCTAAACACGGCATGATCGGCTTTACGCGCGCGTTGGCGTTGGAAGTCGTTGGCCGAGGCATAACGGTAAATACCATTTGCCCAGGCTGGGTGGATACGGCAATGGCGACCCGCGGCATCAATGAAACGGCCGCGCTTCAAGGGATCACGCCAGAACAATTCAAGGCCCAGGCGATGGCCGCCGTGCCCATCCAACGATTTATCGATGCGGACGAAGTCGCCGAGCTGGTGTGTTATGTCGCATCGGAACTGGCGCGAGGCATGACCGGGCAGGCGATCAATATCTGCGGCGGCCAAACCATGATCTGAGAAGCGGATGCCTGGGCAATGCTTGGTGCGGCTCGCCGATTTCCGTACGCCAGTATTGATATTCACCCTGCATGCAGCACGAAATAATCGAAGTACGCAGTCCAGCGACGCTGAAGAAACTCGCCGAACTGCCGGTCGCCTCGCGGGCGGAGGTCGCTGAAGCCGTCGCCCGCGGGCGCAAAGCGCAGGTTCTCTGGCAGACCTCGAGCTTCCCACATCGAGCGAAACTACTCTATCGTCTGCGCGATCTGTTGCTCGACGAGCAAGATAAATTGGCCGATGTTTTGACTGCGGAGACCGGACGGCCGCGAACGGAAGCCTACGGCAACGAGCTCTTCTATCTTTGCGATGCCATCGGCGTCTGGGCCAAGAAAAGTGCAGGCTACCTCAGTCCAAAGAAAATTCGCCCACATTTCCCGCTGATGAAGGCGAAAAAGGTCGTTTCCAGCTATGCGCCGCGCGGCGTCGTCGGCATCATCAGCCCGTGGAATTTTCCGTTGACGTTGACCCTGGGCGAAGCTCTACCGGCGCTCATGGCGGGAAACGCGGTGGTTATCAAACCATCCGAACTGACGCCGCTCTCAGCAATTTTTGGCGCCGAGTTAGTTCCCAAGGCCGGCTTTCCAAATCATCTTCTTCAGGTCGTTATTGGCCGTGGCGAGACCGCGGAGGCTGTTATCGATTACGTCGACATGGTGAGCTTTACCGGCAGCGTCGCCACGGGCAAAAAGGTCATGCGCCGGGCCGCCGAGCGGCTCATTCCTGTATCGTTAGAACTTGGCGGCAAAGACCCGATGATCGTGCTCAAAGATGCTGACCTCGAACGCGCCGCCGGGGCCTGCGTGTGGGGCGCGCTGATGAATGCGGGCCAGGCCTGCACGTCCATTGAACGGGTTTATGTCGAAGCCCCCGTTTATGATGATTTCGTCGCGCGCGTTTGCGCCAAAAGCCGCGCCATCCGCCAGGGCCCGAGCGAAGAGCTGGTTGACATCGGGAGCATGACCTCTGAGGCCCAGCTCGACAAAGTCGCGGCGCAAGTCGATGAGGCGGTTCTGCGCGGGGCCAAAGTTCTTGTGGGCGGCCGACGAAATCCGAAGTTTCCGGGCCTGTATTTTGAGCCCACCGTATTGGTTGATGTCGATCACGATATGAGCGTAATGAAGGATGAGACCTTCGGTCCGGTGATCCCGATCATGAAGGTCGCTGATGCCGCCGAAGCCATGCGCTTGGCCAACGACTCACACTATGGTCTGGGCGCCAGCATTTTCTGCCGTGACCGGGACGCCGCCGCGAAGCTGGCCGAGCAGATTGAAGGCGGCGCGGTTTGCGTCAATGACAGCCTGGTTAATTACATCATTCCCGATACGCCGATGGGAGGAATTAAAGAGAGCGGCTTCGGCCGCCGCCATGGCGCCGAAGGCATCCGAAAGTATTGCCGCCAGAAATCTATTGTCACGGATCGGTTCGGCTTGAAAGAAGAGTTCCCCTGGTATCCCGCCAGTGAAAAGAAGGCCCGCCAGGTGCGCCAGTTGCTGCGCCTACTTTGCCGCTCGGGTTGGCGCAACAAATGGAACGCCTTTAATGAACTTCTTAAGAGCTAAGCTCCCTTGAACTCCCTCGGCGATTCATCTAAGTAAAGATGATACTTTTTTGTTTAACGCAATAGAGGAGTACCGCTATGGCTAAAGATCTCCCGAGTTTTATCGCGCAAGAAGGAGCTAAACGAGAAGGCTCCGTGATCCGAGAGAAAAACTTTATTGATGCGAACAATTACGAGACCGTAGCCTATCTAAAGCATTTGGACCTGCGTAACGAGCCCAAGATGGTCTTGTTTGAAAACGTGCCTGCGCTCAACGGGCAGAAGTCCGAGTTCCCGATGTTTTACAACCCCTGGGTGACGCGGCAGTACGTCGCCGATTCGCTCGACATGGGCGATATCAAGTCCTCCATGGAAGTCAGCCTCGAAGTCGCCAGACTCGAGCAGCAGCAAGGCAAGGTCGAAATAATTGCGCCTGAAAAGTCCCCCGTCAAGGAAGTCGTGCTCACAGGCGACAAGGCCGATCTCAGAATCCTCCCCATGCCGATGCACCAAAAAGGTGACGCCGGTCCCTATCACACTATGACCTGCGCCATGAAGGGATTGAACAGCGATTTCTACGACATCACATTTACGAAAAATAAATTCCATGATCCCCGGCATATGAGTTTTTCCGCCCACAAGCACCACCACCTGGAGGCCATGGCGTGCGAGTACGAGGAGCAGAAACTGCGCGCGCCGGTAATCGTAATTTTGGGGCACCATCCGGCTTTCTATCTCTCAAGTTGCTGTATGACGCCCATGGGGAACAACGACTACCTGACCGCCTCGGCCTTCTTGCGCGAGCCACTGCGCTTAACGCCGTCGACGACTTGGGGCGATGAGTTTATGGTCCCAGCGGACGCCGAGGTCATTATCGAAGGCGAAATCCTTCCCGGAGTTCGGCAATCACAAAACCCCTTCGGTGAAATTCTCGGTTACGCTCAGCCGCAAATGGACGTGCCGGTCATTGAAGTTACGGCGATTACCCACCGGCGTAATGGCATCGTCGAAGACTTCTGGCCCGGGCATATGGACCATTGGAATCTAGGCAGTATCCCCAAGGAAGGCAGCGTTTACAACGTTATCAAGAAAAACATCCCGGGAATAAAAGCGATCCACCTTCCCTCCTCTGGTTGCGGCCGCTGCATTTGCTACATTTCGATCAGGAAAGAATTCGAAAACGAACCCAACAAAGCAGGGATGCAGGCTTTCGTCGAAATGCCGAACTTGAAACTCGCGGTGATCGTCGATGATGACGTCGACGTCTTTAATGAACGAGAGGTTATGTGGGCGGTCGCGACCCGGGTGCATTGGGATAAAGACATCGAAATCATCCGCGAAGTGCAAAGTTTCCGCGGCTGGTTAGGGGACGCCGTCGCGATTATCGATGCCACCGTGCCGCTTAAAGGCGGTTGGCCGGTGCGCAACGAAATCGAACCGGCCGCTTTCGAGCGCGTTGCAAAGTTCTTCAAATAGACTGAAAAAATATGGCTGAAAAGATCAAGTTTATCTATAAAGCAAACTGAACGACTTGCCGTAAAGCAAGAAGTTTCTTGCAATCAAAAAATATCGATTTCGAGACGCGAGAGTACGGGAAAAATCCCCTCTCGGAAAATGAACTGCGCGAAATTATCGGCGCGGGCCCGGTCGCGAGCTATCTTAACACCCGTACGCCACTATATCGCGAGAAGAACATGAAGCAGAAGCCCCCCTCACTACAAGAAGCGATCAAACTTATGCTGAAAGAGCCCAACCTGCTTAGGCGCCCGGTGATCATTAAGGGCAAGATCAAGCTCACTTGGATTCGATGAGGCGGCGGTCGAAAAAATTCTCTAAATGGGCTTGTTGATCAAACGGGCAAAGCCGCGGGGATGGATAGGACTTGGCCCCCATGGTCCGTCAAAGCGACAAAATAACTTATGATGGTTGAAGTACCGCTTTCCGGACTGACGCTATTCAATCGCGGCAAGGTGCGTGACATTTACGATCTCGGCGACCGGCTCTTGATGGTCGCCAGTGACCGCATCTCAGCCTTCGATATCATCCTCCCCACGCTTATTCCAAATAAGGGCAAGATACTCACCGCCCTTTCGGTCTACTGGTTCGGGATCATGCAAGATCTCGTTCGCCACCATTTTATTTCAGCGAATGTGAATGATTTCCCGGCGCCATGCCAGCCGCACGAAGCATACCTGGCGGGACGCAGTATGCTCGTAAAGAAAATTCATCCCGCGCCGGTGGAATGTGTGGTGCGCGGTTATCTCGCCGGATCAGGCTGGAAGGATTATCAGAAAACCGGCGCCGTGTGCGGTATCGCGCTGCCCAAAGGAATGCTCGAAGCCTCCCGCCTTGACGAGCCCATCTTCACCCCTTCCACCAAGGCGCCCGTGGGCGAGCATGACCGCAATATTACCTTTGAAGAAACGATGGAAAAGGTCGGACGGCGTATCGCCGAGAAAATGCGCGACGCGACAGTTGCGATCTACAACCGCGCTCGTGGAATTGCCGAGAACAAAGGCATCATCATCGCCGATACCAAGCTTGAATTTGGCATCGAGGGTAATGATATCATGCTCATCGATGAAGTGCTTACGCCGGATTCGTCCAGATTTTGGCCCGCCGACGATTACGAGCCGGGCAAAACCCCGAATAGCTTCGACAAACAATTCGTGCGCGATTACTTATTGAACCTTCCCTGGGACATGAAATCGCCCCCTCCGGAGTTGCCCCCCGAAATCGTCAAAAAGACCCAGGAAAAATACGCTGAAGCTCTTCGCCGTCTCACCGCCTAGGCGGTTCTCGATTGACGAAACAAAAGGGTCTCATCACGAAGGCACCGCTCTCGCTTTCGCATGTTCCAAACGTTCCAATCGTTCAAGCCGTTCAATTCCCCTCCTTCATCCGCGTCGCGGCGGAGGAAGGAGGTGGGGACCAATGCAAAATCTAAAATCCCGAAATTAGGCAGGAGCAATCGGGCCCGCCGAAGGACGGATCAGCCTATTGGCTGCCCTTACATTGGACAGTTCGTTGAAAGCGAATTGAACCACTACCTGAACCGGCGGCACGCGGCCTTCTTTGCGGTTAAATGTCTTCTTTGGCTGCGGCGTTGCCGCACTAGGCTCTCTTGTGGTTATTCCGCTCACCGGGCCATCGGTTGCAATGGCAAGCTGAACCAGAATCGACTGCCGCTTTGCGGCTCACTCACCACTCCGATTTTTCCGCCCATCAATTCCACCAGGTGCTTGGAGATCGCCAAGCCGAGGCCGATCCCCTCGTAGCTGCGGCTGCTCGATCCATCGACTTGGGAAAAGGGATCAAAGATAATTTCCTGTTTATCGCGTGTAATACCAATGCCCGAATCCCGCACGGAGAAAAACAGGTAATCTCCGTGGCCATTGGAGCCGTCGTCCCCTGGTTTCTCTTGACCTAAGTCCGCCGAGATGGGATCGCGATCCACCTCCACCGCCACCTCTCCGTCGTCCGTGAACTTGATCGCATTGAACAGCAGGTTTTCAATCAACTGTCTCAGCCGTTTGCGGTCGCACTGGATTTGCGATGGGACCGTGGCGCCGATGGCCATGGTCAGGCACAACCCGCTTTCCTCGGCCAGCGGCTTAAAAGAGGCCATAGTCTCTTGCATGAAGGCTCTGAGATCGAAGGATGCGTTCTCAATGGTAACTTTGCCCACTTCCAGAGCCGCCATGTCGAGTATATCGCCCATGACGGACATTACGGATTCGGTGCAACCCTGAATAGTGTTGAGATACGCGCGCTGTTCGTCACTCAAATCGCCGTCGGCCAAAAGATCGGTCATGCCGAGAATGACATGCAGGGGCGAACGAATCTCGTGGCTGGTATTGGCGAGAAATTCAGATTTAGCTTGGTTTGCGACCTCCGCTTTGGCCTTGGCTCTGATTAGTTCCATCTCGGCATGTTTGCGCGCGCTGAGATCGATGCCGTAACCCCGCACCAGATTTTCCCTGGGTACGGGAACTATTTTCCACTCGTAATGGCTATCTCCCACGTTGACTTCTACACCGTCAAGTTGGGTTTGGCTTTTCAAACAATGGGCGACAAGTTTGACAACATTGGAAGGTAATATCACGGGGCGCGCGTCGGCGCGGAATCCGAACCGCTCCACTAAAGACATCATCGCCGGATTGGCGTGAATCAAATTTCCGTCTTCATTGAGCTCGACGATGGCGATGGGACTCTCCTCCGCGATGGACGCCAGTCGGCGCAGGTCCTTCTCCAACTCGTTCTGGCGCGTCAAGTCATGAAACGCCAGAACCGCGCCGAGGCCTCTTGCCGTAGGATAAGGAACGCAGCGGTATTCGATTTCCTTAACGCTCTCGTCGCGGCAAAGTATCCGCATGCGCGCGGCCGCTTCGACGTTGCCGCCACGGATGACTTTTTCGACGGGACACTCTTCCACGCCATCGGTATGATTCTCCGAACGGCAGTCAAGAAGTTCATGGGCCAGTTGCCCCTCAAGTACCGGCGCCACCCAGCCCAGAAGCAGTTCCGCCCGCCCGTTCGCCGCAACGATTCTGCCATCGGCGTCCGTAAGAAACGCCGCCGACGGCAGGGCATCGAGAAGCAGCTGCGCTATCGCTCGCTCGGCGGCTTCAACGCCAGGCGGCGGTACCATGATCGGAGCTACCGACTCCATGCCATCACCCTGCTAATCCCGTCGCCAGAGTCAGGTGGCTCATGATGTCGATGCGCTCTTTGCCGGGATCCAAGGTCCGCACAATCTGCCGGCCGATAGCAACGGACTTCTCTTCGGCCAGGCTCAGTATCGGTCCCCTCAATAGCGGCAAGCCATCGCGACTCAAGATCAAGCGGATGGTTGGCCTAAGGGTATCGCTCCGGTTCGCTGCCAATACAATGCCCCGCTCGCCGGTGTTGAGTTCCACCAGGCTGCCCACGGGATAAACCCCCAAGGAGCGGATCACTTTTTCGATTAAATCGCGGCTGAAAGCGCCGGCGTTGGCGTCCAAATACAATTGGCGGAGCACGTCGATGGGTCTCCGGAGGATGCCATTGCGACCGATGATCATGGCGTCATAGGCGTCGGTGATGGCGACTATCTGGCTCAGAGGCGAGATGTTTTCGCCGCCGAGCTTCT
>Ga0184632_10001214_pt1 | contig 10538 bp, 10 predicted proteins | sample PLM31_50_b1_FD_133153 | JGI IMG/M metagenome (GOLD analysis project Ga0184632, IMG submission 133153) | Groundwater sediment microbial communities from an aquifer in East River, Colorado, USA - PLM3-1_50_b1 | ecosystem: Environmental > Terrestrial > Soil > Riparian zone | place: USA: East... | reverse complement strand
GGCCCCGCTCGGCCACCGCCGGCCCGACCTCGGCGAGGTCGAGCCCGGCGGAGAAGTGCGCGCCGTGGGCGTACAGCACGCCGGCGCGCAGGTCCCGGTCGTCGGCGAGGCGTTCGTAGGCGGTGCCGAGCTGGTCGATGGTGGCGAGGTCGAAGGCGTTGCGCTTCTCCGGCCGGTTGACGCCGATCATCAGGACGTGGCCGTCCCGGTCGACGGTGACGGGCTCGCTCAACGGCGGCCTCCCTTCGTGCCACGAGCAGGTTCTCGAGGACCCTAACGCGTGCGGGCCAGCACCTGAGGGTGGCGAGCATGTTCTCGATGCCGCCGTAGCCCGGCGGCGGCACCGGCAGCCAGCGGCCGGCGTCGATCAGCACGGTGAGCGGCATTGGGGGGATCCTGGAGGGCCGCAAACCTCGGATCGGCCTACGCGCCGATCGTGGGGTCGAGCTCGGCGGCGGTCTCGGGCTCAGCGCCGGGCGGCGCGGTGGACCGCGTCCGGCGCGTGCGCGCGTTGCGCAGCAGCACCCGCAGCAGCACCGGCGGTCGCAGCAGACGGGTCGGTGGGTCCAGCAGGCCGACGACCCTGAAGAACCGCTCGGTGAGAACGACGTCGCGCTCGGCCGCGGCCTGGAACCGGTCGACGTAGGCGTTGATGATCCGGACCGGGAGCGGCCGCGGTCCCTCGACCTCGGGCAGGGCCAGGTCGGCGCCGGTTGCGAGCTTCCAGGCGGTGTCGACCGGTCTGGCGGCGGCTCGGAAGAACCGTCGGGCCAGATCGTGGTCGCCGCGGGCGAGCGCCTCCCGCAGCGCCACCGTCTGCAGCGCCGCCACCGACATGCCCTGGCCGTAGACGGGGTTGAAGGCGCAGATCGCGTCGCCGAAGACGAGCAGCCCGGCGGGGAACCGGCGCAGCCGCTCGTACCGCCGCCGCAGGCTGGCGGGGAACCGGTGGGCGACGATGTCGTCGAGCGGCTCGGCGTCGCGGATCGCGGCGAGCACGTCGGGCGGGGCCACGGTCGCGGCGAAGGCCAGGAAGCCCTCCGGATCGGTCGGCGGGTGATGCCCGCCATAGCCGAACACCGTGAGCATCCACCGGTCGCCTTCGACCTCGAACAGCCCCATGCCCCGCGGGCGTCCGGGCCGGGCGCCGATGAGGACCTGCCTGGTCTCGTCGAGGGCACCGGGACGCAGGCGCAGCGTTCGGCTGGCGTACCTGATGTACACGGTCAGCTGCTCCTCGACCGGCGGGTCGTAGCCGAGCGCCGACAGCCAGGCGGTCGTGCGGCCGGTGCGGCCGGTGGCGTCGACCACCAGGTCGGCGTCGAGAGCCTCGCCGGCGCCGCCGTCGGCGCGGTGCAGGATGCGAGCGCCGGTGACACGTTCCCGCGTGCCGGCGGTGACCAGGCCGACCGCCTCGCAGTCGTCGACGATCTCGACGTTGGGCAGCGCCCGTACCCGGGCGCGCAGGTGTCCCTCCAGATACGGCCGGCTTGCCTGCAACAGGGTGCCGGGTACCGGCATGGCCGCGTTGGACAGCGGGTGGCCGCCGAAGGATGCGCGCGCCTGCGAGAAGTCGCTCACGACCGGCGTGCCCGCCTCCGCCAGCTCGGCGAGCAGCCAGGGGAACAGCTCCTCGAGGATCCGCGCGCCGCTCGGCAGCAGGTTGTGGATGTGCCGTCCTTGGGGGACACCGCGGCGGTGCTGGCCGGTCGGCGGGAGGCGGTCCCGGTCGACGACCGTCACCTGCTCGTACGCGTCGGCCAGCACCCGCGCGGCGAGCAGCCCACTCATGCCGGCGCCCAGGGTCACCGCGTGGGCACCCACCTTCCGCATCCCGCACCTCCTGGGGCGCCGTGACGTCGCCTTCACGCTAGGAGGCATGGGACCCGGCCGCCTCGGGAGAACGGCCCAAACCGCGACGGCGACGGCGTGGGTAGTTCTCCGCCAACCGGCGCGGCTGAAGACTGTATACTGTAGACGTTCACGATCTCACAGAAGAGGCTCCCGTCCCCGACTCCACAAGCCTTGTGAAGGACGAGGGAAGGACGAGGCGTGTACCACGAGATCACCGTCTGGACCCGCGGCATCATCATGGACAAGGAAGCCCGGGACGTCGTCAACTGCATGGCCACCGCCGCCAGCAACGCCGGCCTCTACTCTCACTACATCAGCGACTACGTCGACGACCCCGACCGCACCAACTGCCTCATCCGCAAGTACGCGCGGTTCGGTGACCAGCCCATCGTCGACCACTTCGTCTACGAGAACCCCCACCCCGACTGGGTCGTCCTGGTCGAGGAGACGCTCATCAAGGGGGTCAACTTCTTCCGGGGCACCCCCGACGGGCAGGGCGTGCTGGTGGTCAACTCCGGCCGCGACCCCGAGTACCTGTTGCGCTTCCTGCCCGAGTCGATGCGCGCCAAGCTGAGCAAGCTGGTGGTCGTCGACGCCGTCGCCCTGGCCGAGCAGCTCGGCCGGAGCCCGTGGATGTTCGTGCGCGACCTCGGGCAGCTCGCCTACGACCGCATGTCCACCGAGGGCGCCACCGAGCGCAGCGAGGTCGGGATCGGCATCGCGGCGCCGCTGATCGGCGCCCTTACCGCCGCCACCGGCGTGCTGTCGCTGGAGGCGGTCGCGCAGACGGTCTACGACCAGGCCGCCTTCCGGCGCGGGGCGGAACAACATACGGTCCTGGACTACGCCGAGCGGCGCGCCACCGCCACGGCACCGACCTGACGGCGCCCAGCGACGCCCGCCATCGAGCCTCGAGGTAGCGCGTATGTCAGTCAGGAACACGAGGATCCCCGACCACCTGCGGCTGCCGTTCGCCGGCGTCACGCCGGCACCCACCGAGGAGGCCGGCCAGGAGCTGTTCCCGACGGGGAACTTCCGATTCTTCCGGCCCGTCTACCGCGACAAGATGCCGCCCTGCAACAACGCGTGCCCCACGGGCGAGCAGATCCAGAAGTACCTCGACTACGTCAAGCACGAGCGCTTCCTGGACGGCTACCTGACCATCATGGAAGACAACCCGATGCCCGCGGTGACCGGTCGGGTCTGCTACCACCCCTGCGAGAGCGCCTGTAACCGCAAGGACCACGACGAGCCCATCGGCATCCGCAACGTCGAGCGCTACCTCGGCGACTACGGCCTGGCGCTGGCCGACGACCCGATCGCGCCGACGCTGCCGGCGCTCAACGGCAAGCACGTCGCCGTGGTCGGCGCTGGGCCCGGCGGGCTCGGCTGCGCCTACCACCTGCGCCGCCTCGGCTACCGGGTGACGATCCTGGAGGCGCAGGCCAAGCCGGGCGGCATGCTGCGCGGCGGCATCCCGCACTGGCACCTGCCCGAGGAGGTCCTCAACGCCGAGATCACCAAGATCGAGCAGCTCGGCGGCATCGAGATTCGCTGCAACACCCGCGTCGGCACCGACGTCACCTGGGAGGACCTCGGCAGCTACGACGCCGCCTTCCTCGCTGTCGGCCAGGACGTCGGCCGCCGCCTCCCGGTGGAAGGCAGCGACCTGCGCGGCGTCATGGGCGGCCTCGAGTTCCTGCGCGAGGCCGGCTACGGCCGGCCCGTGAAGGTCGGCAAGAAGGTCCTGGTGATCGGCGGCGGCAACACCGCCTCCGATACCGCCCGCTCCGCCCTGCGCCTGGGCGCCGACGAGGTCACGATCGTGAGCCTCGAGGCCAGGGACGAGCTGCTGATCGTCGCCGAGGACCTGGAGCAGGCCATCGACGAGGGCGTGCGGTTCCAGCCCGGCACCGCGTGCGTGCGCATCATCGGAGACGGCGGCGTGGTCACCGGCGCGGTCCTGGCGCAGGCGCGTCTGGCAAAGGACGAGCACGGCAACGTGAAGCCGGAGGTCATCCCGGACACCGAGTTCCAGGTCGAGTGCGACACCGTCATGTTCGCCATCGGCCAGGCCCAGAACCTGGATTGGGCGCCGGACCACCTGAACGAGCGCGGCCTGCTCCAGGCCGACGACTACGGGCGCGTGGAGGGCAACATCTTCGCCGGCGGCGACATCGTCCGCGGCCCCGCGATGGTGGTCGACGCGCTCGGCGACGGCAAGCGCGCCGCCCGCAACATCGACAAGGTGCTGCGCGCCACCGAGCTGACCCCGCCGGACCCGGTCGAGGTCATGCCCTACGAGCGCCTCAACACCGCGTACTTCAAGCACGCGCCGCGCATCGAGGCGCCCATGGTCCCGCCGGCCGAGCGGGTCAGGGACCAGGAGACCGAGGTCACCCAGGCCTACTCCACCGAGCAGGCGATGGCCGAGGCGGACCGATGCATGAGCTGCGGGGTCTGCAACGGCTGCGACAACTGCTACATCGTCTGCCCCGACGTCAGCGTGATGCGGGACGCGCGCGAGAACGGGCACTACTCGATCCGCACCAAGTACTGCAAGGGCTGCCTGGTGTGCGTGCAGGAGTGCCCGACCGGCTGCCTGGAGAAGGTCCCGGAGCTGGACTTCGCCGAGCCGGACGATGTGCAGCGGATGGAGACGGCCTTCGCCCCCTACGACGGCGCCCACGCCGAGCAGTCCATCCCGATCGCCCGCATCCACGAGCAGGCGATCGCCGAGTATGACGCCGCGCGGCGGGCCACGCGCGGCGCGGCCGGCAACGGCAACGGGGAGGGATAGGACCTTGGCCGAGAGAATCGTCACGGCCGCGGCCACCGAGCCGGAGATCGACCCCCTGCTCGCGCACGACCAGCGGATCATCCACCTCTCGGGGACGACCAGGCGCATGAACGGCTGTGGCGCGGCCGCGCACGCCGCGCTGTTCGCCGACGTCGACGTGGTCACCGCCTACCCCATCCGGCCGTACACGGCGATCATGATGAACCTCGCGCAGTTCATCGCCGAAGGCCTCCTGGACGCCGAGTTCATCCACGCCGACGGCGAGCACGCGCAGCTCTCCGCGGCGCTGGGCGCCGGCTCCTCCGGCGCCCGCGCGTACACCGGCTCCTCGGGCGTGGGCGTCACCTACGCATTCGAGCTGTACTCCCCCACGTCCGGGGCGCGGATCCCCATCCAGATGGCCATCGCCGACCGAACCCTCGACCCGCCGGGCGACTTCGGCTCCGAGCACACCGACGCGCTGTGCACCCGGGACATGGGCTGGGTCATGGGCTGGGCGTCGACCCCGCAGGAGGTGTTCGACAAGACCCTGCTCGGCTACGCCATCGGCGAGGACCCGCGCCTGCTGCTGCCACAGATGATCTGCCAGGACGGCTACTTCGTGTCGCACATCTCCGGGATGGTCGAGCTGCCGGAGCCGGCGCAGGTCCGCGAGTTCCTCCCGCCCTACCGGCACCCGTTCGCGCTGGACCCGCACAGGCCGGTCTCGCACGGTCCGCAGATCCACCCCGAGCAGGGGCCGCCGCTGCAGCTCGAGCGCGCCCGCGCCATGGAGACCGCGCTGGACATCATCCGCGAGAAGACCGCGAGCTTCGGCGAGACCTTCGGCCGGCACTACCCGCCGTTCGTGGAGGGCTACCTGCTGGAGGACGCCGAGGTGGTGTTCGTCATCCAGGGCGGCCATGCGGTCACCTGCCAGACAGCCGTGAAGGCGATGCGGGAGCGGGGCATCAAGGCGGGCATGGCCCGGCTGCTGTGGTTCCGGCCGTTCCCCACCGAGGACCTGCAGCGGGCGCTCGCCCGCGCCAAGGTCGTCGGCGTGGTCGAGACCAACCTGGGCCTGGGCGGCGCCAGCTACGGCGGGATCCTGTCCCTCGACGTCACCACCGCGCTGTACCACTCGCCGCACAACCGGCCGCTGGTCACCTCGTTCATGGCCGGCCTCGGCGGCGAGACCGTGCCGGCCAAGGAGTTCGACTGGATGGCAGACAAGATGGTGGCCGCCATGGAGCGTGGCCAGGTCGAGAAGGCCACCCACTGGGCGGGCTTCGAGGAATAGAAGAGGACAGATCAGGAGGTTGGAGCGATGACCGTGACCCAGGATGTCGTCCGCCAGTACCTGCCGCTCTTCGACGAGCAGGGGCGCGCGGCGACGGTCGACGACGACGTCGGCCGCGACCGGCACTACCTGCCCGACCTGCCCGTCGAGGACCCCTACCAGGCCGGGCACCGAACCTGCGCCGGCTGCGGCCCGGCGATCGAGTACCGGGCGGTGCTCAAGGCCGCCGGGCAGAACACGGTCGTCGCCGGCCCGACCGGGTGCATGTACGTGGCCAACGCCACCTACATGTCCACGCCGTACACGGTCCCGTGGGCGCACACCCAGATCGCCTCGGGCGGCTCGTTCACCTCGGGGGTCGCGGCGGCCTACGAGGCGATGATCCGCAAGGGAAAGTACCGCGGGGAGTATCCCAACATCATCGTCATGGCCGGTGACGGCAGCGCCGCGGACATCGGCATCGGCTCGATCTCCGGCGCGCTGTACCGCGGCCACGACGCGCTGTTCATCTGCTACGACAACGAGTGCTACGCCAACACCGGCATCCAGACCTCGCCGACCACCCCGTACGGCAGCAACACCACCTTCACCCCGCCGGGCAAGGTCATTCCCGAAGGCAAGAAGCTGCCGCCCAAGAACCTGGCCAAGATGATGGCCGAAGGGCACCCCAACTGCTACGTGGCCACCACCACGGTCGGGTACCTCATCGACGTGATGAACAAGACCCGCAAGGGCCTCAACTTCCGTGGCGCTGCCTTCATGCACGTCTATACCCCCTGCCAGAAGGGCTGGGTGTACCAGACGCCGATGACCGTCGAGCTGGGCCGCCGCGTGGTGGAGGCGGGCCTGTTCCCGGTCTGGGAATACGACCCGGCCACCCGCTCCTACGACTACTTCATCCCGCCGACGATCCGGCCGGTCACGGACTACCTGGCCATGCAGGGCCGGTTCGGGCACATGCATCCCGAGCACGTCGCCAAGCTGCAGCTTGCCGCCAACCGCAACTGGGAGGACATGGGCGTCGAGGTGCCCGCCAAGCTGCGTGAGCTGGAAGACCCCACCCACAACGAGTACCTGAAGGAGGTGAGCTACTCCCTGCCGGTCCAACGCGGCGTTGGCGCCTGAGCCATGACCGATTCCCTCCAGCTCCGTTTCGACGCCGGCCACCAGCAACGGTATTTCGCCGACCGGCGGTCCCTGCTCGAGTGCGTGCTCTGGGTGAGCAGGCAGAGCCCCCACCCGCGGTTCGAGATCTGGCGGGAAGGGGCGCCGGTGCGGCTGGCCGACGGCCGGATCGCGGGGAAGCGGTACGAGCTGGCGGAGGTCCTGGACCTCAGCGAGCCGGGCCAGCGCGAACGGCTCGCCGCCGAGGTGCAGGCGCTGCAGGCGAAGGGTGGTGATGAGGAAGGCGCCTAGCCCGTCCACCCCCCCAGGAAGGTTCTGGTCCCCAGATGGAGGAGTCCTACCCGCACGAGCTGCGGCTCCCACTGGCCCCCTACCGGTTCGTCTGGACCCGCGAGGCGGCGGTCGACTGCCAGACGAGGCACACACCGGCATTCAGCGAGGAGCGCTACACGCATGGCGACGGCAGCGTCGTCATCATCCGCAACTACAGCGCCGACGGCTCCTTCCACCTGCTGTCCGACCGCGGACCCATCGAGCTCGTCGACAACGCCGGGGACTATCGCGCTCCCAACCCCGTCAGCGTTGTCAGGCTGCCGTAACCCCGTCCACAGGAGGTATCCGGTGGGCATCAGCGATGAACCAGCCGTTGCAGAAGCCGAAGAGCGAACCGTTGCGATGGGGCGGGAAGCCCCGCTCCCCATCCGACCACTCCCCAAACCCTTCAACCCGGTCCACCTGGTTGGCCCAGGCATCGCCCTGACGGCCCTTGGCGTCGGTCTCGGCGAGACCTTCCAGTGGCCGCGGCTGGTGATCGTCTTCGGGCCCAACGTCCGCTGGTTGTTCCTGCTCGGCGTCACCGTCCAGCTCGTGGTCATGATCGAGATGGCCCGCTACGCGATGGCCACGGGGGAGAGCATCTTCTTCGGCGCCGCACGCATCTGGCGGCCGGTCATGTGGTTCTTCTTCGCCTGCGCCATGTTCATCTATATCTGGCCGGGCCACATGGCCGTCGGGGCGCAGTCGCTGGAGAATCTCACCGACGGCCGTCTGGGTTGGTACCCGACCGCCGTCGTCGGCCTGCTGATCGTCGGGATCGTGCTGTCGATCGCCAAGTACGTCTACAACGTCGTCGAATCGGTATTGACCGTGTTCGTGTCGATCCTGGTGATCGGGTCGGCGATCATCGCCTCTATGGTGGGCAGCTTCGGCGACCTCTGGGACACGCTCAGAGGGACGGTGGCGCTGGGCAGCACGGAGCGCCTCCCCAGCGAGTGGTTCACCGACGCGTGGTTCCCGATCGTGGTGGGCGCCATCGCCTTCGCCGGTCCCTCCGGCATGCAGCAGATGTGGTACTCGCTGTGGCTGCGTGACAAGGGCGCCGGCATGGGCACCTACATCCCGCGCATCGCGGGCCTGCGCGGCCTTCGCGACGTCGAGAAGGAGACCATCCCGGCCCGCGGCTTCACCTTCGACGTCGACGACGAGGAGGAGATGCGCAAGTGGCAGGGCTGGCGCCGGTGGAACTTCTTCGACGCCGGGGTGCTGTTCTGGGGCATCACCATGCTGACCACCATCATCTTCACGGTGATGGCGATCTCGGCCACCAGGGTCAGCCCCGAGACCGCCACCCTCATCCAGGAGGGTGAGCGCGAGGCGGCCCTGGACGGCATGGCCGCCGCCTTCGGCTCGGTCAGCGCCGGCTGGACCAAGACGGTCTTCCTGCTGCTGATCGGCGTCATCGGCTGGAAGCAGAGCTTCGGGCTGTTCGACGCGCTGTCGCGCGGCCAGGCGGACATGACCTACTACTTCGCCCCCAAGGCCGCCCAGCGCTGGAGCATGAGCCGGCACTACCTCTTCTTCGTCTGGTTCATCATCCTGTTCGGCATCGGCACGCTGTCGTACATCGGGACCGAGGACGGCCCCGGCGCCATCCTGGACATCCTCGCGTTCCTGTCGGCGGGCGTGATGGGCGCCTACTGCCTGTTGCTGCTGTTCGTCAACAACCGGCTGCTGCCACGGAAGCTCCGACCAGGCCTGATCAGCAACATCGCCCTAGGCATCGGGGTGGTGCTCTACCTCGGCGGGACGCTCTGGAGCTGGCTCGTCATGGGCGCGTTGCCCTAGCGGCCGCTCCATGAGGCGAGGCCCGCTCGCTGGAGCCCTGACGGCGGTCGTCACCGGGGGCGTCATGGCCCTGCTGGTGACGATCGCCGGCGAGGGCGTCTCCAGCTTCACCGCGGCGATCCTGGCCCTCACGATCCCGCTGCTGGCCGCCGGGGTGCTGTTCGGCTGGCTCACCGACAACGACCGCCTGACCTTCGGTCGCGCGCTCCTGTACTGGGCGGCGGCCTTCTCCGTGTCCCGGCTGACCCAGGAGCTGCTGGTTGGGGCGGGGAACGTCAAGGACGGCCTGCTCGGGTTCGTGATCTACCAGGGGATCGTCGGCATGCTCTTCGGGCTCGGGTTCCTGCTGCTCTACCAGCAGGTGCTGGCGGGGTTCCGCAAGCTGCTCGGTGAGCCCGACGGCGGCGAGGAACAGAGCTGATCCCGTCAGCCCTCGGCTTCCCGCCTTCGCTGGTGGAAGGACCGGCGCGTCTGCTCGGTGTGCTCACGCATGATCCGCGCGGCACGGTCCTGGTCGTGCGCCGCGATCGCGTCGATGAGCGCGGCGTGCTCCTCCCAGGACCGCTCGCCACGTTGCCTGGCCACCGGGGTGTAGTACCAGCGGACGCGCCTGGACACCTGGCCCGCGAGCTCGGCCAGGACGTCGTTGGCCGCAAGCTCCATGACGCAGGCGTGCAGGGCCGCGTTGGCGGCGACGACAGCGTCGATGTCGTCGGCGGCCACCGCGGCCACACCCTCCCGCCACAGGTCCCGCAGCCGCTCGACGCTCCCGTCGGCGGCATTCGCGGCGGCGAGGCGCGCCGCCTCGGCCTCGAACAGCGCGCGAACCGCCATGAGCTGGTCGGCCTCGGCCACGGTGGGCTGGTGCACGAACGCTCCCTGGGTGGGCCGTAGGTCCACCCACCGTTCGTTGCTGAGGCGCTGGAGCGCCTCGCGGACGGGCTGCCGCGATACCCCGAGCCGTTCCGCGAGCTCGCTCTCGACGAGATGCTGACCCGGCCGCAACGCCCCTCTGGTGATCAGCTCGAGAAGGGCGTCGTAGACGGCCACCCGCAACGGCACCGGGCGCTCGAGCGGACCGACCACCACCTCATCCGGCCATCCGGACAGCATCGACCTGGTCACTCCCAAGGAAGACGGTTCAGCAGCCTGGAATATTGTAGACAGAATCCGGTACCTGTCCGGCGGCGCCGCGTGCTCGGTTCGGGCCGTACGGGCTGGAACCAAGCAGCGGGTCAGGCGACCAGGCCCTGGTTGCGGAGGGAGACGCGCAGGTCGTGGGGGTTGGAGGCGACGGCGAGGGCGTCGTCGAGGGTGACCACGCCGTCGCGGTACAGGGCGATCAGGTGCTGGTCG
>Ga0184632_10001213_pt1 | contig 10547 bp, 11 predicted proteins | sample PLM31_50_b1_FD_133153 | JGI IMG/M metagenome (GOLD analysis project Ga0184632, IMG submission 133153) | Groundwater sediment microbial communities from an aquifer in East River, Colorado, USA - PLM3-1_50_b1 | ecosystem: Environmental > Terrestrial > Soil > Riparian zone | place: USA: East... | reverse complement strand
GGTCCATCTTCTTGACGTCCTTCTTCTCCACCCAGCCGAGCGGGTCGAAGCCCTTCACCTCCGCCGCGAACCGCGTGGAATGGCGCGAGGCATCGAAGAGGGTGATGTTCGCCACCCCGGAGCATCCGCCGAGCAACCCGCTCCAGGTGGGCTCGGTGCCCACGCCGAGGGGAGAGACCAGGCCCACACCGGTGATCACGACCCTGCGCTTGTCTGCCACTCGCGCTACCTGCCCAGGAGCCTGCTACTTCTTGCCTTTGTCCGCGTGCTTCTGGATGTAATCGACGGCTTCCTTGACCCGCGTGATCTTCTCGGCGTCCTCGTCGGGGATCTCGATCCCGAACTCCTCCTCGAGGGCCATGACCAGCTCGACGGTGTCGAGGCTGTCGGCGCCGAGGTCGTCCACGAACGACGCCTCCGGCGTGACGAGGTCCTCCTCGACCCCGAGCTGGTCCACGATGATCTTCTTCACGCGATCGGCAACAGGCTCCATTGAAGCTCCTCCAGGATTTCGCTTCGCGAAAATCCTAATCCACGGACGTTGCGCCCCTCTTAATGCCCTTGAAGCTCCGCCCGGCCGCTTCAAAGGCATTCTACATATGAAAGCCGCCGTCCACGGCCAGAACCTGGCCGGTCACGTAGGCGGCGGCGTCGGAAAGCAGGAAGACCACCGCCCCCGCCACGTCGTCGGGCTGCCCCACGCGGCCGAGGGGGATGGCCCCCGCGATCGTATCCCGGGCCGCGGCCGTCATGGCCGCGGTCATGTCGGTTTCGATGAAGCCCGGAGCCACGGCGTTCACGGTGATGGAGCGCGACGCTACCTCGCGCGCCACGGACTTCGTGAAGCCGATGAGGCCGGCCTTGCTGGCCGCGTAGTTCGCCTGCCCGGCGTTGCCGGTGAGGCCCACGACGGAGGTGATGTTGACGATGCGGCCGTAGCGCTGCTTCAGCATGGGGCGCAGAGCGGCCTGGGTGCACTGGAAGGCGCCGGTGAGGTTCGTGGCCAGCACCGCGTCCCACTCCTCCCGCTTCATGCGCAGGAGCAGGTTGTCCCGGGTTACGCCGGCGTTGTTCACGAGGTGGTCGATCCGCCCCTCGGCCTGGACGACCGCGTCGATGGCCGCCTGCGCCGAGGCCCGGTCGCTGACGTCGAGGGTCAGGGCCGACGCCTTGCCGCCGGCGCCCGTGATTTCCTGCACCGCCTCCGCCAGCCGGGCCGCGTCCCGCGCCCCGAGGTATACCGTCGCCCCCTGCGCGGCCAGCGCCCGGGCGATGGCCCGCCCGATGCCCCGAGAGGCGCCGGTCACCAGGGAGATGCGGCCGGCGAGGGCGCCCGTGCTCATACCGCCTTCGTCGCGGGCGTGAGGACGCCCCGCGCCTTCTCCAGCGAGGCGGGGTCCTCGACGTTCGCGATCTGCGCTCCCTTCGCGATGCGCTTGACGAGGCCCGACAGCACCGTGCCCGGACCGACCTCCACGAAGCTCGTGGCGCCCTCCCGGGCCAGGACCTCGACGCACTCCTGCCAGCGCACGGGCGCCGAAACCTGCCGGACGAGCCCGTCGCGGCACTCGTCCGCCGCTCGCACGACCCGCGCGTCGACGTTGTTCACGAGGGGCACCCGGGCGTCGTGGAAGGAGACGCGGGCCAGGTCGTAGGCCAGGCGGGCCTGGGCGGGGGCCATGAGCGCGCAGTGAAAAGGGGCGGACACCGCCAGGCGCAACGCCCTCTTCGCGCCCGCCGCCTTGCATGCCTCGACCGCGCGATCCACCGCCGCCGCGTGGCCGGCGATCACCACCTGGCCCGGACCGTTCATGTTGGCGGGGCTCACGACCTGTCCCTGGGCCGAGTCGCGACACGCCTGCTCCACCGCGGGCAGCTCGAGGCCGAGGATGGCGGCCATCGCCCCCTCTCCCGCCGGCACCGCTTCCTGCATGTACTGCCCGCGCTGGCGCACCGCCACCACCGCGTCGCTCAGCTCGAGGACGCCGGCGGCGACGAGGGCGGAGTACTCGCCCAGGCTGTGTCCGGCCACCCAGTCGGGCCGCGCCCCTTGCGCCTGCATCACGCGCAGCGCGGCGATGCCGGCGGTCAGGATGGCGGGCTGCGTGTTGGCGGTGAGCTGCAGATCGGCCTCGGGCCCCTCGAAGCAGAGGCGCGAGAGCGGGAGGCCGAGGGCCTCGTCGGCCTCCGCGAAGACCGCACGCGCCTCCGGGAAGGCGTCGGCGAGCGCCTTCCCCATCCCGACCTTCTGCGAGCCCTGGCCAGGGAAGACGAAGGCCACGCTCACGAGGTCTGCACCCCGCTCGCCTCGCGGGCGGTGCCGAGGGCCTTCAGCTCGGCCTCGATGCGGGCGTTGACGCCGCTCGTGAAGAACTCGGCCGCGGTCCGTATGCCGTGCTTGATCGCGATGGCGTTCGAGTTCCCGTGGCCGATGACGCAGCAGCCCTTGACCCCGAGCAGGGGCGCTCCCCCGTACTCGTCGGGGTCGATGCGGCGCCGCACGGCCTTGAACGCGCCCTGGGCCAGCATCGCCCCCACGACGCGCAACGGCGTGCGCTGCAGCTCCTCCCTGATGAGGTGCATCATCGACTCGGCGAGCGACTCGCACGCCTTCAGGACCACGTTGCCGGTGAAGCCGTCCATGACGATGACGTCGACTTTGCCCGTGAAGAGGTCGTGGCCTTCGACGTTGCCGATGAAGTTCAGGCTCGAGCCCTTCAGGACCTCGTGGACCTCCTTGGTGAGCTCGTTGCCCTTGCTCTCTTCCTCGCCCAGGCTCATCAGCCCCACCCGGGGGTTCGGCGTGCGGAGCACCGCGCTCGTGTAGACCCGGCCCATCACGGCGAACTCTTCCAGGTTGCGTGCCTTGCAGTTGGCGTTGGCCCCCACGTCGAGGAGCACGGTGCGGCCGTCGGGGCGCGGCACGACGGCGGCGAGGGCCGGCCGGTCCACCTCCTCCAACGTGCCCAGGACCATCTTGGCGATCGTCCAGCAGGCCGCGGTGTTGCCGGCGGAGAAGAACGCGTCGGCGACCCCCTCGCGCACCTTCTCCACCGCGACCTGGATGGAGGAGCGCTTCTTCAGCGTGGCGCGGGTGACCTTTTCCCCCATGCCCACGGCATCGGGAGCATCGGCGATCTCGATCCCCCGTGCCCCGCCCGCCCGCCGCAGCTCCTCGGCTACGATGGCCTCCGGCCCCACCAGCAGGACGCGGACACCCAGCTCGCGTGCGGCCGCCACCGCCCCTTCGGCCACCACCCGTGGCCCGTGATCGCCCCCGAGGGCGTCCACGGCCACGCACGGCGTCCGGGGCGGGTCTGTGCTCAGACCTCCTCCACTTCCATCACCGGCTTGCCCTTGTAATAGCCACAGTGCGGGCAGACCCGGTGGGGAAGCTTCGGCTCGTGGCAGTTCGGGCAGAGGCTGAGGCCCGGAGCCTTCAGGTGATCGTGCGCGCGCCGCCGTGCGGTGCGCGCCTTGGAATGACGCCGTTTCGGATTGGGCATGCTAGCTCCTTGGGGTGGCGTTCGGGGCCGGGCTCCCCCCGGCGCCGATCACCGGTCCTTGTCTTCTAACAGCTTGCGCAGGGACCCGAACGGAGAGGCCGCCGCTTCGGGCGGCGGGCAATCGCAGCGCGTTTGGTTGCGGTTCCCGCCGCACGTCGGGCAGATGCCGGCGCACGCCTCGCCGCACAGCCGCTTCAAGGGCACCGCCAGGAAGAACTGCTCCCGGACCATCTCGCCCAGATCGAGCTCGTCGCCGTCGTAGTAGGCGATCACCATGTCCCGGTCGGCCAGCTCCACCTCGTCCGCCTCCTCGCCCGGCTCGTCGGATTGCCGACGCAGGTAGAAGAGGTCCAGGTCCTGCTCCACGGGGAGGGAGAAGGGCTCCAGGCACCGCCCGCATTGCAGCGAAAGCCGCGCGGAGAGCCGCCCCCGAACGTGGACCGAGTCGTCCTCGCCCCGCTCCAGCCGGCACTCCAGGCGTCCGCCCGGAGCGAGGGTGAAGTTGTCTTCCCCCTCGAGGTGGACCTCCCCCGGCTGGAGGCTCTCCTTGATCTCGAGGCCTTCGGGGGGGATCCGGGAGACGTTGATGATCAGCACTTGCCGCTCGCTCAAACCCTCTATGCTACTGATTCAACCGGGATTGTCAAGACAGAGTTAAGTCAAATCGGGGGGGTACAGCTCCGCCAAGAACGACGCTCCGGCGGCCAGCGGCGGAACGCCGAAATTGTCGGCCAGGGTCTGGCCGAGGTCCGCGAACGTCGCCCTGACCCCCAGGTCGCGCCCGGGCCGCACCCTCGGACCCCGGACGAGCAAGGGCACGTGCTCGCGGGTGTGGTCGGTCGAGCTGTCGGACGGGTCGCATCCGTGGTCGGCGGTCAGCATCAAGACGTCGCCCTCGCCGAGCGCGCCCAGCACCTCCGGGATCCGCTCGTCGAACAGTTCCAGGTTGCGCGCATAGCCCTCCACGTCGTTGCGGTGGCCGTAGAGCGTGTCGAAGTCGACGAGGTTCGTGAAGATGAGCCCTTCGGCCTGCTCGCGCATCGCCCTCAGGGTTTGATCGACGCCGTCGGAGTCGGACTTCGTGTGCACGGCGGCGCTCACCCCCCGGCCGGTGAAAATGTCCTCGATCTTACCCACGCCGAAGACCGGCAGGCCCTTCTCGGCCAGGCGGTCGAGCAGCGTCACGCCTCCGGGGGGCACCGGGAAGTCCCGGCGGTTCGGCGTGCGTTTGAAGTCGTTCCGGTGCGTGCCTACGAACGGGCGGGCGATGACGCGGCAGACACCGAACTGCAGGCAGGCGATCTCGTAGGCCACCTTGCAGATCCGGTACAGCTCCTCGAGCGGGATCACCTGCTCGTGGACCGCCACCTGGAAGACGCTGTCCTGGGACGTGTAGACGATGGGCCGCCCGGTGCGCACGTGCTCTTCGCCCAGCTCCTTGAGGATCTCGGTTCCGGAGGCGGCCTTGTTGCCCAGCACCTTCCGCCCGATGCGCTGCTCGAAGGGCACGATGATCTCGGGCGGGAAGCCGTTGGGGAAGGTCCGGAACGGCTTCTCGGTCACGTGGCCGGCCATCTCCCAGTGGCCGGTGGCGGTGTCCTTGCCGGCGCTGCGCTCGGCCATCTTGCCGAACGCGCCTTCCGGCCGCGGATGGCGGGCCCCGGCGAAGGTCGGGGGCAGGTTGCCGAGGCCGAGGGCGCGCAGGTGCGGGATCTTCACGTCGCGGGAGGCCAGGACGTGGCCGAGGGTGTCGCTGCCCGTGTCGCCGAAGGCCGCCGCGTCCGGCGCCTCCCCCACGCCCAGCCCGTCGCAGACGATCACGACAGCCCGCCGGAACGGCCCCATCAGCTCCGCGTCCCCAGCCACTGCGTCGCCAGGCGCTCGGCCTCCGCGACGTCGGAGCACCACGCGACCTGCTCCTGGTGACGGAACCAGGTCATCTGCCGCTTCGCGTAGCGCATCGTCTCTTTGACGATATCACGCTGCGCGCCGTCGACGCCGAGCGTGCCCGCCACCACCGCCGCCGCCTGCCGATAGCCGATCGCCTGGAGCGGGCGCACGCCCGCGCCGTAGCGCTCGATGAGCCCCCGCGTCTCTTCGACGAGGCCGGCGGTGAGCATCCGCCGCGTCCGCGCCTCTACCGCCGCGCGCAGGTCTTCGCGGGACGGAGCCAGACCGAGGACGCGGACGTCGAACCCCCGAAGCGGCTCCGAACCCGCCTCGTGATGGCCGGAGAGGGGACGGCCCGTCTTGCGGAACACCTCCAGCGCGCGCACCACCCGCACGCGGTCGGCGGGCGCGATGCGGGCCGCCGAGACGGGGTCGACCGAGGCCAGCCAGCGGTGCAGCCGGCGCTCGCCGTAGCGGGCGGCCATGGCCTCGAGGCGCGCGCGCAGCGCCTCGTCGCGCGACGGCCCCGCGAACAGCCCGCGCAGCAGCGCCCGGAGGTACAGGCCGGTGCCGCCCACGACCAGGGGCTGGCGTCCCCGCTCGCGGATGGAGGCCAGCGCCTCGCGCCCGAGCCGGGCGTAATCGGCGGCGGAGAACGGCTCACGGGGATCGGCGACGTCCACGAGGTGGTGCCGCACCTGGCGGCGCTCCTCCGCGGTGGGCTTGGCGCTGCCGATGTCGAAGCCGCGGTAGACCTGGAGGCTGTCGCACGAGACGATCTCGCCCCCGTGGGCCACCGCGAGCCGGAGGGCGAGCGCGCTCTTGCCGGCGGCCGTCGGGCCGACGAGGGCGATCAGGAGGGGAGACGCCACAGACGCCACACCGTCCACAGCAACGCGAGGGTGAGCAGGATGACGGCGCCGCGGATCTGCGGGCGGGAGATCAGCGCTCCTTGAGGGCGCGGATGATGCTCGCCTCGTGGTCGGCGCCGAGCGTGCGCTTGACGGCCAGCAGCTCGGCGTAGAGCAGCTCGTTGAGGGCGTCCACGAGGAGGGGCCGCTGCTGCTCCTCGGGAGCGCGGTTGAGGTTGCGCTCCAGCACCGCCGCGTCGAGCGTCCCGTCCTTGAGCAGCTTGGTCCCGTTGAAGATGTCCTTGCGCGACTCCCTGAGCGCGCCCAGGTACTTCTCGAGGACGTTCTCCGCGATGGGCCCCACCTCCCGCACCATGTAACGGAAGATGAACGCGTAGTTCTGGTTGAAGGAGCTGACGACCGTGTAGAGGGTGTCCTCGGGGACGAAGTCCTGGTCGAGGGCGTACACCTTCTTGCCCTTCGCGCGCAGCACCCCGGCGGCGGCGAGGGCGTAGAGCAGCTTCAGCGTCTCGTTGTCGCCGATCTCGCTCTCGCGGCAGATCTCCAGCACGCTGCGCTCCCCGTCCACCAGCTTCAGCACGTGGGCTTCGTAGGGCTCCAGGCGAACGTCGCCGCCGGCAACGCGCTCGAGCAGGAGGTCGCCTTCGGGATAGTGCGACTGGATCCGCCCCGCCGCGTCCACGCGGCGCAGGCCGGCGAGGATGAGGTCGCTGATGTCGAGATCGACGGTGATGCGCTCCTTCTCCGGCAGCGACGACTCCTCGAAGTGGAACTGGCCCTCATCCCACTGGAAGACGCTGTAGACGATCTCCTTGACCTGGAACTGCACCCCTTCCCACAGGTCCTTGGGGCTGAGGGCGCCCATCTCCACGAGGGCCTTGCCCTGGCGCTTGCCCTTGGAGATCGCCTTGATGGAGGCCTCGTACTCCTCCACCGTGATCTTGCCCTCGCGGATGAGGATCTCGCCCAGGCGATCGTTGGGGAGGTTGCTGGCCGCGAAGACCACCCGCCCGTCGCTGAGGTAGATGGCCTTGCGGGCGCCGCCCGAGACGAGCGACAGGATGCCCGTGGAGCGGGCCACGCGCAGGTGCTGAAGGATGTCCGGGAGCGGGAGCTCGGAGATCTGCCCCTTGAGGCCTCCGGGCACGACGAATGGCTCGAACCTCTTGGGAAGAGTCGTCGTCATCAGGAGTGCGAGGGACCAGTCAAATAGTACGGGAGGCTTTTCCCGGTGTCAAAGCGCGCAGACCGTCATGTCACGCGAGCGATCAGCTTCGTCAGCCTCTGGACCAGGCGGACGAGAAGGGATCGGGCTACACGGCATGCCGACACCGGAGCCAGGCCGCGGGCCAAGGCCAGATCAACGATGGCCGCGCACTCCGTCGCGCTGCCACGGGCCATGGCGTAAAAACGCGCCTTGTCGGGGCCAGACACTCGTCCCGCGCCCTCCGCCACATTGAGGACGATGGACACGCTTGCGCGGTCGAGCTGGTCGCGGAGCGCAGCCAGCCCGCGCCGAGGCAGGAGGCGCGCAGCGAGAACCTGGAACTCGACCGCCACGCGATACACGTCGAGCTTCTCGGCATCGAGAAGCGGCAGTGCGGCGGTGGCGGCAGGCGCGGGAGCCGGAGTGGGATCCGAGGCGAAGTCGGTGGGCATCGAACCTCCTTTGCGGGGCCGCGATGGGCGGCCCTCACAAAGATGGGCCGCCCGGAGCGGCCCCCGAAGGAGACTGCCGGGCGTGAAGCCTTCGGGCCCTGCAGCCGCCGTGCCCAGCGCGTTCAAGAGGCTGCGCGCTGGCACGGCGGATGCTCGGGCACGTTCACGAGCACGTTCACGGCCACGCGACTCCGTGCACGTGCACGTGAACGTACCCGTTCCCGTCCGTCGCCGTTGTCGCCGTCCGACCCTCACCCTGACCCTGTCCCTTCCAGGGAGAGGGACCGTGCTACGGCGTCGTGCCGAAGGTGCCGTCGCCGCGGCCGAGGAGGACCGCCACCGTGGCGTTGCCCTGGTTGACGATGGCCAGGTCCAGCTTTCCATCCCCGTTGAAATCGGCCGTGAGGAGGGCCGTGGGCCCCCCCGCGATGGTCATTGCGACCGGGGCGCTGAAGCCACCGGCGCCGTCGCCGGTCGAGATCGAGACGGTGTTCGAGCCCTGGTTGGCCACCGCGGCGTCCAGCTTCCCGTCGCCGTTGAAATCGCCGATGGCGATCGCGCGAGGCTGCGAGCCCGTCACCGCGTCGGCGACCTTCCGAAAGGCGCCGCCCGTGTTCCCGAGAAGGACGCTGAGGCGGTCGGCCCCCCCGTTGGCCACGAGCACGTCCACCCGTCCGTCGGCGTTGATGTCGGCCGCGGCCACCGCCAGCGGCCGCGCCCCGACCGACACCTTGGTGCCCGTGCCGAAGCGCCCGCTGCCGTCGCCGTTGAGGACCGAAAGGTCATTCGATTGCGCGTTGACGACCAGGAGGTCGGTGTTGCCGTCCCCGGTGACGTCCGCGGCCGCGACGGCGAACGGGCTCTTGCCGACCTTGAAGGTACCTCCCGCGCCGAAGCCGCCGTCCGTCGCGAGAAGGACCGTGACCTCCTCCGAGCGCTCGTTGACGATCGCCAGGTCGGGACGCGCATCGGAGTTGAGCCGCGCGGCCACGAGGGAAACGGGCTCGTCGAACCCGGAGCCGACGTTCGTGGGCGCCGCGAAGCCGCCCGCTCCGTCCCCGATGAGCACCGCGACGCTGTTCGAGCCGAAGTTCGCCACCGCCACGTCGAGCCGGCCGTCGGCGTTGAAGTCGGCGACAGCCACCGACGCGGGGTTCGTGCCCCCCGCCGCGAAGTGGCTCGCGGGCAGGAAGCCCGTGGGCACGGCCCGCGTCAGGAGGGAAACGTTGTTGGACCCGAAGTTGGCCACCGCGAGGTCCAGGCCTCCGTCCCGGTTGAAGTCGCCGGTGACCGCGGCGAGCGGCTGCGTGCCCACGGCGAAGCTCGCGTTCACGCCGAAGGCCCCGGTGCCGTTGTTCAGGAGTATCGCCACGTCGCTGGAGGCGACGTCGGCCGTCACCAGGTCCTGCCGGCCGTCGCCGTTGACGTCCCCCTGGCCGAGGGCGAGCGGGTTCTTCCCGACAGGGTAGTGCTGGGCCACGCCGAACCCACCGGCGCCGTCGCCCAGCAGGACCGAGACGTTGCCGGCGTCGTAGTTGGCGGTGGCGATGTCCATCGTCGAGTCGGCGTTGAAGTCGCCCGCGACGATGGCCACCGGCCGCTGGCCCACCGGGTGGAGGGTGATCGAGTTGAAGCTCCCGCTGGCGTTGCGGATGAGGAGCGTCACGTCGCTCGAGCCCTGGTTGGAGACGGCCACGTCGGGCAGGCCGTCGCGGTTGAAGTCGGCGACCGCCGCCGCGGAGGGGGTCGTCCCTGTCGCGAAGCCCACGGAAGCGGCGAAGGCGCCGCCGAGGTTGTGGAGGACGACCACCTCGTTCGAGCCCTGGCTGACGACCACGAGGTCCCGGAGGCCGTTGCGGTCCATGTCCTCGCTCGTGATGAAGACCGGCTGGCGGCCCACCACCTCGCTCGGCCCCACCGTCAAGCCGCTCGCCCCGCTGCCGAGCAGGAGCGCGATCTCGCCCGAGGTCGCGTTGAGCACCGCGAGGTCGGTCGTTCCGTCGCCGTTGAAGTCGCCCGCCGTGAGCGACGCCGGTCCCGCTCCCCCGCTGCTCACCGTGGGGCCGGGATGGAAGCTGGAACCGTCCCCGAGGAGCAGGCTGACGTCGTTGGAGTCGTGGTTGGCCACGGCCAGGTCGACCTTGCCGTCGGAGTTGAGGTCGGCGGCCACGATCGCCGCCGGTCCCCGGCCCACGCCCAGCGTCCCGGAGCCGGTGAAGCTGCCGTTGCCGGACCCGATCAGGACCTGGACGCCGTCCGGCTGGGTGCTGACGACGGCGAGGTCGAGCTTGGCGTCGCCGTTCCAATCGCCCACCGCGAGGGCCCGGGGCTGGCCGGCGGCGGACGCCGCCCGGGCCGCGGCCAGGAACGGTCCACTCTGCGCGCGCGGCGGCGGACCCGGCACCGCGGTGATCACCGGAAGCATGACGACGGTGAGGAGGGCCAGCACGAGCCCCCTAGTCTACACGACCTTCACCTGGACCGTCTGCGAGTAGATGCCCCCCACGTCGTCGACGAACGTGAAGGTCACGCTCGTGAGCGCCTCCTGCCCCGGCTGCGGGAGCGTGTAGCGGAAGCTGACGGTCATCGCGGCGGTGCCGTTCGCCGCCAGCCTGTTCCC
>Ga0184632_10001212_pt1 | contig 10550 bp, 10 predicted proteins | sample PLM31_50_b1_FD_133153 | JGI IMG/M metagenome (GOLD analysis project Ga0184632, IMG submission 133153) | Groundwater sediment microbial communities from an aquifer in East River, Colorado, USA - PLM3-1_50_b1 | ecosystem: Environmental > Terrestrial > Soil > Riparian zone | place: USA: East... | reverse complement strand
GGTCAAGTATGTGAGCCACGTCAAAACCTATGAAGTGGACGGCGCAGGTCGCGTGAGAAGGTGCGTCGGTTACGCCGAGAGCACGGATTTCACTCGCTGGAGCGCGCCGAAAACGATCTGGGTTCCCGGCGACGACGAAGATCGTATAGCGCGAGGCAAGGGATTTAACTGGGCCGACTTTTACGGCCTTTGCGGTTTTAATTATGGAGACGGCTATTTAGGGATGCTGTGGCTTTTTTATATAGGCTACGAAATCGCGCGTGGCACCCACGAGGGACAAATCGAAGTTTTTTTGGCCGGCAGCCCGATGGCAAAAGTTGGACAAGATTTTCCGATACACCGTTAATCCCGTTGAGCCCCACGGGCTGGGACTGCGGCATGATCACGACGGCGAACCTGCCGCTCTTCGACAAGGACAAGATTCGCTTATATTACGGCGGCGCCAACATGAGCCACGGCGCCGGCGAGCCGGGAAATCCCTACAATGAACAAGCGCATCGCTTCAACGTCGGCCTGGCGACCTTGCGCAAGGACGGCTTCGTCTATGCCTGGTCACCGAACGGGCACTTGCGGACCAAAACCATGGAGAGCAATAAGGGACTCGTCCGAGTCAACGCCGACTGTACTCGAGGCAGGCTTCTCGTCGGCGTAAATCATGATAGCCGCAGGATCAAAACGTTCGAATTGACCGGCGCCGACGAACTCGACCGCAGATTCCGCACTCCGAAGAGGGGCGAGATAGTTCTCGATGTAACCATCGAAAACGCCAAGCTCTATTCACTGGAAGTGACGTAATTCGTGTTCGTGACTCGTGAGCACCAGCACGACGCTTAGTCTTCCACCACCGACACCGCCGCTTCGACGCCTTTCTGTTTAAGGATTTCTTTATACTCGCGGTGGATCTCCGCCGGCTCTTCGTCCATCGGGATCATCGTCCAGAGCGGGTTGCGGAAACGGTCGTGGCTGTATTTTGGGCTGTCGCCGCGCACGGCGAAGTGGCGCATCGTGCTCTTGCCTGTGTTAAAGTGGCCATGCCACATGAGATCGTCCGGCGAATAAACCGTGCCGGCCTTGAATTCATGGCGTGTGCGCTCTTCGCCATCTTTCCACAACACCACATAGCCTTCACCCTGGGTAATAATGATCACTGCGCCCGGTCCGTGGCGGTGAAACGTACTGCGACAGCCCGGCGGGAATTCAGACACATGGCAACCATAGGTCGTATCCGCCAATGTATAACGCATATGCTTTACACCCTTCCCCTTCATCGGGAAATCGTCGAGGGAAAATTGATTGACGTCGGGCACCAGGTTGGTTTCCCAATAGCGGTCGGTCACATGCTTGTTGTAGCGCAGAAATTCGTCGCCGGCGTGAAAGCGATCGCGAAAGTTGAAAGGGTTACGGAAAATAAAATCCTCGTTGTGAAAAATATTGATCATGCGCGGCAGCGTAGTACCGGCAAACAAGCGCACGGGTTCGTCGCGCGAGCCGTTGAAGTGCTGGTAGGACGAATTGAGCGGGATCGCGAATACCGCCCCCGCTCCCCACTCGAAGGTGACCTTGGCGCCGCCGTCCTGCCAGACGGCAGTCGCGCCCCGCCCCTTGGCAACATAGACAATCTCTTCGAAAAGATGGCGCTGGGGCAATGTTTCACTGCCCGCAGGAATTTCGCAAACATAGGCGTCGGTCTGTTGCTGGTGCGAAAGATTTAAAAAACAGCCCCACGCGCCCATTCGCTCCCAACGTCTTAACTCCAGCGTCAGCACGTCGCTGATAACGTTGCCTTTGATCACCGGAATACCTTCCTTGGCTTGCAACTGATCGTAGGGCGTCGGCCCGAAATCGAGATGCTCGCGAAACGGCAACAGCATAGCTCGGTGCTCCTTAGGGATGCGTGCTTCTTAACGGCAATGGCTTTCTCTCATAGGTCATAATTCATTTGGGCGGCTTTGTCATCGGTTATCGGCCAGGAGGCCACGTCTGGCGCCACGATGACACCCGGGCAATATAGGAGACGTGCAACGAACTATAGTAGTTTCGAGAGATTCGAAGGGAAAGTAGCGCGCGGGGCGGCCGTTCAAAGTTCAAGGTTCAAAGTTCAACGTTTCGGATTGAGAGTCCTGACCTTGAACCTGGAACATTGAACTTTGAACTGAAGTCCGATTAATATTCCTGCGGGCGCGGCTGCTGGATCTGCTGGCGATTGCGTTCAATGGTGCGCTGGTTTTGCTGAATTTGCTGCTGGTTAGCCTCGGACTGCTCCTGACCTTGCATATAGTCACCCACCAGCGCGCCGGCGCCCAGTCCCAATGCGCCGCCGATGGCAGCTCCGACCCCGGGACGTCCCATCGTAGCGCCGACGACACCACCAGCCGCAGCACCGCCGACGGCGCCGATACCTGCGCCCTTTTCCCTAGTGGTCAGATCGCCGCCTGCACAGCCGGCCAGGCTGAGCGCAAATAAGCCCACCGAGATAATCCGCATGGAATAGTTTTTTGCGATTTTCGTCATGGTCTTCTCGCCTCCCACTGAATGATCTTATAAAGCTATAGCGCTTCTCGGAGCAGCTTTAGGAGCAACGCCCATGCCAGATCATTCATTGGTTCTTTTGAAGACTTTCAGGCCATCGAAGTTTGATTCGGGATGGTCACTATTATCGGAATAGGACGAATCGCAGGCCAAGCGGTACGGCTGTGCGCGGCGCTTCGATTCCTCCCTCAGCGGGCTTGAAGCGGTCTTGGTTTTAGTGGCCGTGAGACTCCAGGACGGAGATGGCGGCGCGACAGCACAGTGCGTCCTGTTCCGCGCGGCTCGCGCCGGCCACACCGACGCCGCCAACGATCACAACCCCATCGAGGATCGGGATGCCGCCACCCGCGGGCATGATACGGCCACGATGGGAAATCGCCAGGCTGCGCAGCCAGGGAGCCTTCGCGAGGGGCACCAACTCCGTTGTGGCCATGTGAAAGGCGGCGGCCGTATATGCTTTGTTAAATGCCAGTTCCGCTGACCTGGCCTCGGCCCCGTCCATGCGCCCGACAGCGATAGGCGCCCCTGCCTCATCCACGACCACGACGCTTACCTTTAGGCCCATTAGCTCGGCATATTCGTGGGCCGAATGTATCATCGCCCACGCCGTTGCAAATGACACCGGCCCCGCCGCGGCTTTGTGCTTGCGGAAAAAAGCTGCGTTGACTTCGATCGAATCTCTATGTTCAGCCGGAATGTCGACGTCTTTGAAGATCGCGTCCACCGGACAGACGATCTCGCACTGCTCACAATCGATGCAAACTTCCGGATCGACGTAGAACTGCGGCGCTCCGGGCGTGGTATGGATACATGCCACCGGGCAGACGTCGACGCAGGCGCCGTCGTTGGTGCATAAACTGGTGATGATGTAGGGCATTCAGCTTCCTTTTCTGCAAAGTGCCTTGAACGGCTTGATCGTCTTGAACTCCACGCAAGTACGCAGCGCTAACCGTCCGCCGCCAGCGGTAGATCCGTGCGAATGACATTTGCCACGTGCACGTTGCTGCCGAATTTTTCCGTCACTAATCTTCCTCTGGCGTTTAGCCGCCCTAGACCGGCCGCGGCGGCCAGCTTCTCAGCATCAGGGTCCGGCGCGGCGGTGGCGCGAAAACCCAATTCTCTAATCCATGCGCTCAGGACAAAACTGATGAATAGCCCATTCTGCACCGGCACCTGGCCGCCGACGCCCGGTGCCTCGCGCGGGTCATAATCGGCGCGAACCGCGCAGATGACGGCGAAGGGGTATGGTTCCCCGTTTTTGGCGTCGTTTGAGCTCAGCTTAACTATGCCCACCATCTCGGCGCCGAAGTACTGGGCCATTCCCTTGACGTGACTGGAGGTAATTTCAGGCGTGTGCAGCTCTGTTTTCGTCGGAAAAACATTGCCCTCGGGAGCGTTACGGATCATCTCCGTTACCATATTGGTAAGGTCCGCCGGAGGAGTGTTGATGAAAATATCCCAAAAGGGATCGTCCTTGTGAGAGTCTTTCCCGAGCCAGGGAATTTTCCATGGGCCAAATCGCACGGCCTCTAGTCCCGTTTGACAAATCGGTTGGTGTTCTCTTTCAACGGGGCGTAATAGCCCGCGTTTCCGGCCATATCTCCGGAATGACCCTTGCCTTCGTGCGAGGCTGTGCAGCCGGCCACCGTGCATGCCTGATCGCCGGGTTTGATGCCGGTGTCGTAGCTCAGCCAGCGCACGCGACTGCTGCGCGTGACGCCCCAGAACCGGTCGTCGATCCATTTGAGCGCGCCCACGAGCAATGGCCGCGCGGGAATCGGGCAGGTATGAAGAGTCCAAGTAGCAAGGCTGTGCCACCAGACGTTAGGTTTGGTGAACGGGCAGACGGCGGCGCAGGTGAGGCAGCTGCCCCAGTAATCGTGCACGTAGGGACGCAGCTTGTAACAAGTTAGCCAGTTGATCTTGTATTTTTCGATGCCGTTATGGACCACCTTATCGCCGAATGGAATGCTGTTCGTGGGACAAGTATTGGCGCATTTGCGGCAAATCTTGCAAAAATCCTCAACGCCGATATCGACGGGTGCGTCCGCCACCAGCGGCAGGTCGGTCAAGATCGGGTCGGGCATGTGGATACGGGCGCCAAAATTTTTGTTGATCACCAGCCCGTTTCTGCCCAGCTCGCCGATGCCTCCCGCTACTCCGGCGGCTTGGGGAGTGACCACTCCTCGGAGCGCGGTATATCCTAGTTCTTTGATGTAGCCTTCGAGGGCCTTCAGCATAAGCACGCCCTTCATTTGCGAGATATGGTACGCGGCGTCGCCGACGTGGTGGCGGTGCGCTTGCAGTTTGTTGTAATCCCACGCTGTAGTGGCTTGGATGATATAGGGAAATTTCCGAACCAATTCCTCGGGAGCATCTTGCTGGTACGCGTCTTCCGCCGTCCCATCTTGCACATAACGGCTGCCGGCGTACAAAAATGACGGATGCGCGCTGGCAATGCCGACAACATCGGCTCCCATATAGCGCGCAACCGCCTTGATGTGGCGAGTCATGGCCACGGGATCGTCGACCGAGACTCGATTCGGGTTGATCTTTCCCTTGCTCGACCGGTTGATCACATTGGCCAAGAAATGTCTCCGATCGGCGAAGTGATTCGGGGCGGATACCCGAGTCAACGGATCTTTAGAGACAGTGTTCCGATACCAGTTGAAAAGTGGTTTCCCGAGTTCGCCGCGCTGATTTTTAGGATGGGGCGACTGGTTCATGTCCACGTTGACGTGAGGTCCGACGAAACGGACCGATCGCCCAAGATAAGGCGCAGGCGGAATGTCGGCTTGACTACCGTTGGTGCCGTTCGTCCCATTGGTGCCATTCAATGGCGTGGCTTCTTTCGTCTCATTTACAGCCATAAGAATGCGTCCTTTCTCAATTGCATAGGGTTAAACACATACGTTGAAATTTGAAACCACTCCGGTATCACGCATATGCCGCCAGCGCCACTTCAGCGCAGCGTTGATCCTGGTCGTCAGTGCCTCCCGCTACCGCGATAGCGCCGACTACGCTGCCACCCTCGACAATGGGCAGCGCGCCTGCACCCGGCATGATGCGGCCATTGCTCGACACCACTAGACTTTGAAACCACGACTGCCCTGCCACGCCCGACAAATCCTTGGTCGCCTGTTGAAAGCTCGCCGCGGTGTACGCCTTATTAAGCGCGATTTCTACAGTGATGGGCCGGGCCCTGTCCATGCGCCCCAGCGCGATCATACGACCGCTGGGGTCAACCACCACCGCCGTCACTGCTATGTCCAACTGCGCCGCCTGCACATGGGCATTGCGCACCATTTCAATCGCCTTTTCTCCCGGGATAGCCATGTTTCTTTAAAGTCCTCCTCCACATCGATCTGCGATCTCTAGTCTAGCAGATAAGGCCCTCGGTTAGTCAAGCACTTTATCGACAGCGTATCATTTCCCCTTACCGGGCTTGCAACCATTGCAGTAGCGATTGCGCCTCCGCCACCATAGATGATAGAAGTGCAAAAATATACAGGAGGTGATTTGTATGAGACTATTTTCCTACGGACCATGACCCTACGCGCACAGGACAAGGCTTGTCCTAGCGGGAAAGCGGATTTCTCACGACCTCATCGAGTGCGATCTCAAAAACAAATCGAAGGAACTGCTGGAACTCAACCCCTATGGCAAAGTCCCAGTGCTCGTGGACGGCGCTGCGGTAGTCTATGAGTCGGCGATCATCAACGAGTATCTGGAAGAAAAATATCCGGAGGTGCCGCTCATGCCGAAAGATCCGATGCAACGCTCGCGAGCGCGAATCTGGATCGATTACGCGAACACGCGCTTGCAGCGCGCCGGCGGTTACATCGCCCATGATTACCAGGTCGAGAAGTCAAAAGAGGAGTTGAAACAATATCTCGCCACGCTGGACGAGGAAATGCGGGAGCGCGAATACATCGCCGGCGATTATTCGCTCGCGGATATTACTTACATCCCGTTCTTCACCCGGCTCACCCGTTACCAGGCAACCATCGACGACAGCGTGCCCAATGTGAAGGCATGGATGGAGCGGCTCTTGGCCCGGCCCACGGTAAGGGCTACGCCGTAAGCCGGTCGGAACTCGGTTCAAGGTTCAAAGTTCAGCGTGTTGAGACTACGCTTTCTCGCAAATTCCGAAACATTGAACTTTGAACCTTGAACGGTGTGCCGCAGGCGCGGCACGTTGAACCTTGAACCCGCACGAGCGTTATAGCGTTTTCAGATACTCGATCAGGGCGTTTTTCTCTGCCGCAGGCAGTTTCGCGCCGAATTCATGCCCCTGGTTGCCGCTGGCGCGCTCACTCACATCGAATTTCGTTCCTACTCGCTCCGCCTCCGGGCCCTGTGTTATAAAACCCACGTTGACCGGATCGTAAACGTCGTAGCCCCGGTAAAAAACCTTGGGGCGTTCAGCCGTGGGCTTGAACATATCGCGCAAGGTCGGCACCGAGCCGTTATGCAGATAAGGCGCTCGCAACCAGATGCCGTCGAGGAACGCCGCGATATATCCGCTGGGTTCTATCTCCACGAGCCCCTTGCGCTCGATGCCGAAGCTCCGCACCACCTTGTTCGACTCGATGGCTGCCTGCTTGCTCCAGGTGCCAAGCCGCTCGCGGTCGGTGCCAACCTCGTCCACGGGAACGCGCGTTCCGGTGCGCTCGTTCGCATGGCACCGCGCGCAGTTGCGGTCGAAGACTTCCTTACCGGTTTTAGCTAGAGCTTCGTCGACCGGAAACGGATATTTAGGGGCGGAAATTTCGCCGAGATATTTCTCGAGCCAGGCCACCTGTTCAAGAAAGTCCTCCCTGCTATGCGGCTCGGCGCCAAGCAGTCCGAGGGCGGAATCGATAATCACCGAGCGCGCGTCGTGGCTGTCGCCGGCGAGATTCATGAGCATACCTTTTTCCGGTTTATACTTCTTGAGGTTCCAGACCGACGGCATGTCCGTGGGGCCAATACTGTTGTCCATGGGAACGCGGAGCAGGAAATACTTGGTCAAATTCATGGCATCATCGCGGCCCCGGCCCCAAAGTGGAAAATCCGCGCGATAGACCCACTTGAACTGTTCCTCCCGTTCAAGCAGGCGCTTCTTGGTTATCGGAATGAGCAGGTAGCGATAAATCAGCCGATCGATCAATGACAGCTTGGTGTGCCGGTCGATCTCGCCAAGAATCTCGTCGGGGTTAAACCTTGGGTCCTTCGCGCAATCGACCACAAAGCGAAAAAACGCCTGGAGGTTGAGTGTGTGGGTAGGGCCCGCGGGCACGAAGGTCGGGGGGTCATTGGGGGCCTTGCGGTAGCTCGCCGTATGGCAAGATGCGCAGTTGTTGGCCACGCGCGGAAAGCCGATAACTTTCTTGGTAAAACCGATGGGGAGTTCCTGTCCCTGTTCCGACAACACGCCCAAGGAAGCGTAGCCGCCGGGTCCGGGCAACTTGTCCGCAAAAAGGCGCGGCAACACATACCAGATCCAGTACGGGACGCCCGCGTCATGCTCCGCGCCAATGGAACCGTACTTGAAGCGCATTTCAGGCGTGGACGTGACCCATCCGGGCTGCGGTTCCTCGCGGAAGAATTTATACCACCCGACCACGCCTCCGACGGCAACCAACAAGACTATGAGCAGTAAACAGATTTTCCACCAGGATCCCTTTTTCGGCGCATTTGCCATCGTTCCTCCCTGCGAATCTCCCGGCATGAACCTGATGCTAAAAGTTTCGCCTAGCCGATCGGCGGGGCTGCGGTTAGCGGTGACCCTCGTGAAGACGAGGCATGGAGATCGGTGTTTGCACCGTTTGCGGCGAAAGAGTTCAGAATTTCAGAGCGAAGTCGATGAGCCGCTTCTTTCCCAAATATACCTTTCCGAGATACAAACCTGGCCCGATTTGGCGAATTTCATCACGAATCCATTTCGCCACAAGCGAGGTTTCGGAATAGTCGAGAACGATGCACTCCTTGCCGTCGAGCCAACTGGGCGCCTTGTACACTTTAGCGATGATAGCGTTCAGCCCAAAGCTGGTGATCCGGTTCTTCAGCACGCCCTTCTTGGCATCGAACACTTTGCCCTGCCACGTAAAGTGATTGATAAAAGAGGCGATGTCATTACTATATTTCGTGCCCGGGGCGACGATCGCGGTGCCGTCGGCTTCGCCGTTTGGAATTTTTCCGGAATTGCTTTTTTTGAAAAGCTCGTCGAGATCAGCTTGAGGCATCTCCAACAGTTGCGGCACAGTATATGCCATGTTTGACTCCCTTCCTGAAAATTAGCGAGCGCCTTTCACTACAGATCGCGGTTCGCCATCGTATTTGCCGGGTTGTCGCATATTGTGAATGTGAATTTATTAGCCTCTAATCGCACACCGGGGCGTCAGGAGTCAAGAAAATTGCACCTCGGCCAAGACAAATATCCGGAACAAATGGCCGCTTCGTGATCGCGGGGACATAGCGCCCCACGCGCGCTATTCTTTTTCCCAGAATCTTCGAAAAGTTTTACGGAGCCGGGAGCGAAGCCGGCGTAGTGATTGTTGAAGAAGGAGATTGGCGGAGTAGAAAGGTCCGAACCAATCCGCGCTCGACCAACTGGAGGTTCCGAGTAAGAGATTGTCGGGCAAAGGCATGGAATCTTTCACCACATTGCCTGAGAAGGATCAACCGGCGCGCATAAGGCGCGACTCCTCGAGGCGCAATGCAAACAGCCGGACGCCGCGGACCGCGAAGCGGGCTTTTTGCTGGCGGATATTGAAACTCTAGCGCAAATGAAGAGCCGGCGTCGCCTACACGTTGACCACAACCACGCCTTTGGGTTCCAGGTAGTAATCCAACGCCTCGGGACCATGCTCGCGGCCGACGCCGCTGGACTTTATGCCGCCGAACGGCAGCTCATCGTAACCGTAATGCAGTGAGTTGACCCAGACGTTGCCGGCCTGGAGCTTGTCAATCGCTTTGTTGGCATGCAATAAATTGCGCGTCCAGATCGAAGAGCCGAGGCCGAACTCGGATGCGTTGGCTTTTTCGAGCGCTTCGTCGAGAGTCTTGAACGTATAGACCGGCAGCGCCGGCCCGAAGACTTCTTCCCTTGTCATGCGCGCGTCGTCGGCCACGTTGCTCATCAACGTCGGCAGATAGAAGAATCCGTTGTCGAAGGCTCCGCCCTTGGGCCGCTCGCCGCCGAAGAGAGTTTTTGCACCGCGCGCTTTGGCGTCTTCGACTTGTTCTTCGACCTCCTGGCGTTGCGCGCCGGTGTGGATCGGACCCATGCGAGTTTCTTTGCTCATGCCGTTGCCAACGGTCTTCTTTTTGAGAATTTCCACCAACCCGCCGATAAAATTGTCGGCGACCGACTCCTGGAGAAACAGCCGCTTTACGCCTAGACACATCTGGCCGCAGTTAAAATAGCGGCCAACGTCGGCCATTTTCACGGCTAGGTCGAGGTTGGCGTCTTCCATGACGATCATCGGATCGCTGCCGCCGAGTTCCAGAGTGACGCGTTTAATTTCCCGGCCGGCCACTTCCATCACGTGGCGGCCGATGGGAGTGGAACCCGTGAACGCGATACGGCGAATGCGCGGGTTACGCAACAGCTCTTCGCCGACGCTCCCGCCCGGTCCGGTAACGATATTCACCGTACCCTTGGGCAAAGTCTTTTGCGCCTTGCCTTCACCAAAGGTAGCCTGGCAGATCAGTTCAATGACCCGGATCGTCGCCAGGGGCGTCGTGCTGGCGGGTTTGATGATAATGGTATTGCCCGCGGCCAATGCCGGACCGAGTTTGGTGCCCATCAGTGTCAGCGGAAAATTCCACGGCACAATGCCGCCGCAAATTCCGATGGGCTGGCGCACGACCATGCCGTAGGCATTCTTCTGCGGCAGCGGAACGTGGGAGCCGCGCACTTTTGAAGCGAGGCCGGCGTAGAACTCCAAGCCGTGCACGAGATGATGGATCTCTAAACCGGCTTCGAACAAAGTCTTCCCTTGCTCCTGGGTCAACAATTGGGCGATCTCGCCGCT
>Ga0184632_10001211_pt1 | contig 10557 bp, 9 predicted proteins | sample PLM31_50_b1_FD_133153 | JGI IMG/M metagenome (GOLD analysis project Ga0184632, IMG submission 133153) | Groundwater sediment microbial communities from an aquifer in East River, Colorado, USA - PLM3-1_50_b1 | ecosystem: Environmental > Terrestrial > Soil > Riparian zone | place: USA: East River... | reverse complement strand
GGTGGACAACGGGTCCACTGACCGATCCATCGAGGTCGCCGCGCGGGCCGGTGCCCGGGTCGTGGAGGAGCCGGTGCCCGGCTATGGCCAGGCGTACCAACGCGGCTTCGCCGAGGCGCGGGGATAGTTCATCGTGATGGGCGACTCCGACGACACGTACGACTTCAGCAACCTGACGCCCCTGCTGGAACCGCTGAACCATGGCTCGGACCTGGTCCTCGGGAATCGGTTCACCGGTGGGATCCAGGACGGAGCGATGCCCTGGGCGCATCGGTATATCGGCAGCCCGGTCATCAACTACCTCATCCGGCTGTTCATCGGCGCCGACATCGGGGACAGCCAGAGCGGATTCCGCGCCTTCAAGGGCAACCTGGCCGAGCGCCTCCGCCTTCGATCGCGAGGGATGGAGTTCGCCTCCGAGATGATCGTGCGGGCCGCCCGGGCCGGACTGAAGATCACCGAGGTCCCGGCCTCGTACGGCACGCGACACGGCGAGAGCAAGCTGAGCACGGTCCGGGATGGCTGGCGTCATCTCCGGTTCCTGCTCCTGGCGGCCCCCGACTTCCTGTTCATCCTGCCCGGCCTGACGTTGGGCCTCCTCGGCGTGGCGACGTTCGTCGTCTCGTTTGCCGCGCCCGTCGGGGTTGAGGTCGGCTCGCTGACGTGGCAGCCGGTGTTCGCCGCCACCATCTTCCTGGCCATTGGCGCCAACACGCTGCTACTGGGCATGATCGCCAAGCTGCACGGCTGTGCCATGGGCCTGCTCCACGAGGACCGTTGGGTCAGGCTCTATCGGCGCGTCTTCCGGCTCGAGGGCGTGCTCGCCCTGGCGGTCCTGATGCTCCTGGTGGGTGCCGCGCTCGACGCGGGACTCTTCTGGGTCTGGGCTTCGGAGATGCACCACCCCCTTGGACTCCAGCTCGCCTCGCTGGCCCAGACCCTGCTCATCGTCGGGGCGGAGCTGGGCATGGCCGCGTTCCTGGTCGTGACGATCGACCCGCCGTGAGCGACCGATATCGGCGCCGGCTACGGATCGCCTACGTCTACGACGCGCTGTACCCGTACCTGATGGGGGGCGCCGAGCGCCGTTTTCTCGAGCTGGCCCAGCGGCTCAGCGACCGGCACGAGGTGCACTACATCACCTGGCAGTTCTGGGATGGCCCGTCGGACACGACCCAGGACGGGATCGCCCTGCACGGGGTCGGCGCGCCTGAGCGCATGTACGGCGCCGATGGCAAACGGACCGTCCGCGAGGCGGTCAGCTTCGCCGCTCGCCTGATGCCTGCCGTCCGGGGTGGTCGGTACGACGTCATCGACTGCGCCGCCACGCCATACGTGCCGCTGTACGCCTGCTCGCTCGCGGCACGTTTCACGAAGACGCGGATCGTGGCCACGTGGCACGAATTCTGGGGCGACCATTGGGAGGAGTACCTGGGCCATCGAGGGAGGGTGGCCCGAGTTGCCCGATGGACCGAGGCCGGGGCCGTGCGCCTCGGCGACCGGCAGGTGGCCGTGTCTCCGTTCACCGCGGACCGGTTGGCTGATGCCGGGCTGCCCGAGGAATGGATCCGGGTGGTGAGCAATGGACTGCCCCTGGAGGCGTTCGCCAACGCGCGGAGCTCCGGGGTCACCTCCGACGTCGTTTTCGTGGGTCGCCTGATCGAGGACAAGCGGGTCGATCTCCTGATCGACGCAGTGGACCGCCTGCGGGCCGAGTTCCCCACCCTGCGCTGCCTGCTGATCGGGGACGGCCCCCAGCGCCGGCAGTTGGAAGCCCAGGTCGCGGAGCTGAACCTGGGGCAGCAGGTCTGGTTCCTGGGGCACGTCAGCGAAGCGGAGAAGCTCTCACTGCTCAAGGCGTCACGGATGCTGGTCCTGCCGTCGGTGCGCGAGGGCTTCGGCATCGCCGCCGTCGAGGGGCAGGCGGCCGGCCTGGTGCCGATCGTCATCCGCAGCCCGTTCAGCGCGGCACCGGGCCTGATTCGAGACGGGGTGGACGGGCTGGTGTGCGACCCGAGCCCTGCTGCGCTGGCCGCCGCGCTGCGCTCGCTCCTCGGCGATCAGGTCCGGATGGACCTCATGCGTGCCGCCGCGACCCAGTCCGCGCAGCGCTGGGACTGGGATCGGGTGTCCCTCGAGATGGAGCAGGTCTACCTCGAGGTGGCCCAGCCCGAGGAGGCGGCCGATGCCCGGCTGCGGCTGTCATGGCGATGACTTCGGAGATGACGCGCGCGGGGCGCGTGGGTCTTCCACACCTCCAGCCGTCCGACGCATTCCTGATCACGCTGGCGGTGCTTGCCGGTCTAGTCCTGGTAGTGGGTTCGACATCCCTCGGAAGCGGCGACTACGGCCAATGGTTGATGGCCGCGCGAGCGTTCAACGACCTCAGCTTGCCCGATTACCGAGCGGCGGGGGCTGTTCCGCCCGTTGTGCCCTTCGTGCTGGCGCAGCTCGTGAGCCTCTTGGGGGACGCCCTTGTCGCCATCCAGGTATTTGCGGTGCTCATCCTCTGCGCCCTTGGCGCGAGCGCGTACGTCGCTGCCACGACCCTGTTCCGCTCGCGCCGAGCCGGCCTACTGGCCACCGTCCTGGCCCTGGTCGTCGTGGATCAATTTCTGGACCTGTTCGCGTTCGGCGGTCTCCTGCAGGCCACCGCCATCGCCTTCGCCTGGCTTACCGTGGCAGCCTTTTTCCGCGCGGCGCACGAACCCCAGCCGGGATGGGTGTGGTGGACCGTCGGCGCGGGCTGCGTGGGCCTGACCGCTCTGACACACATGGGAACGGCATACATCCTGGTGCCGACCGGGTGTGCGGTTGCGATCATCGCCGCCCGCCACGCGGCATCGAGCCGATCGGAGCGCCTGATCCGCTTGGCGCCCCTTGGGGTCGTCCTGGTGGCGGCGATGATGTTCTGGCTCGCGGTCCTCCTGCCCGGCGGCACCGACCTGATCCGCAATCCTGCGAGCCTCGACTACCGCGGGCCGAGCCGGCTGCTCGAAAACCTGACCGGATACGTGCCCACCGCCGTGGTCACCATCGGCGGGCTGAGCGCGGTCATTCTCGGCTCACTGGTCGAGCTGACGCGACGGCGGCACGGGCCTTGGATCGTGCTGGGAACATGGACCGCGGTTACCCTGGCGGTGCTGCTGATCGCAGTGCTGACCCGCGCCGCGACCGACTACCCGCGGTTTGCGACCCCCGTCCTGGCCCCCCTCGTGATCGGGGCCGCTGGAGCGGTGTCGCTGGCCATGCGCGTCATCAGTGGCTGGCTGGTGAAGAGCACCCGCAGAGGCACGGTGCTCGGATGGTCGATGGCCGCCTTGGTCCTCACCGTCGTCGTCGGCGCGCCGCTGGCCGTGGACAGGTTCAAGACGGAGGCGAATGGCTATCGGTTGCGGGACGCCGCCAGCCTCAGCGAGGCCGCTTCCTGGATGGACGCCAACCTGGGCCAGCAGGCGACCGTGCTGGCGCCGGTTCGAGAGGCCAAGTGGATTGAGGGGCTCACCGGGCGCGCGGCGCTTTTCAGCAATGCGTTCCGATACAGCTTCCGCGCCGAGGAATGGCAACGCAGCCTCGCGGCCGACGCTTTGCTGCGCAGCAGCGGATCCCTCGTCAATCAGTTCTTCTTTGCCCGCCTCACAGCTGATGGCGCCGACCCATCCGCCGCCCGTGGCCTGGTCATCGCCGCGAACCACGGCGGGGAGTACGTGGACCTCCTCACCTCAGTTCCTGCCCACACGCGGATCCTCGGCACCAATCCCGATCAGCCCACGTTGGCCACCGTGACGAATCTGGCCCCAGCCGGCAGAGAGGTGACCTTCTCCCCGGCCGAAGTGCACGTGACGACCCGCTGGACCGCCGAGCGCCAGGCCGTCCCGGTGACCTACCGCCAGGAGGTCGTGCTGCGACAGGACTCATCGGTCCTTGATCTGCGCCTTTCGATCGAGACGACCTTGCCCGTGGCGGGTCTGCAATTCGAGCTGCAGCCGGCGGCCGGAATGCGGAGCAACGAGATCACTTTCGAGGGACAGGCAGCCACGATCTCCTTCACCCGGATCGGGTCTGGCGAGCCGCGGCTTCGGGTGGCCGTCGCAGGGGGCGACGGCCAACTGCTCCAGACCGCGACGGGCGGGTTGCGTATTTGGTCCACCCAGACGCAGGTACGCGTGTTGATCACCGATCTCACGGCGGCCAGCTCGCCCAGCGTCACCCTGCAATGGCTCGACCCCGCTCAGCTCATCGAGCACTACGGCGTGGAAGCCGTCCTCCTGGCTCGGGATCCGACCCTGGACGCGCGCCGCGCCCGCATGCAGGCGCTCGACTTCCAGATGGCCCGCAACTTCGGGCCATACGTGTTGCTGGTGCGGCAATGACTCCCCAGCCCCAGGAAACGACCCCCTTGCGGGAACCGATCCTGGTGGTCGGTGGCTACGGCTACCGGAACGTCGGTGACGAGGCCATCCTGGCAAGCCTGCTGCGGACCCTGGAGGGGCGGCGGGTGACTGTCGTTTCGCGCCTGCCCGCCGAGACGGCGGCGATGCACGAGGTCCGAGCCGTCCCCATCACCGCGGCAGCGCGCGAGCTCCTGAACCATCGGACGCTGGTCATCGGCGGCGGGGGGCTGTTCGGCGCGGACATGGGCCTGGTGGGACGAATGCTGCCGGCCTACGGTCTGGCCGCGTCCGCGATGGGTGTCACGGTGGTCCTGCACGGCGTCGGGGTCGACCGAGCGCTCCCCGCTACCACGGCATTCGCGCTGCGGCACCTCGCTCGGCGCTCGGCCCAGGTCCTGGTTCGGGATCGACGTTCCGCCGAGGTGCTGCGTGACTGGGGAGTCGACGCCGCGGTTGGCCCCGATCTGTCAGCCTGGCTGCCCGCGGCCCCTCCCGCTGTTGGCGCCGCGCTGCTGCGATCCGCGGGGCTCGATCCCCGGCGACCGATCGTGGGACTGAGCCTGACCGCCGTGAATCCGGAGGTGTCCGGGGCGGTCTTGGACGCGGTTAAGGAATGCATCCACGCGCTTCCGGAGCTGCAGTTCTGCTTCATCCCGATGAGCCAGCACCCGTTCGTGGCCGGGCACAACGACCTCCTGATGGCCCGCCAGCTGAAGGCGCGCCAGCCACGCCTCCGTGTCCTCGAGGGCACTCCCCACCCGGCGCAGGTCCTGGCGGCCTTCGGGCACCTGGCCGCGGCGGTGTGCATGCGCTACCACAGCCTCCTGTTCGCGACCCGGGCCGGGGTCCCGACCATCCCGATCGCCTACGCCGACAAGTGCCGGACCTGGCTGGCCGAGCGCGGCGAGGCCGCGGTCGAACCTGACGCGGCCACGCTGATCAGTCACATCCAGCGTCTGGTGCCGGTCCGCAGGGCGGCTCCGGTGCCGGCGCGCAGGGCGGCCTCGTGACGACGCGCAACCTGGCGCGCTGGGGAATCGGGATCGTGATCCTGGTGGCCCTGGTCCTGACCTTCGACACGACAGGCGTCGGTGCCCGGTTGGGGGACGCCAATCTGGCGTTGGTGGTGTTCGGAGTGGCCGGCCTGTCGTCGCTGCACCTGCTCGGGGCTGCCACCTGGCGAACCCTGGCGCGACGCCTGGTCGGTCTCCGTTTCGACTGGTGGCCGACGGTCCGCCTCTACTATGCGGCGCAGGCGGTGGGCGGGTTCACGCCAGCCAACCTCGGCAGCGACGCCTACCGGGTGGTTGCGGTGCGCGGTTCGGGGGAGGGCGTCCGAACTGCGGTCCTGCCGATCGTGGTTCAGCGCGTGACGAGCTACCTGGCAGTCAGCCTCGTGGGCGTCGCTGCGCTCATCATCGCAGCCCGACCGACGGATCTCGCGCTCGGCGTGACTATCGGCGCGGTGGTCCTCACTGTGGTCGCTCTCGGCGTCGCCAGTCTGGTGTCAGTCGGTCCGGGCCGGCTGCGGCCCCTGCGCGATCGGCTGCTCGGCCCGGATGCGCCTGACCGCCGGCGGTTGGCGGGCGCGGTGGGCGTCGGTCTGGCGCTCGGGATCCTCTTCCATGCGGTGGGGGTCGGCCTGACCTTCCTCGTGGTCCTGTCGGTCGACCCCGGCGCGGCGTCCCTGGCAGCGCTGGCCGCGGTGGCGGTGGCCCGGGTCAGTCTCCTCATTCCCCTCACGCCGAGTGGCCTGGGGGTCCAAGAGGCCGCGCTGGCGGTCCTCTTCGTCGGCATCGGGCTGCCGGCCGAATCGGCGATCGCGGCTTCTCTGCTGGCCCGTCTGTCGCTGGTGTTGACCGCCGCCCTGGGTGCCCTGGCGCTGATGGTGCCCGCTGGTCGGATCGCAGCCGACGGCACGCACCCCCCCGCGGATTCGGTACGGGTCGTGCCTGCTGCGCAATCTGGACCCCGAGACGCTCAGCCCAATCGCAGATCGGCCGGCGGCGAGCCCATCGGCTAGGAAAAGGTACGGGTTGTGGAGGCCGCGCAGCGCCAGTAGGTTCGGTTGTTGTGAGTGCGGACGCGAGGCGGCTCCAGATCGCCTACGTCTGCGATGGCCTGTACCCATACGGGGAATGGGTTGGCCACCGTCGATTCCATGAGCTGGCGGGCCGCCTGAGTGACCGCCACGAGGTCCACTACTACACCTGGCGGTTCTGGGATGGTCCGTCGGACATCACCGACGGCGGCGTTCTCCTCCATGGGGTGGCGGACCCGCCCGCCCGGTACCAAGCCGGTGGCCGGCTCGCCCGCGGCGAGGCACTCCGCTTCGCTCGTGGGCTCCTGGCCGCCACCAGAGGTCGCCGGTTCGACGTGATCGATTGCTCGGCAACGCCCCGTCTGCCCTTCTACGCGACCTGGCTCGGGGCCTGGCTGGCCGAGAGCCCGCTGCTCGTCACCTGGCGCGAGCTCCCGTACGACGACCGGAACGATCCGGAACGCCCCGGATGGAATGCCCGACTGGCCCGGGTGGCGCGTGCTCGTGCCCTGCGCCTCGGCCGTCGGCACGTGGCCGTCTCCCCTATCACCGCCGAGAAGCTGGTGGCGGCTGGATTACCGGCCGACCGGATATGGGTGGTAGGCGACGGCCTCGAGCTCGATGATTTCGAGCGCGCCCCGAAGTCGGCGGTGGAGTCCGACCTCGTGTTCGTCGGACGGCTGGCGGAGGACAAGCGGGTCGACCTGCTGATCGAAGCCGTGGCCAGGCTGCGGGCCACGCTGCCGGAGCTGCGCTGCCTGATCATTGGCGGCGGTCCCCAGCGCCCGGCGCTCGAAGCCCTGGTCGCGGCCCGGGACCTCGGCCGGCAGGTGTGGTTCATGGGCGAGGTCGAAGAGGTCGAGAAGATGTCCTTGCTCAAGGCCTCCACGATCCTGGTCCTGACGGCGGTGCGAGAAGGCTTCGGCATCGCCGCAGCCGAGGGACAGGCCGCCGGTCTGGTACCGGTTGTCGTCCGCGGCCGCCAGAGTGCCGCGCCGGCCATGATCCACGACGGAGTCGACGGCTTGGTTTGCGATCCGACGCCCGAAGCCCTGGCCGCCGCGCTTGGCGCTCTTCTCGGCGATCCCTTCCGCATGGCGCTCATGCGCGCTGCCGCAGGCGAGGCCGTCCGGCGTCGAGATTGGGAGTGGGTGACCCAAGAGATGGAGCTCGTCTATCTCGACGCGGGGCGTCCCGACGAATCCCCAGAGGCGCGCGCACGGAGGCTCTCGTGGCAGTGAGACGCGCGCTTACCTCCAGCTGAGGGGTAGCAGGATCATCTCCTGAACTGAGCCCCGCGCGGCAACCGATGACGGACGGGCCCTGAGCCCGTACTCTGCCTGCGTGCGGGCGCTGATCTTCGACCTTGACGGAACCCTCATCGACACGGTCTACGCCCACGTGTTCGCCTGGCAGCGCGCATTGGCCGAGGCCGGGATGCCCATCGAGGGCTGGCGGATCCATCGGCGAATGGGGATGAGCGGCGGGCTGTTCACGCGGGCCGTGGCCCGCGAGCTCGGGCGCCCGCTCAGCGATCAGGAGATCGAGGACGTCCAGCAACGCCACGGCCAGCTGTTTCGGGAGCTACTGCCCGAGCGACGCCCCTTGCCGGGAGCCGTCGATCTTCTTCGCCACCTGACCGAGGCCGGGGTACCGTACGGGATCGCCACCTCGGGACGCCGGCCGGAGATCAACGATTCCCTTGAGGCGCTGGGGGTGGCCGAGGGGGTGGTCGTGGTCGAGCGTGGAGATGTCATGCGCGCCAAGCCGGAGCCGGACCTGTTCCTGGCATGCCAGGAGCGGATGGGGGTCCAGATCCGCGACGTGACCGTGGTCGGCGACGCGGTCTGGGACCTGCTGGCCGCTCGGCGCGCCGCGATGCTCTCAGTCGGCTTGCTGACCGGCGGCTATGGCGGGGACGAGCTGTTGGCTGCCGGCGCGTTCAGGGTCTATCGCGACCCCGCCGAGCTGGACGCGTCGCTCGACGAGCTGGGGATCGGCTGACCTAGCCCGTCTCTTCCTCGCGAGTCCGTCGCAACCGGTGGCCCACCCCGGACGCCACCCGGCGCGCAACTCGGCCCGCTCCCCTGGCCAGAATGCCCGCCCCGCGCCGCCCCAGCCGCAGGCCGGTACGTCCCATCCACCCGTAGCAGGCGCGAATCGTGGCCAGGTCGTCCTGGATATCGCCGGCGGCAAGATCGGCCGAGGCCAGCGCGGCCGCCCGCTCCGCCGCGGTCAAGCTCCGCAGCGCCACGCTGAGGGCGAGCAGCACGGCCGCGGCGTCGTCAAGCTGGCCGGCCACCGGGATGAACCCCGGGACGAGATCGATCGGGGACAGGACGTAGATCACGGCCCCCACCAGGGCCGCCCGACGCCGGCCGGTGACCTTCGGATGGCGGCTCAGGGTCCAGGCCAGGCGGCCGTAGCGCGGCAGGCGCCGGACGAGGGCCCCGAACCGTTGACGCGGGAACGGATCGGTGGCGCTCACGCTTGCAACTCCACCGGGACGATGGTCAGGTCCCGTACCTCCCCGACGCGCAGGATCCGGATGGGCAGTGGACGTCCGATCGTCTCGCCCACCATCAGGCGCTGGAGGTCGCTCGCGTCGCCCACCGGCTGAGCGTCGACATCGAGGATCAGGTCGCCATCGCGCAGGCCGGCAGCCTCGGCCGGGCTGTTGGGAACGACCTCGGTCAGGCCGATTCCCGCCGCCCGACCCAGGGCCCGAGCCACGCGCGGGGGAAGCGGTCGGCGCATGCCGGCGATGCCCAGGAACGCGCGACGGAAGCGACCATCGCGCATGAGGGCACCGATGATCCGCCGGCTGGCGGCGTTGATGGGCACTGCCAGCCCGACACCGATGGCGGCGACCGCGGTGTTGATGCCCACCACCCGACCGTCGGCATCGGCCAGCGCCCCGCCGGAGTTGCCGGGGTTCAGGGCGGCATCGGTCTGGATGACGTTCTCGACGATGCGGGTGGCACTGCCGGTGCGCGTCGGCAGGGAGCGCCCAAGGGCACTGACCACCCCCGCCGTCACCGAGCCCGCCAGTCCCAGCGGGGAACCGACCGCCACCACCAGCTGGCCCACCTTGAGCCGATCCGCATCACCCAGCTCGGCAGCCTCGAGCCGGCCGCCGTCAACCCGGACCACGGCCATGTCCGACAGCGGGTCGCGGCCCACGATCTCGATCGGCAGCTCGCGCCCGTCGGAGAAGGCGGCGACGCCCTCGCGGGCGCCGGCCAGGACGTGGGCCGAGGTCAGGATGTACCCATCCTGGCTGACCACCACCCCCGAGCCCAGACCGGCCCGATCCTGGCGGGCGCTCACACGCCCCACCCGGAGCAGGACGACCTGGCGCAGGAGGCGCTCGGCGACCGCAGTCACGATACGGGAGTACGCGTCCAGGGCCGCCTCGTCAGTCGGACCGGGCTGGATCGGTTCGGCGGAAGATGCGGCCATCGAGGTGGCGTCGGCAATGAGGCGCAGCCGTCGGCTCGAACGCGGTGGCATCGGTCTACTCCTGGCGGTTGAAGGCCCAGGCCGCGATCGACAGCAGGACGACGGCAAAGGCGGACATCAGGGCGACCTCCTCGGGGAGGGTCATCGTGTGGCCGAAGACCGTCACGCCCAGCTGGGCACCGGCGTCACTGCCCAGGAACACCTGGCGAATGGCATCCACTCCGTAGGTCAACGGGTTGAACTTGCTGACGACCTGGAGCCAGTCGGGCGCCTGGTTGATGGGGAAGAACACCCCGGCCAGGAAGATGAGCGGGAAGATCAGGAGCTGGATGAGGAGCTGGAACCCCTGCTGGGATCGCATGAAGCTGGCCACCAACAGCCCGAGGCCCGAGAGCGCGGTCGAGAGGACGAACACGATGGGAATGAGTCGGACGACCGTCGAAACCTCCACCTTGACGCCGACGATCGGCGCGATGAGGAGCATCAGCGAAACCTGGAGGAGCGCCACGACGCAGGCGCCCAAGGCCTTGCCGAGCACGATCCCGGTCCGCCCCAGGGGTGCTACCAGCAGCTCGCGCAGGAAGCCGAACTCGCGGTCCCACACCACTGACACGCCCGCGAACAGGGCCGTGGTGAGCACCCCCATGGCGATGATCCCGG
>Ga0184632_10001210_pt1 | contig 10559 bp, 8 predicted proteins | sample PLM31_50_b1_FD_133153 | JGI IMG/M metagenome (GOLD analysis project Ga0184632, IMG submission 133153) | Groundwater sediment microbial communities from an aquifer in East River, Colorado, USA - PLM3-1_50_b1 | ecosystem: Environmental > Terrestrial > Soil > Riparian zone | place: USA: East River... | reverse complement strand
TGGTCGAAGAACTGACCAAGAAAAAGGACTGCCATCAAGTTTCCATTCGCCGGCCGGGTTTCGCGCTCAGTCTCATTAGGCGAAGCGCCTAAGACTTCGCGGTTCAGTCTTTTCCAGCAGGACGCTAGTTCTCCTCGAGCTTTTTGACCAGCTCGACAACGGCCGCGGGCTGCTCCATCAAATCCTTGTAAAGCGCTTCGATCTCCTGGCCGGTGATGGGTTCCATGTCGAGTCTTGACCTGCTGACCTCGTTCAAGAGTTCGGGATCCTGCAGAGCCTTGTTATAGGCTTCGCGCAAAATCTTCACACGTTCTGGCGGGACTCCAGGCGGCGCGACCATGGGCCGGCCGAGTTCGTCGCCGGCGAGAAGCACATGGGCCAAACGACGGCCGATCTCCGGGGTCTTATATTTATCCATCAGTTCAAAAATCGTCGGCGCATCCGGCAAACGCGAATCGCGCTTCTTGCCGGCCTGCAGGAGATGTCGATCGAACCCCTTCTTGTCCCAGGTGAGAAAGGGCTCGCGGCTAAAGTGAACGGTAATACGCGTCGCGCGACAGACGACCTCGCCTCTTTCCATGGCAAGATCGACGTCGCTACCTCCCTTGTAGCCAAGCACTCGAGTGAAACGCGCGCCGATCGTTTCCTCCAACAGGCGGGTTAAAAGAGTGGTTTGATCCGACAAGCCCGTGCCGCCGCATTTGGGCGGTTCCTTGGCTTTGATGATATCGTCGATAGATCGATAGGGGGAGTCGCCGCGGATGTAGAGCATCATCTGGCCTTTTTCCTGGGAGCCGAGCCAATTGAACTTACGCACGTCGAATTTGACCTCGGGGCGTTTCACCATTTGCTGGAGGTACATATGAGTCTGAAACATGCCGATGGTGAGACCGTCCGGTTTGGCGATGCCGTACAGATAATTGGCCGCAACCATCGAACCACCGCCAGGGATGTTTTGTACCACCATCGTCGGATTGCCGGGAATGTGTTTCCCCATGAGCCGGCCAAACAAGCGTCCCCAGAGATCGTACAGGCCGCCAGGCACCGTACCGACGACGACGGTGATCGTTTTGCCCTGGTAGAAGTTGGATTGGGCTTGAAGCGTGTGAGGCGAGCCGGCGATCAGATTCAGAAATACAACCGCTGCAACCGCTTTGGTCTTTTGCATTTTGCCTCCAGTCCTATCTGGGAAACCAACCGCTCGCCTATAGGTTCTAAATGATCATTTTCGACGAATTGCGCTGTTAAGCCGTCTTGATATTCAACGATTTGAACGGCTTGAACGATTGGAACGACTGGAACAAGCGTCCTTGGCGCCTCAGTTCCGCCACGCTTTTGGCCGCAGTATCCGGCCCGGAAAAGCGCCAGTCGCCACGCCGTTTTCTATTACGACCTCACCGTTCACTACAGTGTGGTGCACGCCGGTGGCGTTCTGAATCATTCTCGTTTCATTGCCTGGCAGATCCTGAACATATTCCGGCTCCAGCGTATTGATGGTCGCCGGATCGAAGACCACGAGATCTGCCGCCATGCCAGGACGAGCCAAACCGCGGTCATTGAGCCCAAAGACCGACGCGACGCGAAAGGTGAGCTTCGACACCGCCTCTTCCAGCGGCATGATACCGTAGTCGCGCACCCAGCGGCCCAGGAACGCCGTGCAATAGCCGAAGCGCGCGTCGTAGCCCATATGGGCGCCGGCGTCCGATTGGCCGATTATCACCGCCGGATGCTTAAGGATTTCGCACACGGCGTTTGGATCGCCCTGCGTTGTGATATGCACGAAGCGGGTCTCGAGCTCTTCTTCCAGTGAGAGATCGAGAAAAACATCAAGGCCGTCTTTACCCTCGCTCAGCGCTACTTCTTCAACGGTTTTTCTTTCCAGTGATTTGTTCTTCGCGAGTTTGACTTTATCCACAAAAATGACATCCCAACGGCGCGGAAATACCGAGGCTGACTTGTCCTCAATCGCTTCTGCCCGGAGTTTTTTCCGGCAGTCAGGGTCGAAAAACATCTGCTTGCGAGCCGCCACCGGGCTGAACATCGCCATCTTCCAGGTCGGAAACTCGTCGAAGCACTGCGCGTCGAGCAGCGTGTAACGCATCTCGAAGGGTTTGGCCTGAGTCATGGCATAAATCGGCAGGCCTTCCTCCCGAAAAACCTTCGCCGTGGCATCGAGCATCCCTCTCCAGTGATCCGGCCGGCTCCAACTATGGCTGATGCTTTGCCATAGCACCGGCCGTCCCGTGCGCCGCGCCATGCCTGCGGCATAGGCGATACGGCCGCGCGCGTCCGTGCCACCGCCGCTCAGCTGAACCACGCCCGCGTTCATCTCGCCCAAAACATCCAGAAGCGCGCCCAGCTCCTCGTCGGAAGCAAGCCGGCTCGCTACCGGCTTTTTATCTTCGCGAATATGACGCGGATTCTGGTTCGTCGAAAAGCCCACGGCTCCTGCTTCCATCCCCTGGCGCACCAGAGCGCGCATTTTTTCAATCTCGTCCGGCGTGGCGCCGCGCTCCACGGCGTCCTCGCCCATGACGAAGTGGCGCACGGCGATATGGCCGACCAGCGCCGCGGCATTAATGCCGAGTTTAGCGCCGAGCACATTGAGGTATTCGCTCGTCGATGTCCATTTCCACTGGATGCCTTCCTCGAGGACCCGGCGGCTGATCGCTTCCACGCGCACGAAACTCTTGATCACCGCGTCGCGGTGCTCCGGCTTTGCAGGCGCCAGGCTCAAGCCGCAGTTGCCGACGATAACGGAAGTCACGCCGTGATAGCATGACGACGTCCCCAACGGGTCCCAGAGAAGTTGGGCGTCCAGATGCGTGTGCGGATCGATGAAGCCCGGCGCAACGGCCAGGCCGTCGACGTTGACCGTTCGCTTCGCGCCGCCGTTTAGCCTGCCGATTTCGGCGATCTTGCCGTTGGCAACCGCAACGTCAGCGTTATAACTCGGCAGCCCCGAGCCGTCATAAACTCTGCCGCCCTTGAGCAAGAGATCGTACATAACTCTCTCCTTTTTACCCGACCCCGATATTCCGGCCGGTTGCGTTGAAGTTAATTTAATACAACGGGAATGGTCAAGCGCATTCTTTGCCGCGTTGCCGGTCATTGCTTGGTTGATGTTGCTTTGTTACGGGAAAATGGCGTGGAACCTATCAGGTTCATTATGGTATGTTCTCCGCAGCCCTGGCCAATTAAACGGAGGCAGCTTTTTATGGCACTTAGTCTTTACGTTCCACTCGCCGTTCTGGCGCTATGGTATTTTGGCTCCACTGCGACATACGCGGCTAGCGCCGACATCATTGACGCCGCAAAGAAAGAGGGAGAGATGAACTGGTACGGCGGCGGCTCCAGCGAGATCGACGAGAACATCAACCGCGGTTTCATGAAAAAGTACCCGTTCATTCAAGCAAAAAAGTTTCGTATTCAAAGCCAGCGACTGCTGGTGCGCTTCGAGACCGAGAGCCGAGCGGGAAAACACAGCGCGGACATTGTCCGAACCACCGATTGGTACATCGATATATTCAAGAAAAAAAACTTGCTGCTGAAATATGACTCGCCGGAAAGAAAACAGTTTGCCGACGAATTCAAGGATAAGGACGGTTTCTACACCTCGCTTTACATGGCGGTACACGGGCTCGCTTACAACCCAAAACTGGTAGCGAAGAACGAGCTGCCGCGTTCCTACGATGACCTGCTCGCCCCGAAGTGGAAAGGTAAACTCGGCCTTGAAGACGCCGCCTACGTTTGGTTCGTCAACGTCCTCAAAATTAAGGGTGAGAAACAGGGCATCGAGTACATGCGGCGGCTGGCGAAACAAGATGTGAGCCTGCGCTCGGGTACGACTCTGTTAGTCAACCTGGTGGCGGCTGGAGAGCTGCCTTTGGCGATCGATCTCTACGCCGAGAATATCGAGCGCAGCAAAAAAGCCGGCGCGCCGGTGGATTGGGTACCCTTCGAGCCTACCATCGTCCACACCATTGCGGGGGGGATAAATAGAAATGCGCCGCACCCCAACGCTTCGAGATTGTTCATGGATTTCTTGCTTTCGGAGGAGGGGCAGCGCATCTATCTTGCCGAAAGCCAGCAACCGACGCGCAAAGGACTTGCCGCTCCCTGGTTCCCCAAAAATCTGAAACTCCACGTGAACGATCCGGATATCGGCGACAAGGTCGGTGACTACCAAAAACTGTTTCATGAGATTTTTGGCGGAAAGTAACTTTGGGCTTGCCCGTATTGCGACTGGGTCTCCGCGGGCGGAGGATACAGGAGGAGGCTTCAACGGCTTGAACGGAACATCTGGAACGCGAGCATAGCAACATCCCGAGGAGAGCACGATGAAAATCATGGTTGTCATGGGTGAATACCCGCCCGAAGAACAGGAACGCCGCCGCGCCGCCGTGCTCCACTGTGCGTCGCCGGGAACGGATATCGCTTTCAGCGTCATCAAGGCTACTTTTTTCGTGCGTGCCAACGCGCAGATCAACGCGTTGTCCGCCGGCCCGTTAGTCGCTGAAATAGCGCAAAAAGCCGAAGCCCATGGCTTCGACGCAGTCGTGCCTTTCGGCACACTCGATGCCGGAATCGAGTTGGCGAGAAACCTGGTGCGCATACCGGTAGTCGGCGCCGGACAATCGGTGCTGCATCTGGCCGTGCAGCTCAGTAACCGCCTCGGCGTCATCGCCTATGAAACCACGAGCATTCCATTTATGCGCAAGCAAATGCACGCCTGGAGAGTGTTAGACTCCGTCGTCGGCTTCCGCGCCATCGAAATTCCCTTGCTCGACAGCACAGCGAACCGCGGCGCCATGCGCGACCGCTTTCTCCAGGTGGCCCGCGAGCTGATCGACCAAGAAGACGCGGAAGTCATCGTTCCCATGGGCGTGACGATGGTCCCGGTGCAGTATTCTGCGGCGGATTTCAGCAAAGAACTCGGCATCCCGGTGCTCGATGCGTTGGCGACGAGCATTCAGACCGCGGAGATGATGGTACGAACCGGGGCGATCCACAGCATAAAAACCTATCCTCGGCCCCAGGCGAAAAAATGATCCGCCAGCCCGCAGCGATCTTGACTGGAAAGGAAAGGGCGCAATGAACGTGAAACTTCGGGGCAAACGGATCTTCCAACAGACGATCACTGGCGCCATGCTATTTATCCTGCTCGGAATTTTTACTGATAGAATCGTTTGGGCGGGCCCCGTCGAAGGCAACCCGCGTCGGGGCGGTACGCTCATCTTGGGCATGACCGCCGATCCGTCGACGCTCAATTGCGGCATCGAAAGCAGCCAGATCGTCGCGATGGTGACTTCGAGCATTTACAACGGCCTGATCCATCTCGACGAGGAGTCCAATCCCCACCCGGATCTAGCCCAGTCCTGGGAGATTTCAGCGGATGGATTGCTTTACACCTTTCAGCTGCGCGAGAACGTCAAATGGCATGATGGCCAGCCGCTCACTTCGGCGGATGTCAAGTTCAGCTTCGAAAACCTGGTGGGGAAGTACAACGCCCGCGGCCGCGAAGCTTACCGCAGCATCAAGGCCATCGAGACCGCCGGACCGCTAACCGTCAAAATCAGCTTGAAGAAAGCCTACTCGCCTTTTCTCGAAGTCCTCACGGCCCACGACGGTTGCATCATGCCCAGACATCTCTACGAAGGTACCGACGTGTTGAAGAACCCCCATAACGACGTCAACCCCGTAGGCAGCGGCCCGTTCAAGTTCAAGGAGTGGAAAAAGGGGAGCCATATCACGCTGGTGCGCAATGAAAATTATTTTAAGAAAGGCCGGCCATTTTTAGACAGCGTCGTATATAGAATCATTCCCAATGCCGCCACCCGCGCCATCGCCTTCGAGACCGGCGAGATAAACGCCATTTTCGCCAGCAATTCATTTCCCTACCAGCATGTCGACCGGTTGAAAAAACTGCGCAACGCCACGATCAAAGATATCGGCTCGCCATCGTTGATCGGTTTGAACTTCAATCTAAAGGGCAATCCGATCGTCGCGAAAAGGGAAGTCCGCGTCGCCATCGCCCATGCCATCGACAAGAAATTCATCGTCGAGAAAGGCCTGCGCGCGGTGGGCAAGGTCATCGACAGCGTGATTCCCCCGGGCATACCTTGGGCTTACAACGCCAACGTGCCTAAATATCCGGTCGATCTAAAAAAGGCCAACGGCTTACTCGACGAAGCGGGCTATCCGAAAAACGCGGCGGGCATGAGATTCCAATTGCGGCTGGCATTTGAAGCGGGCAATGATAACTCCGAACGGCCGGTACAAATTCTCCGCGAGCAGCTCAAGGCCGCGGGCATTGATATCAAGCTGGAGCGCTTCGAGCGCTCGGTAATGTTGGAAAAAATCTTTCAGAAATACGATTTCGACCTCTGGTTCGGTCCGCTCACCACCCGCGGTCATCCTGCCCTCGGCACTGCGAGGTTGTACACGACGACGTCGATAACCGGACAGCCGTTTACGAATTTTACCCGATACAGTAACCCAAAGGTCGATCAGTTGTTTGAGCAAGCGGTGACCGCGACGAAGAAACAAGACATGGTGAAAGCCTACTACGAAGTCCAAGACATATTGATGCGCGATTTGCCGACGATCCCGGTCGCCGACCGGCTACAGCTCAACATTATCAAGGACCAGTTCCGCGGTGCGCTTACCAGCACGGAAACATACGAGCGCACCGACGAGATCTGGTGGGTCAAAGGCGCGCCTGTAAAGGATGGCGACTTCGAACGGGACTAGAGTTGCGAATGGAGTGTTGGAGTAGCGGAGTGATGGAGTGCTGGTTTTCAACCTGTTACTCCATAACTCCAGCACTCCAGTACTCCAGTCACTTAGAGACGATCAAGCTCAACGAAGCCCAAGAGACTTTCTTGGCAGCCTCTTAGAGAATACTAGTCCGGTGTCGCCGACAAACTTCATTCTGCGACGGTTGTTCCACGCCGTCCCGCTGCTCGTTTGCGTTATTGTCTTTAACTTCACACTGATCCACTTGGCGCCAGGCGATCCAATCCAAGCCCTGGTCGGCGAGTTCCCGGCACCCGAGGCTTATGTCGCCGAGATGCGCAGGGCGTTTGGTCTCGACCAACCGCTTTACGTCCAGCTGCTGCTTTACCTCAAGAATGTTCTGACCGGCGATTTGGGCTTTTCCTTCTATTACCGCCAACCGGTTGCAAGTGTGATCCTGGATCGCGTTCCGGCGACCCTGCAACTCATGGTGCCGGCGCTGATTTTCTCCGCCATCGTCGGAGTGCTGCTCGGCATCCTCGCGGCGCGCAAGCCCTACTCGATTTCCGATAACGCCATCAGCGCCTTTTCGCTCTTCGGTTACTGCGTTCCCGCCTTCTGGCTCGGACAAATGCTCATGGTGATTTTTTCCATCGAGCTGGGTTGGCTTCCTTCTCAAGGCATAAAAACAGTCGGCGCGGATCTGGACGGATGGTCGAGTTTCTTCGATCGGATTACGCACCTGCTTCTGCCCTTCGCCGCTTTGGCGATCCGCCACCTGGCCGTCAACGCCAGAATGATGCGCAGCAGCATGTTGGAAGTGGCCTTCGAGGACTTCGTCATGGTCGCGCGCGCCAAGGGTCTCGCCGAAAAAGACGTGACCGCCAGACACATGGTTCCCAACGCCCTGATGCCCGTCGTCACGATCATCGGCGTCGACGTCAGCTTTCTTTTTACCGGGTCGGTTCTGGTGGAAACGGTTTTCGGCTGGCCGGGTATCGGCCGGCTCATGTACGAGTCTATTGTCAAGCGGGATTATCCCGTTTTGATGGGAAACTTTCTCATCACCACCGCGCTGGTTGTGGCGGTCAATTTGATCGTCGACTTAGTCTACCTTTGGCTCGACCCGCGAGTGAAATACAAGAAATAAAATCAAGCCATGCCCTCACCTCAACTCTGGCGCCAGTTTAAAAGGAATCGTGCGGCGGCGATCAGTCTCTACTTCGTTATCGCCTTGATCCTTGCGGCGATTTTTGCGTCTGAGCTGTCGCCCTACGATCCGTTTGCCCTCGGCGACGGCGCATTGTTGGCGCCCCAGTCGGATCATTGGATGGGTACGGACGATCTCGGACGGGACACTTTGAGCCGGGTCATTCACGGCACCAGGGTGCCGCTCCTCGTCGGCTTTTTGGCCACCGCCACTTCGTTATTGCTCGGCATTCTTATCGGTTCGGCGTCGGGTTATTTCGGCGGCTTGACCGATGTCATACTGATGCGCGTCACTGAATATGTCCTGGTCGTCCCGCGCTTTTTTCTCGCTTTATTAGTGGTAGCTATGCTCGGCACCGGAATTATGAAAATAGTCCTGGTGATCGGCATCTTGGGTTGGCCCGAGATTGCCCGAGTCGTGCGGGCGCAATTTCTCAGCTTTAGAGAAAGGGAATTTGTTCTAGCCGCCAGAGCCATCGGCGCGAGTCACGCCAAGGTCATCTTCAAGGAAATTCTCCCCAACGCGATTCCTCCGGCCGTGGTCGTGGCGTCGATTCTAGTGGCTCGAGCGATTCTTTTGGAGGCCGGCCTCAGTTTTCTGGGCCTCGGCGATCCTAATCTCGTCAGTTGGGGCTCATTGTTGAGCGAGGCTCAAGAGCGCATCAGCGCCTCCGTTTGGCTGGCGATCTTCCCCGGTATGGCGATATCGTTGCTGGTGCTTTGCGTCAACCTTTTCGGTGACGGAATCAATGACGTCCTCAATCCGAAACTGCGGAAGAAATAGCGAATCCTACGCTATTAAACTAAAATAACGCCGCGGCCATCAACCCACTTAACTTCCGTGCCACGGCGCGCAGACAGGCGCGCGACCTTGTCGATAATTTCCTGCCCAAGCTTGCCATCCGCCAACACCGGGCGACCGCGCTGCCAGCGCGGTTTACCGAAGCCGAGATCCAGCGGGTAGAGTTCGACGCGCGCAAGTTTCTTGCCGCTGAACTCGCACCTGGCGATCATTTGCTTCCAATAGTTCGGATCGGCGGGATGGCCGACGCTATCGTTTTGATAACGCGTATCGGCGAAATCGGCGGGACCGGCGTTGCTGCCGAGACCGTAACGGGCGTAGGCTTCTTCCGCCAGGACTTGCGGGGTTTCCAGTTGAAATATCGTCGTGCCCAGGCTGTAAAAGATCGGCCGGCCTTTATAAAGCTCGATGCCGAAGGGTTCTTGCGGGCCGTGGGCGACAAAGATATCGGCGCCGGCGTCGATACAACGGTGCGCAAAATCAACGACGAAGTCCGCCATCTCATCGATCTCGCTGCGCTGGGCGGCGGTCAACAATTTTGCGCCACCCAACTCATGGCAGTGCAGGCTCACCACCACCCAATCGGACATGCGCCGCGCTTCTTTGACGGCCAGCAAATTTTCCTCGGCATCGCGCTTGTTAACCGCCGTCCGCAGAGCAAATCCTTCACCCAGTTCGAAGCGCATGGAACCGAATGAGTATTCTTTTTGATCGCCCGCGCCGGCCCGCGATTTTGCGTCGCCGAGATTTTTGCGCCGCTCGGCCACCGCTTCGTATCCCAACGCCGCGCCGAGACGCCGCAACTCATTGAGACCCCGTTCATCGACGACATGCGTCAGGCTGTGGCGCAAGGGGTTGATGCCGGCGCGGCCTGGCGCGTCCGGCCGCTGTTCCCCCGCGATGGAATGCGCGGGCATCGTGGCCGTCGTCGCGATCAACGCAACCCGCCCGCGCGCCGTGTCCAAATAAGCCGGGCTGCGCGCCTCTCTTAAATGACGCCCGCTGCCGGCGTGCGCAATGCCCGCGGCGTCGAGATAGCGGCAGGTGGCGACGATGCCTTCTTCGCCGTAGTCGTAGGCGTGATTGTTGGCGGTGGAAACCAAGTTCACGCCGAACCACTTGAGGTCTTCCAGCAGGTGCGGCTCGGTGGTCATATACGTTCCGCCGCTGATATTCTGATGCCCTTCGAGATAGCGGTGCACCGCGGTTTCGAGATTGGCGAAGGCCGCGTCGGCGTCGCCGATGAGATCCCTCAACTGGGCGTAGCTCTCTTCCCGGAAGACACTCAGACGCCGGGTCGGCATTACATCGCCCAAAAGCATCATCTTAAAATCGCCCCGCTCAGAATCGTAAATCATGTTTCGATCCCTCTTTCGTGTCCCCTCTAAATGAGAAAAAATCGCGCCCGTGTGGAAACCAGGTCGCTCAGCATCGGATCAAGCTTCGGAGCTATCATATCAATCCAATCGAAAAAGAAAATTCGCATGCGCACTTTCCGGCAATCAAAAAATCGCGAACTATTACTGAGATAACAATATCAAGCGCGCGATCGTCGTTTTGTCATCCTGAGCAAAGCGAAGGATCTCGGCCGAGATTCTTCACTGTGCTACGCTTGTTCAGAATGACAGAATGAAGATGCGCTAAAGTTGATCTGACCTCGGTTTTTTCATGTGTTTATTCAATTTCTAAACCTGAGCAACTGGCTATATAGCTCAGATAACACTGATAGAACCGAACGCGATTCTATGCCGGCCGGCCGAGGTCCTGCGCCAGTTGCCCGGTCCAGGTCTTCCACAATCAAAATTACATA
>Ga0184632_10001209_pt1 | contig 10562 bp, 10 predicted proteins | sample PLM31_50_b1_FD_133153 | JGI IMG/M metagenome (GOLD analysis project Ga0184632, IMG submission 133153) | Groundwater sediment microbial communities from an aquifer in East River, Colorado, USA - PLM3-1_50_b1 | ecosystem: Environmental > Terrestrial > Soil > Riparian zone | place: USA: East... | reverse complement strand
GTCCACTGGCAACACCCCAGCACTGGGCCAGATCCGCGGCCCGCTGCAGTTCGGCATGGCCCGCTCGATCCATCCTGTGTACCCCGTCGACCACGCCATCACCCGGGTCACGCAGACCACCCAGGCCGACATCGACAAGGGCGAGAGCACCGAGATGGGCGGCAAGTGGACGGTGCCCTACGCCCTCTACCGGGTCGAGCTGCACTACTCAGGGGAGCGCGGCAGGCAGACCGCGGTCACCCGCGACGACCTCAGCGTGCTCTTCATGACCATGCTCAACATGTTCGACCACGACCGCTCCGCCACCCGTGGCGTCATGGCCTCCCGTGGTCTGTACGTGTTCAGCCACAGCAACTCGTTCGGTAACGCACCCGCCCAGGCGCTGCTTGAGCGGGTCCACGTTGAGCGGATCGGGACCGAGGTCCCACGCGCCTTCGGCGACTACAAGGTCACCCTCGACGACAGCGACCTGCCGTCCGGGGTCATCCTGGCCCGACTGCTCGGCTGACGCGCGGTGGCGGCCCAGACGTGGTGGCCCGGCCACGACAGCGACGCGGGCCGGATCCCGCTGTCGGCCATGGAGCACTACGCGTACTGCCCCCGTCAGGCCGCCCTCATCCATCTCGACGGCGTCTACGACGACAACACCGACACGGTGCGCGGAACTATCGCCCACGAGAAGGTCCACACCCCAACGCCGCCGCCCCGCGCGGCGTCGAGTCCAAGGATCATCACCGCCGTCCCGGTATGGAGCACACGCTTGGGCTTGTACGGCGTGTGCGACGCGGTCGAGATCAGCGCCTCCAGCGTCGTGCCCATCGAGCACAAGATCGGCCCGTACGTTCCCGATGGCCCAGCCGATGTCCAAGCGGCGGCGCAGACCGTCTGCCTGCGCGAGATGCTCGACGCCAACGTGCCGCACGCAGAGGTGTTCTCTCACGCCGAGCGTCGGCGACACCGTGTCGTCCTCACGAGCACGCTGCTCGCCCACGTTGAGCGCGTCGCGACCCGGCTGCACGCTCTACTGGCAGGAACAGTGCTCCCGCCCGCCGTGAACGACAGGCGATGCCCACGCTGCTCCCTGCGTCACGAGTGCCTGCCCAGGCTCGTCGCGGGCTCTCAGGGCACCAACCCTTTCGTACCGATGCCACTGGGGTCCTGGAGTGCGTGACCTCCTCAACACCTTGTACGCCACAACGCCCGGCACCAGCCTGCACCTTGACGGCGACGCCATCCGGATCTACCACTCCGAGCAGCCCGGCCGCCGGCTCCTCCCACTCGCGCGGATCGATCACATCGTCGCCTTTGGTGGCGTCACGATCACCGACGACCTCATGCACCGCTGCGCGCGGGACCGCCGGTCCGTCACCTGGCTGTCCGGCTCCGGCCGCTTTCTCGCCGGAGTTGTCGGCCCACAGGACGGCAACCCGCATCTGCGCGTCGCGCAGCACGACCAGTACCGAGATGGCGCCCGGCGCTTGGACCTCGCCGCCCGGTTTGTCGTCGGCAAGCTGCAGAACACTCGCCAGCTCCTCCTCCGCGCTGCCCGCGACGCCACCGGCCGGCGGCAGGGCTCCCTTCGGGAGGTTGCCGAGTGCACCGCAACGTCGATCATCGCCTTGGCGGACGTGCCCTCGCTCGAGGTGGTGATGGGGATTGAAGGGCAGGCCGCCCGCCGCTACGTGTCGATCTGGCCCGACCTGCTGACTTCCCACGCCCGTCTCAGGCCGCCGGCTCGACGAGTCAGCCGACCGCCTACCGATCCACTCAACGCGGCGCTCTCGTTCGGCTACGGCCTCCTCCGGGTCGCCGTGCAGGGAGCGCTCGACCAGGTCGGCCTGGACCCATTCATCGGCTACCTCCATGGAATCCGTCCCGGCAAGCCGTCGCTCGCGCTCGACCTCATGGAGGAGTTCCGCGCCCTACTCGTCGATCGCATAGTCTTCACCGCCTTCAACCAGCGACAGCTCATCGAAACCGACTTCCGCCAGATGCCCGGCGGTGCTCACGAGTTCACCGACGGCGGGCGGCGCACCTTTCTTCGCCTCTGGAGTGACGCTCGGGCCCGCGGGTGGCAGCACCGTGGCCTACGAACTGACGTTCCTGCTGCGCTGCTCCCGCTCGTGCAAGCCCGGGTCCTGGCCCGCCACTTGCGAGGAGACCTGGACGGCTACGTCCCTTGGAGCCCGACCTGATGGAACTCCTGGTCACCTACGACGTCGACACGACCACGCGTGAGGGCGAGCGGCGCCTCCGCATGGTCGCCAGGATCTGCGAAGGCCACGGCGTACGTGTGCAGAAGTCCGTGTTTGAGGTCCTGTGCACCGACGTCCAGGTCCTGCGTCTCGAGCACGCCCTCAACAAGATCATCGACCCCCGCTCCGACAGCATCCGCCTCTACCGCATGCCCGAACGGACCTTCGAATCGGTCCGTCACCTCGGTATCTCCCAGCCGGTGAGCCACCGCGAGGACCACATCCTCTAGCCTCCACCCTCGGAACCCCAAGCACCCAACGGAGCTCCGCCTTCTTCCGAACCTCAAAGTGGACAGAATCGGTCACGATCAGCGATAGCTTCAAGCCCGACGTGCGGCAAACAGAAGAACTCCTTGCTCAGGCAGGGCAGCGTCCGGCCTCCGAGGCGTCCGCCCGCAGTTCGTGGACGAGCAGCGTCCGGCCTCCGAGGCCGGCGAGGATCACAACATCACCGCGGTGTCGGTGGAGACGTGGGCGTACATGGCAGCGTCCGGCCTCCGAGGCCGGCGAGGATCACAACTGGATAGCGGCGGCGAGCTGGCCGGCAGACCCCGGCAGGCAGCGTCCGGCCTCCGAGGCCGGCGAGGATCACAACCACAACGGCGGACTCGTGGTACAGGGCAGCAGCGGGAGCAGCGTCCGGCCTCCGAGGCCGGCGAGGATCACAACGTGTTCGGCTACTCCGGACCCAACCTCGGCATCCAACCGCAGCGTCCGGCCTCCGAGGCCGGCGAGGATCACAACGATGGTGTCGTCACACCACTGGCCGGTCATGCGGCAGCGTCCGGCCTCCGAGGCCGGCGAGGATCACAACAACCGGAACGTGGCGGGGTGTGCGTATGTGGCCAGCGGGCAGCGTCCGGCCTTCGAGGCCGGCGAGGATCACAACACCTACGCCGCGCTGCAGGCCCTGGCTGAGAACCCGGCGCAGCGTCCGGCCTCCGAGGCCGGCGAGGATCACAACGACATCACCGAGCCGTCCTCCGGCTACTTCGCGAACTGCAGCGTCCGGCCTCCGAGGCCGGCGAGGATCACAACCACCTCACCCCCGAGGTAGCCGCAGCCTACGTGGCCGCAGCGTCCGGCCTCCGAGGCCGGCGAGGATCACAACAGCTTGGCGCCGTCGGAGGCGAGGGCGACCCGGCGCAGCGTCCGGCCTCCGAGGCCGGCGAGGATCACAACTTCATCGAGCATCTTCCTGAGATCCGCCACGACGAGGCAGCGTCCGGCCTCCGAGGCCGGCGAGGATCACAACCGTTCTGGGCGAACACGGCCACACGCTCGGCCACGGGCAGCGTCCGGCCTCCGAGGCCGGCGAGGATCACAACACCGTCTACGCCGAGTTCGCCTGCTCCCCGGTGGCGAGCAGCGTCCGGCCTCCGAGGCCGGCGAGGATCACAACTACGTGACCGAGAGCGCCTTCTAGGCGTGCGAGAATCGCAGCATCCGGCCTCCGAGGCCGGCGAGGATCACAACTTCAACGCTACCCCGGTGACCCAGCGGGCCGCGATCGCAGCGTCCGGCCTCCGAGGCCGGCGAGGATCACAACGCCTTCACCGGCACGTTCTGAGCCCCCTCATGCGCAAGCAGCGTCCGGCCTCCGAGGCCGGCGAGGATCACAACCCGATGTACCAGTCGTATGTGCTCGGGGTGGCGTGCAGCGTCCGGCCTCCGAGGCCGGCGAGGATCACAACTCGATGTAGTCGTCGAGGCGGTCGAACTCCCACACGCAGCGTCCGGCCTCCGAGGCCGGCGAGGATCACAACACCATCGGCGCGACCGTGGTCGGCGGGTCGGTGGCAGCGTCCGGCCTCCGAGGCCGGCGAGGATCACAACTTCAGCGGCCCCGGGCAGGGCAAGATCACCCTGTAGCAGCGTCCGGCCTCCGAGGCCGGCGAGGATCACAACTTACAGCGGCGCCGGACGGCATCGCGGGCAATCCACGCAGCGTCCGGCCTCCGAGGATCACAACCCAAACGACGTGCCCCGAGTCGTGGTATCCCGTCGGCAGAGTTCGGGCGCGAGGGCGCCCGGTGAGTTCGGTGGGGGTGCTGGGCTCCAGCTGTCGGGGACCTTGCTCAGGCCGCGCCGCGCTCAGAAGCTAAGCAGGCCGCCAGAAGTGACGCCCGTAACCCAGCGCGTCCTTCCTGGTCACCGCCACGGGTTACGTGCAGAACCTCTGAGCTGCTGCTTAGCGCATGAGCAACACGCGGGTCAGCGCCGGCAGGTCAGCGAGCAGCTCGCCAAGCTCCACCATGGCAGGTGGTCAACGTAGGCGGCCAGATCGGCGCGGCCTGCTGGTCGCCGCTGAGGTGGGCGGGTAGATCGGCTCAGTGGACATCGGCGGGCATCCCCCGCTCCTGGGGCTGCGGATGTGGTCGGCTGGTGCGGTCGGTGCGGGCGGAACGCTCGGCCTGGCGGCGCCCGGCGCGGCCTTGGCGCTCGCTGGTGCCTCGCTGGGCGCGTTCGGCGCGGCGGATGATCGCCCAGGCCCGGGTGGTCGGCCGGCGGCCGTGGCTTTCGCTGTACAGCTCGACCACCACGTTGGCGCCGAGGGTGGCGTACTGTTCGTCGCGGCGGACCCAGGCGGCCAGTTCCTGGTCGGAGCGTTCCCGGGCCGGCAGCAGGCCACGGTTGAGGGTCACAAACGCCGGGTCCAACCTTGGACTGGCCGCCGCCCGGTCGGTCTCCGGGCGGGGTGGTAGGCCGAGCCCGTGACGCTGCCAGGCGGTGCGCAGCGCCCGGTCGGAGACATTCAGTTCCTTGCGGGTCTGGTTGATGCCGACCTGGGCGGCGCGCTGCCAGGCCTGCTCGGCGGCGTCGCGGTTGTGGTAGAAGCGGGTGCGTTGCGGCCCGCCCTGGAAGACCTGGGGTTGGGGCAGGCCGTGATGGTCAAAGGCGCGCCGCAGGGCCTGCTTGGACACCCCCAGTTGCTGGGCGGCCCGGTCGATGCTTTGCTGGTTGGCCAGCTCCAGCGCCTGCTGGGCGGCGGTTGGGTCGCGCAGGAACCGGGTGCCTTGGGCGTACGCCGGGCGGCCCCGGAGGTGGGCGCGCTCGCGGGCGGTGGTGCCGGCGAAGATGCCGTTGTGGTCGTCACGCGCCTGGGGACCGTGCAACGCGGCCTCAATGCATGGGCCGCGGACCGCGCAGCCGGCGCAGACCTCCCTGGCCGCTGCGGCCTGGGGGACCTGACCGGTCTCGGGGAAGAAGAGTTCCGGGTCGACCTGGGCGCAGGCTGCGTCCAGCCGCCAGTCCCGATCTCCGTCGCCTGGTATGACCGGTGGCGGGGGGGTGGCCAGGCGCTGCTGGGTGGCGGCCAGCCGCTCGGCCAGCGACGCCTGGCCCTGGCGCAGGCGGAGCTGCCAGGTGAGGTGGCGCACGTAGCTGTCGGTCACGCCCAGCTGCCAGGCGAGCTGGCTGGAGGTGGGCGGCCGGGCGCCGGGATTCTGCTGATGCTCATCCCAGAGCTGCTGGATCCGTTCGCGGGCGGTCAACGGGCCGGCCCGCAACCGCTGCAGCTGCTCGGCGACCAGGCGCTGGTCGCCGCCGAGCTCCCGCACCAGCTGGGCGGGACGCAGCCGGGTACCCCCGCGGACCTCGCCGGTCCAGTAGCGCCGCTCGACCTCGACTGCCAGCGTCTCGGGCTCGGCGGGGCGGCCGGTGACCGCGGCCTGGTGGTGGTCACCGGCGGCGAAGTGGGCCTGCAGCCCGGCAAGCTGCTGCGGGGAGGGGTGGCCGTGGCTGACCGGCTCTGTGAGCATCCCCAGGCCCCGCTGGCTGGGCTGCTGGTCCCGCAGCGACCCCAGCCATTGGCGGGCGACCGTGGCGGTGGTGCCGACCTCTTGGGCCAGCGCCGCCGGCTCCAGCCGCTGACCGCCTGCCAGCTCCCGAGCCAGGTAGGCAGCGGTGATCCGGTCGCCGACCAGCCGGCCCCGCAGCTCGCCAAGCCCAGGGTCGCGGTCACGCTGGGCGCGTAGCACCCGCACCAGGTCCCGGGCCAGGCCGGGCGCGACGCTCACCTCGTCTGCCAGCTCGCTGGGGTCGATGGGCTGGCCTTGGTCGACCTCACGGGCCAGCCAGGTGTAGGCGACACGCTCCCACGCCGGCCGCGGGTCGGCTGGCCGGTCCTGCTCGGGCTGGTCGGCAGGGCTGCCAGCGGAATACGAGTCCGTGGTCATCGCCGGCCCCCGTCCCGGTCCAACCACACCGCTCGCTCAGCCGCCGCCGGGCCCTGCTGGCGCAGCCGCTGGCGCTGCACACGGGTGAAGGCGCGTTCGGTCTTGCGGGCCCCCCGCTGCTCCGCCCGGGCCAGCCGCCGCTGCGCGCGGTCCTCGGCACGGCCGCGGCGGGCCTGCTCGCGGGGCTCGTAGTAGGGGCGCAGCCGGACCGGGGTCGGCCGCAGGTGCCCGTACAGCAGCACCCCCTCCCCCGGTCGGAGGCGGCGGAGGTCCTCGACCGGCAGCAACGGCCGATACAAGGTCGACTCGTTCATGGAGTGGCGGCCGTCGGAGCCCATGGACCGATTCCGCTCGACGAGGGCGCGGTCGCCGATCAGCTTGGCGCCCAACTCCAGGGCGCTGAGGTCGGCGAGGCCGGAGAGGAAGAGCTTGGCTCGGTGGTTGTTCAGGATCGTGGAGGCTTTGGGGCCGTAGCGGGCCTCGAGTTGGCTCTTGTCGTGCCACACGGTGACCAGCTGGATGCCCTGCCCTCGGGCGGTGGTGGCCAGCACGTCGAGGTCGGACAGGGCGGCGCAGTTGCCGGCCTCGTCCAGGAAGAGCCCCAGGCGGGGGTTGAGCATGCCGTCGGGGGCGAGGGCGGCTTTTTCTTGGGCGGCGGCCACGACCTGCTGGGTGATCGTCTCAAACAAGGGCCGCAGCAGTCGCTGCTGGTGGGCGGGGGCGTACAGGTAGATGGTGTTGTCGCCCTGCAGGAAGGTGTCGAGGTCTAGGTCGTGGCCGTCGGTAGAAGCGGCGACCCGTTGGTCGCCGTAGACGTGCAGGACCTCCTCGGCGGTGGCGTAGAGGGAGTCGACGGCCCGGTCGGTGCGGGTTTGCGAGGCTGCCCAGGCGTCGATGGTCGGCAGCACTCCGGTGGCCTCGAGGATGGTGGTGATCTCGGGGTCTTCGCGGTTGTCCAGCCAGTGCAGGACCTCGGGCATGCCGAGGCCTTTGGTGGCGGCGGCGAACAGGACGGGGGCGAGGAACTTGGTGCCCATGGTCTTCCAGAAGCGGTGGTCGGGGCGTTGCTCTTCGGTGGGGGTCTGCTCGATGGCGTTGGCCAGCATGAGGGCGGTCTGCTGGGCGCCCGCCCAGGTCCCGCAGGAGGCCAGGGGGGTCCAGCGGGCCGCCTGGACCCCGGAGGCACCCAGCGGGTCGATGACCACTACCTGCCCGCGTCGGGCGCGGTGGGCCATGGTCGCGCGCAGCAAGTCCGGCTTCACCGAGGTCGCCACCAGCGGCCCCGACCATTCCAGGACCGCCGGGATGACCAAGGCCGAGGTCTTGTAGCTGCCGGTGGGGCCGAACACCAGCACCGAATGGCAGTCCTCGGCCGCCAACAACCGGTCGAACGCGCCTGGGGTGCGACCCAGGATCACGCGGCCCGGCTCCGGGTCACGGACGGTCAGCAGCCGCAGCTCCCGGCTCCCCGCCCAGGTGGCGGCATGCTTCGCAGAGCGTTCGTGGCCGGGCCGGTGCCCGGCCGACCGGCCCGGCAGATGGCTCAGGACTGCGGCGGTCGCGCCGGACAGGCCGCCGACCGCGCCGGTGAAGGTGGCGTACATGCCGGCCGGGCCGGGCAGCGGCCCGCGCACGTCGGCGGGCCAGGCCATGGCCGGGTCGCTCCAGTGCTGCGGCAGTTGCCACAGGACGTGGGCGACGTCGGCCGGGGAGACCTCCAGCCAGGTCTGCCCAAAGGCCAGGCCGGCGGCCTGGCCGGTGGCCCACACCAGCGCGCCGGCGCCGGCGGTGGCGCCCAGGCCGACGGCCAGGAGCTGATCGCCCGGGCTGGTGAACGGTGGGAAGTCGGGTGGCCGATGCCCACCAGGCGGCGTGGGAGGCCAGGCGTCATGCCGCATCCGAGCCACCCCCCGACGTGGGACTCCCGGTCCCAACGGCGCGCGAGATGGCTTCCTCGACCAGGCGCTCAAGGACAACCTTGGGCACCAAGACCCGGTCGCGGATGCGGATCGCCGGGAGCTTCCCTTCGGCGATCTCCCGGTACAACGTCATTGGGCCAACGCCGAGACGCTCGGCGGCCTCAGTCACGCTGTAGGCCAAGCGGTCATCGGTTTCGTGGCCAACGTTGGCTTGCGCTACCGACCTGTTCGCCGGCGCGCTAGGATTTCCTTGCATCCGAGGGCTCCAATCTCGATGCACGGCCTAGGGGACGTGTCCTCGTCCCCTAGGCTCTTATGTTGTTGTTGCCTTGCTTCGCCCTATTACTCCCTCGCCTCGTCCTCCGGTTCTGTCCACTCGAACACCAATTCGTGCCGATCCCCGACATACAGGTCGTCGGCGACCTGAAGGGGCCGGTCCTCGGCGTCGTAGTCGATGTGAAGCAGGCGAACCACCGGGCTCCCGGGTCCCAGCCGAAGTACCCGGGCTTCCTCGGGTGTTGGCATACGTGCGCTAACCACCTCAACGACGTGGGCGAACCGGTGGCCCAAGTTCTCGATGGCCGTGTCAGGGCCTTCTGGTAGCGGTTCCGGCAGCTCCAGCCGCGTCCCCTTTGCGAGGGACAGCGGGAAGTAACTTGCCGAGAGCACAACCGGCTCGTCGTTCACGAGCTGGAGTCGCCGCCGCACCACGACCGGTTCGTCAGCTTTCACCCTGAGCCAGGCTGCAACATCGGCTGGCGCGTCAGTTCTGCCCACCTCGAGCATTCGCCTCGAAGGCATCTGGTCTTGCCCCTCGATCTCGGTGTCGAAGATCGGCTTTCCGCTGGCGCGATGAGCAGCGTGGCGACGATTGGATGCAACTCGGCGGATGGGTGGCCGCTCACGTACATAGGACCCGAAGCCCTTGCGCGTAACCACCAGACCTTCGGTTTCAAGGAGGCGGAGGGCGCCTCGGACAGTCGTCCGGCTGACGCCGTACTCGGCCTGGAACTCGCTCTCCGTGGGAAGTTTGCTGCCGCGGGCCCGCTTGCCGCTCCGGATCTCGGAACGTAGTTCGTCGGCGAGCTGACGGAAGAGAGGGCGGTCGCTTGAGGGGTCGATCGGCACGCGGGTCCAGCCTCCTCGCCTGCATGTAGGGCTAGGACGACAGCGTGAGTATCCACGAGTCGTACCAACGCTGGCGAAAGACCGACGAGGCGAATCCTCGTCGAACCGCAGGAACGGCGGGCGAAGTGGCATCAAGGGCTGATTCTCCGTGCCTGTAGTCCTATAATCCTAGGACGACAACCTGAGTATGCCGAGATGCCAGCGGAGAAGCAAGAGAGCTAGTGAGGTTGTGAGTCAGAGTCGGCGAGAATCGCTCGCAGCGCCGCAGCATCGCGCTGGACAAGGCCCTCAGGCAGGCTGGGCCGCTCCACGCCAAGGAACGGGAACGGGCGGCCGGGAGCTGGGTCGTCCAGGTAGCGGGGCACGAGATGGGTGTGCAGGTGGGGGAGGGCGTTGCCCAACACCTCGTAGTTCATCTTCAGCGGCCGGTAGTAGCGCTGGAGGGCCTCGGCAACACAGAGAACCTCCAGCCAATACCCAGCCGCCTCGGCCGCCTCAAGCTCGGTCGGCTCCGCCACATGCCGTCCTCGCCAGATCACCAGCGTGTATCCCCGCTGCATATCGGCCCGCTGGAGGTAGGCGTCGCTGTACTTGGCCGCCTGGATACGGACGCCGAACCCGTCGTCATCGGGCCGGCCCTTCGCGCACATCGAACAACCTTCGCCCGCCAGCATCGCGTCCCAGTCGGCTGGCCATGTCGCAGTCATGCTCGGACTCCTTTGGCGGGAACAACGGCCGAGATCGGTGGCGGCGTCCAGGCTGCCGGAGCAGCTATCCGTACAGTTCGGCCGCAGGCCCAGTCAGATGCGGCCCGGGACGAGAGGGTACACGCGCGGGATCATCGATCCGCAGCGCCGCGATCCGCCCGGCGACAGGACGCAGGTCAACCCGGCGACAGTGGGTTGCGGCGGATAGTGCCGCGACCCATCGCCTCTCAACCAGGGTGAGAGGAGCGAGTAACGATGGGGCACATCGAGCGCCGCGTGTGGAGCGGCAAGGCCAGCTACCGGGCCCGCTACCGCGACCCGGCCGGCCATGAGCGGTCGAAGAGCTTCCGCCGCAAGGCCGACGCCGAACGATGG
>Ga0184632_10001208_pt1 | contig 10565 bp, 6 predicted proteins | sample PLM31_50_b1_FD_133153 | JGI IMG/M metagenome (GOLD analysis project Ga0184632, IMG submission 133153) | Groundwater sediment microbial communities from an aquifer in East River, Colorado, USA - PLM3-1_50_b1 | ecosystem: Environmental > Terrestrial > Soil > Riparian zone | place: USA: East River... | reverse complement strand
GAGCGCTCTATCGCCGGCCGACGTCGACGCGGAGATGGCGAGGATCTACGCCTGGCTCGAGAAGTGGTCAGCGAAGATCGACGAGGGCGGCGCGGAGCTCGACAGCGTCAAGACGGCCAAGACTATCCGGGGCGGCGTCGTGACTGACGGCCCGTTCATCGAGGCAAAGGAGGTCGTCGGCGGGATCATCTTCCTGCACACGGACACGATCGAGGCGGCGGCCGCCATCGCCGCTGAGTGGCCGGGGGTTGAGTCCGGCAGGACAACGATCGAGGTCCGCCCGACGGTCCTCCGCTAACCCGGCGCGGCCCGGGACGTGACGGGAACCCTCGCTCGAACCCGCAGACCTGAAGGGCACCTTCACCCGGTAGATCGGGGGGGTGAAGGTGCCCTTCATGCGAAGGCGCGGGGTCAGCTCCAGATGGTGACGTACACGGGCGGCCGGAACCGCGAGGGCGGGACGCCGACGCTCGGCGTCCGCATGAGGTGCATCGCCTCAGGGGTGCCGAGGAATCGGCGCAGCGCGCTTGCCGCGGGTGACCGCCGCTCGGACCTCAGCGAGGTGACGTGCCAGGTGCTCTCGACCGGGGTGGCAGGAGTGTCGACCATCGTCAGTTCACCGCGGCGTAGCTGCGAGGAAACGAGGTGAGCGAGCGCGGGGGCGACTCCGGCACCTGATGCCGCGGCCGCCCAGGCGGCGGTCTGGTTGGGGAAGACCTGGATCTGCCTGTCCGGCACACGCAGCAGGGCGAGCAGGCGGCTGACGTCACTGGCCGGATCCGTTCCCGATGGATCGACCAGCCACGGCCACTGAGCGGCGCTCCCCCGAGGCCGTGTGCGTGGGGAGGCCACGACAATGGTCCTGCAGCGGAATATCGGTTCGCTGATAAGCTCCGCCGCGCCTTCGGGCTCGAGGGCCGGACCAAGGCCCATGCCGGCCGCTCCGCTTACCACCGTGCCGGCGTCGAGTCGTGGCGCGCCGCTCGTCACCAGACCCGGCGCGGCACCGGCCGAGCCGCCACGATTGGACACAGCGCGACCGGACCCTGCCAGGGCTGCGCCGGCCCTGGCACGCAACCCCGTGCCGGAGAGCGGCGGCCCGAGCGCGAGATCAGCGAGCCGGTTAACCACCAAGACGGGCATCTCCCTGCTCGTTGCTACGCCGCAGGTCGCCTCGACGCCGCTCGCCAACCGCCGCGTGAACGCATCGACCAGCGGGGTCGCGAGGAACTCGGCGATCGGGCTGGTCGCGACCACCCGAAGCTGCTCGGGTGCGCCACGCGCGGCGCGGACGGCCGCCTCGGCCTCCGCCCCAAGCGCGATCATCTGTGAGGCGACCGGAAGCAACCGGCTGCCGCCCGACGTGAGCCTCATGCCGTTGGGACCGCGGGTCACCAGCGGATCGCCGAGATGCTGGCGCAAAGCCGCCAGCGCCTGCGACACGGCCGGCTCACTGACACCGAGCGCCGACGCCGCCGCGGTCACCGAACCCATCCGCGCTACCAGCACGAATGCGTTCAACTGCGCCAGCGTCATGCTGCCATCCTGGCAAGAGGCCGATTCAGCCGCCAGACGTGGGCGGATAAGTGTTTCCTTAATACCCGGTTGCACCCGGGAACGGTCGGTATAACGCTGGCAACCACAGCGTGCGACGACGCGCGCTCGGTGCGCGCGTCGTGGACCGTGGAGACCAAGAGCGCCCGGCGCGGGGGCGGGTGTTCCAGCCCACAGAAGGGGCGCATCATGCAGGTTCCCGCGCATTTCGAGTACGCGAAGGCACGCACCGTCGAGGACGCACTCGCCTTGCTCGGCAAGTTCGGTCCCGACGCCCGCGTCGTGGCAGGCGGCCACAGCCTGATCCCCATGATGAAGCTGCGCCTTGCCGCACCAGAGGCGCTCGTCGACATCAACGACCTATCGGAGTTGTCCTACATCCGGGTAGCGGGCGGCGAGCTGCGGATCGGCGCGCTGACCACCCATGCCGAGCTGCTCGCGTCGCCGATCGCGGGCGAGCACTACCCGATCTTCCACGACGCGGAACGCGTCATCGCCGACCCGATCGTGCGCAACCGCGGCACCGTGGGCGGCTCGCTCTGCCAAGCCGATCCGTCCGAGGATCTCTCCGCGGCATTCGCCGCGGTACGGGCGACGATGGTGATCGTCGGACCCGGTGGGAGCCGTACCGTCAGTGCGAGAGAGTTCCACGTCGGCCCGTACGAGACCGTCGTCGGTCCCGGCGAGCTGCTCACCGAGGTGCGCGTTCCCATCCGACCGGGAGGCGGCAGCGCGTACGAGAAGCTGGAGCGGCGGGTCGGAGACTGGCCAGTCGCCGCGGCCGGCGCCGCCGTGTGGCTGGACGGCGGTGTCGTCAGCGATGTCGGCATCGGTCTGACCGCCGTGGGCGCCGCCCACTTCGTCGCCGCGGAAGCGGAGGACCACCTGCGCGGCGAGGCACCGACCGAGGAGGCCTTCGCGGCCACCGGCCGGATCGCCGCCGCTTACTGCAATCCCGTCGCCGACCAGCGCGGGCCCGCCGACTACAAGCGGCACCTCGCCGGGGAGCTCACGACCCGCGCGCTGCGCCGTGCGGCCGCCCGGGCGAGAGGACTGGAGAGCTGATGCCGTCGATCACGGTAAGCGTTAATGGCCAGGAATACGCAGGCGAAGTCGAGGCGCGGCTACTCCTCGTCCATTACCTGCGGGATCATCTCGGACTGACCGGCACGCACTGGGGCTGCGACACCTCGAACTGTGGCACCTGTGTCGTGTGGCTCGACGGCGTACCGGTCAAATCGTGCACCGTGCTCGCCGTCATGGCCGACGGTCATACGGTCGACACCGTCGAAGGCCTCGAGCGCAACGGTGAGCTCGACCCGGTTCAACAGGGTTTCGTCGAGTGTCACGGGTTGCAGTGCGGGTTCTGCACCCCCGGCATGTTGATGACGGCGCGATGGCTGCTCAACCACAACCCTGACCCCTCCGAGCATGAGATCCGAGAAGCGATCTCAGGTCAGAGCTGTCGATGCACGGGATACGAGAACATCGTGCGATCCGTACGGTGGGCCGCCGAGCACGGCGGCAAGGAGGCAGCCGGTCCTGAATCGGGCCTCGAGGCAGAGGAGGTTCCGGCATGACAGCCACCGACGCCGGTGCCGCGCCGGTCGGCTTCGGCCGGATGCACCGCAAGGAGGACGCGCGCTTCATCCGCGGCCACGGCAACTACGTGGACGACGTCAACCTGCCAGGCATGCTCCACGGTGCCGTGCTGCGCAGCCCCTATGCGCACGCCCGGGTCGTCTCGATCGACACCAGCGCCGCCGAGGCGCACCCGAAGGTCAAGGCCGTCATCACCGGGGAGACCCTCGCGGGTCTCAACCTCGCCTGGATGCCGACCCTCTCCTATGACACCCAGGCCGTGCTGGCCACCGACAAGGTGCGTTTCCAGGGCCAGGAGGTCGCGTTCGTCGTCGCCGAGGACCGCTATGCCGCGCGCGACGCGCTCGAGCTGATCGACGTCGAGTACGAGCCGCTGCCAGCCGTTGTGGACGCCCGCCGCGCGCTCGACCAGGATGCGCCGGTCATCCGCGACGACAAGGAGGATGTGGCAAGCGGCACGAGCGGCAAGCACCACAACCACATCTTCGACTGGGAAGCGGGCGACAAGGAGCGCACGGACGAGGTCTTCGCCTCCGCCGAGGTCGTGGTGGGGCAGGACATCCTCTATCCGCGGGTGCATCCCGCACCGCTCGAGACCTGCGGCGCGGTGGCCGACTTCGACAAGGTCACCGGGAAGCTGACCCTCTGGTGTACCAGCCAGGCCCCGCACGCGCACCGGACGGTGTACGCCCTGGTCGCCGGACTGCCCGAGCACAAAATCCGGGTCATCTCCCCCGACATCGGCGGCGGCTTCGGCAACAAGGTTGGCATCTATCCGGGTTACGTCTGCGCGATCGTCGGCTCGATCGTCACCGGACACCCGGTCAAGTGGGTAGAGGACCGCTCAGAAAATCTGATGAGCACCTCGTTCGCGCGCGACTACCACATGCGCGGCGAGATCGCGGCGACCAGGGACGGGAAGATCCTCGGCGTGCGGGTCGATGTGATCGCCGACCACGGCGCCTTCAACGGCACCGCCCAGCCGACGAAGTTCCCCGCCGGCTTCTTCCATGTCTTCACCGGTTCCTACGACCTCGCGGCCGCGCACTGCAAGGTCACCGGCGTCTACACCAACAAGGCGCCGGGCGGGGTGGCGTACGCGTGTTCGTTCCGGGTCACCGAAGCCGCCTACCTCGTCGAGCGGATCGTCGACATCCTGGCGTACAAGCTCGAGATGGATCCCGCCGAGCTGAGGATGCGCAACCTGCTGCGCCCTGAGCAATTCCCCTACGCCACACCGACGGGCTGGGAGTACGACTCCGGCGACTATCCCAATGCGCTGCAGCTGGCGATGGACATCGCCGGTTATGAAGACCTGCGCCGCGAGCAGGCCGAGCAGCGAGGACGCTTCGAGCGGGGCGAGGACGGGCACCTGGTCGGCATCGGGCTCTCGTTCTTCACCGAGGCCGTCGGCGCCGGACCGCGCAAGCACATGGACATCCTCGGCCTTGGCATGGCCGACGGCGCCGAGCTGGGGGTGCACCCGACAGGGAAGGCTGTCCTGCGCATCTCCGTCCAGACACAGGGCCAGGGCCACGAGACGACCTACGCGCAGATCGTGGCCGAGGAGCTGGGGATCCCGCCAGACGACATCGAGGTCGTACACGGCGACACCGACCAGACGCCGTTCGGACTGGGCACTTACGGCTCACGCTCCACGCCCGTGTCCGGCGCCGCGACCGCGGTCGTGGCGCGGAAGGTTCGGGAGCGAGCCCGCCTCGTCGCCTCCGCGATGCTCGAGGTCGACCCGGCGGACCTCGAGTGGGAAAAGGGGCGCTGGTACGTCAAGGGCAACCCGAGCGAGGCGAAGACGATCCAGGAGATCGCACTCGCCGCGCACGGTACGCTCGAGCTCCCGGAGGGCGTCGAAGGTCATCTGGACGCGACCACTGTCTACAACCCACCCAACCTGACCTTCCCGTTCGGTGCGTACATCTGCGTCGTGGACGTCGATCCAGGCACCGGCGCGGTGAAGGTGCGGCGGTTCATCGCGGTGGACGACTGCGGTGTACGCATCAACCCGACGATCGTCGAGGGACAGGTGCACGGCGGGCTTGCCGACGGCATCGGGATGGCGCTGATGCAGGTAATGGCGTTCGATCCGGAGGGCAACCACCTCGGTGCGTCCTTCATGGACTACCTCCTGCCGACGTCGATGGAGTGTCCGCATTGGGAGCTCGGCGAGACCGTCACACCGTCGCCGCACCATCCCATCGGTGCGAAGGGGGTCGGCGAGTCGGCCACCGTGGGATCGCCCGCTGCCGTCGTCAATGCGGTGATCGACGCGCTGCGCCCGCTGGGCGTCGTGCACGCGGACATGCCGTTGACCCCGGCTGCGGTGTGGCGAGCAGCCCAGGGCAGCCCGCTGCGTACGGACCTCGCCATCGCCTAAGACATGTCCCCTGTCCCGCAAACGTCCGCGTCGCCTGCCACCCCGTGGGTGGGCGATGCGGGCCGATCCGCATCGGCTGCCGCCAGCGTCGTACCCGCCGATCTGCGGGAACGAGTCGACGGCTTGCGCGCCGACCGGACACCCTTCGTCGTCGCCACCGTCGTGCGCGCCGAACGGCCCACCAGCGCCAAGGCCGGCGACCGCGCGCTCATCCTGCCGGACGGCACGCTGGAGGGCTTCGTCGGCGGCACCTGTGCTGAGACGACTGTTCGGCAGTACGGGCTGCTGCTGCTGTCGGCGGGAGCTTCCGGCGGGCGGTCCGCCGCGGAGAGTCCTGCCGGCCAGTCGACCTTGCTCCGCATCACGCCGCTGCCGTCGGCTGAGACGGGCGACCCGGCGGCGTCGAGCGTGCACGACACACACTCGCACAGACTGCAGACTGCCGCCCCGGGGACTTCGGGCGGTCGGCCTCACGGGGAGGGTCTACCGGCGGCCGACGGCGTCGTCACGGTGGCGAACCCCTGCCTGTCCGGCGGCGCCCTGGAGATCTTCCTCGAGGCGGTGGTCCCGCCCGCCCGGCTCCATGTTCTGGGCGCGGCGCCGATCGCGCAGGCCCTGGTGCGACTCGGGTCCGCGCTCGGCTACGACGTCGCGGCGACAACTGACCCGAATGCCCCCCTCTCCCCGGATACGGCGGGGGTCGTGGTCGCAACACACGGCCGGGACGAGGAAGCCATGCTCGCCGCCGCGCTGCGCGCCGCTGTCCCCTATGTCGGCCTCGTGGCCAGCCGGCGGCGCAGCGCGGCGGTGCTCTCCGCTCTCGACCTGTCTGCGGAGGAACGCGCTCGGGTACGGACCCCCGCCGGGCTCGACATCGGAGCGAAGACTGCACCCGAGATCGCACTGTCGATCCTCGCCGAGATCGTCGTCACCCGCCGACGTGCGGAGGCCGAAGACACTGTCAGCGCCGACTCCGACGCGGCCGCCCAAACCGCGGCCGTGACCCCCGAGCCGGCAGCCAACGTCGACCCGGTGTGCGGGATGACCGTCGAGGCGTCACCGACCAGTCTGCGGTATGAATACGAAGGAACCGTTTACCACTTCTGCGGTGCAGGGTGCCGGCAAGCATTTGCCGCCGATCCTGCGAAGTACCTCTGACCGACGCGGCGATGCGGCGGATTGCCGCGCCGCAGGCGGGTGGGCCCTTGAGGCCCACCCGCCCTGCTCGCGCGCGTGTTCGACGGGACGGCATATCCGACGGCAGCGGGCCGGGGCCGCGGCCGGCGCGGCCTACCAGGGTGCGTACAGCCCCGACCTCGCCTTTCGATTCGGTCTCCAGCGCGTCCTCGATGGCCTCGGCGTCATGATCGATGGCCGCGACCGCTGATGCGGCCCGCCGTAGTTAAGGGATGAGCATGCGCGAATGACACTCGTCCTGACGACAGTCATCTGCGCTGCCCGCCCATCGGCGTTGATGCTGAGCCGATGCGAGCGAGGCGGCGGGCAAGCAGCTCACGTTCGGCGGGGTTGGTGGCGAGGTCAAGCGCCCGCTGGGTTGCGATGCGCGCCTCGTCGCTACGGCCAACCGCGGCCAGCAGCTCACCGCGGACGGCGTGCAGCAGCCGATAGCCGTCTAGATCGGCGGAGAGGGCGTCCAGCTCGTCCAGGGCTGCCTGTGCACCGGCGACATATCGGGTGGCGACCGCTCGGTTGAGCCGCACGACAGGCGACGGGTCCACGGCGGCGAGGCGACCGTAGAGGAAGTGGATCTGGCACCAGTCGGTCGCCTCCCAGGAGGGCGCCGCGGCATGCAAGGCCGCTATCGCCGCTTGCAGCTGGTAAGGGCCCGGGCGGCGCATGACCAGCGCTCGGTCGAGGAGCTCTGTTGCCTCGCTGATCCGGGCGCGATCCCAGCGGCTGCGATCCTGGTCTTCGAGCCGGACCAACCGCCCCCACCCGTCGAAGCGGGTCGCCGCCCGAGCCTCATGGAACAGGAGCAGGGCAAGCAGGCCGAGCACCTCAGGCTCGCGCGGCATCAGCGGATGCAGGGTGCGAGCCAGCGCGATCGCCTGGGCGGCAAGGTCGCGCCGCGCCGGCGTCCTGGCGGCGCTCGCCAGATATCCCTCGTTGAAGACCAGATAGACGACGGTCAACACCTCGGCCAGGCGCGAGCTGAGCTCATCCGGGTCAGGCATCGCCACCTCGACGCCGCGCAGCTGCGACCGCGCTCTGGAGAGCCGTTGGCCCATCGTGGCGTCGGATGTGAGGAACGCCGCGGCGATTTCGTTCGTCGTCAGCCCGCATACCGTACGCAGCGTCAGCGCGACCTGTGACTCGCGCGGCAGCGACGGGTGGCAGCACGCGAACACCAGGGTCAGCAGCTCATCGTCTGCGCCGCCGGCTGAAGTGAAGGCGGCGTCCGCGGCGGCGGAGCCGTCGGTGCCGGCCGATCGGTCCCGCGCTGCGTCGACGGTCAGCAGGCGCAGCTTTTCCTCGCCGGTCCGAAGATGCCGCAGGCGGTCGACGCCCTTGCGGCGGGCGGTCGTCGCCAGCCAGCCGCCGGGGTTGGCCGGCACCCCATCGGTTGGCCAATGAGCGGCCGCCTCGGCAAAGGCGTCCTGGACCAGATCCTCGGCGAGCGCGACATCGCCGATCCGCCTCGCGAGCGCCGCCCGCAGCCGCGTGGCCTCACTGCGATAGACCCGCTCGAGTTCGTCCAGGGCCGCGCTCACGCAACCGAGTGTGGCAGCCTTCACCGACAAGGAACACCAGCGCGGTGAGTCCCCCGCTCCGATCGTGTGAGCGAGGGACTCGGCACTGGAAGCGAGACGCCGTCAGTGGGCGACGGCGCCCTCCAGCTCGCGCCGGCGGGGCGGCACCTCGACTGGGCCCGGGATGTGCTCGTGCGATACCTCCGGCAGCCAACGCAGCCAGCGGGGCAGATACCAGTTGCGCTCGCCGAGCAACGTCATCACAGCCGGCAGCAGCACCCCCCGAACCACGGTCGCATCGAGCAGGACAGCCGCGGCCAACCCGAAGCCAAGCGCCTTCATCGATGTCAGAGAGATCGTCGTGAAGAGCATGAACACCGCGACCATCACCACCGCGGCAGCAGTGATCACCCCGGCGGTCGACCGGATGCCGAACGCGACGGCGTCCTTGGTCGGCAGGCCCCTGTCGTACGCCTCCCTGATTCTGCTCAGGACGAAGACGTGGTAGTCCATCGACAAGCCGAAGAGCATCACGAAGAGGAAGATCGGCAGCCAGCTGGCGAGAGCCCCGGTCGACTCGAAGTTGAACAGCGACTCACCCCAGCCGAGCTGGAACATGCCCACGACAAGCCCATAAGCGGCGGCGACGGACAGCATGTTCAGTGCGATAGTCGTTGTCGCGATCACCACCGACCTGAAGGACACGAGCATCACCAGAAAGGCCAGCCCGAGCACGAAGCCGAGGACGAGCGGCAGGCTCGCGGTCATCGATTTGTTCACGTCGACGGAGGCCGCCGTCATGCCGGTGACATGAGCCTCGGCGCCTGGCACCGATCCGAACGTCGCCGGGAGGACATCCTCGCGCAGCGTGGACAACGCGCGCTCTGACTTCTCGTCCGTGCCGCTGCCGACCAGTCCCACGTGGATCGCGGCCACCGTCTTATCCGGGTTGACGTCGACCGTGATGGGGCCGTACATCTGCCCGGTCGCCACTGCCTCGGTGCGGAAGCTCGCGATCGCCCGCCGTAGCTCGGGCGCCGTGACGTCGGCCGCCTTCACCGCCACGACGGCGGGTTCTGCACCGCCGGGAAAGGCCCGCTGGATACGGTCATACGTCTGCAGGGTCGGCTCGGTGTGCTTGATGTCGTCCGCGCCGGGCAGCGCGGTGGTCAGCTGTAGCGCCGGCACGGCAAGCGCGACCAGTGCACCGCCCGCGAGGACTGCAGCAGCCCGCGGGAACCGCAGGACCGGAGCCAGGATCATGCCCCACAACCGACCCCGTGACTGCCGGCGGTAAAGCAGCGGGATCTTCCCGAAGTCCACCTTGTCGCCGAGCTTGGACAGCAGCGCAGGAAGTACGGTCAGCGAGCCGAGCACGGTGACGGCGACCACGAGAATGGTGCCGACCGCGAAGCTGGTGAAGATTCCGTTGCCCGCGATGAACATGCCGGCCATCGCTGCGATCACGGTGAGGCCCGAGATCAGCACCGAGCGGCCCGAGGTGGCCGCGGCGATCGCCAACGCCCGTTCCGGGTCCGCGCCGCGGGCACGCTCCTCACGCTCTCGGCGGATGTAGAACATGCAGTAATCCACGCCCACGGCAAGCCCGACCAGCAGCATCACGTGCGAGGTGGACTCGTCCATCGGGAACAGCCGGCTGGCGAAGGCCGACAGGCCGATCGCGGCGAAGATCGCTGTCAGGGCCAAACCGACGGGCAGGATCGCCGCCAGGAAGGCGCCGAAGGCAACCAGCAGGATCCCCAAGGTCAACGGGATCGACAGCATGCCGAGCCGGTTGAAGTCCTCGTCGAGGCTCTTGCCGATCGCATGGTCGAGACTGGCGCTACCGGTCTCCTCGACGCGCAGGTCCTTGTGCTTCGCCTGGACGCCGGCGACGGCGTCAAGAACCGGTTGCACTCGGTCGGCCGCGGTGTCCTGGTCACCCTTCATATCGAAGGTCACCAGTCCGGAGCGCCCGTCCTTGGAGATCGCGCCGCCGGCCGCCTTGTCATAGGGCGAGACGATGTTCTCGACCTGCCCAGTGCTCTGGATCGCCGCCATCGCGTCGGAGACCCCGGCTTTGAAGGCCGGGTCGTCCGCGGTGGTGCCGCCCTTGCCCTGGACGAGGACGAGCTCGCCGGCTCGCTCGGGGAAGCCGGCGTCCTCGATGATCTTTTCGGCTTTCTTCGAGTCACCCGAGCCGTAGTCGGAGTCCTTGAGCATGGTCGTGCCCACCGAACTGCCGATGAGCGTCGCCGCGATCACGAACGCGAGCCAACCGAAGATGGCCGTCTTACGGTGCCTGG
>Ga0184632_10001206_pt1 | contig 10570 bp, 15 predicted proteins | sample PLM31_50_b1_FD_133153 | JGI IMG/M metagenome (GOLD analysis project Ga0184632, IMG submission 133153) | Groundwater sediment microbial communities from an aquifer in East River, Colorado, USA - PLM3-1_50_b1 | ecosystem: Environmental > Terrestrial > Soil > Riparian zone | place: USA: East... | reverse complement strand
CCTCACCCGGGCGCGTGGGGGCAGCGTGCCGATCCCCGCGAGTCCGGCGCTGCACGGAGCGAGCTGAGGAGCCGACGATGAAGGTGGCTGCGACCCTCCGCGTCAACGGCACCGAGTATCCGGTCGAGCTGGATCCGCACGTGAGCCTCCTGAAGGCGGTGCGCGAGGAGCTCGGCCTCACCGGCTCCAAGGAAGGCTGCGACGACTCCGAGTGCGGCGCGTGCATGATGCTCCTCGACGGCGAACCGGTGAACGCGTGCTCGTACCTCGCCCTGCAGGCGGAGGGTCGCGAGGTCACTACGGTCGAGGGGCTCGCCGGGGACGACGAGGTCGGACCCCTCCAGCGGGCGTTCCTGCAGCAGGCGGGCGTGCAATGCGGTTTCTGCACCCCGGGCATGTTGGTGTCCGCGACCGCGCTGCTTCGTCACAACCCCGCTCCTACCGAGGAGGAGATCCGGATCGGCTTGTCCGGGAACCTCTGCCGGTGCACGGGATACCTGGGGATCGTCCGAGCCGTTCGGCAGGTCGCCTCGGGGAACGTCCCACCGCTGGTGAGCGCGCCGGTCCATCCGGACACGACTCCCCCGCATCACGCCGGCTGACGTCGAGGGCTGGCTCTTGAGTCAGGTCAGTCGCTGTGAGGATTCGGGGCTGATCGGGTAACGGGCCAGCCGACCGGAGTTCAGACCTCGAAGCGGGCGTTGGCTAGAGCCGTTGCGCACGGGCAGTCGCGCGCCTCGGGCATGTTCGAGATCACCCTTAAGAGCAGCTCCCTCAGCCGGTCGTTGTTTGCCTGGAATACCTTGACTACTTCTTCGTGGCTCACGGCTTCGACCTCGCCGGCGACGCCCACGTCGTAGTCCGTCACCAGGGATACATTCGCGTAGCAGAGCTCCAGCTCGCGCGCCAGGACGGCCTCCGGGAACTGAGTCATGTTGATGACCTCCCACCCCTGCCTGGAGTAGAAGGCCGACTCGGCTCTGGTCGAGAACCTGGGTCCCTCGATCACCACGACCGTCCCTTTGTCGTGGGTAGTGATGCCCAGGGCCTTGGCCTGGGCGATCGCGACCGTTCGCATGGTCGGGCAATACGGGTCGGCGAAGGAGATATGCGTGGTTTCCGGGCCGTCGTAGAAGGTCGATGCGCGGCCGCTCGTTCGATCGACCAACTGATCGCACACGACGAACTCGCCGGGCTTGACGTTCGTCTGGAGGGAGCCGACCGCGCACGGCCCGACCACTCGCTCCACGCCAAGCTGCTTGAACGCCCAGAGGTTCGCACGGTAGGGAACCCTGTGGGGCGGCCACTGATGCTTGGCCCCGTGCCGCGGCAAGAAAGCGACCCGACGCCCGTCCACGCTGCCGATCGCTATCGGCGCCGAGGGCTTGCCGTAAGGCGTGTCGGGGTCCTGGTATTCGACATCGCCAAGGAACGAATAGAAGCCGGAGCCCCCGAATACGCCGATCCTCGGGGCCTCCGTGGCGCTCAGGCTGAGGCCTCCTTCTTGCTCTCGCCCTTGCTCTCGCCCTTTCTCTCGGGTTTGCTCTCCGGCTTGGTGTCGGGCTTCGTCTCGGATTTGGTCTCGGATTTGGTCTCGGATTTGGTCTCGGCTTTCGTGCCGGCAGCGGCCTCCTTCTTCGCCTCTGCGGACTTCGACCTACCCGCCCGGGAATCGGTGGCGTAGAAGCCCGAGCCCTTGAACAGGATGCCGGCCGGGTGGAACACCTTCCTGAGCCGCCCGCCGCAGACGCCGCATTCGGACAGCGGCTCGTCGCTGAACTTCTGGTAGACCTCGACGTGGGTGCCGCAAGCGACGCAGGCGTATTCGTAGGTCGGCATGCTCCCCGATTATAGGAGCGGCGTTAGGCCACCCTCGGGTTGTACTCCGCGAAGATCCCGTCCGGGTTGGACTTCCAGATCCAGGCATGAAGCAGCCATGGCGTCTCTTTCTGGAAGAAGCCGCCCTGGGCCTTGCAGGGCGCCGCGTCAGGAGCGACGGTTACCGATCCGCCGGGGAGGAAGCAGAGGTTCGTGTGGAAATGCCACACGTCCTCGCCTCCGGCGAACCCGGCGGGCGGCACGTCGTTCACGTGCGCAAAGGTGTAGGCGACGCCGACCAGTACGAGGTGCCCGTCGGCGGCCGGCTCGTAGAGCAGGATCTGCGGCCTGGCCGGGTCGAACGTGTCGTTGGAGATCTTCAGGTTGTCCATATGCAAGCCAAGTCCGGCTATGAACTGGGTGATCTGGTAGTAGCCGTCAGCCTTGGCGACCTCGACGTCCCGGTACCTGGCGGTGGCGGCCCTTGCGGCCGCGATCTGAGCCGACATGATCATCAGCTCCTGGTCGGTGCTGGGCCCGGCGACGCCGTGCTCGGCGCCGAAATGGCTCTCGCCCTCGGCCCCTTCTCCAATGGCTGCCGCGGCTGGGTCGGCCTGCACGCCGTGGCTGCCTCCGTGTGACGAATCCGAGGACGTGTCGGAGGCCAAGCTGGCCGTCTCGCCGTGGCTCTCCCTTGCGGCCTGCACGCCCGACCAGCTGCCAAGTGCGATGGTGGCCACGAGCAACAGGACCATGGCGGCGCCCAGCATCGGGCCGAACTCGCTGGAAAGGCGGCTGGCCCATCGGATCCCTCCGATCGCAGTGATCAGTATTCCGGCGAACAGGACGAGATGCCAGGGGTTGTTGCCCGAACCGAAGACGATCAGCTCCTCTTGTTCGTGGGCCGCCGGGTTGAGCGTATGAGACAGCAGGTCCCCAATTACCCCGATGAGCGTGACGCTGACGCCGAGCGGGACGGCCACGACACCGGGACCCGGGCGGATCCGCGTCCGAGGCGAGGGATCTTTCGCGACGGCTTGCACATTCCTACATTAACGGAACAGGAGAAGACCGGCGGCCGGACGGCCGAGGATACCTGGGATAGACTCACTCCCCCTCGTGAGGAGCGCGATGAAGGTCAAGAAGGCAGTCATCCCTGCGGCTGGCCTGGGAACCCGATTTCTCCCTGCCACTAAGGCGCAGCCGAAGGAGATGCTGCCGGTCGTCGACAAGCCGGCCATCCAATACGTGGTCGAACACGCAGTCGGGGCCGACATCCGCGACATCCTCATCATCACAGGCCGGGGAAAGCGGACGATAGAGGACCACTTCGACAGGTCCATCGAGCTCGAGTTCCGGCTGGAGCAGTCGGGGAAGTACGAAGAGCTCAAGCAGGTCCGGGAGATCTCGGACATGGCTTCGATCCACTACATCCGGCAGAAGGACCCTCAAGGGCTGGGCGCCGCGGTGGCGATGGCCGAAAACCACGTGAACGGCGAGCCGTTCGCCGTGCTCCTGGGAGACGACATCATCGCGTCGGGGAATCTCCTTCGCGACATGCTCTCCGTCTACGGCCGCTACGGGCGAAGCGTGATAGCGGTCAAGGAGGTAGCGCGCGCGGACATCAGCCTCTATGGATCGATCGAACCAGAGATGGTGGAGGACAACCTGGTTCGAGTGGTGCGGATCGTCGAGAAGCCCTCGCCGGAAGACGCGCCCTCGAACCTGGCGGCGATCGGCTACTACGTGTTCACGCCCGAGATCTTCGATTCGCTCCGCGAGACCTCCCCGGACAAGAGCGGCGAGCTCCAGCTGACCGACGCCATCAATCAGCTGGCCCAGCAGCAGGCGGTATACGCCTACATCTTCGAGGGCATCCGATACGACATTGGCAAGAAGCTCGATTACCTCCGCGCGACGGTCGAGCTCGCCATCGAGCGCGAGGACATCGGTGCCGAGTTTCGCGCGATCCTTGCCGATCTCGTCCAGCGCAAGAAGCTCGTGTAAGCCATGTCGGCAGCGCGCGCAGATCCCTCCTCACAAAAGCGGGAGCACGACTCCGAAGAGATGCGTTCGGTGGACGATGTGCGCGCCGGGGTCCTGGCCAGCGTCCGGACGCTCTCTCCCATCGAGTTGCATCTCCAGGAGGCTTGGGGCTGCGTCCTCGCCGCTGATGTCGCCGCCGAAGCCGACATTCCCGCGTTCGCCTCCTCGGCGATGGATGGGGTCGCGGTGCGAGCCGACGACGTCTCCGCGGCCACCGCCGACGAGCCGGCAAGTCTTCGCCTGGTGGGTGCGGTGCTGGTCGGCACGCAGCCGGAAGTGACCGTGGGTTCGGGCGAGGCCGCTCGGATCGCGACCGGCGCGCCCGTACCGGCCGGTGCCGACTGCATCGTCCCGATCGAGCAGTGCCTGATCGAGGACGACAAGGCTCAGGTCCTTCGGGCTTTCAAATCCGGCTCTTTCATCCGATCTGCCGGCCAGGACGTACGGGCAGGGCAGGTGCTGATCCCCCAAGGGCGCCGGCTGTCCGCCCCTGAGCTCGGCCTGCTGGCCACCTCGGGGCGCGCCGCCGTACTGGTTCACCCCCGCCCTCGCGTGGTGGTCATCTCCACCGGTGACGAGCTGGTGGATCCGGGGCGGCCGGCCGCTTTCGGGATGGTTCGTGACGCCAACTCGTTCACCCTCTACGGGGCGCTTCGCGACGTGGGCGCGGTTCCATATCTGGCCGGGATAATCCGCGACGACCCAGATGCCCTCAAGGAGGAGGTCTTAGGGTTGACCGCCCGGGCGGACTGCTTCATCAGCTCCGGAGGCGTCTCGGTGGGCGAGCGGGACGTCGTCAAGAAGGCCTTCTTCCGGCGCGCGGAGATCGATTTCTACAGGGTCGCGATGCAACCGGGCATGCCGCAGGGGTTCGGCAGGATCGATGGTGTTCCTTACTTCGGGCTGCCGGGCAATCCGGTATCGGTCTTCGTCTCCTTCGAGCTGTTCATAAGGCCGGCGCTGCTCAAGATGATGGGGCGCCGCGACATATTCCGGCCGGAGATCTGGGCGTTGCTCGAGAGCGACATCTCCGGCCCGAAGGAAAAGATGCAGTTCGCCCGCGTCCGCGTGTGGCGCGAGCGAGGTCAGTGGAAGGCCACCAGCACCGGCCCGTCTGGATCGAACCTGCTCGCCACCGTGACCAAGGCGAACGGCCTTGCCATAGTCCCCGCCGGCACGGAGACCGCGCAGTCTGGTTCTAGGGTCCGCGTTATGCTTTTCCGCGCACTGGAGGACGAAGAGTGAAAGGTCCCGCGCGGATGGTCGAGGTGGGAAACAAGGCCTCGACGGAGCGGGAGGCGACGGCCGAGTGTCTGATCACCATGACTCCCGAGGCGTGCGCCGCGGTAGTGGCTGGGACCCCCAAGGGCGATCCGCTCGAGGCGGCGAAGGTCGCGGGTCTTATGGGCGCCAAGCGAACCCCCGATCTCTTGCCCTTCTGCCATCCGATCGCCCTGACCGGTGCGACGCTCGTCCTGGAGCCGGATGCCTCTGCCGGGACGATACGGGTCGAGGCCACCGTGCGCGCAATCGACCGGACCGGCGTGGAGATGGAGGCGCTCGTGGCGGCGGTGGTTTCCGCTCTGTCGCTCTATGACACGGCGAAGGCGTTCGACCGCTCGGCCGAGATCACCGGGCTCCACTTGTTAGCGAAGTCCGGAGGCAAGAGCGGCGACTACCGCCGCGAGTAACCCTCATCCTCGGACAGTTCCGGGAACTATCCCCTTGACACAAGTACGTGGGCGTGATACCGTTGGCCCATGAGCCAAGCCGCACACATCGCAGGAGCGAGGGTCGCCTCGGTGGCGATGATGGCCTCAATCGTCGTGCTCGTGGTGGCCCAATCCACACTCGTTCGCTGGTTAGCGATCAGCGCCATCATCCTCAACCTATTGACTGCGGCGGCGTACCTCGCCCACCTGTTCCGACAGCGGGGGAAGCCGCGTGTCTAAGAGCAATCGCAACGATCCCCAGCGTTCAACAGCCTCAGAGAGCCGCTATACCTTCTATGACTTCGACCGAGAGTTCCCCGACGACGCAGCCTGCTTGAACTGGCTGGTCGGCCACTTGTACCCGGATGGCATCTTCTGTCCGAAGTGCCAGCGCGTGACGAAGCACCATCGAGTCAAGGCTCGGACGTGCTATGCGTGCCAGTTCTGCGGGCACCAGGAGTACCCCATGAGGGGCACGATCTTCGAGGACAGCGCAACCTCGCTCAAACTCTGGTTCCACGGGTTCTTCTTGATGGCGCAGACTCGCTGTGGCATCTCGGCAAAGCAGCTCGAACGAGAGCTAGGTGTGACCTACAAAACGGCATGGCGGATATTCAACAAGATCCGCTCGCTGCTGGCCGACGATGATGACCATTACTTCACGGGACCGGTTGAGATAGACGAGGCATACTTCGGTGGCAAAGCCAAGTGGCAGAACCGTGGGCTCCCGCTGGGCGAGCGCGCTCCCAAGAAGGCAACTGTCATCGGCATGGCGCAGCGGTCAGGAAGGGGTCGCCGCCACAAGTACATCGTCGCGAAGATGGTGCCTGACTCTACCCACGCGTCGCTCATGCCTCATATCGTGGAAAAGGTGTTCCCCGCGTCCGTGGTTTTCACAGACGACAACAACACGTATGACCGACTCGGGCGCATGGGCTACCGACACTGGCGCGTCAATCACAGCCAGAAGATCTACGTCATGGGGGACGTTCATACCAACACCATCGAAGGGTTCTGGTCGCTGGTGAAACGCGGGATCGCGGGGGTCTACCACGGCGTTTCCAGCGACCATCTACAGAGCTATCTGGACGAGTACGCGTTCCGCTACAACAACCGAGAGGCTAGCGGGCGCGGGATGTTCGAGGCTTTCCTCTCACGGATTTCGAAGGCTGAACCGGCTCTTTCTTGATCTTGCGGAGGGCCCGAAGGAACTGATCCCGAGTCAGGGAGCTTTCTTGGCTGATGAAGCCTAGTTCGCTCTCCGCAGATTCCTTTCGCCTCTTCTCCACTCAGCATTTATCTTACCCCCCCTCAGGTCTGGGTAGTGTCTCAGTTTGCCCGAGGTGGCCGATCCTGAAGCCAGAGAAAGCCCAGGAGTACGGCCGACGCGAGCCAAGCTCTGTACGCGACCGTCTCGACAGCGAGCGACCATGAAGTGAAGCGGACAATTCCTCGCGCCGAGAACTCGTTGGGAGTGAAGATGTAACCGGCGGGGCTAACAAAGAAAACCTGAAGGATGATCCGGATGGCTCCAGCCACCAGCCAGAGAATGATTCCTCCGACCAGCACCCTGCTCAGCCACAGCCTCCAGTCCACCGAACGCCAGTCGAAGCGGGGCTCCTCGATTTCCTCCTCTGGTTCCTCCACGGCTTGAAGCCTAGTCCAGGAGCGCAGCAATCTCCTGAATTACGGCAGAGCCTAAATCTAGGGAAGGAGCGCATGGATGGCAAATGAGGCGGCCAGCAGGATCAAACTGAGACTACTACCCAGGTCTGGTGCTTTTCAGTAAAGCCCTGCCCGTCGGGTAGGTCACTTCACCAAAGAATTCCTCTAGCGATGCGAGATCGAACACCTGCTGAAGGGCGACCAGGTGCTCCAGCGTCGGATTTGGTTCCGACACCTTTTCATACCTGCCGAGGATGCTGTGACCGATCCCGGACTCAGCCTCCAGCTTGGCCAAAGACCAGCCCCGGGCCTTGCGCAGTTCCTTCAGGCGGGCCTGAAAACGTCCCGCTAGCGGGATGAAGGCGGCTGGCTCACTCTGGCTAACCGCTGCGCTTGACGCGGTCATTTGGCCAGCTAGAATCACAAACGTGTAGTTCTCGCGCGGTCACGAACTAGCTTAGAGCTAACGGGGTCCATCCCGCTAGCGGGACGGAGGAAAAGATGAGTCTAAAGGACATCTTGCACCGACTCTGGGGCAGGGCTTACGTTTCACCCGTGCCGCCCAGGCGACCTCCTCGGCTCGAACCCATCCGCTACCTCAAAGAGCTGAACGGGTACGTGGGTCTATGGGTCGCAGTCAAGGATGGCAAGGTGCGGGCCTCGGCTCAGACTTCTACGCGACTGGCGGAAATCCTCTTTAGGAAGAACATCGAGGGCGCAACGATTCAATTTGTCGCGCCCCCATCTGAGCGCGAGAAGGTGGGCCTCGGCTAGCCCGGATTTTCATGTCTTCCCGTATAGGGAAGAAGAGGAAGTAAGAGGCATACGCCTGCTGCGCCCAACACTGGATGTCGAACTCTCCACGGGAGTTCACACCCAGCGGCCGAGGGCTCTCATTGACACAGGAGCCATCCGTTGCTATTTCCCGCGTGGCATCGGTGAAGCGGTCGGCATTAGGTTCCCTATGGGCATGCAGTCCGACGGATCGGCAGACATCGCGGGAGCGCCACACGACTTCGTCATGCGCTTGGTCAGTCTTAGCCTTCCAGATCACCCATCAATGTCGTGGGAGACGGAGGTAGCCTTTTTCATGGAGGAGTGGGCGATCAACTACGGAATCCTCGGTCACCAGGGATTCCTTGACCGATTTGTGGTCTCCTTCAACTACTCAGCGAACTATTTCGTCGTCCAAACACCCGATGCTTGGGAAGAGATAGCACCGATTACTACTAGTGGGGCGGCTGACCCCTTCGAAGAGTTTCAGAAGGACGATCCGTCATGGTGGCGTCCGACTGAGTACTGACGGCAAGCGGTTCATGGGAGCTTGCCGTCATCCCTCGAATAGCCTCAGCGGTCTGCTGTCATCGCCACAACTGTCGAATGCGAACAAGCGCGACTACCGCGAGAACCAGGCCGAAATAGTCTACTTGCGTCTAAGGGATAGTTCCCACAGTTCCCCCGGAGATGTTTGAGACACCAGATATTGGGTGATATCGTCCAGTTCCAGCCCACATGTTGTGGTCGCACCGGGGAGCGTCACGCGGGGAGGGCTGATGCTGAGTTGGCTATTGATCGCCGCTTTGGGCATGATCTGGGTCGTATTCCTGATTCCATCACGGCGTCGTTCGCCTGCTTCGAGCGTGGAGGAGTTCGAGGAGAAGATGAGCATGCTGGCTGAGGCCAATAAGGGTTCGGTGGGACGGTGGGTGCTGATGCCCCCAAAGGGACGCCGTATCGTCACTTCCCAACGCCCAAACGTGCGGGCCCGCCGGCGTCGCAAGTTCGTGTTCGTCGCGCTGCTGGACGTGGGCGCGCTCACTCTGCTCATGGGGCTGTTTCCACCGTTCCGTGTGATGCTTCTCGGCACGGCCATCGTCGCCTTCCTCTTGCTCGTCTACACGGCCCTTCTGGTCAAGCTCCACACCGATGATGTAGCGCGAGCTCGCGCGTTGGCGCGACGATCCCGCGTCGCCCCGACTAGGCGGTACGCGACGAACGGCAACGGCTACGCGGAACCGGTCAGGAATCTGAGGGACATGTTCCGGGAGAGCGGCGTGGAGGTCTTCGACGACGACGTCCACGTGATCGTTCACCGGTCGGATGAGATAGACGTCGCACCCCTTCGAAGGGCCGCACAGTAACCGGCTCGTGAACCTGCCCGAGCTCTCCTCGGCGTTCCAGAAGCGGCTCGAGTCGAAGATGGCCGCCCGAGAGAAGGCGCTGTCCGCGTCTCGACGCTCGATCCGGTCCTCCGCCAACGCGATCAGGGCCATTCACCGTGGAGAGCTCGACCAGGCCCACACATTGATGGATGAATCGGCGGCCGCGATCCAGGCCGGCCGGGACGCCGTGCTCCAGGACCATGCGGACATCTACTTCGCCGGGTTCCTTCAGGACGCGCAGAAGGAGTACGCGGAGGCCCGGCTGACGGAGGCGCTGGTCACGGCATCCGATCTCCCCTCACCGGAGGATCTGGGGGTCGAGCTGGCTCCGTACCTGAACGGCATGTCCGAATCGATCGGCGAGGGCCGGCGAGCGATCCTCGACCTGTTGCGTCGAGGTGAGGTCGAAGAGGGCGAGCGCATCCTCTCCCTGATGGAGGATATGTACTACCTACTGGTCTCGATGGACTTCCCGGATGCGATGACGGGGAACCTCCGGCGCTCCACCGACGTCGCCCGCGCGATCATGGAACGAACTCGGGGCGACCTGACGGTGACGATCGTCCAGCGGCGGCTCCATCAAGCCCTGGAGCGACGTGCAAACGAGCTCAAAGGAGACGCGACCTAGACGATCCGCGTCTTCGCAAGGTACACGTTGGCGAGTGCCTCGTCGCCCTCGAGGGTCAACGTGCCGTTCGCCCTTAGTTCGTCGAACGAATCCCTGCCGGCGGCGGCCATGATGAAGGCCTCGGCCGGAGCGACGATCCTCGCGTCCGCGTCGGAGGCGCCAAGCGGACCTCCCGTGCTCGAAGAGAGGTCGTAGACCCATTCGGCGACGGGCGCGCCCTGAATGGAGATCGCGACCCTGCCCGGCCTCGGTCCGATCTCCCGGAGGGTGACAGTGGCCATGCAGGTCAGGAGAAACTCGCTAACGGAAGCAAGGTCGGTGTCCTGGTCGGGCATTCCAAGCGCCCGGCGGATGTCCTGCCGGTGGACCCACTCGTCGTAGGCCCGGACCCACACCATCATCCCGCCGACCCGACCCCAGGGGTTGGGCATGCGCATCCGATACATGGGCGCCGGGAGCATTCCGACGAAGCGGGCGAACCGCCGCCCCCACCTTTCCAGGCCGACGAGCAGATCGGAGACAGGTCGGCTCGCCCACTT
>Ga0184632_10001204_pt1 | contig 10582 bp, 8 predicted proteins | sample PLM31_50_b1_FD_133153 | JGI IMG/M metagenome (GOLD analysis project Ga0184632, IMG submission 133153) | Groundwater sediment microbial communities from an aquifer in East River, Colorado, USA - PLM3-1_50_b1 | ecosystem: Environmental > Terrestrial > Soil > Riparian zone | place: USA: East River... | reverse complement strand
GTCGGTGCCTTCGGCCGGCACCGTGTAGGTCTCGCGCATCTCGACCACGAGGTCCGGTGGCCCCAGCTGCCAGCCTTCGGTGAAGCGCGGGGGCGGGGGCGCCTCGGCGGGCGGGCCTTCGGGCGCACCCTCGCGCGCCCATCGCTGCAAGAGGGCGATTTCGTCGTCGCTCAAGCGCCGCTCCCCCGCGAGCTCGCCGTAGCCGTGCTCCGGTGGCCACGGCGGCATGTAGCGGCTCGAGATCACGCGCGCGATCTGGTCCGCCCGCTTGCGCACGTCGGCGTAGCTCAGCAGGCTGAACGGGCCCGCCTCGCCGGGGCGGTGGCACGGGGCGCAGTTGCGGTAGACGATCGTGGCGACGTGGCGGTTGAAGCTCACGACCTCGGGCGGCGGCGCCGACCGTGCGCGGGCGCAACCTGCGGCCGCCGCCAGAGCGAGCGCGGCCGCGACCGGGGTCAGGTCTGCTGTATGGGGTCTGCATAACCCATACAACAGACCTGACCCCGTCACTGCGAGATGAAGCAGCCGACGGCGGCGGTCGTGCGCGGCGCCACCGCGGATCCCGCGGCGAGCGCCGTCAAGACTTCGCGGAGGTCGCGTGTCGTCGGCGCCGGCCGCGCGCGGCCGAAGTCCACGTACCGGTCGTCGATGCGTCCCCGGTAGACCAGGCGCGGCTCGGGCCCGTTGCTCGTGAAGACCGCCGCCTCGGGCGTGACGGAGACCTGCGTGGCGCGGACGAGCTCGTGCTGCGGGTCGCGGACCGCACGGAAGCCGAGGCCGAAGTCGCGCTGGTGGCGGCGGATCGCCTCCGGTGTCTCCGACGGGTCAGGGTAGACGAGCCAGAAGGAGATGCCGCGGGGGGCAAAGCGGTCGTGCAGCCGCCTCAGCTCGGGCGCGTAGCGGTTGGCGATCGGGCAATCGGTGCGGACGAACACGAGGACGGCCGGGCCCGCGCCCGGGCGCGGGAGCGGATCGACCGGGCCTCCGGCCAGATCCAGCACGGCGGCCAGGGCCAGGGCTCCCGCCCACGAATACCCCATGAGCTCAAAGGCAGGCTACGCCGCGCGGCCGGCCCGGTCAACGTCGCCAGAACAGCTCGTCCGCGTTCCAGAGAACGTAGGGGTCCAGGATGGCGGGACGGAAGTTGCCCAGCCCCTCTCTCGCCCCCACCAGAACGTTGGGGCTCACCAGCGGGATCAGCGGCAGGTTCGTGGCAACGAGCTCCTGCACGCGGTCGTATTGCCGCTTGCGGTCCCGGGCGTCGAGCGTGACCAGCTGGCGGCGCATCAGGTCGTCGATCTCCTTCTCCCAGGGCGCCGACGGTCCGGACGGCCCGAGGTTCCAGAGGTGCGTCGGTCCGCTGGAAACCCAGACGTTCATCTCGCTGGTGGGGTCGACGTCGCCGCTGGCCAGGGCCATCAGGGCCGCTTCGTAGTCGCGGCTTTGAAGCACGCGGTCGAGCAAGGCGCGATTCTCGAGAGGCACCACCTGCACCTGCATGCCGAGCTGCCGCAGGTCGTCCTGGAGTATGGTCGCCATTTGCACGCGCGAAGCGTTGGCGGCGTTGGTGACGACCGTGAATTCGACGCGGGCCCCGGAGCGGTCCAGGAGCGTCCCGTCGGCGTTCCAGGAAAAGCCCGCCCCCGCCAGCAGCTCCCGGGCCCTCGGGAGCGAGCGGGTGGGAGGCGGCAGCGCGCGGTTCACCCAGAGCTTGTTGCCGGGCGTGACGTGCGAGGCGAGAGGCGTGCCGCGTCCCTGATAGACGAGCTGGACCATCCCTTCCCGGTCCAGGGCGGCCGACACCGCCTGCCGGAAGGCCAGCTGCCGGAACCACGCCTGCTTGCGGGTAACGGCCTCCGGCTTCCCGCCGGCCAGCTCGTTGAGGTTGAAGAAGAGGAAGCTGTAGTCGAGGCCCGGCCCGAGGTCCTCGAGCCGGTAGCGCCCGGCCGTGGGCTCGCGGGAGAGCACCCCGAAATTCGCCGCGCTGAGCCGGCTGATGAGGTCGGTCTCGCCGGCCTTGAAACGGATCACCTGGGCGTCCTCGCTCGGCACCAGCAGGAACACGACCTCGTCCAGGTACGGCAGGGGACGTCCCGTGCCGTCGACCTTCCAGTAATGCGGGTTGCGCTCGAGCACCAGGCGGTCCGCCGGCACGTACGACTTCAAGCGGAACGGGCCCAGCCCCGCGATCTCGGCCGGAGGCGTGCTCAGGCTCCAGACCTGAGCCAGTCGGCCCTCCTGCTGCGCCTTGCCGAGCAGGTGCCGCGGAAGGATCGCGAAGCTGTCGAAGAACCGCTCCGCCACCGCGTAGGGCTGCTCCAGCTCGAGGGACACCCGATATGCATCGAGCCGGCGCACCACCACCGGCTTGCCCCCCACGACGAGCAGATCACGCTGGGGCGAGGCGTTGCGCTCGTCGAGGTAGCACTGGAAGCTGAAGACCACGTCGTCGGCGTCCATGGGATGCCCGTCCGAGAATCGGATGCCCCGCCGTAACTCCAGCGTGTAGCGGCGGCCATCGGCCGAGACATTCCACGACCGCGCCAGCGCCGATGCGGTCCGCTGCGTCTGGCGGTCGATGTGTACGAGATCGGCTGTCATCCGGCCGATGACGTCCTTGGAAGGGACGTCCACGGCCGTGACCGGATTGAGCGTCTTGGGCTCGGAGCGCAGGGCGAAGACGAGCCGGCCACCCGGACGGCCGACACCGTTCTCGCTGCGGAGCACCTCCGCCGGCCGGGAGCCGCCCTGGGCGAAGGCGGACGGGCAAAGCAGTACCAGCGCTACGGCCGGCAGGACACGCCGAAAGAAGTTGCTCCGCAAGGCTAGGAGGAGGTCGGTCCCGCCCGAAGGTGAAGGGCTTCCGAGAGCGCGTAGTATGCGAGGAACACCGCCACCAGGGCAAGGCCGGGGACCCACATCCACCAGTATGACGCGAGCACGTGATAGTGCTGCAGCGAGGCGAGCATGTTCCCCCAGCTCGGCACCGGCTCGCTCACGCCCAGCCCGAGGTAGGAAAGCGTCACCTCCGCCAGGATGTACTGCGGGGCGAGGAGCGCGGCCTGGGTGAGCAACAGGCCGAGTGTCTGGGGGACGATGTGCCGGCGGATGAGGTAGAGGTCGGAGGCACCGAAGCCGCGGGCGGCCAGCACGTAGCTGCGCTCGCGGGCGCTCAGGACCACGCCGCGTACGAGGCGGGCCGGACGGGCCCAGTCGACGAGGCCGATGACCAGCACCAGCAGGAGGAACGCCTGGCCCGGAGAAAGGTGCAACGGCAGCACCGCCCTCACCGCGAACAGGAGGTAGAGCCAGGGCAGGGCCAGGAACAGCTCGGCGCTCCTCATCAGCACCGAATCGAGCCAGCGCCCGTAGTAGCCGGCCAGCGTCCCGAGCAGCCATCCCACGCCCAGCGACAGGACCGTGGCGAGCAGGCCGGCGAAGAGCGAGATCTGCGCTCCGTGGAGCAGCCGCGAGAGCTGGTCGCGCCCGAAGGCATCCGTGCCGAGAAGGAAGATACGGGCGGGCTCGTCGACGCCGAACAGCTGGACGCGGCCGCCCGGGGCGCCAGCCCCGTCGCGCGCGAGAAAGACGACCGGGTGGCCTTGGCGGCGGTCTTCCGCGTAAGCTCCGCCCGCCCCGGTCCTGACGAGCTGGTACACGAAAGGGCGCAGATGGAACCGGCCTTCTGCGTCCACGAAGTGCAGACGCGTCGGAGGCGCGTAGGGAAGGGATCGGTTCTGCGCGGTAGGGTCGTAGGGAGCCAGGAACCCGGCCCCGAGCGCGGCCAGGTGCATGGCCACCAGCGCGGCCAACGCCGTGGGCAGGGCGGCGCGGCCTGCGGGCCTCATGTCCCCTCGTCCCGGATGCGCGGGTCGGCCACCATCAGAAGCGCGTCGGCCAGCACGTTGCCACTGAGCAGGAGTAGGGTCGAGGCCAGGACGGGGCCGAGGACGAGGTGGAAGTCGCGGGCCAGGATGGCCTCCAGCAGCAGCGGGCCCAGGCCCGGCCAGCTCATCACGACCTCGACCAGCAAGGAGGTGCTGAGCAGGCCGGCCAGGGAGAGACCGAACAGGGAGATGAGGGGATTGGCCGCCGCCGGGAGCGCATGCCATAGCAGCACCCGCCGCTCCGGGATGCCGTGGGCGCGGGCCGCGCGCACGAAGGGCGCACCCAGCGCGTCCGCGACCCCGGCGCGAACGTATCGAACCAGTACCGGCAGGATGCTCAGGACCAGCGCCGTCACCGGCAGCACCAGGTGCGTGGCCACGTCTCTCACCCGCTCGCTCGATGACATCTGTTCGTGGCCGAGCGAAACCATGCCGCCGGCCGGGAACCAACCCGTGCGCACCGCCAGCAGGAGCAGGCCGAGCGCGATGACCAGGTCGGGCAGGGCAAGGAGCACCGCCGTGAGCCCGGCGAGCCCAGCATCCGACGGACCACGTCGCAGCGTGGCCCACCAGGCGCCCAGCGGGAGGGCCAGCAGCCAGGCCAGGGCGGTGGCGGTGACGGTCAAGAGCAGCGTATTCCGCACCCGCGGCCACAGCAGCGGACCCACGGGCTGGCCGTAGGCGAACGAGTATCCCAGCTCCCCCCGGGCGAGCGAGGCCACCCAGCGCAGGTAGCGCTCCGGCAGCGGCCGGTCGAGGCCGTAGCGCACCCGCAGTGCCTGCACGGTGGCCTCCGAGACTCGCGGATCGAGCCGCATCTCCGCGAAGTAGTCGCCGGGCGCCAGCTCGACCATCACGAACGACAGGATCGACACGCCCAGGAGCAACAGCAAACCGTGCGCGGCACGCCGAATCAGTCGGACCACGCTACGGCGCCGGCGACGGGGCGGGAGCCGGCAGCGAGGGCACCGCCGCGACGAGCGCACGCGTGTGAGCGTGGCGCGGGTCGGCGAAGATGCGACTGATTGCACCGCGCTCCACGATCCGTCCCTCGAGCATGATCGCCACCTCTTCGGCCAGCACGCTCATCAGGCCGAGATCGTGGGAAACGTAGAGGTAAGTGAGACCGAGCCGGCCCTGCAGCTCGCCCAGGAGGCCGGCGATCTGGGCCTGGATGGAGGCGTCGAGGCCGGCAAAAGCCTCGTCCAGGATCAGCAGCTGCGGCTTCACCGCCAGTGCGCGAGCGATCGCCAGGCGCTGGCGTTGGCCGCCACTCAGATCGAGGGGCCGCCTTTCTGCCCACGCGGCACGAAGGCCGACCACCTCCATCAGCTCCAGGGCGCACCGGCGCCGCTCCTGGCGACCCCCGCGGCCCAGAACTTCGAGGGGCTCGGCGACGATCTCCACCGCGCGCATGCGCGGATCGAGGGCGGCGGCGGAATCCTGGAGGATGAGCTGGATCCGCTCGTGGAAGGGGCGCAGGCGGCGGCCGCGCAGCGCGAGCAGATCGACGCCCTCGAACCAGATCTGGCCGCTGGTCGGTTCCTCCAGCCGGGCGAGACAGCGGGCGAGAGTGGACTTGCCCGAGCCGGACTCTCCGACCAGGGCCAGATCGGCTCCGCGCGCGACCTCGAGGTCGACGCCGGCCAGGGCCTGGACCGCCGGCGCGCGACGCCACCCGCGGGCGAGGTAGCGCTTGGTCAGGCCGCAGACGCGGACCAGCGGCTCGTCAGCCTCCATATTTGAAGCACCGGACGCGCCGGCCGTCGGCCGGCTGCGTCTCCTGCGGAGGGCGCTCGGTGCACGCCGGCAGGCGGTCCGGACAGCGGGGCTCGAAGGCGCACCCGGGCGGCAGGCCGGCCAGATCGGGCGAGGACCCTGGGATCGGCACCGGGGCTCGCGGGTGCGCGGAGGCTCCGGGGACGACCGCCCGCGGAACAGCCCCCAGCAGCCCCCGACTGTATGGGTGGAGCGGATCGCCGAAGACCTCGGCCGGGACACCTGCCTCCACCAGCCGTCCCGCGTACATCACCAGCACGCGCTGGGCCAGCGCGGCCAGCGCGCCGAGGTCGTGGCTCACGAGCAGCAGCGCCAGGCCGAACCGGTTCTGCAGCGATCCCAGCAGAGCGCGCATCTCGGCCTGAGTAGTGGAATCCAGGGAGGCGGTGGGCTCATCCGCGAGCACCAGCGCGGGACGACAGGCGAGAGCCTGAGCGATGGCGACCCGCTGCCGCTGGCCGCCGCTGAGCTCGTGGGGATAGGAGTCGTGTACGAGGGCCGGGTCCGAGAAACCGACCTCGGCCAGCATGGAGAGCGCCTCCTCGCGGCCACGGCGGCCGGTCCCGCGCCGGTGCGCGCGAACCACCTCGGCCACCTGGGGACCCACCCGGCGCACGGGGTTCAGGGCCAGCACCGGCTCCTGGAAGATGATCGATATCTCCGCACCGCGCAGCCGGCGCAGCTCGGACTCGGCCAGGGTCAGCAGCTCCCGTCCGCGGAACCGGATGGAGCCCTTCACGACGCGCGCCGCGCCGGGAAGCAGGCCCAGGATGGCGAGGAGCAGCGTCGTCTTGCCGCAGCCCGACTCGCCGAGCACGCCCACGACCTCCCCTTCCGTCACGTCGAGGTTGAGCTCGTCCACCGCCGCCGCGGGCGCGCCGTTGCCGGCGTCGTAGCGGACCGCGAGGTCGCGAACTTCGAGCAGCGCGCGCACGACGGGATGATAGGGCAGTTGGCGGCGGGCGCGTGCTATTCTTGCCGCCCCATGTCGCTCCACGTCAGCCCCCATTGGACCTGAAGGGCCGACGGGACGGGCTCTCCTGGTCGGATGCGCGCCTCGTCCGCGGGTGTGTCCGTGGCAGCGAGAACGCCTGGGCCGCGCTCCTCGAGAAGTACAAGAACCTCATCTTCTCCATCCCCGTCAGGCAGGGAATCCCGCGGGACGATGCCGCCGACATCTTCCAGAGGGTGTGTGTCCTCCTCCTCGCGGAGTTGAAGCACCTGCGGCAGCCGGCGGCGCTGCCCATGTGGCTGATCCGGGTGACCTCCCACGAGTGCCTGCGCTGGCACCGGCAGGAGCGGAGCCGTGCGTCGCAGTACGCGGAGGAGACGCCGCTCACGCCGGACGACGCGCTTCTTCCGGACGAGGTGGTCGCGCGGATCAAAGAGGAGCAGATGCTCCGCGAGGCCATCGAGGCGCTGGCCCCGCGCTGCCGGGAGGTCATCCAGATGCTGTTCTTCGAGACCCCGGCGCGGCCCTACGAGGACGTCGCCCGCAGCCTCGGTCTGGCCACCGGCTCGATCGCGTTCATCCGCGGCCGGTGCCTGACCCGTCTGCGCCGACAGCTGGAGAAGATGGGCTTCCGATGATCGGAGCGAAGCGCTTTCCTCTGCCACGCCGCGGGCCGATTCACTCGGCCACGGCGCGATGGATAAAGACCAGGCGCGGAGCGGAGATCAACAAACAACGATGAGCGCGGTGGGGAGTACGAAGCGCCGAGACGAACGGCTCTTCGCGCAGCTGGCAAGGCTCCCGGACGACCGCAGCCGGCGCAAGTTCCTCTCCCAGCATCCCACGCTCGTCCGGCTCGAAGTGGTGGCGCGGCTGAGCGAGGTTGTGCTGCAGAAGGTCAGGGTCGACGTGAGGGAGGCCCTGGCGCTGGCGGAGGCGGCGGAGCTCATCGCCCGCCGGCTGCGCAAACCCGAGGCGCTCGCCCGCAGCCTGCGCGCCAAAGGCAACGCGCTCTACGCGCTCAACGAGCACAAGGCGGCCGTCAAGCATCATGAACAGGCGATCCGCCTGTTCGGCAAGGTCGGCAAGCCCACCGAGGTGGGTCGCACCTTGAGCACGTCGATTCAGCCGCTCATCCTGCTCGGCGAGTACGAGCGGGCGCAGCGGGCCGCGGCGCGGGCCCGCGAGATCTTCGCCCAGGATGGCGACGCGCTACGGCTCGCTCGCCTGGAGGTGAACGTCGGGAACATCTACCACCGCCAGGACCGTTTCGAGGAAGCGATCCGCTGCTACGAGCTGGCCTACGAGTGGCTCATGCCGTACAAGAACGTCGAGGGCATCGCGGTGTCGCTCGGCAACATGGCAATGTGCCTCATCAGCCTCAACGACTTTCCCCGCGCCCTCGAGACCCACCGCCGCGCCCGAGCCTTCTCCGAAGAGCACGCCATGCCGCGGCTGGTGGCTCTGGCCGACTACAACATCGCCTACCTGTACTACTTCCGGGGGCAGTACGGGCCGGCCATCGAGGCGCTCAAGGCGACGCGTGAAGCCTGCCGGAAGCTGGGTGACGGATACCTGGAAGCCCTCTGCGACCTGGACCTGTCGGAGATCTACCTCGAGCTGAACCTCAGCGAGGACGCGGCCGCGATGGCGGAGGAGGCCCGGGCCGCCTTCAAGCGGCTCGGCATGGGATACGAGGCGGCGAAATCGCTGGGCTACCTCGCCATCGCGCACGGGCAGCAGGGCAAGGTGCTCGGGGCCCTGGAGCTGTTCGCCGAGGCGCGGGCGATGTTCGTGCGGGAGCAGAACTCCGTATGGCCGGCGCTCATCGACCTCTACCAGGCCCTGATCCTCTTCGGCGCCGGCCGTCTCTTCGAGGCGCGCCGCTCGTGCCGGGCGGCGCGCGAGTCGTTCCGCTCTTCGGCCTTGGCGAGCAAGGCGATCCTGTGCGACCTCCTGCTCGCGCGCCTCGCGCTCCGCATGGGCGACCTGGACGGCGCGCGCCAGGAGTGCGACCGGGCGGCCGGGACCCTCTCGGCATTGGATCTCCCCGCGCTCGCCTTCCAGCTCCACTACGTGAAGGGACAGATCGAGCAGACGGCCGGACAGCACGCCGCGGCGTACGAGTCCTACCAGGCCGCCCAGCGCTTCCTGGAGACCCTGCGCAGCAGCCTGCGCGGCGAGGAACTCAAGATCGCCTTCATGAAGAACAAGCTGGAGGTGTACGAGAGCCTGGTGGAGCTGTCGCTCGGCCGCGGATCGGGCCCCGACGCCGCGGAGCAGGCCTTCTCCTACGTCGAACAGGCGAAGTCCCGCAGTCTCCAGGAGCTGATCCTCCGGGCCGCTCCTCCCGCCGCGGCCAGCTCGGCGGGCAAGAGCGAGCTGGTGCGCCGCGTCAGCGAGCTGCGGGAGGAGCTGAACTGGTACTACCACCGCATCGAAGCGGAGCAGATGGCGCCCGAAGAGCGGACGGCCGAGCGGCTCGAACGGCTGCAGAGCCAGGTGCAGGCCCACGAGAGTGAGCTCCTGCGTGTCCTGCGCGAGCTCCCGGCCTCGGAAGGCGAGTCGCGGGACTTGTTCGTCCCGGTGAGCCTCCCGCTTGCGGCCATCAGGGCGGCGCTGCCCGCCGACGCGATGATGGTCGAGTACTTTCGGGTCGGACAACGCTTGCTGGCCTTTCTCGTCACCCGGGACACCCTGGAAGTGGTGCCGGTGGCGCTCGTGGCGAGGGTGCAGCACCTCCTGCGCCTGCTGCAGTTCCAGCTCTCCTGGGCCCGCCCGGGTGCGGGCCACATGTCGCCGGCCTCGCAGGATGCGCTCCTGGCCGCCGCGCAAGTGCACCTGGCCGAGCTCTACCAGGAGCTGCTGGCGCCACTGCGTCCTCGGCTGGACGCCAAGCACCTGATCTTCGTGCCGCACGACGTGCTGCACTACGTTCCCTTTCACGCGCTCTACGACGGCCGGCAGTACGTCATCGACTCCTTCTCGGTCTCGTACGCTCCGAGCGCCACCATCTATGCTCTCTGCCACACTCGAGCAACGAACAGCAGCGGGCCTTCGCTCATCCTGGGGATTCCGGACGCGCAGACGCCGTTCATCCTGGACGAGGTCCGGTCGGTGGCCGCCCGGCTCCCGGAGCCGGAGCTCTTCCTCGGCGCCGAGGCCTCGGCGGCGGTGCTGCGGGCCAGGGGCGAGGTCAGCCGCTTCGTCCACATCGCCACCCACGGCTACTTTCGCAGCGACAACCCGATGTTTTCCGGGATCCGCCTGGGCACCTCGCACCTCACCCTCTATGACCTCTACAACCTGAAGCTGCCGGCGGAGCTGATCGCACTCAGCGGATGCGTCACCGGGCTCAACGTGGTCGCCGCCGGAGACGAGCTGCTCGGTCTCGTGCGGGGGCTGTTTCGGGCCGGCGCCGCGTCGGTGCTGGTCGCCCTCTGGGAGGTGCCGGACAAGAGCACGGCCGAGTTCATGACGGCCTTCTACGATCGCTTCCTGGCCGCTCCCAACCGGGCGGCCGCGCTGCGGGACGCCATCCTGGATGTCCGCGAGCGCTATCCCCACCCCCTCTACTGGGCCCCTTTCCTCCTTTCGGGGAAGGTCCTAGCCCACTGATTTAAAGCGGTTTGTACTTTTTCGTTTATGGCCTGTATTGCGGGTCCTTGTTTCGGCTCTTTTTGAGTGCTTCACTGTTATCAGATCCAGAGTAAGAGCAGGAGAAACCGGATGGGCGAGTCCAACAGGCGGCGACCGAAAGGGCATTTCACCGAAGAGGCTTGGGCGGACTTCGGCCGCCGGCAAGGCGAGCCGGAGCAGAGGGCTCGGTTGCAGCAGCACCTGGATGCCGGTTGCGAGCAGTGCGCGGAGAGGCTGGGCGTCTGGATGGACGTGGTCGATCTGGCCGGCTGGGAAGCCTCCTACCAGCCGCCCGACGAAGTCGTAACGAGGATGAAGCAGCGCT
>Ga0184632_10001201_pt1 | contig 10595 bp, 12 predicted proteins | sample PLM31_50_b1_FD_133153 | JGI IMG/M metagenome (GOLD analysis project Ga0184632, IMG submission 133153) | Groundwater sediment microbial communities from an aquifer in East River, Colorado, USA - PLM3-1_50_b1 | ecosystem: Environmental > Terrestrial > Soil > Riparian zone | place: USA: East... | reverse complement strand
GATTTCGCCGACGCCGAGCGCCACGACCTCTTCAGCCCAGGTCACCGCGTCGATGCCGGTCGGCGTTCGTCCGCCGTGGATGTAGACCTGCCACGCATCGACCGCGTACTTCTTCGCGTCGATCGCGGCGACGATGCATTGGGCGCCGTAGCGCGCCGACGCCTCGCCGAAGAGATCGGGATTTTTGACGCCCGCCGTATTGATGCTGATCTTGTCGGCGCCGGCATTGAGAAGCGCGCGGATATCGTCGACGGCATTGACACCGCCGCCCACGGTCAGCGGGATGAACACCTGGGAGGCGACCGCCTCGATCATGTCATAAAGCAGCCCGCGGTTCTCAACGCTGGCGCGGATGTCGAGGAACGCAAGCTCGTCCGCACCCTGTTCGTCATACCGGCGCGCAACCTCCACCGGGTCGCCGGCATCACGCAGGTTGACGAAATTGACACCCTTGACCACGCGGCCGTCGGCGATGTCGAGGCAGGGAATGATGCGTTTGGCTAGACCCATCTCAGGAATCAGTTGTCAGTTGTCAGGGATCAGAGGCGCCGGCGTCTCCGGCGGCGCGACATTAAGTCGCGTTCACTTGCGGTGGTGCGCGAGGACAAGACCGCAGCCTCTGGGGACGCCGGTCAGCTTCCTTTGGCCGCTTTCAGCGCTTCCTTGAAATTAAGCGTGCCTTCGTAGATCGCGCGGCCGGCGATGGCGCCGATGATGCCGTCGGCCTCGTGTTGCGCAAGCTTCGTGATATCGGCGATCGTCGACAAGCCGCCCGAGGCGATCACGGGAAGCTTGATCTCGCGGGCGAGCTTGACCGTGGCCTCGATGTTGACGCCCGTCAGCATGCCATCGCGGCCAATGTCGGTGTAAATGACGCCTTCGACACCGTAATCCTCGAACTTCCGGGCAAGATCGACGACGTCGTGGCCGGTCATCTTGGACCAGCCGTCGGTCGCCACCTTGCCGTCGCGCGCGTCGAGTCCAACCCAGATATGCCCCGGAAACGCCGAGCACGCGTCGTGCAGGAACCCGGGATTCTTGACCGCAGCCGTTCCGATGACAACGTAGCTGATGCCGTCGTCGAGATACCGTTCGATCGTGTCGAGGTCGCGGATGCCACCACCCAATTGCACCGGAATCTCCTCGCCGATCACGCTGACGATCTCGCGGATGGCGAGCTCGTTGCGCGGCTTGCCCGAGAGCGCGCCGTTCAGATCGACGAGATGCAGCCGCTGCGCCCCCTGTTCCAGCCAGTGCTGCGCCATGGCGGCGGGATCTTCGGAAAACACGGTGACCGACTGCATGTCGCCTTGCTTGAGGCGAACGCAATGACCGTCCTTGATGTCGATCGCGGGGATGATTTGCATGGCGGCAGCGCTTTTGGAGCTGCGGTGACTTGGGGCGACGCTTGAGTCGCGTTCAGGGGGAAGGGAACCGGAAATGGTAAGTTAGGGTCGGCCATCCCAGGTGACGAAATTGGCGAGCAGCTTGAGTCCCGCGCGCTGACTTTTTTCCGGATGGAATTGCGTAGCGAAGATATTAGCCCGCGCCACCGCGCAAGTAAACGGCGTTGGATACGCCGCCGTTCCCGCGGTCAGGTCAGGATCCTCCGGTACCGGGTGGTAGCTGTGGGCGAAATAGAAGCGCGAGCCGCCTTCGATGCCGGCCCAGAGCGGATGCGCCCGGGTTTGCCGAACCGGGCTCCATCCCATGTGCGGCACCTTGAGTCGCTCGCCGGCGGACGTCACCATCGCTTCGTCCCGGAAGCGCACGACGCGGCCCGGAATCGCGGCGAGACACGCGGTGGGCCCCTCTTCGCTGACATCGAACAGCATTTGCAGGCCGAGACAGATCCCGAGGAACGGACGGTCGCGCATCACCTCCAGCACGGTGTCGGCCAGGCCACTCTCGAGCAGTCCCTTCATGCAGTCCGGCATCGCGCTCTGCCCTGGCAGGACGGTCCGCTCGGCGGCCCGAATCGTGCTGGCATCCGCAGAAACCACGACGTCGCGGTCCGGGGCGACGTGACGCAGCGCCTTCGCGACCGAGCGGAGGTTGCCCATGCCGTAGTCGATTACGACGATGCTTCGCATCTCAGAAGTCAGAATTCAGAGGACAGAAGACAGAAGTTGGAAGGGACGAAGGACAGCCGACGGGCCTTGGACCGCTTTTGCTGACCTCTGTCCTCTGAATTCTGACTCCTGAAGGCCGGCGCCCCTAAAGCTCACCCTTGGTGGAGGGAATCACGCCGGCCGCACGCGGGTCCCGCGACACCGCCATCCGTATCGCCCGCGCAAACGCCTTGAACACGGTCTCCGCCTGGTGGTGCGCGTTGTCGCCGCGCAGATTGTCCACGTGCAGCGTGACCAGCGCGTGATTGACGAAGCCCTGGAAGAACTCGTGCGTGAGATCGACGTCGAACGTGCCGATCATCGCCCGCGTGAACGGCACGTGGAACTCGAGGCCCGGACGGCCCGAAACGTCGATGACGACACGTGACAGCGCCTCGTCAAGCGGCACGTACGAATACCCGTACCGGACGATGCCCTTCTTGTCGCCGACGGCGGACCGGAACGCTTGTCCCAGCGTGATGCCGATGTCCTCGACCGTGTGGTGGGCGTCGATATGCAAGTCACCCTGGGCGCGCACGGTGAGATCGACAAGGCTGTGGCGCGCCACCTGGTCCAGCATGTGATCGAGAAACGGCACACCGGTGGCCAGGTCGGCGTGGCCGGCGCCGTCGAGATTCAGCTCGACGGCGATCTGCGTTTCGTTCGTCTTGCGTTCGATTCGGGCGGTGCGGCCGGTCAGTTCGGCGGGAGCGTTCATTGGAGTGCCTTCGCGCTGCGCGCTTCGGTATTCGCCCTTGGGGCGGCCCGGCGGGCTCATGCGTAACGACCCAGTGCCTCGATCAATGCGTTGTTTTCGGCGGGCGTGCCGACGGTGATGCGCAAGCAATTGGCCAGCAACGGATGCCAGCTATCCACATTCTTCACCAGAATACCAGCGTCCCGCAATGTCGCGAACCAATGCGGGGCGTCGGGCACGCGCGCGAGCAGGAAGTTGGCGTGCGACGGAAACACCGTGACCCGCCGCAGCGCGGCCAACGCGACGGCAAGGCGTGCGCGCTCGCGCCGGATCGCCGCCGCCTGCTCGGCCAATAGATCGGCGTGTCCGAGCAGCACCGGCACCACGGCCTGTGTCAGCGTATTGATGTTATAGGGCGGCCGTACCTTCTCCAGCTCGGCAATCCAGGCCGGATGCGCGGCCGCGTACCCAAGCCGCACGCCTGCCATGCCCACTTTCGACAATGTGCGCACGACGATCAGATTGGGAAACTCGAGGACGCGTGGCAGGAACGACGCGTCGGCGAATGCGTAGTAGGCCTCGTCGACCGCCACCACGCCAGGCGCCGCGCGGATGATTTTCTCGATTGCCTCTTCCGGAAACAGGGTACCGGTTGGGTTGTTGGGATATGCGAGCCACACCAGCGCGGGCCGCGACTCCGCGATGGCGGCCAGCATAGCCTCGAGGTCGAGCGTAAGGTTGGCGCGCAACGGAACACCGACATAGCGAAGATTGGCGACTTCCGCAAACGACCGGTACAGCACGAACGACGGGGCCGGCGCGAGCACGACGGCGCCCGGTTTGGCGACCACCGTCGTCAGCATCTGCAGCAATTCGTCGGAGCCGTTGCCCAGGATGAGCGCCACCTCGTCGGACAGCGAAAGCGAGCGGCGCAACGCCATTTTCACCTCGTCACCGCCGCCATCCGGGTAGCGGTTGATGCGCGCGTTGGCGACCGCCGCCGCGATCTCGGCCCGCACTTCGCCCGACAGCCCGTACGGATTCTCCATCGCATCGAGCTTGATCATGCCGGTCGCCTTGGCGACCGGGTAGGCGGTCAACGCACGAATCTTGGGACGCACCGTCGCCTTGACGCGCGCGGTGACTTCGCTTGTAGTCGCCTGCGCCGCGGCGGGAAGCGGAGCGTTCATGGCGTGATCAGATCGCCTTGGTATCGGCGATGTAGAGGTCGACGCCGCCGGTGGCGAAATTGGAGAGATCGGCCGCGGTCGCCTGGCCTTCGGGCGTTCCCAGCGCGGTCTGAATCGCGGCCAGCGAATCGAAGGTGAGCATGGCGATCGGGTGATACGGCGCGGGTCCTTCGAGCGTCGTGACGGGACCGGACGTGATTTCATAGTGCCGAAGGCCCGGAATCTTCCTGGCGATCGGTACGTGCGTCGCATGGTAGTAACGGTCGAACGCCGCCGCATCGATGGGCCGCTTGTACATCGCAATCACCTTGGCCATGGCGTGCCCCTTATTCGTTGGTCAATCGTGCTTCCGCCGACCGCGCGTGCGCGATCAGGCCCTCGCCGCGCGCCAGCGTGGCCGCCACGGGACCCAGCGTCTGCGCGGCAGCGCGCGACAGTCGCAATACGCTGGACCGCTTCTCGAAATCGTAGACACCCAGCGGCGACGAAAAGCGTGCGGTACGGCCGGTCGGCAACACGTGATTCGGGCCCGCGCAGTAGTCACCGAGCGCCTCCGACGCATAGTGACCGACGAAAATGGCGCCCGCGTGCCGGATTTGCGGCAGCAGCGCCTCGGGATCGGCGACCGCGAGCTCGAGGTGCTCCGGCGCGATTCGATTGACGACGGCGCACGCGTCGGCAAGATCGCGCGTCGTAACCAGCGCGCCGCGCCGCGCCAGCGAGGCTTCGATGATCCCGGCGCGCGGCATTTCCGCAAGCAGACGGCGCGCGCTCGCTTCGACGCGGTCCAAAAGCGAAGCGTCGGGCGTGAGCAGGATCGCCTGCGCCATTTCGTCGTGCTCGGCCTGCGAGAAGAGGTCGAGGGCGACCCAGTCCGCATTCGCCGTGCCATCGGCGACCACGACGATTTCCGACACGCCGGCGACCATGTCGATGCCGACGGTTCCGAACACGCGGCGCTTGGCCGCCGCGACATAGGCGTTGCCCGGACCGCAGATCTTGTCGACGGCGGGCACCGTCTGCGTTCCATAGGCAAGCGCGGCAATCGCCTGCGCGCCGCCGATCGTGAACACACGCGTGACGCCCGCGAGACTCGCCGCGGCCAGCACCAGGGGGTTGCGCACACCGTCCGGCGTGGGCACGACCATGACGATCTCGCGGACCCCGGCGACCTGCGCCGGAATCGCGTTCATCAGCACTGACGACGGGTAGGCCGCCTTGCCGCCCGGCACGTAGATGCCGACCCGGTCGAGCGGGGTGATCCGCTGTCCCAGCTCCGTACCATCGGCCTCGGTGAAGCTCCAGCCGCCAGCTTTCTGCCGTTCGTGATAGGACCTGATGCGCGCCGCCGCCCGCGTCAATGCATCGCGTTGATCGGCCGGCAACGATACGAACGCCTCGTGCATGGCCGCTTCGGGGACTTCGAGCGCCGCGACCGACGGCGCCGCGAGACGATCGAAGCGCGCCGTGTACTCGAGCACCGCCGCGTCGCCCCGCGCGCGCACGTCATCGATGATGGTGACGACCGCAGCATCGATGTCCGGATCCTGCGCGGATTCGAACGCGACGAGCGCGTCGAGCGCGTCGGTGAAATCGGGCTTCGCCGTGTCGAGACGGCGGATGACGAGGGGCGGCATGGTCACGCCGCCCTGCTGGCGTGCGTCGCGTGCTCGAGCGCGTCGATGAGCGGCTGCATCGCGGCACGCTTCAATTTGAGCGCACCCGGATTGACGACCAGCCTGGAGGTGATCGGCATGATCTCCTCCACCGCGACGAGATCGTTGGCTTTCAGCGTGTTGCCCGTCGACACGAGATCGACGATCGCGTCGGCGAGCCCCACCAGCGGCGCGAGCTCCATCGAGCCGTAGAGCTTGATCAGGTCGACGTGCATGCCCTTGACCGCGAAATGCTCGCGCGCCGTTTTCACGTATTTGGTCGCCACACGGATGCGCGCGCCACGCTGGACCGTCCCGGCCCAGTCGTACGACCGCTTGGCGGCGACGACGAGCCGGCAGCGCCCGATGCCGAGATCGAGCGGCTGGTAGAGCCCCTCGCCCCCGTGCTCGAGCAGGATGTCCTTGCCCGCGACGCCCGCGTCAGCCGCGCCGTACTGGACGTAGGTCGGTACGTCGGTCGGCCGCACGACAACGAACGACACGCCCGGCCTGCTCGTGGGCAGAATCAGCTTGCGCGACGTTTCCGGATGCTCGACCGGCACGATGCCCGCCAGTGCGAAGAGAGGCAGCGCTTCGTCAAGTGTGCGGCCCTTGGCCAGGGCGATCGTCAGTGTGGACACGGGATGCGATGGCGGCGGCAGGTGAGAGGATCATTCTACCGTAGCGCCCCGTTCGCCCCTTTCATTGCCGCGCCGTGCGCACGTTGGGTGGCGTCGGCGCACCGGCGTTGGTGCGGAACGGATTGATGTCGACGCCACCGCGCCGCGTGAACCGCATATGCACCGACAACGTTTCGCATCGGCATGCGGCCATCACGTCGACGAAGATCCGTTCGACGCAATGCTCGTGGAATCCCGCGTGATGGCGATACGACACGAGATAGCGAAGCAAGCCGGCGCGATCGATGCGCGGACCGCGATAAGCGAGCCCGATCGACGCGAAATCGGGCTGGCCGGTGACTGGGCATAGCGAGCGAAAGAGGTCGCTGCGCAGCGTTTCCTTAGCCGGCGGCCCTGCCGCTGCCAGCACCGACGGGTCGACGTCGTAGCGATCGATCGCCACGGCCAAGCCGTCGAGACTCTCGCCTTCGAGTTCCGCGATGCGTTGCTGCGCAAACGCCGATGGCGCGATCAAGGTGACTTGCACCGGTGCGTCCACGGCTTTGGCCAGGTCGCGTGCGATCGTGGCGGTGACCGCATCGGCGCCGGTGAACGGCGTTTGCGCAAACGAGCCGAGATAGAGCTTGACCGATTTCGACTCGACGATGGCCGGCGAAGTAGCGGGCACCTCGAACGAGACGATGGCCACTTCCGGCTTGCCGCGCTCATCGACCCAGGTGAGCTCGAACGCCGTCCATCGATCGCCGCCCGTGAACGGCAGCGCTCCCTCGATGCCGATTTCCTGCCGCTGCGGCGCCCGCGGCACCCGAAACAGCAGCGCAGCATCGTAGGTGTCCGGGTAGCTGGTCGCGTGGCCCAGCGGCGCGCCGCTCAATTCGTCGCGCAGCGATCCCATGCCTTTCCTTCGCGCCGTCTCACTTGACACCTCATTTGACTCGCTCGATGCGCGCGCCGAGGCCCGAAAGTTTTTCTTCGATGCGTTCGTAGCCGCGGTCTAGATGATAGATCCGGTCGATCGTCGTCTGCCCTTCCGCGACGAGCCCGGCGATGACGAGGCATGCCGACGCGCGCAGGTCGGTGGCCATGACGTCGGCGGCCGTCAATTTGAGCACGCCGTTGACGCGCGCCGTATTGCCTTCGACTTCGATGTCCGCGCCGAGCCGCCGCAATTCCTGCACATGCATCATTCGGTTCTCGAAGATCGTTTCGGCAATGACCGCGGTGCCTTCGGCACGCGTGGCCAGCGCCATGAACTGCGCCTGCATGTCGGTCGGGAAGCCGGGGTACGGTGCGGTCTGCAGGTCCACCGCGGTCAGCGGCCCGCCACGGTGAATGCGGATGACGTCGGCGTCGACAGCGATCACCGCGCCCGCCTCGCGCAGCTTGGCGAGCACCGCTTCGAGCGAATCGGGCTGCGTTCCCGTAATGGCCGCACTGCCGCCGGTCGCTGCCACCGCGGCGAGGAACGTTCCGGTCTCGATGCGATCGGGCATGATCGCGTGCGTCGCGCCGTGGAGCTTCGCCACGCCCTCGATGGTGATCCGGTCGCTCCCCGCGCCGGTGATCCGCGCGCCCATTGCGGTGAGGCAACGCGCGAGATCGACCACCTCCGGCTCGCGCGCCGCGTTTTCGAGAACCGTCGTGCCCTCGGCGAGGGTGGCGGCCATCAGCAGATTCTCGGTGCCGGTGACCGTCACCACGTCGAACGCGAACCTGGCGCCGCACAGGCGGCCCGTCGCATTGATGTAGCCGTGCTCGAGATCGATCATGGCGCCCATCGCCTGCAGGCCCTTGACGTGCTGGTCCACGGGGCGGAGGCCGATCGCGCATCCGCCAGGCAGCGACACGCGCGCCTCTCCGCAGCGGGCGAGCAGCGGGCCCAGCGCGAGGATCGACGCGCGCATCGTCTTGACGAGCTCGTAGGGGGCGAGCGGCCAGTCGATGCGCGACGCATCGAGGCTGACCGTGCCGGCCACGCGCGTGTCGAGCGCCACGCCCATTTGCGACAGCAGCGACTGCATCGTGCGCACGTCGTTCAAGCGCGGCACGTTGGTGAGCGTCAGCGGCTCCGGCACGAGCAGCGCCGCGCACAGGATCGGCAGCGCGGCATTCTTGGCGCCCGACGCGCGCACCTCTCCGGAAAGCGCCTGGCCGCCTTCGATCGTGAGCTTATCCACGCGCGCGGTCCGCCCATTGCTGCGGTGTGAGCGTCTGCATCGACAGCGCGTGGATCTCCTCGCGCATGCGATCGCCCAACGCCGCGTAGACGAGCTGATGCTGTTTCACGCGCGAGAGTCCGGCGAAGGCCGCCGACACGATGATCGCGTCGAAATGCTGGCCGTCACCGGTCACTTCGACATGTTCGCAAGGTAGTCCGCTCTCGACGGAGCGCTGAATCGAATCGGGGGTGACCATGAAAACCTCTATGTACGCAGTTTCCAGCCATTGGCCAGGAGTTTGAGCGTCAGCGCGCCAAGCGCCACCGCGGCGGCGGCAACGATGGCGAGGCTGGCCGCCGGGGAAATGTCGGAGACGCCGAAAAAGCCGTAGCGGAATCCGTCGATCATATAAAAGAAAGGATTGCCATGCGACAGCGCCTGCCAGAACGGCGGCAGCGAATGGATCGAGTAGAACACACCGGACAGGAACGTGAGCGGGACGATGATGAAATTCTGGAACGCCGCGAGCTGGTCGAACTTGTCCGCCGTCATGCCGGCCAGAAGCCCCAGCATCGCAAGAATGGCGCTGCCCAGCAGCGCAAAGGCAAGCGCCCACAGCGGGTGTGGCATGACCAGCAACGTCGGCGCGAAGAACAGTGTGACGGCAAACACGCCGGTGCCGACCACGATGCCGCGCACCATCGCGCCCAATACATAGGCGGCGAACAGGTCGAGCGCCGAGAGCGGCGGCAACAGTACGAAGATGAGATTGCCGGTGATCTTGGACTGGATCAGCGACGACGACGAGTTCGCGAACGAATTCTGAAGCACCGACATCATCACGAGCCCCGGCACCAGGAATTCGGTGTAGGTCACGCGGCCGTCGAACACGGATACGCGCCCTTCGAGCACGTGCGAGAAGATCAGCAGATAGAGCAATGCCGTAAGGATGGGCGCTGCGATCGTCTGGAAGCTCACCTTCCAGAAGCGCAGCAGCTCCTTGTAGAGCAGCGTAAGCCAGCCGTGACCCACCATCGCGCTCATGGTTCTACCGCTCCCGAAAGCCTGACTGGCAGATCGCGCGAGGCTTTCGCCTTGCCCACGATTGCGGTCTCCGGATTCCTCATGATCTTGAGAAACACCTGCTCGAGGTCGGTCTCCTCAATGGCCAGCTCGTCGATGCCGATGTTCTCCTCGCGCAGCGCGGCCAGCAACTCCTCGAGCTCGGCATACGATTCGAGGCCGATGTGATGGACTCGCGCATCTTCACGCACCACCCGTGCTTGCCACGCCGCGGGAACCCGAGCGGCCACCAGCCGGCAGGTGATCCCGGCAAAGCGCGACAGCAGATTCTGCGTCGAATCGAGCGCGACCACTCGCCCCGCCTTCAGCATCGCGATGCGGCCGCATAGCGCTTCGGCCTCCTCGAGGTAGTGCGTAGTGAGAATGATCGTGTGGCCGTCGCGATTGAGCTTGCGGATGAACCCCCAGAGGCTTTGCCGCGGCTCGACGTCCACGCCCGCCGTGGGCTCGTCGAGCACGATGACGGGCGGCTTGTGCACGAGCGCCTGGCCGACGAGCACGCGCCGCTTCATGCCGCCCGAGAGCGAACGCATGTTGGCGTCGGCCTTCGAGGTCAGGTCGAGGTGATGCAGGATCTCGTCGATCCATTCGCGCTGATCGCGCAAGCCGAAATAGCCGGCCTGGAATTCGAGCGTTTCGCGTACGCTGAAGAACGGATCGAAGACCAGTTCCTGCGGCACCACGCCCAGGTTGCGGCGCGCCGCGCGAAAGTCGGCGATGACATCGTGCCCGAGGATCCGTGCGGTGCCGCGGTCGGCGCGGGTCAGCCCCGCAAGAATCGAGATCAGCGTGGTCTTGCCGGCGCCGTTGGGCCCCAGCAGCCCGAAGAACTCGCCCCGCTCGACCGTCAGGTCGATGCCGGACAGCGCCTGCACGGAACCGAACCGGCGCGCGATATCGATGACTTCGACGGCGTACATCAGGAATCAGAGGTCAGGAATCAGGGATCGGAAACGGCCAAACTGCGGCACGACCAGCAGCGAAGTCGACAATCACTGCGTGAACAGATCCTCGATGCCGTAGACGCGGGCGAGCGATTCGAGCATAGGCGGAAACGTT
>Ga0184632_10001200_pt1 | contig 10599 bp, 11 predicted proteins | sample PLM31_50_b1_FD_133153 | JGI IMG/M metagenome (GOLD analysis project Ga0184632, IMG submission 133153) | Groundwater sediment microbial communities from an aquifer in East River, Colorado, USA - PLM3-1_50_b1 | ecosystem: Environmental > Terrestrial > Soil > Riparian zone | place: USA: East... | reverse complement strand
TTCCTGATGCCAGTCGAAGATGTCTTCACGATCACCGGTCGCGGCACTGTGGTCACCGGCCGTATCGAGCGCGGAGTGATCAAGGTCATGGAGACCGTCGACATCATCGGCATTCGCGATACCAAGCAGACCACCACGGTCACCGGTGTGGAGATGTTCCGCAAGCTGCTTGACGAGGGTCAGGCAGGTGAGAACGTTGGACTGCTGCTGCGTGGCACCAAGCGTGAGGACGTCGAGCGCGGCATGGTCGTGATCAAGCCGGGCACAACGACTCCGCATACCGACTTCGAGGCCAGGGTCTACATCCTCTCCAAGGAAGAGGGCGGCCGTCACACGCCGTTCTTCAACAACTACCGGCCGCAGTTCTACTTCCGTACGACTGACGTGACTGGTGTCGTGAATCTTCCTGAGGGCACGGACATGGTGATGCCGGGTGACAACACGGACATGTCCGTGCAGCTCATCCAGCCGATCGCCATGGAGGAGGAGCTGAAGTTCGCTATCCGTGAAGGCGGTCGTACGGTCGGCGCCGGCCGCGTGACGAAGATCATCAAGTAGTCATCGCTGGCCACTTAGCCTGAGCAAGAGCGACTGGCCCCGGACTTCGCTGAAGTCCGGGGTTTCGTCGTCACACAAGGGTTCCCTCGGCTGTCTAGGCAGGAGTTAGATGGGTCACAGCTGTGATCATCCGATTCAGCTCTGACTCTTAGGAGGTCATCGTGCCAGGCACCGTTGCTCGCGTCACCGAAATCAGCGCCAGGTCCGACACCAGTTTCGAGGACGCCGTGAAGGTTGGCCTAGAGCGGGCCAATACGACGTTGCGCAATGTCAGATCGGCCTGGGTCAAGGAGCAATCGATCGACGTTGAGAACGGCGCCATTGTTGCCTACCGGGTCAACCTGCTGGTCACGTTCGTCCTCGAGTAGCGATCACCCGGGGGCGAGCAGCGCGACCGGGTAGGTGTCGAGTAGCGCTCCCACAGGGAAGGTTTCGCTCCAGCGGCGTCCAGTCAGCACGTCGGCGTAACTGCCGGGGATTTCTACGGTCGTGTCATGCCAGCCGCCGCGGGCAGCGAGCCCGATGGGCAGGCGAGTGGCCAACGCGATCGCCCCACCGCGGCCAAAGGCGATGAGATGATCATGCGCGGGACCCCTGGCCATGACCGGCCGATAGCTCTCGAACCAGTCTGGCCGCCGACGGCGTAGCCGAAGGGTCTGTCGGGTGATCCACAGTTTGGCCGCGCCTGTTTGGTCGACGCCAGGCGGAGCATCGCCGAACGATTCGAGCAGCCGAATGCGTGCCGCGAAGTCGACCGGGCGCCGATTGTCCGGATCGACCAGCGAGTCGTCCCAGAACTCGCTGCCTTGGTAGACATCCGGCACGCCGGGCATGGTGAGCTGAACGAGCTTTTGGCCAAGCGAGTTGGACCAGCCGGCGGGGGTGATGCGCACGTCGAGCTGGTCCCATGCAGCACGTAGCCGCGGATCGTCGTACGCGGCGTCCACGGCCTCATGAACGGCGGCCTCGTACGCGGCGTCCGTCGCAGTCCAGGTGGTGCCATCGCTTGCCTCTCGCATCGCCTTCTCGGCGTACGCGTGCATGCGCGCCCGCTCGATCGGTCCGGTGCCCACCAGCGTCTGCGCGAGGAAGTAGCCGAAAAGACGGTTCGGGATGGTGGTCAGGCTCAAGAACAACTCCGCGAAGCGCAACCAGGCCTCGGGAATCTCCGACAGCGCCGCAAGCCTGGCTCGCACGTCTTCGCCGCGTTTGGTGTCGTGGGTCGACAGTCCGGTCATGGAGGCGGGCTGTCGGCTCAGCCGCGATGCCTGGAGTGCGTGGAAATCCTGCAGCGGAATCCCGAACTGATCCGGATCACCGCCGACCTCGTTGAGCGCGATAAAGCGCGAGTACCGGTAGTACGCAGTGTCCTCCACGCCCTTGGCCATTGCCGCGCCGCTCAGCTGCTGCATCCGCAGCGCCAGCTCGTCACCGTGATCATGGAGTCGCGGACTGAGTTGATCAATGGCGCCGGCCAGGTCGGGCCGCCGCCGCGCGGCCGTCGCGAGAGCTTGATCAAGATCGGCAACACCTTCCGGCAAGTACGAGCGGTAAACCTTGAATGCAATCGCCACCTCGGCAAGCGCTGCTCCGGCATGGGGAATCTCCGGGGCCAGAGCCGCCATCCGCCGCACCTCGGCAGGCAGCAGGCTGTTCACGACGAGGCGTTTACCAGCTTCGATGTGATCACCGATCGTGGCATGGTCCCCGGTCAGCCGCTGATAGAGGGCCGTGAACCCTGACGCATGATCATGGTTGATGAAGACTCCACTCACCTCGCGCATCGCGTCGTATCCGGTGGTACCGGCAACCGGCCAGGTCTTGGGCAGTTCTTCGCCCGGCTCGAGGATTTTCTCCACGGTGATCCACTGCTCCGCGGCAAACGATCGCAGCCGGTGCAGGTAGCCGAGTGGATCGCGCAGACCGTCCGGGTGGTCGATGCGTAGCCCGGCAATTCCTGCCTCGCACCAACCTCGGATGAGTGCATGCGTGGCTGCGAAGACCTGCGGATCCTCGGCGCGCACCCCTGCGAGGGTGGTGATCGCGAAGAACCGGCGGTAATTGATCTCGGTGTTGCCGCGCGAGTGGTGGATGAGCTGGTAGTGCTGACGGTCGTGCACCACATCGGCGTCCTCGCCTTCTGACCAGCTCCCTGGGGCGAGCGGAAAGCGGTGTTCGAAGTAGCGCAGCTCGCCATCGACCACGGTCAACCGCGCATCGTCACCCAGGATCGGTACGACGACCCGACCCCTGCTCCAGTCGATGTCGAACCACGAGGCGTACGGGGAGTTCGGGCCAAGCCGGAGCACGTCCCACCAGGCTGGATTCTCGATCGGATGCGCAATGCCGAGGTGGTTCGGCACGATGTCGATGATCACGCCCAACCCTGCAGACCGGGCACTGGCCATGAGCCGCTCCAGCGCCTCCGCCCCGCCTCGATCCTGATCGACACGGGAGACATCGGTGGTGTCGTAACCATGATCAGAACCAGTCGTCGATTGCAGTATCGGTGAGAGGTAGACCGCCCCGACACCGAGCTCGCTGAGGTAGCCGATGAGTTGGGCCGCATCGTCCAATGTGAAGCTGCGATTGATCTGCAGACGGTAGGTCGAGGATGGGATCGTCACCGCTCGACCTTAAATCCATCTCAGTGCGAGGTCTCGCTCGGTGCCAATGTCAGGAAGCCGGGTTAACCCAGCTTCCTTGCGGTCTGCACAGGTTGCTACCTATGCAGACCGCCAGGAACCTACGTTAACTTAGGTTGCTGACAAGCGAACGGGGCGCACAGGCCAGAGGCGGAGCAATCATTAGAGCATGATGACGACGCCGCCGCGGCGTGGGTCGGCTCCCCCGCCGAGGGGACTGAGTCCGGACACGCCCCCGAAGTAGGGGTCCCGGTGATCAGCGATCGCTGTCTTGTAACCGTCCGCCTCCAGTGACCGGATCACGTGTGAGAAGAAGCCGGGCTCCAGCCTGACCAGATCCGGTAGCGCAGCGAGCCGTGGGGCGTCGATGGCTTCCTGCGGGGCAGCGCCGTGCAGCATCCGGTGTACGCACTGCACCAGAGCCGGGCGGATCCGGCTTCCACCTGCCGCGCCGGCGATGGCGGCCAACTGTCCATGATCATCCAGCGCGATCAGAGGGGACATCATCGAACCCATGCGGACGCCAGGATGCACCAGCCCTCGAACCAGTTCTCCTTCACCGAGCATGGAATTGAGGTGAACGCCGTAGCCGGGCACCCACACCCCGGAGCCGAGGCCAAGGCTGGTGGTGATCACGCAGCCATTGCCGAGTTCGTCGACGGCGACGATGTTGGTCGTCTCAGCCCGCTTGCTAGGAGCGCGTAAGGCGTCGATCAACGCTGCGGCCGAGTGTGCATCAGTTGTCGGGTCGCCGTGTAGCGCCGGCGCCACCCGTTCCATCGTGCCGAGCAGGTCATCAAGATCATTACCGCGGGCGTGCACGGTGAAGCCGTTCACCCGAACCGATCGTGGAGTCGACTCGATCACGTGGTACGCGTCGAGGTCCTCCTGTGTCAGTGCGCCGCCGTCGGAGACGGCGACGACCAGCGCATCGGCGTACGCACCGTGATAGAACGCATGTGGATCCCGCAGCATGAGCTCGTACGCTCGGTGATGATCAGGATGGCGCAACGGGTCACCAGCCTGCAGGTACGAGCCGTCCAGACGCTGGTAGACCTCAACACCCTCCCCGACACACATCGCAGGGGCAACTCGTGGGAGGACTTGAGCGTGCATCGCTGGAAAGGGTGTGCCGTAGGACGCCTCTCGCCCCGGTGCGGTGACGGTGGCCCACGAGAGCCGACCCCACCTCTGCCAAAGGTAGTGCGCTCCGGCGGGGACTCCTGGCACGGCAACCGTGGCCGGCCCGATCTCGTACGGCACGTGCTGGCCGATGAAGATCACGTCGATCGACGTGGCGCGACTCGGCAGCTTGCCGCCGAGGCCGGGAACGCTGACGAAGAAGTCCAAACAGCGGACGCGCATCGTCGCGGCATCGTAGACCGTCGCGAAGCCACCGCCACCGAGTCCGGTGAAGATCGTCTCCGAGGCACAGCTGACCAGCATCATCGCGACTGCAGCGTCGACCGCGCTACCGCCGCGGGAGAGTATGTCAGCACCCGCCTGCGCGGTCGATGGATGCCCGGCGGCTACGCCGGCTCTCGTCTTCATCCCAGCCCGCTTCTCACGCCTGCGAGCCTAATGGCCGCGGGCCGCCGCGACCGATGATGCGCATCGCCGGAGCCTTTCCCGGCGGTCATCGGCATCGACTGAGAAGCTGAACCCATCGGGCTCATGAGTCGTCTGAGTGGGTGATGAAGACATTGGTAGCGCCGCTGCTCTCGACGAGCAAGCGAGGCACTTCGGATTACTGGCTGCTTGCAGCGAGTGGGCCGGTGCTGCTCGGGTCCGCGGCGTTGGGCTGGCAGCTCAGCTGGCTGTCGGCATCCACCGCAACCTTCTGCTTCATCCTGCTGGCCGCGTTGGTGGCGCGGCATTCCCGGTCCAGAAGCTTCGGCATTGCGGACGTGGTGACGCTGGTACGCGGGCTGGGCGTCTGTTTTCTCGCGGGCCTCGCGCTGCAGGCGCTGGCCGGCGAGCTCGGGAGACATGGAGTACTGACCATGATCATCTTGGGGACGCTGTGCCTAACCCTCGACGGCGTGGATGGCCGAGTCGCGCGGGCCAGGGGAGAGGCCAGTGCCTTCGGAGCGAGATTCGACGTGGAGACCGATGCCGCAATGCTGGTGGTTCTCAGCGTTGCCGTCGCAGCACTCGGAATCGCCGGCTGGTGGGTGATGGCGATCGGCGCGCTGCGATACGGCTACGTCGCCACGTCCCTTGTCGTTCCTGCATTACGCACGCCCCTCCCGTACCGGTACTCGGGGAAGGTCGTCGCAGTCTTCCAAGCGCTCGCCCTGCTTGCCGCATTGACATTCAGGCTCGCCCATGGCGAGCACTGGTTATCCAATACGCTTCTTCTCCTTGCCCTGGTGTCATTGTGTTGGTCCTTCGGCCGTAGCGTCATCTGGCAGCTCCGCACTCCTGAGTGACAGCAGACGGGTCGCGTGGATCGCGGATCCGCTCTGCGGGCACTGGCAACTAGCGCGCCGCCGAGTCGGAAGAGGAGCAGCCCGTTAGCTGCGAGCGTCGGCAAATCGCGCGCCGCCGCACGGAGCCAGGCTGGCGCGCCGCTGTCCTGGACGAGCGAGCGAGCGGACATGCTTATCGTCTGCGAGCGAGCGAGGAAGACAGCGGCTGACAAGCGACAGCCTCAGCGAGCGGAGCGAGCAATATAGATGGAGGGAGCGGAGGCGTTCTTCCTCTGCGAGCGACGACGACGGCGGGGGATTCCAAGCGCGATTGCGCGAGCAGCAAGCCCAAAAAAGGGGTGGGAAACCAATGAAGGCCCTGAAGATTGTTGGGATCGTGGTCGGGATCTTGCTCTTGCTGACCGGCGGCGGGCTAGCTGTCGGCTCGGTCGCAGCCAACAAGGGCCAAGCCGTAGTTGATAGGGAGCTGGCCAAGACGGGCTATGCCGGCCCCGTCGACGCGACGGTGCAGTCTGTTGATCAGACCAGCCCGGTGATGGTCACGGTGACCTATACCGACATTCAGGGCAAGCCACATACCGGCCAGGGCGCAGTCGCCGGTGGCAATCCGCCGCAAGTCGGCGACACCGTCTCGACTTACTACAGCACGAGCGATCCGAGCCAGGTGGTCGTTATCAGTGTGCCCGGCATTGGGGATCTGAGCGGGGTCGGGGACGCCTTGAGGACCGCCGCGATCATCTGCCTGATCGTTGGCAGCGTGCTACTGCTGGCCGGAATTCTCGGATTGGCGCTGGGCAGGAAGCAGCCGGCATCCGTCGGACCTGGTGCGGCGTACCCGCCGGGACCGCCGCAGCAGCCACCGGCTGGATATCCAGCCCAGCCTTATCCGCCGCAGCCGCCCGGTCAGCCGTACCCGCCGCAGCAGCCGTACCCGCTGCAGCAGTATCCGCCTCAGCAGCCGTACCCGCCTCAGCAGCCGCCGGGTCAGCAGTATCCGACTCAGCAGCCGCCCAGTCAGCAGTACCCGCCAGAGCAATAGCCCTTCCAGGACGAAGAAATCAGGCCAGATTTGATCTGGCCAAGGGACTCTGACAGAATCGTGAGGTTGCTCCGACGGGGTTGCCGGGGTGAGCCATGCCGATCGGGCCTGAATTGAGCCTGGTCGCGAGGTCGCCGAACCGCGAGACCCTTGAATTGCTCGGTTGCCTGGACGTCCGGTCCAGGGCCGGGCCACCTCCTCAGCACGTAAGTGACGGGTGTGGTGTGCCGAACCGTGGTCGACACGCCCGACCACGGGGGTCGGAGCGAGCGGGTTGCTGGCCCGTGAGCAAGCAACAACCAAGCGGGCGCAGGCGACCCGCGACACACGACAGCAGAACACCATTGCCGGCGGTTACGGGTGGCACCTCAGCTATCCGCGGCCTAAGGACGAGAAGAAGGACGAACGGTGGCGGGACAAAAGATCCGCATCAGGCTCAAGGCATACGACCACGAGGTCATCGACTCCTCGGCGCGCAAGATCGTCGACACGGTGACGCGTACGGGCGCGAAGGTTGCCGGCCCGGTGCCACTGCCTACAGAGAAGAACGTGTTCTGCGTCATCCGCTCCCCGCACAAGTACAAGGACAGCCGGGAGCACTTCGAGATGCGGACGCACAAACGTCTCATCGACATCATTGACCCAACTCCCAAGACCGTCGACTCCTTGATGCGGCTCGACCTGCCGGCGGGTGTCGACATCGAGATCAAGCTCTGAGGACGATCAACGATGAGCGCCACCAAGACAGAACGCACCGTGAAGGGCATGCTGGGCACCAAGCTCGGCATGACCCAGCTCTGGGACGCCAACAACCGCATTGTCCCGGTGACCGTGGTTCAGGCAGGTCCCTGCGTCGTGACTCAGGTCAGAACGCCTGAGGTGGACGGCTACTCATCCGTCCAGCTCGGTTTCGGCGCCGTGAAGCCCAAGCAGCTGACCAAGCCGAGCGCCGGGCACTTCGAGAAGGCCGGAGTGACGCCGCGCAAGCATCTTGTCGAGATCCGGACCAGCGATGCCAGCGAGTACACCCTCGGTCAGGAGCTCAGCGCCGACGTCTTCGCCGAGGGCGAGGTCATTGATGTGACCGGTGTCGGCAAGGGCAAGGGCACTGCCGGTGTCATGAAGCGGCATGGCTTCTCCGGCCTTCGTGCCTCTCATGGTGTGCATCGCAAGCACCGCTCGCCGGGATCCATCGGTGGCTGCGCTACTCCAGGCCGGGTTTTCAAGGGGCTTCGGATGGCGGGCCGGATGGGCGTGGAGCGGGTCACAGTACAGAACCTCACCGTGCACGCGGTAGATGCCGATCGCGGCTTGATTTTGATCAGAGGTGCCATCCCGGGCAACAAGGGCGGCTTGGTCGTCTTGCGGAGCGCTGCCAAGAAGGGAGATCAGGCATGAGCGAGACTCGTACGGTCGATGTGCTCGATGTCAAGGGCACCAAGTCCGGTACCGCCGAGTTGCCTGCTGAGCTCTTCGACGTATCCGCGAACATCCCGCTGATCCATCAGGTCGTCACGGCGCAGCTCGCGGCAGCGCGCCAGGGAACTCATGCCACCAAGAGCCGTGGCGAGGTACGCGGGGGAGGCAGCAAGCCTTGGCGTCAGAAGGGCACCGGCCGTGCCCGCCAGGGTTCGAAACGCGCGCCGCAGTTCGTTGGCGGCGGCATCGTACACGGACCTAAGCCGCGCAACTACGCGCAACGCACGCCCAAGAAGATGATCACGGCAGCACTTCGAGGCGCGTTGTCCGATCGGGCGCGCGACGGCCGAGTCCACGTAGTTTCGGAGCTGGTGTCAGGCGATGCGCCGTCCACCAAGGCCGCTCTGGTGGCGTTGGACGCCGCGACGACCTCGGACAAGGTGCTCGTGGTGATCCATCGGGACGAAGATCTTGCTTGGCTCAGCCTGCGCAATGTGGTGAGAGTGCATGTGATCGCTGAGGACCAGCTCAACGCTTACGACGTGCTCGTCAATGACGAGGTGGTTTTTACCTCTGCCGCGCTGCAGGCCTTCGCAGCTGGGCCACCCGCGGGAAAGTCCGCGAAGGCCGTGGCGAGCGAGAGCGAGATCGCTGAGGAGGATGAGAAATGAGCAATGTCAAGGTCCGTGATCCTCGCGACATCCTGCTTGCGCCTGTGGTGAGCGAGAAGAGCTATGGGCTGCTGGACGAGAACAAGTACTCGTTCCTGGTTGCCCCGGAGGCGAACAAGACCGAGATCAAGATCGCCGTGGAGACGGTCTTCAAGGTTCGAGTCACCAATGTGAACACCCTGAATCGGCCGGGCAAGAAGCGGCGCACCAGGTACGGCTTCGGCAAGCGTCCCGACACGAAGCGGGCGATCGTCACCGTCGCGCCCGGCGAGCGCATCGACATCTTCTCCTCCCCAGGCAGCTGACGGCAGTGAAGACAAGGAAGATCCATGGGTATCCGTAAGTACAAGCCGACGACTGCTGGCCGCCGCGGCAGCAGCGTCGCCGACTTCGTCGAGCTGACCCGATCCACACCGGAGAAGTCGCTGCTCGTCCCCGGGCCGAAGACGGGCGGTCGGAACAACTCCGGCAAGATCACCACTCGGCACATCGGCGGGGGCCACAAGCAGGCGTACCGGCTGATCGACTTCAAGCGCTACGACAAGGACGGCGTACCGGCCAAGGTCGCACAGATCGAGTACGACCCGAACCGCACCGCACGAATCGCGCTCTTGCACTTCGCCGACGGTGAGAAGCGCTACATCATCGCGCCGGAGGGTCTCCGTCAAGGTAGCGAGATCGAGGCTGGCGAGGGTGCGGACATCAAACCGGGCAACAACCTGCCGCTGCGCAACATCCCGGTCGGTACCACGATCCACGCAGTCGAACTCCGGCCCGGCGGTGGTGCCAAGCTCGCCCGCTCCGCCGGCGCCAGCATCCAGCTGGTCGCCCGGGAGGGTAAGAACGCCACGCTGCGGATGCCGTCCGGAGAGATGCGGATGGTCGACGTACGCTGCCGTGCCACCGTAGGCGAGGTCGGCAACGCCGAGCAGTCCAACATCAGCTGGGGCAAGGCGGGCCGTAACCGCTGGAAGGGTAAGCGGCCGAGCGTTCGTGGGGTGGCGATGAACCCCGTCGATCACCCGCACGGTGGTGGTGAGGGCAAGACCTCGGGTGGCCGTCACCCGGTCTCACCGTGGGGTCGACCCGAAGGCCGGACGCGTGACAAGAACAAGGCGAGTTCTCGCTTGATCATCCGTCGCCGGAAGACCGGCAAGAAGCGCTGAGCAGGAGCACAGAAGAGATGCCACGCAGTCTGAAGAAAGGCCCCTTCGTCGACGACCACCTCGCCAAGAAGGTCGAGGTGCAGAACGCACGCGGGACCAAGAACGTGATCAAGACCTGGTCGCGCCGCTCCATGATCGTGCCGGACATGATCGGCCACACGATCGCGGTGCACGACGGCCGCAAGCATGTGCCGGTGTTCATCACCGACTCGATGGTGGGTCACAAGCTGGGGGAGTTCGCCCCGACGCGGACCTTCCGTGGCCATGTCAAGGACGACCGGAAGTCTCGCCGGCGCTGATGCGCGGTGAGTCAGTCAAAGAAGGAATCTGAACAAATGAGCAAGGACTCACGTCCCAGCCGCCGCGAGGCGCTGCTCGGCGACCGTCCCGGTTCGTACGCCATCGCGCGTCAGGTCCGGATGTCCCCGACCAAGATTCGCCGCGTCGTGGACCAGATCAGAGGGATGGACGTCGAGGATGCGCTGAACACGTGTACCTTCGCGCCTCAGGCAGCGAGCGAGCCGGTCTACAAGGTGATCGCGAGCGCAGCCTCCAACGCCGAGCAGACCGGGAACCTGAAGCGAGCAGATCTGTATGTGTCGCAGGCGTACGTGGATCAGGGGATCACCATCCGACGGATCCGTCCGCGGGCCAGGGGTAGTGCGAGTC
>Ga0184632_10001199_pt1 | contig 10605 bp, 10 predicted proteins | sample PLM31_50_b1_FD_133153 | JGI IMG/M metagenome (GOLD analysis project Ga0184632, IMG submission 133153) | Groundwater sediment microbial communities from an aquifer in East River, Colorado, USA - PLM3-1_50_b1 | ecosystem: Environmental > Terrestrial > Soil > Riparian zone | place: USA: East... | reverse complement strand
CCACCCTCCCGCGGCTAGGGCAGCCGGACATGGTGCGGGCCAAGCTCCCCGACATGTGCCACGCCCAGCAGGGCCATCGTCCGGCTGACCTCACCAGCCAGAATCTCGGCGGCCCGGTCGACGCCTCGCTCGCCCCCGGCCATGAGGCCGTAGAGGTAAGCCCGACCGACCAGCGCCGCCTGAGCACCCAACGCGATAGCAGCGACAACGTCGGCGCCGCTGAGGATGCCGGTGTCCACCCACACCTCGGCGCCGTCCCCCACCTCGTCCACGACGTCGGGCAGCAACCGCAGCGGCACCGGCGCGCGGTCCAGCTGGCGGCCCCCGTGGTTGGACAGCACGATCGCGTCCGCTCCGGCGCCCACCATTCGTACGGCGTCCTCAACGGTTTGGATCCCCTTGATTACCAGCGGTCCGTCCCAGAAGGTACGCAACCACTCCAGATCCGTGATCGTCATCGTCGGGTCGAAGAGCTTGTCCAGCAGCTCGGCCACGGTGCCGTGCCAGGTGCTGAGCGACGCGAACGTGAGCGGCTTGGTGGTCAGGAGGTTGGCCCACCACACGGGGTGAAGGCTCGCGTCGATCACTGTCCGCACCGTCAGCGAGGGAGGGATGGAGAATCCGTTGCGCTTGTCGCGGAGCCTCGCACCCGCGACCGGGACGTCAACGGTCAGCACGAGCGCCTCGTACCCCGCCGCCTTCGCGCGCGACATGAGATCTTCCGCGGCGCCGCGGTCCCTCCAGACGTAGAGCTGGAACCACTTGCGCGCGGCCGGTGCTGCCGCAGCGACGTCCTCGATCGACGTTGTGCCCAGTGTGGACAGTGCGTACGGGATGCCATACCGCTGCGCCACTCGCACGACCGCACGTTCCCCCTCGTGATGCATCAACCGGGTAAACCCGGTCGGCGCGAACGCGAACGGCAACTGCGACGGAAGCCCTAGCATCGTGGTTGTCGTGTCCACGGCTGATACGTCGCGCAGCACAGATGGGCGCAGCTCGAGATCGTGGAACAGCTGCCGCGCCCGTACCAGGCTGATCTCCTGCTCAGCGGCGCCGTCGGTGTAGTCGAAGACCGCGCGTGGTGTCCGGCGCCTCGCGATCGTGCGCAGGTCCGCGATGGTGAGCGCCTTGTCCAGGCGCCGCTTCGTGGCGTCGAACGTGATCGGCTTCGGGCGCAGCAGCGGCTTTAGTTCGGACCACCGAGGACGCTGCCGCTCGTTCATGCCGACCGCCCTCGGTTCGACGCTGAGCCTGCAGACCTGCGTCGGTTGGAGCAAACAGCTGCCATCGTCACATGTCCTCCCCGTCTGCCGGTGCGGTGCCTTCCCCAACGATAAGGGTCCGTCAGCCTCGGCCACCAGCCGACCTTCGGCCAGCGACTAACCCGAGCGACGCCTCCCAGAGGCGGTCGGCATGTCGGGATCGAGAGAGCAAGGGGCGACGGACCTGAACCGCTCCGATGGAGGGTGCGGCTGCTATCGGACGGTGATCGTGCCGGTCATGTACGGGTGGATGGTGCACGTGTAGGGGAAGGACCCCGGCTTGGTGAATGTCATGGCAAAGGTCTGACCGCTGCTGAGATCAGCCGACTTGAACGACTGGTCGCTTGCCGTGACGTTGTGTTGGACCGAGTCCTCGAACTTCCAGGTGACGGTCGCGCCAACGGGGATCGACACGTTCGCCGGGGCAAATGCGTAGTTGTTTACGACCACCTCCACGTTGCCAGTGGCAGTCACACTGCCCGGCCCGGACGGTGTCGATGCTGCTGTGCCGGCGCCTGAGTCCCCACAACCGGTCAACACGACCCAGCCCAGTAGCGCGACAGCCAAGCCGGTCGCGGCCCGCGATCGGCCTAATGTGCTCGATGGTTTCGCGCGTGCATTCTCCGTGGAATCCAACTCCTTCTCCTTGGTCAACTGCGCCGCTGCGGAAGGACTACGAGCGGTAGGGCCGCCAGCGTGGCCACCCCTTCGGCCACCGCGCTGAGAGTCTTCTTCGCGTACCAGATCGGCTCGTACATGTTCGGCACCGGGCCGAACGCGCCGATGTCGACGTAGCGGTAGATCAGCAGGACCGCGAGACCGCTGGCAGCCACGAGGAACGCGAGCACATCGGTGATCCATCGTCGGACGGCGATCACCAGCACCGCCGCCACGGCGGCCGCGGTGGCCTCAATCCGAAACAGCGTGCCCTCGCTGAAGGTGGCAACGTTTGGGTCGAAGCTCGGCGCAAGGTCAAAGTGGACATATGCGTCGACCGCCAGGCCGGCCGCGACCAGCAAACGCAGCACCAGCCTTATTACGCCTGTCGGTCGTGGCACTGCCGACACATCAGCCATTCTGCGCCTCGCACTCATTACTGTGGCCACCTTCCGAGGTGGACCAACAATGAATTGTCCAACACTCTGGCCCGGCATGGGCGGATTCCAGCAGACCCGACGCCTGGCATTTCCGGCCACCGACGCGTCATGGGCAGGGAGAACCGCGTGACCCGCGAACACGGCCGACCAACGTTTAACGCATCCGTTAATTAACACAGGAGCTAAATACGGTGACAGCCGATCGGTTCAGTATCATTCTTCGCGGCGCTGGCGGACCCGACCCGTCGGAACAACACAGGGCCGCACGTAAGGAGAACGATCATGAAGTTAACGCTGACCACATTCCTGTCGGTGGACGGGGTCATGCAGGGCCCCGGCGGGCCGGAGGAGGACCGCAGCGGTGGGTTCGACCGTGGCGGCTGGCTTGTCCCCCACGCCGACGAGGACATGGGCACGTTCATGGCCGGGGTATTCGATCACGCGGATGCTTTCTTGCTCGGCCGCCGGACGTACGACATCTTCGTCGCATATTGGCCGCAGATCACCGACCCTACCGACCCGATCGCGAGCCGGCTCAACACGCTGCCCAAGTACGTCGCCTCAACCACCCTGTCCACGGTGGACTGGAACAACACCACGCTGATCACCGGCGACGTCGCGGCCGCGGTGACCGATCTGAAGGAGCAGCCCGGTCGGGAACTGCAGGTGCATGGCAGCGGCACACTCGCCCGCACCCTGATCAACAACGAACTCATTGACGAGTACCGCCTGCTGATCTTCCCGGTCGTCGTGGGCGCCGGCATGCGCCTGTTCGCCGATGGCATCCTGCCCACCGGCCTCAGGCTGGTCGACACAAAGACCACCGGTGCGGGCGCGGCGATCCATGTCTATCAGCCCACGGGCAGGCCGGAGTACGGAACCTTCGCCCTCGAGTAGGCTGGGCAGGTTTCCGCATACTGCTTATGCGACAACCAGTTCATGTTTACGGTTGTCAGCGGAACTGGAGTCACGTTGTGCGAAGGCAACGAGATGGTCGCGGGCTTGCCGGACGGTATGGACGCGCTGGCCCTTGCACGCCGGTACGAGCCGGTTGTGCGCTACACCGCGGGCGAGCTCTTCCTTCCAATGTCGGTCGAGGCGTACGTACGCGGGGCGGCGCTGTGGTCGGTCGATCCAGCCGCCGGTCAGAGCGCCACGCTGGTAGTAGGCCACGGGCAGCTCGACCTCAATCGCCTCTGTGCGCGGGCCAACGCTTCGCGGGATGCCCAGCTCCAGCTGCGCTACGTTCCGGGGCCACTCGACCGTCGACAGTTACGACGGTGGCGACGAGATCCGGACCGGCCCAGGTTCCGGTCGACGTCGCGTTTCGCCGCGGTCGGTCTGTTCGGCCGACTCATCGATGCGGTCTTCCGGCTCTCACTCTTGCTGCGGGGGCGGGTTCCGGGAGGCCTGACCGCTGCCGTGCACGAGAAGTACCGGGCCACCGCGGATGGCGAACCGATCCCGTACTACGCACACGTCAGCAACGATGGCGGCTATGTCGTCCTGCAGTACTGGTTCTTCTACGCCATGAACGATTGGCGCTCATCGTTCGCGGGCGTCAACGATCACGGGGCCGACTGGGAACAGGTCAGCGTCTACCTCGCCCGCATCGGCCCGGAGACTGACTCGCCTGACGGCGCCGGCCAGTTCGCACCGGTCTGGGTGGCGTTCTCCTCGCATAATGAGGTGGGCGCCGATGTTCGCCGCCGTAGCGACGACCCGGACCTGATCTGGGTCGACGGGACTCATCCGGTGGTGCATGCCGGTGCCGGTTCGCATTCAGGCGCGTATCTGGCCGGGGAGTATCTGGTGCGGGTGGAGCCGCCGGCGTTGGCGCGCCTGTTCGGCGCTGTCGCATGGTTCCGCGAACTGCTGTTCCCGTGGACCCGGGGTCGTCCACGTACCGGACTCGGCATCCCGTACGTGGACTACAAACGCGGCGACGGCGTTCAGGTAGGCCCCGGCACGGGTCGGCCGTGGAGGGCGGTTCTGATCGACGACACCACGCCGTGGGTGCGCGACTTCGGCGGGTTGTGGGGTCTAGACACCGCCGACCCCTTCGGTGGTGAGCGAGCCCCGGCCGGACCACGCTACAACCGCAGTGGCTCCATCCGTGAGTGCTGGGCCGACCCGGTGGCGTGGGCCGGATTGGACCAGGTGCCGCCGACGCCAGCCGCGCGGTCGGAGGTGCGGATCGAACGACGGGCCGAACTGGAGCATCGCCGCGATCAACTGGACGCCGAGGTCACCGCGCAGCAAAAGGTCGTGCGCCGCCTGGCCGGCTCTGCCACCACCGCCCCACAGATGATCGCGCGCCGGGGACGGGTCGGTGCCGAACTCGATGAACAGGCCGGGCTGTTGCGCGAGTTGCGGGCCACCCGACGCGCCGTCATGGCCGAGCTGGAGAACCTGCGGCGCGAACACAACCACCAGATCGACGTACTCCCGCACACCCATCTGCGCCGGAGGGCTGTTCCCGAGCTCGGCGCGCGGGCTGCGCCGCCCGGTCTGCTGCTGCGTTTCTGGACCGAGGCGTCGCTGTCCGTGCTGCTGGCCCTGCTGGGTATCGCCCTCCTGCTCAATCTGGCTTCGGCGCCGGAGGTGGCCTTGGCGGCAATCCTCGTGGTCATGTTGGTCGAGGCCGTACTGCGACGACGGCTGCTGGTGTTCCTGCTCGGAGTGCTCGTCGTCGCGGTGCTGATATTGATCATTTGGCTGGTGGTGACCAACTTGCGGGTCGGCCTCGGGGCGCTCGCGCTGCTCGCGGCGTTCTCGCTCGCCGTGGCCAACCTGCGGTCGCTACTGGCGCGCCGTTAACGCACCGGCGACCAGTCCGTCCCGTGGGGCCCATTCAGCTGACGTGCTGGCTGATGGCTCGAACCAGCGCAGGTAGGCCCTTGAGGAGCGCCACGCGCTCGGCGCGGGTCATCGCCGCGACCCACTGCTCGTACTGCATATGAAATGTGGATGCCATCCGTACGTGCATGGCGTGGCCGCGGTCTGTTAGGCGCAGCCGGTACTGCCGGCGGTTGTCCGGATCCCGCTCGCGTACTAGGAGTCCCTTGCGTTCCATCTCCGCGGCCATCCGGCTGACACTGCTCTTCTCAAGCCTCAACCTCTCCGCCAGGTCGCGCTGGGATAGTAGGGTGCCGGAGTCCAGTTCGTGCAGCGCGAACGCCTGAGACATGGAGACCGTCTGTCCAGGGATGGTTTCATCCGGCTGCAGCAAGCCGGCCGCCCGGACGAGGTCCATCAACAACGCGTGGAGGCGTTCTGCTTCTGCGGAGTCCACTTGATGCGTATCCCTCGTCTCCACCGGCCCGGGCGAACAGTTGTGGCCTGCAACCTACCATGATACCGTCAAGAATAGTTGTAATGCACAACTCAGAGGGAGGCTGCCATGCACGGCCTGCTCCATTCCCGGCGCCGCAACATGCCGAAGGTCTTTGAGGGCCGGTCCAGCCGCGTCTATGACTTCGTGTCGAGGCGGGTGCTGCGCGGCATGTACCGCCGGCTGGCCGCCGATGTCGCCGGCGCGGCACCGGACGGCGCCGCTGTCCTGGACGTCGGCACCGGCCCTGGTGTGCTGCTGGTCGAGCTGGCCCGAAGCCGCCCCGACTTGCGGCTCACCGGCGTCGATCTTTCCGCCGACATGATCGCCGCGGCCAACCGTAACCTCGACCCGTTTGGCGACCGGGCCTCGGCCCGCATCGGCGACGTGACTAGCCTGCCGTTCTCGGACCGCTCGTTCGACCTGATCGTCTCCTCGTTGAGCCTGCACCACTGGGACGATCCGGAGGCAGCGGTTCCGGAGTTTGCACGGGTCCTGCGGCCCGGCGGCCGGGTATACATCTACGACTTCCCGTTCGCACCGTTTGAGCAGCTGGCCGACGCCGCCCGGGCTCGATCCGTCCTCAATGGGCGGTCACCGCAGCGTACGTCGATCCGTACCGGGGTCCCGTTCCTGCGCTGCGTGCGGTATGTCATGTCGTTGTAGACCCGAGTACCGCCTAGCTGGCGTCGAAGTGACGGGCTGGTCGTGCGGGCGACCACCAGGTCACTTCGATCAACGGGGATCGCGTTACCCTGCGGCGTCAGATGTCGTTGCCCGGATCTGTTCAGCCGCGGCGAGGGCAACGAGCACGACGGTGACGAAGGTCAGAGCGAGCAGGCCGCTGGCGTGAGCTGCTGGGAACGTCGCCGCGAACAGCAGCGCAACAACGACTGCTCGCAACCAGCTCAGCGGATGGCCGATCCGGGCCGTGCTCCCCATAATGCCGAGCAGATACAGCGCCGGGCCGCCGAGCGTCACCAGGGCTCCGGTCGCATGCAGCTCGTCGCCCGGGTGCGCGATGACGACCTCAACGCCGACCGCTGCGAGCACAATGCCAGCGACGATCGGCAGGTGCAAGTAGGTGTAGACGTCACGCCCGATTCGGCCTGACTGGTCCATCGCGCTACGGGTGATCAAGCTGGCGACGGATCCGGCGAACTGCCCGAAGTACAGCCACCACAGCGCGGTCGAGCTCAGCATGGCGACACCGAGCGCCACAAGTACCGGGCCGCTGATCCCCGTGTCGGAGGCGGTGACTCCGGCCAGCACAACGTTTTCGCCAAGTGCGATGATCACGAAGAGCTGGAATCGTTCGGCGAAGTGGCGGCCGTCAACCTCCCATTGGCTCATCGGTGTCGGGCCGGCGCGGGGGATCCAATAGCGGGCCAACGGCGCAGCGAGGTCGAGCCCCAGTGCGGCGAGCCACAGCAGCCATCGCGGCCCGCCGGTGAAGAACCCGCCGGCTATCCACAGCGGGCCCGAGAGCACACTCCAGGCGAGGATCTGCCGGAAGTTCTGGTTGAACCGACCGCGCGGTGTCATCGCCACGACGAAGGCGTTGCGGCCAATCTGAATCGCCGCATAGCTGGCCGCGAAGAGGAGGCCACGATCGCCAAATCCGGCCGGGATCGCCACTGCCATCAGGAGGCTGCACAGCATCACATAGATCAGGATGAGTCGAACCGGTACCGTCTCCGGGTCGAACCAGTTGGCCATCCAGGTCGTGTAGTTCCACGCCCAATAGACGGCGACCAGCATGAAGGCGGCCTCCGCCGCGCCTGCCCACGTCAGGTTGCCGAGCAGGTGATGCGACAGCTGGGTCACAGCGAAGACATAGACGAGGTCGAAGAAGAGCTCGAAAAAGGTCGCCCGCTGTTCGCCGCCGGCTCGGCTGCGGATGTACGGCAGGGACGGGATGACCGACGGCATGCGCGCCGGGTCTTCAGGCTGCATACGCCGAGCATAGGACGGAACCGGCGACGCTCTGGCGCGCGCAGACGTCGTTGATGCTGGGCTCCTGGCGAGGCGTTCGACCGGCCCGCGCCGCGCGGTTCGCACCAGCGAGTCCAGTCAAAGCACGTCCGCCCGCAGTTGCGGAAACACCTTGCCGACCTTGCCCAGCAGATAGTCCCCGTACGTGCCGGTGAAGGCCTGGAGGTCGACGCCGTCCCACCGCGGGCGACCGCCGGCATCCGTCTGGGCCCGGCCCGGGAGCGGCGGGACCTCCGCGGTGAAGTCGGGATCGAAGAAGAACGGGAACGACAGCCGTTCCTCGCCGGTTAGGTTGCGGACCCGGTGCGGAGTCGACCGGTAGTAGCCACCCGTGAGCCGATCCAGCATGTCGCCGATATTGCAAACGAACGTGCCGGGGATCGGCGGCGCATCGACCCACCCCTCCGGCGTGTGCACCTGCAGGCCCGCGTTGGTGTCCTGGGCTAGCAGGGTGAGAAGTCCGTAGTCGGTATGCTCACCGACCCCCCAGCCGTCGTGGTCGGCTGGCTGTGGCGGGTAATGAAAGATGCGGAACAGGACTGTCGGCGAGGCCGTGTAACTGTCCTCGAAGTAGCGCGGCTCCAGATCCAGACTGAGTGCGACACCACGAAGCACCGTCTGGGCCGCGTCGGTGAGTGCCGCTACATAGTCGAGCACCGCCTGGCGCAGGTGTAGGACCTGGCGGGGAAACAGATTGGGGCCATGTAGCGGCATGCTCTGCCGTACCCGCGGATGATCCGCCGCGAGCTCGGCGCCGAAGTAGAGGCCCTCCTTCAGATCGGGGCGACCTGACGTCAGCTCACCGCCGACCGGAAAGTACCCCCGCCACGCCCGGCCGCCCCGTGCCATAGCGATCTCGAGCTTCTCCTCCTCCGGCAGCGCGAAGAACTCGCGGGCAGCCGCGTCGAGCCGCTCCAGCAGCTCCGCTCGTACGCCGTGCCCAGTGACGTAGAAGAAGCCACTGGCACGGCACGCCGCCTCGATCTCGCGTGCCACCGATGTCGTGTCGCCGTCGGCACGTAGCGGCGTAACGTCGATAATCGGAAGCGAACTACTCATGGATGAACCTTATCCGCCACCTGTGTCCGACATCGAAGTCAACTTCCCTAGCCCTGATCGTCGTCGGGATTGTCCAATGTGGCAGGTCACAGAAAGGGCGACGGTGGAACCGCCAGACCGTCGTACGCGTCCGGCGACACCGTGATGATCGGCCGCACCCGCGAGCGTTCTCTCAAAAGGCATCTAACGGGCTTATAGGAATAAGTCCGAATCGCGACGGTACTCCTACCTCGGCCGGGGTCGTCCAGTTCCGCGCGCCAGCCGTCGGGTGCGACCTGCTTCTTCTCCGATGAATCTGGGTATGCCGTTGGTGCGTCGGCGTGTACGGCCGCCGCGCCGGTGCGACAGGAGGTGCCTGACATGTCGGGCGACAGCGGCTCAACGGCAGGGATTCACGTGGCAATGGTGGCGCCGCCCTGGTTCAGCATTCCGCCGGAAGCGTACGGGGGCGTTGAGCAGGTTGTCGCGGATCTCACCAGCACGCTGGTCGCCCGAGGACATCGCGTCACCCTCGTCGGGGCGGGTGACGACGGCACCTCGGCCACTTTCCTGCGCACTTTCAAGGATCCGCAGTCGGACCGTTTGGGGGAACCGCTGCCCGAGCTGATCCACGCCGCCGCGGCGGCGCGTCTGCTCGCCGACCTGGACGTCGACATCGTGCACGATCACACTCTCGCCGGTCCGTTGACAGCGACTGGTCGCCGGGGACCGACGGTGGCGACCATGCATGGCCCGATGGACGGCGAGCTGGCCGACTACTACCGAGTGCTCGGCGATGAGGTGTCCCTGGTGGCGATTTCGGATGCGCAGCGTGCGCACGCACCGGATCTCAACTGGGTCGCCACCGTCTACAACGGGATCGACGTGGCCAGCTACCCCTTCCAGGAGGTCAAGGAGGACTGGGTGCTGTTTGTTGGCCGGTTCAGTCTGGAGAAGGGCCCCCACCACGCCATCGACGCCGCGCGGGCGGCGGGACTGCGGATCGTGCTGGCAGGCAAGGTCAACGAATCCGCCGAGCAGGAGTACTTCGAACAGGAGATCCGCTCGCGCCTGGGCAAGGATGCCACCTACATCGGCGAAATCGACGGCACGCTCAAGCGGGAGCTGTATGCGAAGGCGGCGTGCCTGCTGTTCCCGGTGGCGTGGCCGGAGCCGTTCGGGCTGGTCATGGTCGAGGCCATGGCGTGTGGCACACCGGTCGTCGCGTTGGAGTGCGGATCAGTCCCTGAGGTCATCGTCGACGGGACAACAGGCGTTATCTGCGGCATAGAAGAGGAGTTGCCCGCCGCCATCGCGAAGGCCCGACGACTGAAGCCCGAGGACTGCCGCGACCACGTCGCCCGCCATTTCGATATCACGAACATGGGCGACGGCTACGAAAAGGTGTACCGACAGCTCATGATCAATCAGCCTACGGCCTCGTAAGCGAATCACAACGCCCCGGTGTCGTGGCCGGTTCGGTCGGTGGTCTCCGGCTGGCGAGGCTCGGTGATCAGTTCGATGCCGGGCGGCAGGTCGGTGACCTTCACCCGGCCTCGGCGTACGTGCACGTCTATACGCGTGCCGGCCAGCGGCAGTCCGGCGACGCGCAGGCTCCCGAACTCGTCCGGGAGTGCGGGTGCGATGCGCAGCGTGCCGTCGGGAACGGACGGGTCGAACCGCAGCAGCGTTCGCAGCAGGTGGATCGGGGCGGCCGCCGACCAGGCCTGCGGTGAGCAAGAGGTCGGGTACGCCACCGGCGCCGGGTACTCATTCCGGTCGAATCCGCAGAAGAGCTCCGGCAGCCGTCCACCGAAGTTCGTCGATGCCGCCAGCAACGCGAGGGCGATGCTCTGTGCCTCCTCGACGAAGCCGT
>Ga0184632_10001198_pt1 | contig 10609 bp, 10 predicted proteins | sample PLM31_50_b1_FD_133153 | JGI IMG/M metagenome (GOLD analysis project Ga0184632, IMG submission 133153) | Groundwater sediment microbial communities from an aquifer in East River, Colorado, USA - PLM3-1_50_b1 | ecosystem: Environmental > Terrestrial > Soil > Riparian zone | place: USA: East... | reverse complement strand
GGCCGATGATCTGGCTGAGCCTGACGGTTGCACCGGCATCAGCGGGATCGCGCGCCGGGGACCCGAGCCGGCGCCGCACGCGGGTCCACGGCCCGCCATCGGCTCGCTCGTAGACCGCTCCCCCGGCAACCATCCCCTCACGAACCAGGCTCTGCGCCGCGCCGATAGAGAGCAGGAGCTGCGACGCATCGGTCCTGAGCTCCCCCGTGCCGGACACGCCCGCCGTCACGTCTCCAAAGGTAAGAGTTCCGGTCACGGAGAGGCCCACAGCGAGCCCGTGCGACTGTAGGGCCGAGAGCGCGAGCTGGGGCATGTCTTCAGATGGCGGCGTGGGCTGAATCTGGGGAACGCCAGTTTGACTCGGTGGGGTCGGGAGCCATGAGTTGGTCTGCTGGGGCTGGGTTTGCCCGGTGCACCCGCCCAGCAGGACCATCGCCGAAAGGATGGGGACGGCGAACCGGCGCAGAGAGTTAGACGGCGCCGTTCTACGCTCGCTCATGACCGTCCCTCCTCCGGTCTTTTTGTAGCACCCCAGTATGCGGGCGATTTGGACCGGAAGGCCTTAGGCACGAGGGCTTCTATCGGATCGACCGCGTACTATTGTCGCGCCACGCAGGGAGCCGGAGGGCCTGATCGACGCGAGCACCGACACCGATGGCGGTTCGTCTAAACCAACTTCCGTCTTCGATGAACTGGGCGGCGAGTACGAACAGGTCGTGTTCTTCAACGATCCTCCTACCGGCCTTCGCGCCATCGTGGCTATCCACTCCACAACGCTCGGGCCCGCCCTCGGCGGCACACGCTTCTACCCGTTCGCGTCTGAGCGCGAGGCCTTGAGAGACGTCCTGCGACTCGCCCGTGGGATGACTTACAAGGCAGCTGCTGCGGGGTTGGATCTGGGCGGAGGGAAGGCCGTCATCATCGGCGATCCTAAGAGGATCAAGACAGAGGAGCTCCTCAGGGCCTACGGGCGGTTCATCGAGACCTTGGGCGGCCGATACGTCACCGCGGAGGACATCGGGACGAACCGCGACGACATGGACATCATCCGGAGGGAGACCAGGTACGTGACGGGCGTCGCTCCGGAGTTGGGCGGATCGGGCGACCCGTCACCCGTAACGGCTTACGGCGTCTACCTTGGCATGGTCGCCTGCGCGGAGGAGGCCTGGCAGGAGCACTCAATCTCGGGCAGGAAGGTCGCGGTACAGGGAGTCGGGAAGGTCGGCTACCACCTCGTGAAACATCTCGTCGAGGCCGGCGCGAAGGTCATCGTATCCGATGTCGACGTCGACGCCGTAGGCCGAGCGGTCCGGGACTTCGGTGTGGAGACAACGGAGCCCGAGAAGATCCACGCGGAGGAATGCGACATCTTCGCTCCCTGCGCACTGGGCGGCATCATCCGGGACGACACGATCCCAGACCTCAAGTGCCGCGTGGTGGCTGGCTCGGCCAACAACCAACTCGGGCGGCCAGAACACGGCGAGGCTCTGCAGGCGGCCGGCATGCTCTATGCACCCGACTACGTGATCAACTCCGGCGGTCTTATCAACGTGGCCGACGAGCTCCAGGGCTTCAACCCGGAGCGCGCCAAGGCCCGCGTCCAGTCCATCTACCGCACTCTTCGCGAGATCTTCCTAATGGCCCGCGACAGGAACATCAGCACAGCGGCCGCCGCCGACGCCTTCGCGGAGAAACGGATCGGCCGCATAGGCCGGATCCGCCTCTACTGGGTTCCGGGCGGGCGGGGCTGGGCGAAGATATGGGCGCGTGGCTGACGCCGACGCTCCCCCTCCGGCACGTGTGCTGCCGCTCGATGAGAGCGCCGGGCCAGACCCAGCGTCCCTGGGCTTGAAGGAGGAGGAGCTACGCGAGCTCTTTAGGTTGATGGCCCTCACCCGAAGGGCCGACCTGGAGGCCACGGCGCTCCAGCGCCAGGGTGAGCTGGCCGTGTATCCACCGCTGATCGGCCAGGAGGCCGCTCAGATCGGCAGTGCGTTCGCCCTCGAGGAGTCCGATTGGATCTTCCCCTCGTACCGGGAGCTCGGGTCGGCGATCGTCCGGGGTGTCGACCTGGTCGAGTATCTCCACTTCTACCGCGCCACGTGGCACGGCGGGACCTATGACGCCAACGCCCACCGGTTCGGGTATGTGAGCGTGCCCGTCGGATCGCAGATCCTTCACGCGGTCGGATATGCGATGGGCGCGAAGATGGACGGTGTCTCGCTCGTTACTCTCGTCTACTTCGGCGACGGGGCGACGTCAGAGGGCGATTTCCACGAGGGGTGCAACTTTGCCGCGGTGTTCGAGGCCCCGGTCGTGTTCTTCTGCCAAAACAACCAATGGGCGATCTCCGTGCCCGTGGCGGCTCAGACCGTGGCGCCGATCTGGCGGAAGGCACAGGCGTACGGTTTCCCCGGCGTCCTGGTCGATGGGAACGACGTGCTGGCCGTCTACCAGGCCACCAGGGAAGCGGCGGCGCGCGCCAGAGACGAAGGGACCCCCACACTGATCGAGGCGGCCACGTATCGGATCGGGCCGCACTCGACCGCCGACGACGCGACCCGGTACCGCACGGGAGAGGAGGTCGACGCCTGGCGTGCGCTCGATCCGATCGATCGCTACAGGCGATGGCTGGCCCGGACAGGGGTCGCGGACGACTCCTACTTCGAGACCGTCGAGGATGAGACTCGGCAGTTCGCCGCGCGAATGCGTGCGGGTGTCATCTCCTCCGAGCCAAGGCCGGTGGAGGAGATGTTCGAATGGGTCTTCGCCGAAATCCCCCCGCACCTCGCCCGGCAACGCGAGGAGGCGCTCCGCCTGGCATCGGAGGACGGGAAGGACGGCGGAAGTGGCTGAGGTAACCATGGCCAAGGCCCTGAACGAGGCACTTCGTCACTCGATGGCCGAGGATCCCCGCGCGCTTGTGCTGGGGGAGGATATCGGCAAGCTGGGGGGGGTTTTCCGAGTGACTGAGGGCCTCCAGGAGGAGTTCGGCTCCGCCCGCGTCTTCGACACTCCTCTCGCCGAGGCAGCGATCGCCGGGGTTTCGCTGGGCCTTGCCCTGGCTGGCTGGCATCCCATCGCGGAGATGCAATTCGACGGGTTCTCATATCCCGCCCTCGACCAGATCATCAGCCACATCGCCAAGTACCGGTACCGGTCACGCGGTCGTCAGACGGTACCGCTCGTCGTCCGCATCCCTTTCGCCGGCGGGATCGGCGCGGCGGAGCACCACTCGGAGAGCCCCGAGGCCTACTACGCTCACACCGCGGGGCTGAAGGTGGTCGTGCCATCCTCTCCGATCGACGCCTACGGCTTGTTGCGGGCCTCCATAGCCGACCCCGACCCCGTGATCTTCCTGGAGCCAAAGAGCCGTTACTGGTCGAAGGAGGAAGGCTCGCTCGAGCCGGGCGCCGACGGCCTGCCGATCGGGAAGGCCCGGGTCGTACGCGAAGGATCGGACTGCACGATCGTGACATACGGGGCGATGGTGGCGAGGTCGCTCGCCGCCGCCTCGCGAGCCTCCGCCGATGGCATCGAGGTGGAGGTCCTCGACCTCCGGTCGCTCGTGCCTCTGGACCTGGAGTCGCTCGGGGCGTCGGTCAGCCGAACGGGCCGGGCCGTGGTAGTTCACGAGGCGCCGCTCACGGCAGGGTTCGGCGCCGAGGTGGTGGCCCGGATCGTTGAGGACTGCTTCGACTACCTGGAGGCGCCCGTGATTCGCGTCACCGGATACGACACCCCCTACCCGCCCGCCACGATCGAGTCTCACTACGTGCCCAGCGTCCAGCGGATACTGGCCGCCGTCGACCGCGTCACCAAATACTGATGGCCGTTCGGGACTTCCTGCTACCCGACCTGGGCGAGGGCCTGGAGGACGCTGAGGTCGCGACCTGGCGCGTGGCGGTAGGCGACCAGGTGGAGCTGAACCAGGTGCTCGTAGAAGTGAACACGGCCAAGGCCCTCGTCGAGATCCCCGCGCCGTGGGCCGGGGTCGTGGAGCGGCTGCATGCGGCCGAGGGAGACGTTGTTGAGGTCGGAAAGCCGCTCGTATCGATCAGCGTGTCCGAGGAGGCCGGGGAGCAAGGCAAAACCAAGCGCCGCGCCGTCCTGGTCGGTTACGGGGTCGAGGAGGAGGAACCGCCTGCCGCGCCTTCATCCACGGCTGGCAGACGCAAGGAAGAGGGAGGTCCGGTCGCGGCCTCACCGCCCGTCCGGCGCCTGGCCAAGGAGCTGGGCGTCGACCTAGCCACAGTGATCGGAACCGGGCCGGGAGGACGGGTCACGCGCGAGGACGTCACGGCCGCCGGGTCCTCACCCGTCGGTGACGAGCGTGTCCCGGTCCGGGGAGTGAAACGCCTCACGGCGGAGAAGATGGCGCGCTCGGCACGCGAGATCCCCCACGTCACGACCTTCCTGACGGTCGATGCTTCCAATCTGGCCGGGTTCCGTCGCGACCTTGAGGCCCGGTTGGGATCGAAACTCACTGCGCTGCCGGTGATCGTGCGGGCGTTCGTAGAGATCCTGAAGAAGCACCGGAGCTTGAACGCCACATTTGACGCGGCCGCGTCGGAGATCGTCCTGCGAGGGGACATCCACGTCGGGGTCGCCACCGAGACAGAGCGTGGCCTATTGGTGCCGGTCGTCCGCCACGCCGACCGGCTCGGGATCGGGGCCCTCTCGGCAGAGATATCCCGGCTGGTCGAGGCCGCCAGGTCCGGCCGCTCTGCCCCTGACGAGCTGACCGGGGGCACGGTTACCGTGACGAACGTAGGGTCGTTCGGCGCGGAGTTCGGCACGCCCATCATCAACCACCCCGAATCCTCGATCCTTGCTGTGGGCGTGATCGAGCCCCGTGCCCTGGTGGTTGATGGGCGCGTGGAGGCGCGTCAGGCCGTAACGCTTTCGCTCTCGTTCGATCACCGCGTCCTGGATGGCGCGGAGGCCGGCCGAGCCCTGAGGGCACTCGGCGCGCTCCTGGAGGATCAGTCCGGGCTCGAGGCGCTTCCGTCCTGATCCCGCGGCGCTAGTCTTCGGCCAACCCCGGCAACTTGATCTCGGCCGCTCCCGCTATGCGCTCCCCGAGCCAGAGGTCCCTAACGACCACCTTGGCCGCCGCCGCGAGCGGCAGCGCGAGGAGCGCGCCGGCGAATCCCGCCAAGCTTCCGCCGATCAACACGCTCACGATGACCGCAGCCGGCGACAGATCCACCGCCTTTTTCATCACACGCGGCGAAATGAGATAGTTCTCCGCCTGCTGATACACGAGGAAGAAGACCGCGGTGGCGATCGCGTCACCGAGCCCGGAGAACGCCGCCACGATCACGGCGGCAAGCGCGCCCAGGGTCGCCCCCACCGATGGGATCAAGTCCGCGATAGCCACCCAGAGGGCCAGCGCACCGGCGAACGGCACGCCGATCACGCGCAGCGCGACGAATGCAAGCACCCCCGCGATTATCGATATCAGGATGTTGCCGGACACATATCCACCGACGCGCTCGAGCGCCTCCTCCAGGGTCCGGGCGTCGCGCTGGCGATGGTCCTTGCGAAAAAGCGCTACAGCCGTTCGATGCCCACGGGGTAGCGACATCAGGAAATAGATCGTGAGGATCATGATCGTGAGCGTGTTGAAGATGACGCTGGCGATGCTTCCGGTGATCCGAAGGATCGTGCTGAAGGAGGATGAGGCCAGCGAGGGGAGCCGGGACGCCACGTCCTTCAGCTTGTCGCCGATCTGGTACTTGTCATCGAGCTCCCGGAACCACGAGTTGTCGGCGCGAAGCCGAGCGACGTAAGCAGGGATATCAGAGGACAGCTGGCGGACCTCGCGCACCAGAGGCGGGATCACCAGGAGGCCGAAGAGGACGATGAACCCGATCGCGGCCAGGAAGATGATCGTAACCGCCCAGCCGCGGGACAGATGGAAACGCTCCAGCCTGCGGACGGCCGGATCCAGTCCCACGGCCAGGACTGCGGCGACGATGACGAGCGTCAGGATGTTGCGAACCGACCAGGCGGCGGCCAGGCCGGCCAGAACCAGCACGACGGTCAGGGTGACCTTCGCGTAGTAGGAGACAGGAGGGAACCGGGATTCTGCCACCGCGGTAACTCTCGACCCTGCGAAGGCCCATTACCAGCATCTCGATCGGCTCGAGTTGGGGTACCGTGTCCCGGTGGAGAGTGGGCGGAACCAAGTCAGACCGCAGGACGTCGGCAGGAGGGTGAGCTTCCAGTACGAGCTTCCTAACGGCTACGTCGGGGAGGCGGTCGGCATGCTGGAGGCCTGGGACGAAGCAGCCAACACCTACCTCGTCAGGAACAGGCATGGCGAGGTCGTGCGCGTCCCGGCCCTCGGAGTTCGCTTCGGCAAGGTGATCCCCGGTTAGCCACCGGTCAATGACGAACCAGCGCGGACTAGCGCGGCCGGCGGCCCTCACGGTTGTGTTCGTCCTTTTCATCGGCCCTGGGCCCGTCTTGGCCGTCGTCCCCGGCTTTCTGGCCGGGTGGGAGGTCCACGACACTCTCTTCGGCCTCGAGCCGATCCGGTGGCTCGGCGGGGCGCTGTTCGTGGCCGGCGTTCCGCTTCTGGCCGAGTCGGTGATCCGGTTCGTGCGCAAGGGCCGTGGGACCCCCGCGCCTGTGCTCCCGCCGCAGCACCTCGTCGTAACCGGTCTCTATCTGTACGTCAGGAACCCGATGTACGTCGGGATCCTCTCGATGCTCCTGGGTGAGGGACTGTTCCTGGGAAGCGCGGCCATCTTGGCTTACGCAGTAGCGTTGGCCTTCGTCTTCCATCTGTTCGTGGTCCTGTACGAGGAGCCACACCTGCGGAAGGTCTTCGGATCGGAGTACGAAGAGTACCGCCGACGGGTGCGCCGCTGGGCCCCGCGACTGAGATCTGGCTAGTCAGCGACGAAGCGGACGCCGGGCCGCGGCTCCACCTCGCCGATGACCACAGCGTTGGCACCCGCCTCTATGACGACCTCCTTGGTCCGGCTCTCCGCGTCGGCCGGGACCACCACGACCATCCCGATTCCCATGTTCAAGACGTCAAACAGGGCATCCATTTCGAGACCCGCGGCGTCAGCCACCATGCCAAAGATGGGCTGTGGCTTCCACGAGGAAGGGTCGACCCGAGCTCCGAGGTTATCGGGGAGCGCTCGCGGCAGGTTCTCGTTCCACCCTCCGCCGGTGATATGCGCCGCCGAGCGAGCGAGTCCAGCGCGCGAGAGAGCCAGGAGGGGCTCCGTGTAGATCGCGGTGGGCTCCAGGAGCTCGTCGGCGAGGGTCCTCCCCAGCCTGGGTACCACCTCGTCTAGCCCCCAGCCGCCTTCCTCTAGGAGCACGCGTCTCACCAGGCTGTACCCGTTCGAATGCAGTCCCGAGGACGAGAGCCCAAGGAGCAGATCCCCGGGGCGCACACGATCCGGACCCAGCAGCTCTCTTTCATCGACGAGCCCCACACAGAAGCCGGCAAGGTCGAACCTTCCATCCTCAAGGACTCCGGGATGCTCCGCGGTCTCTCCCCCAAGCAGCGCGCATCCGGCGCGACGGCAGCCCTCCGCCACGCCGCTCACGATGGCTGCCGCCTCCTCGGGCACCAGCCTCGCGACCGCAAGGTAGTCCAGGAAGAACAGGGGCCGAGCTCCGGCGCAGATCACGTCGTTCACCGACATTGCCACAAGATCGATGCCGACCGTATCGAGCCGTCCGGCCATCCGCGCGACCTCGACCTTCGTGCCCACGCCATCGGTCGCCGAAACGAGCAGGCGCCCGTCGCCAATGTCGAACAGTCCGGCGAACCCACCGACGCCCCCCACAGCCTCCGGCCTGGCCGCGCCTACCGCGACGCTCCGGATCATGTCGACAGCGCGGTGCCCTGCCCGCAGGTCAACACCTGACCGGCGGTAGGCGTCCTCCCCTGAGGAACGCCCTGCAGTCACAGGGCCTCGAGGACGAACTTTGAATGTTCCTGTTCGCCCACAGGTATCGGGTATTCGCCATCGAAGCAGGCTCGGCAGAAGGACTCGGCGTCCGCGCCCGTCGCCCCGATCAGCTCGGGGAGCGATAGATAAGCCAGCGTGTCGGCCCCAACGAACGACCGAACACCGTCGACCTCCGTCTCGGCCGCGACCAGCTCGGCCTTCGTGGACATGTCGATGCCATAGAAGCACGGCCATCTGATCGGAGGGCTCACGATGCGCAGATGCACCTCCGTGGCGCCTGCCTCGCGCAGCACCTGGACGATCTGGCGTGTAGTGGTACCGCGTACGATCGAGTCGTCGACGACAACGAGCCGCTTTCCCCCGATGGCATCGGTCAGCGGATTGAGCTTGAGCTTCACTCCGCGCTGGCGGAGGGCAGGCGTAGGTTCGATGAAGGTCCGACCTATGTACCGGTTCTTCATCAGCCCCTCTCCGTAGGGAATCCCGGTGGCCTCTGCGTACCCTTGGGCCGCCGAGTGGCCTGTATCGGGGATCGGGATCACCAGATCGGCTTCGACCGGAGCCTCGCGGGCCAGGCGCCGGCCCATCTCACGACGGACCGCGTGAACGCTCCGACCGTGCATCCGGGAGTCTGCTCTGGAGAGGTAGACGAACTCGAACAGGCAGAGCGCCGGACGCGGGGATGGCGCATAGCGCCTGGACGTGAGCCCACGTTCGTCGATCGCAACCAGCTCGCCCGGCTCGACGTCGCGGACGAAGGTCGCCCCGACGACGTCCAGGGCGCAGGTCTCCGAGGCCAGGCACCAACCGTTCGGCAGCCTTCCGATGGTGAGTGGGCGGATCCCGAAGGGATCTCGGACGCCGTAGACGGTGCCTTCGTCCATCATCACAAAGGAAAAGGCACCCACGAGCTTGGGCAGGACTTTCAGCGCGGCTTCTTCCAGGCCTTCACCTAGGTGTTGCGCAAGCAGAGCGGCCACTATGTCCGAGTCGGTGGTCGCCGCACCGCGACGTCCGGCCTGCGGCAACAGATCCCTGGTGTTCACGAGGTTGCCGTTGTGCCCGAGCGCGAGCCCGCGATCTCCGTTCGTCTTGAACGACGGCTGTGCGTTCTCCCACGTGGTCGAGCCCGTCGTCGAGTAACGCGTGTGCCCTATGCAAAGCTCACCCTGCAGGGTGGAGAGCGTCCGCTCGTTGAAGACCTGCGAGACAAGGCCCAGCTCACGATAGACCAGGATCCGTTCGCCGTCGGATACCGCCATGCCCGCCGACTCCTGGCCGCGGTGCTGCAGGGAGAACAGGCCGAAGAACGTTAGCCTGGCGACGTCCTCCCCCGGCGCCCACACGCCGAAGAGGCCGCATGCTTCCTTTGGGCCTTCCCCTGACACTCGCCTGATCGTAGCACCCCCCTCTGACCTCACCTCCCGAACACTCTCAGCCAGGGCGGGCGAAGATATTCCTGAGGAGGAACCAGACGTTCGCCGGGCGCTCGGCCAGGCGGCGCACATACCATCGATACCAGGCCGTCCCGTAGGCGATGAGGCAACGGACCCTGTACCCCTCCTGAGCGAGGCGGAACTGGTCGGCCTGGCGGATCCCGTAGAGCATCGCGACCTCGAATCCGTCTCGTCCGACCCCGCTTTCCCGAGCCGATCGTTCTATCCGCTCGATCAGATCGACGTCGTGCGTTCCGAGCGCGAGCCGGGTCCGATCTCGATGCTCGCTCCGCAGGATCGTCATGGCGAGATCGAAGAAGCTCTCGTCGATCTCCCGCTTTCGTCGGTAGACGAGCTCCTTGGGCTCCTTGTAGGCGCCCTTGACAAGGCGAATCGAAGGCCCGAGGGGCAGAAGGGAGTCCACGTCGCGGGCGGTCCGGCGAAGATAGGCCTGAAGGCAGATCCCGGTCCTCGGGTACCGCGTCAGAGCTTTCAAATAAGTGTCGATGGTCCCCTGGACGTAATGGCTCGACTCCATGTCGACCCAGACGCAGGTGCCCAGCTCCTCGGCTCGGGCGGCCAGCCGCCCCAGGTTCGTTGCCGCGAGATCGCCATCTACGTCGAAGCCCAGGTGAGTGGGCTTGACCGAGATCTCCGTGTCGAGATGAAGCGCGGCGACGCGGTCCAACACGCCGAGGTACTGTGCGGTCGCCTCCTCGGCTTGGGAGGCGTCGTGCACCGCCTCCCCGAGATAGGTGAAGGTTGTCGCCACCTTCCGCCCCGCGAACCGCTGGGCGACGTCCAGCGCCGCATCGACGGTCTCGCCCGGCATGAACCGCCGGACGGCGGCCCGCACGAACCGCATCCGCGGCAGGTGCTCGCCGAGCCACCGGTTCTGGGCCGCCCAAAGCAGCGCGTTTCGCGTCAAACCCATCGACTCACCGACTGAGGTGCTGGCCGGACATCAGCCGTGGGATGGCCCCCTCGTGTACGACGATGGCGTCGGTCAGAGGCACCCGGAACAGCCCCGCAAACTCGAGAGCCTGGCCTCCCGTGAACCCCAATCGCGCGATGGGGACGCCAGCTGCCGCCGCTAACCTTTCGACGCCCGCCTCACGACCTTCCCTGGCCGCCACCACGGCTCGCGAAGCCGACTCCGAGAACAAGGCGATGTGTGGCGGCAGCTTGTCAGCGACCGGGACCGCGACCGTGAATCCGATCCCACCG
>Ga0184632_10001195_pt1 | contig 10618 bp, 8 predicted proteins | sample PLM31_50_b1_FD_133153 | JGI IMG/M metagenome (GOLD analysis project Ga0184632, IMG submission 133153) | Groundwater sediment microbial communities from an aquifer in East River, Colorado, USA - PLM3-1_50_b1 | ecosystem: Environmental > Terrestrial > Soil > Riparian zone | place: USA: East River... | reverse complement strand
GCAGAGAAAAAGCCCCGCAAAACGTGCCTTTTCAGTCGGGGCGCCGAGATTTGAACTCGGGACCTCTAGTAAGAGCCGGCCACCCGCGCCGCTGAGCCGAAACAGCAAATCTGACTATTTGCAGGCCTGTTTCCCTCTCAGGCCCAGATCCTACGTTCGTGGCTCAGGCGAACCCGCATGCGCGAGCGCGAGGTACTGCGCAGGTTGAAGGGTGTCAAAACGGCGTTTCGCTCAGGCTGCCGCTCTGTAGTACTCGTGCACGAGGCCGCCGAGACGATCGCGGCGGCGGACGTCGCCGCCCGGCGGTTGCGTGACCTGTTCAGGTTCGGGAGGCTGAAGCGCGAGTCCGCGGTGGGGGCGTTCGCGGTTGTAGTGCTGGATGTAGATGGGCAGGACGTGTTCGAGGTGGCGGCGCTCGATGATCAGCAGCCAGTCGAGACACTCGTTGCGGACGGTACGGACGAATCGCTCCGCGTAGGCGTTCGCCTGCGGCGCTTGCACCGGCGTGTGGATGACCGTGATTCCTTCGCTGCGGAAGACCTCGTCGAAGGCGGCGGTGAACTTGCTATCGCGATCGTGGATCAGAAAACGCGTCCGCTCGAGAACGTTGGTGAAGCTGAGGTTGCGCGCCTGTTGAACGACCCAGGCCCCTGATGGGTTCGGCCTACAACCGGCGAGGTGCACGCGCCGGCTGCCGAGCTCGATGAAGAAGAGCACGTAGAGGCGACGCAGCGTGACCGTCTCGACCGTGAAGAAGTCGCAGGCGAGCATGCTCGCGGCCTGCCGGCGCAGAAACGCCGGCCAGCTCACGGCACTGCGCCGAGGCGCGGGCTCGAGCCCAGCCGAGGCAAGCAGACGCCGAACCGTGCTCGGTGAGATACGAAAGCCAAGCTTGATCAGCTCGCCAGCGATCCGTTGATAGCCCCAGCCCGGGTTCTCGCGCGCGAGCCGCAGCACCAGTTCGCGCAGCGCCCGGCCCGTCGCCGGCCGGCCGCCTTTGCGCTGCGGGTAGGTCCATTTCCTGCGCACCAGCTCGCGATGCCAGCGCAGCAGCGTCGCTGGTGTTACCACGAGTCCGTGTCGGCGCCGGTGCGCGAGCAGTTGAGCAAGCGCAGCGACGAACGCACGATCGGCGGGTCGAAGCCTCGGGCGTTGATGCTGACGAGTCAGAACCGAGAGCTGATGTCGCAGCAGCACCAGTTCCACGTCCTTGGCGAACTCAGCTCGGCGGCCTCGAACGAGCAGCCTCAGGACAGCAGCGAAGGCAAGGTAGGCGAAGGAGAGGAGCATCGAGCGATCCTCTCAGGCCCAGTCAACTGACTCACAGCTGAGTTCTTGCGTGGTTCAGCGTTTTCTGGTACTCGCGCGCGCGCGTGAAACCCAAAATCAGGAGTAGCAACGACCCCAGGCCGCGAGCGAACACCGAGCGACCCACGCGCTCCCGAATCCACTGCGAGGACGCAGACGCCCGACGGTCACGGCCGAATCGACGCTCGAGCTTCAGATCGGAGTTTTGGCACCCTTCAGGCCAAACTCGCCGCCCCTAGGCAGGAGTCTCCGTCGCAGTTCCAACAAACCGTGCCAAGCATTACCTGCACGCGCATGCAATACCGGCGAGCGCAACCAAGCGTGGCGACGATCACACCCCGTCGGGAGCAGAACACCGCAGGTGGGTTTGTGTGTGCCAGGCCGTTCGCGGCGCCTGCGTCAAGCCGATACGACGAGAGGCTGCTCACCGATCCAGACGATCGTCTGTTCAATCCGTTCCTCGGCGAGCCAAAAGCGAACGTGGGCGAGGAGCTCGGCGACCTGCGCTGGCGTCGGCGGGCGCTTGTAGTCGAGATACCAGCTACCGTCGCTCTGCTGGCCGATTCGGCAGCGGTCGCGCCCCAATCGCTCGGCGAGCAGAACCGCGCCCAGCTCGTCAGGTGCGCCGATCCGCATCCGACATCAGTCTGATGGGTCGCGTCCGTCCGCGCAGTCCTGTCGCGCTTCCGCCAAAGGGCGACAGCTACGCACTTCCACGCCACCACGGAGGTGCCGATTTGGTTAGGCCAAGGGTCAACCCTCGCTCTTGGCATGTCATGATCGCGTCGATGTAGAGAGAGCCAGGCCGGGATGTCGCCAGTCCCACGACCAGGCAACCCGAGGGGAGAGTTGAGGGGAGCCTGATCAGCCTGGCTCCCAACTGAATTGTGCCTGGCGCAAGTTTCCTGCGCCGGAACATCGAACCCCCTGGCTTCAGCGGAAGCGTGACTCGACGGGCGGTTCGGCCGCTGGCGCTGCTGAGGGCTTCTGGGCGCAGAGCACGGGGTAGCTGCCACGCGCGGCGAGGATGCTGGGGATCAGCTCGAGCTGGGCGAGGATGCGGTCGGCGAGGCGCCGGCCGTAGCGGCGGGTGACCTCGCCGTCGCGTCGTTCGTAGACGGCCCGGGCGTGCTCCCAGGTGGGCAACGTCGCGGTGATGATGTCCCTGCACTCGACGACCCGGAAGCCGTGGCGGGCGAAGATCGCGGGCCAGTCGGTCACCAGCTCGGCGCCGGCGTGGTACAGCACGGCCCGCAGCGCCCGATCCTCCGCGGGTAAGGGGCGGGTCCGCAGGACGAGGTCGGAGAACCCGACGTGCCCGCCCGGCCGCAGCACCCGGAAAAGCTCGTTCACCAGTCGGTCTTTGTCGGGCTCGGTGACACAGATGTCGCCGGCCGCCTCCAGGCAGACGATGGCGTCGAACGAGCCGTCCGGGAACTCGAGCGCGCGCGCGTCGCCTCGCTGAATGACGACGCGGCCGGAGAGGCCGCGCGCGGCGATCAGCTCACGTCCCTGGCGCACCTGCTCGCGGCTGATGTTCACGCCGGTGACCCGGCAGTCGTAGCGGTGGGCGATGCGCAGCGCCGGCGCGGCGATGCCGCAGCCCACGTCCAGCACCCGCCCCGCCGCCTTCACCCGCGCCAGCCCGGCCACCAGGTCGGTGTGCGCGTCGAGCGCCTCGGACAGGCTCTCGTCGCCCCGGGGGAAGTAGCCGAGATGGAAGCTGTCGCCGTAGAACAGCCGCCCGTCGTCGGTGATCAGATCGAAGTACGCGCCCACGCTCTCAGCGGTCCGCCTGCCGGCCACCAGGACCGGCAGCCCCATCCACACCCCCGCCCGTAGCTTGCGCACGCAGCTGGCCAGACCGGCCTCCCGCCACGTCGCCACCAGCACCCTTGCGGCCAGCTCCGCCCTCTCCCTTCTGATCCGCCCGACGGTCGCTGGAACTCCGGCCGTCCCGTCGCCCACAACCTTCAAGCTGTGACATCACCCCGGGGCGCAGCCACGGCACGCCGGCCGATCCAGCGTAACCGAGCGCTCGAACCTCAAGGGCGGGAACGTTCCCAAATCGGCTGAATCGAGCTCTCCGGCCTCCGTCTCTTATACCCCCACGTGCGGCTTGAGCGCGTCGCGCGCGCCCGTCTGCTAGGACGGTAGCCGTGATCGTCGCGCTTCACGTGGCGACGGGCGCCGCGGCCGGTGCCGCCAGCGGGTCGCGGCTCGCGGCGCTCCTCCTGGGCCCGATCCTCCACCTCGCGGGCGACCGTCTGCCCAGTACCCGCTCGCCATTGATCTCCTCGATTGCGGCGCGGAGAAGCTCTTCGCGATAGCGGCCGCCGCCGACGTGGACGTCGGAGAGCTGCGCGCGATCAGCATCGGCACAGTCTCACCCGGCCGCGGTGGCCGCGTCCAGCCGCGACTGGAACGCCGCAGCCCGCACACTCACCCTCCGCCGGATCGAACCGCTCGCCATGCTCGCGCGGGATCTGGACCAGGGCACGTAAACGCGACCTTCGACTGCCTCCCGAAGGGCGCCGCCTGCTCGCCTTCCTCGGAGGCGCGAGTTCGAACCTCGGGATCCCGACCAGCTCACCTCGGAAGGAGGACGGCAGGGATCGTTTACCGCGAGCGGTACTCTGACCCTACGAGAAGCCGCTTACGAGGAGCCGATTCAAGGGGAGACAAGGAGACGGAGACACTGACGAAGATGAGGTGCGTCGCGTGCCGCAAGGACGCACCGACCGTGACGGGTGCCGAGCTCGCCGAATTTCATCGCCAAGTCTCTGACTGGGACATCGTGGAGCGCGATGGAATCAAACGGCTGAGGCGCGTCTTCTCGGTCGACGATTTTGCGCAGGCGTTGGAATTCACGAAGAAGGTTGGCGAGCTTGCGGCGAGAGAGGGGCATCACCCTGCGCTGCTGACCGAATGGGGTAGGACGACCGTCACCTGGTGGACGCACAAGATCAAGGGCCTGCATCGCAACGATTTCATCATGGCGGCGAAAACGGACGAGTTGTATCAACGGTGAACCGACCGGTTAGACAGAGATCGAGTCGCCCGAGGTCGCCGCGGCCTAACGTGGAATGAAGCGCCACTCCGCCCTGATCCCGCTCTCGCGCGACCATCACGATGGACTCGTGCAGGCAGTGCGGCTGCGCCGTGCCGCCGCGGACGGAGATGCTTCGGCTCGGCTCGCGGCGGCCAGGGAATTCGTGGAGTTCTTCCGGAACGACGAGCGTGTTCACCTTCGGGCTGAGGAGGAAGAGCTCTTCCCGCTAATCCTCAGGCACGTCCAGTCGCAGCCTGCTCCCCTCCGCGAGGCACGCGTCCAACACGTGCAGCTCGAGGGGTTCGCTCGCAAACTCGAAATCGCCGTGGCCTCTGGCATCGTCGATCGAGAGACGTTGGATGCTGCGGGGGAGCTGCTGGACGCACACATCCGGCTTGAGGAGCGACAGCTCTTTCCGCTGATCGAGGAACTTGTGCCAGACGACGAGCTGCGGAGGCTCGGGCTCGCCAGCAGGGACGTGACCTGCGTCGTTCGGCGCCCCGCCCCACGAGCTAAAAGCTTGATGTGACTTGAAGTCCGCTCCTAGAGCGGATTTCCGCTACACGCGCGCACGCGAGTATCAGATCCCAAGCCGCCTCGCAACCAGCACGCCAACGCGACTCCAGCAAAGCCTTGAAGCGGCGTTCTTTACAACGGTCATCCACTTGCCGACACGGCCGAGGAGCCAGCGACCGTCCGAGTCGAGGAGACGTGGCTCGGCGAGACGGGCGAGCCGGCCGCCGTCGCGCTGCGTCGACGGTAGGCGCGGGCTGCTGCTCGTGCAGGACGTCGAAGCTGTGGTCGACGAGAGCGGGGAGCTCGTGGTGGCCGAGCAGGCGCGCGTGCTCGCGCTCGGCGCGCCGCACGTCGAGCGCCTGGTGCGAACGGCGGCCGGCCGCTCGTCGCCGCCTCCTGGACCACGACCGGCGACCTGCTCGAGCCGCCGCTGCCGCCAGGCATCTTCGCGCACCCGCTGCTCGCGCGCCCGTGGCAGTTGACCCCGCCGCGCGCCCACCCGAGCGAGCTGCCCATCTGGAAGGCGGCCGCGATCCTGCTCTCCGCGCTCGCGCTGCTCGTCGCGTTCGAGATTACGCTGGCGTTCCTCGTCGCCTATCTCGTCACCGGGCGCGCGTACTAACACTCGCGCTGCGTGACAGCCGCCTATGCCTGCGCGACCGTTCTCGAAGAACGTCGGTTGGCGCGGGCATTGTCGCCTTCTGGCGGAAATGCGACGGCTCCCCAAACGGGGAGCGGTCATGTCACGGCTTCGCGTCATTCTGTTCGGCAGTAGGCTGAGGGTTGCCACGATCGCTACCGTCCTCCCTCGCGGGCGGCGCGGTGTTCGCCGCGAGCTGGTTGGTCGGTCGGTAACGGGCGGCGCGGGCGGGAACGTCGCGGCGGCAGCGGGCTGGGAACGCGCTACCCTGGAAATGACCGAGGGCATCTCGCTACTTCGAGGTCTTACCCGCGGCCGGCTTGGGCACTTCGTCAACGGGAACGGAACATGGACGAGAGCCTGCGAGAGCGCGAGCAGGGTGCTGCGCGGAATCAACTGCTGTTTCGTGAGGTCAACGAGAGGATCGCATCGCTGGCCGAGCGGGCGCTGCTTCCGGAGATCGCGCCGATCGAGGTCACTTGCGAGTGTGTCGACATGTCATGCACGAGCACAGTCCAGATTTCGCTGCACGAGTTCGCTGAGATCGACCGGGCGACAAACCGTTTCCTGGTCGTGCCGGGTCACGAACTCCCAGACGTCGAGGACGTTGTTGAACGCCGCGACCGCTTCCTGATCGTCGCCAAGCGCGGAGCTGGGGCGGATCTCGTCGAACTGAGCGCCAACCTCAGGCGGCGAGTCGAACTCCACCACGAAAGCGCTAACTCGACCGCGGCCTGAAGAGCCGCCACCACCATGCCCGCCGTGGGCGGAACGCTTGTCACTTCCTCCCGCTGCACCACTCTCGCACCGGGATGGCCTCGAGCGTCACGATGCTGGCGGTGGCAGCATTCGTAGAGTTCGTGCTCGCTCGGATCGATCGGTTCGGTGTTCGAGCCCCGGACGTAACCAGCTCAACGCTCACGCAAGCTTGAGGATCTGCGACTACGAGGGTTTGGCGTTTCGATTGGCCAAACGCTCAGTCGAAGAACCAAAAGATCGGCAGTCCGGTCTGGATGGGATCGCGGTATTTGCCGCAATCTCGACACTCGTAGTAGATGAGTCCAGCTTGCACCTTCTGCACCCAACGGTGCGACCGGAGGTAGCAGCGCAGCCTTTTCGCCAGTAGTAATCGATCCACGGTGTGTACGCCGCCTCATAAAGGACGAGCGTATTCCAACGCCGATCGCAGCACGCGGTGGTGCTGGCATCCCCAGCCTACGTCAGCCTACGTTGCGAAATCCCCATTTGTTGCTTCTTTAGGCAACGCCGAGAAGCCTAAACGGCTTGCGCAAGCACTTCTTGCGCATCTCGCAGGGACGATTTGCCGCGCTCACGCCGTCTCGATCGGCTTAATTTGCGGGGCAGTTCGCCGGCTCGGATCAAGCTGCCCGAACGGGCCCAAGACTTCGGCCCACCTCGACGGGCGTCCTGTATTCGCACCGACCCGGGAACCGGTCGTCACGAAAGCTCAAAACGTGGTTCGCCACCGCCAGGGCAACGACCTCCGGCTCGACCCCATCGCCGCGAAACGTTGCAACGCGAGCAGGGCAACAAAAATCACGGCTCGACCCCTCCCCGCGAAACCTCGAAACCTCGTCCGACAGGGCCCGCACGGCACCGGAAGTTCTTGTCGCCTTTCCGCCAAAACGCGACAGTGACCCACTGGGTCGTGTTTCCAAGCGAGGTGCGACAGCAGTCGATCGCCGGCGGAGGGAATATCTCTCGGCTTCGCGCCGAGGCCATCGACACGCTCAGAGGCTCCCGACGAGTCGCTCGTGCGGATGCGCGCAGCGGCAGGCCTGCGCTTTGGAATGCCGAAGGGCCCAGCACCAGGCGCGTCGAGGCAGACGGGCGATTCATCTGCGAGCCTGAGGGCGAGCCACTCTTCGCCAAAGCCGCCGCGGCCGCCGGACTGGAAGCGCAGCGATCGGCGGCCGATTGGAAGGACGAGCAGCGAACTGCGAGAGATCAGGCGACAGTGCGTCACCCGCGAGCGCTGCCGCCTTCGGCGGCTCCGAGTAAGGCGATCCTGAGGTCACAGCTTGCCGGCCGAGCGATTGGTCGTTCATTGCGAGAGGGAAGCGGCGACGCTGGAACCGGTGCAGTAACCGCCGTAGGCTTGAGGTATGCAGGTGGAGAGGTCCTTACCGACGGGGACGGTCAGCCTCGTCTGTACGGATATCGAGGGATCCACGCGTTTGCTTCACGCTCTGGGCGAGCGCTATGCCGAGGCCCTTGCCGAGCACCGACGCCTGCTCCGCGCTGCATTCGGGGAGCAGCGCGGCTGTGAAGTTGACACACAGGGTGACGCCTTCTTCTATGCCTTTCCACGGGCCCACGAGGCGGTCGCCGGCGCGGTAGCAGCGCAGAGGGCGCTCGCGTCACACATTTGGCCGGAAGGCTTGGCGCTCCGGGTGCGGATCGGCATCCACACCGGCGAGCCGACCGCCACCGGGGAGGGGTACGTGGGGATCGACGTCCACCGGGCCGCTCGCGTCATGTCCGCGGGCCACGGCGGGCAAGTCCTGCTCACCCAGTCAACGAGGGATCTTCTTCCCGAAGAGCTCTCCGACGCGGTGAGCCTGCGGGACCTCGGCGAGCACCGTCTCAAGGACCTCACTCACCCGCAACGGCTCTACCAGCTCCTGATTCCGGGGCTCGAGAATGACTTCCCGGCCCTGAAGACGCTTGAAGCGCGGCCCACGAATCTGCCGATTCAGCCGACGCCGCTGATCGGGCGCGAGCAGCAGGTGACGGAGGCCGTAACCCTCGTGCGGCGAGAGGGCATTCGGCTCGTCACCTTCACGGGAGCCGGTGGCACCGGCAAGACACGCCTGTCGCTCCAGGCGGCGGCGGAGCTGGTCGCGGATTTCGAGGACGGGGTCTTCTTCGTCGACCTCGCCGCGATCACCGATCCCCATCTCTTCATCCCGACAGTCGCTCAGACGCTTTCGGTGAGGGAAAAGCCCGGCCAGTCGCTCTCCGAGACGTTGAACGATTACCTGCGTGACAAGCACCTCCTGCTTGTCCTCGACAACTTCGAGCAGCTTCTTGATGCCGGCCCGACGGTGAGCGCGCTTCTGGCCGGGGCACCGAGTCTGAAGGCGCTCGTCACGAGCCGCGCGCCGCTTCACCTCTCGGGCGAGCACGAATATTCCGTGCCACCGCTCGCCGTTCCCGACCTAGACGCGTCTCTGCCGCCGGCGACGCTCGCGGGGTACGAGGCGGTGCAGCTCTTCGTCGAGCGGGCGCAGGCGGTGAAGCCCGAGTTCGAGCTGACGAGCGAGAACACCCGGGCGGTCGCGGAGATCTGTGCCCGGCTCGACGGCCTTCCGCTTGCGATCGAGCTCGGCGCTGCCAGGGTGCGAGTACTGAGTCCACAGGCTCTCCTCGGGCGACTCAGCCAGCGGCTCGCGCTGCTGACCGGGGGCGCGCGGGATGCCCCTACCCGCCAACGGACCCTTCGCAACACGATCGAGTGGAGCTACGGCCTTCTCAGCGCGAGCGAGCAACGGCTCTTCGCCCGGCTCTCGGTTTTCCTGGGCGGCCGGACGATCGAGGCCGCAGAGGCCGTGTGCGACCCCGCGCATGAGCTCGGCGCGGCCGTCTTCGACGGCGTCGCTTCGCTCGTCGAGAAGAGCCTTCTCCGCCAGGACGAAGGGCCGGCGGGGGAGCCGCGCTTTCTCATGCTCGAGACGATCAGGGAGTACGCGCTCGACCGGCTGGAACGAAGCGGGGAAGGAGAGCTCCTTCGACAGCGGCACGCGCACTACTTCGTTGCGCTCGCGGAGGAGGCCGAACCGGAGATCCTCGGGGCGGATCAGATTCAGTGGCTCGAGCGGCTCGAGGCAGAACGAGACAACTTCCGTGCCGCCCTTGGCTGGTTGCTCACGCGAGGCGACACCGAGCGCGCGCTTCGCCTCATCGGCTCGCTCAGGCGAGCATGGGTGGCGCGGGGCTACCTGAGCGAGACCCGAAAGTGGCTCGAGGCGGCCTTCGAGCAGAGCACCGCAGTCCCGCCGCAGGTAGAGGCGAAGGCGCTGTACGGGCTCGGCCGAGTCGCGCTCGTCGAAGGAGACTACGACCAGGCGATCCCATCGCTCGAGCAAAGCGCCCGTCTCTTCCGCGAACTGGGCGAAGCTGAAGGTCTCGTCTTCTCGCTCGCCGACCTCAGCTTCGTCGCGGCAGCGCAGGGACGGCACGAGGACGCCCAACGGCTCGCCGACGAGAGCCTCACCGAAGCGAAGGCCGCCGGGAACGACAGGACGATCGCCGCCGCGCTTCACAGCCTCGCCTGCGGCAAGCTCGACGCGGACGAATATGGCGAGGCACGCACCCTTTTCGAGCAAAGCCTCGCCCTGCGGCGCAAGCTCGGCGACAAGCGCAACATCGCCAACTCCCTCTGCTACCTCGGCTCGCTTGCGCTGCTCGAGGGGGACTACGACGGTGCGACTGCGCTCCTCGACGAGAGCCTCGCTCTCGGTCGGGAGCTCGGGAACCTGTTGATCGTCGCTGCGGCGCTCGCGAACGAGAGCCTCGTGGCGCTCGCGGCCGGAGACGCGGGGCGCGCGGCGACGCTCTGCATCGAGGGTCTCGCGCTCTCGCACGAGCTCGGCGACAAGCGAACGACCGTGGAGTGTCTACATGTGCTCGCCGGGGTCGCCGCGGTGCAGGCGGAGCCACTCCAGACCGCCCTCCTCTCCGGCGCAGCGGAGAGCCTCCATGCCGCGATCAAGGCGCCCCCGTCCCCGGCCGAGCGCACGGTCGGCGAGCGCTTCCTATTAGTCGCGCGCGCCGCTGTCGACCATGAGTCCTTCGAAGCCACTTGGGCACGAGGGCGGCGGATGAATTACGACGCGGTCGTCGCATACGCATTGCAGAACACGCACATGCTTCTGCCCGGCGCGTAGGGGTCTCGGTCCGACCCCTGAATGGTGCTCCCTTTTCTTGGAAGCGCGGCAGACTGAATCGCTGTCGCGTTTTGGCGGAACCGCGACACCGGGATCATCGCCGTCGACCACGGCGTAGAGGCGCGCATCGGTGGCGGGCTATCCGCCGAGGTCCGGCCATGAACGCCGCGCGGACGTCAGAAGAATCATCAG
>Ga0184632_10001194_pt1 | contig 10619 bp, 12 predicted proteins | sample PLM31_50_b1_FD_133153 | JGI IMG/M metagenome (GOLD analysis project Ga0184632, IMG submission 133153) | Groundwater sediment microbial communities from an aquifer in East River, Colorado, USA - PLM3-1_50_b1 | ecosystem: Environmental > Terrestrial > Soil > Riparian zone | place: USA: East... | reverse complement strand
GCCTACTGCTGGAGTACGGACAGGACGTTGCCGGCGGGATCCTTGAACCACGCGATACCCGGGCTTTCACCGCGAGCGATGCCCTTCTCGTCCGCCTTGATGCCTTCGTACCGCTCGAAGCGCACCCCGCGCGCGACCAGCTCATCAACGGCCTTGTCGATGTCGTCCACTGGAAAGTTGAGGATGGTGAACGTCGCCGGCGTGTGGTTGGGCTTCGGGTACACGAATATGTCCGTGTCACCGGCGATGTGCAGGTGCAGCATGCCGTTCTCCTCGGACACCGTCAGGCCGAGCGTCTCGCCGTAGAATCCTTTGGCCTTCTGTACGTCGTCCACCGAAAAGCCACTGAATGCCTTGGTGTTCTTGAACATGACAACCCCCTTCGGATGTGTCAGCCACGCCTCGTTAACCCGCGCCCCAATTCTGTCAAACTACGCGCCCGGCATCGTCAGTGGGCCGGTCTACGTTTTTTGGAGCCACGAAGCACGCCTTCACAGTATCTGCACATCGTCTGCGCTGCTTTGTCACGTGCTGGCCGTAGCGTGCAAGACGTGCGCGTCACGATGATCCTTCCGGCGTTGACCGAGGCGACGAGCCCTTTCTTCCGGCCCATCAAGTACTCGCTCTTTCCGCCCCTGGGACTGGCGACGCTGGCCGGGTACCTTCGCGACGACGATGAGGTGAGCCTCTTCGATGAGCATGTCGAGAGGCTGCGGCTCGACGACCGGCCTGACTTGGTGGTGATCCAGCCGTACATCACCTCCGCCCGGCGGTCGTACGAACTCGCGGACGCTTACCGGGCACGCGGGGTACATGTGGCTTTAGGTGGCCTGCACGTGACGTCGCTGCCCGACGAGGCGGCGGCGCACGCCGACACAGTCTTCGTCGGTCCGGGCGAGGACACGTGGCCTCTGTTCCTCGACGACCTGCGCCGGGGGCAGCCGCGGAGGCGGTATGTCTCCACGGACCGGACGTTGACCGGATTGCCGCCCGTACGTCGCGACCTGATCAAGCGGCATCGGTACCTGGTGCCGAACTCGATCGTTGTGTCACGCGGCTGCCCGCACCACTGCGAATTCTGTTACAAGGACGCATTCTTCGCTGGCGGTCGATCCTTCTACACGCAGACCGTCGACGCGGCGCTGGCCGAGATCGACCGGTTGCCCGGCCGGCACCTGTACTTCCTCGACGATCATCTCTTCGGCAACCGCCGCTTCGCCGAGGCGTTGTTCGCCGGGATGGCCGGATCAGGTCGGGTCTGGCAAGCGGCCGGCACCGTCGACTCAGTGCTCGCGCCCGGTCTGCTGGAGCAGGCGGTGCACGCCGGACTCCGCAGTCTCTTTGTGGGCTTCGAGACAATCAACGGGGACAACCTTGCCGGTCAGCGCAAGCGACAGAACATCGGCCGCGATTACTCGGAGGTGGTCCGGCGGCTCCACGATCTCGGCGTCATGGTCAACGCGAGCTTCGTGTTCGGCATGGACGGCGACCGGCCCGATGTCTTCGACCGCACCGTGTCCTGGGCGATCGAGCAGGGCATCGAGACGGCGACCTTCCACATCATGACCCCATACCCGGGCACCGCACTATACACACGGATGGTGACGCAGAACCGGATGCTGCATCGTGACTGGGACCGCTACGACACCCGCCACGTGGTCTTCCGCCCGGTTGGGATGACAGACCGCCAACTGCAGAACGGGTACTGGCACGCGTACCGCGACTTCTACCGGTGGGGCGCGATCTGGCGCGGTGCCTGGACCAAACCCGTTGTACGGGACCGGCTTCGGCACGTCGCCTACGCCGGTGGCTGGAAGAAGTTCGAGCCGCTGTGGGATGTACTCATACGCACCGGCCAGGTGCTACACGCCCTTCCCGTCCTGGAGTCCCTGCTCGGCAGCTTCGGGGCCCGCCGGCCCGTCGTCGGTGGGCGTGCTCGGGCTGAACCCCGAAAGCAGCTAGTCCATGAGCGCGCCGCAGGAGATGTTGACGTCCGTGGCGGTGATGGTGCGAGCCAGGTCTGAGGCCACGAATGCGGCCACGTCGCCGACGTCGGCCAGCGTCGCTGTCCGGTTCAGCAAGGCCGCCTCCTGAATCCCGGTGACGATCTCGTCTCGCCCCGGGAAGTCGTCGGGCAGGGTCTCGAGCACACCTCCCGTTTTCAGAGTGACCACGCGAATGCCGTGCGGCCCGAGCTCACATGCCCACTGTCGGCGAAGACCCTCGATGGCGTCCAGCGCGACCTTGAAGCCACCCAGCCCGGGGAGAGTCTTCGCGCCCCCTCCCCCAAACGCCAAGATCACCCCCGATCCGCGCGGGATCATGTGCCGGGCGGCCGCCCTGGTGGTCAAGAACTGGGTACGCATGGCGGTCGTGATCGGCCGAGTGAAATCCTCGACCGATAACTCGGTCAACGGCTTCTGGACGTCTGCGTACCCAATCAGGTTGAACGAGACATCGATGTACCCGGCCTCAGCGACCACCGCATCGACATACTCGTCAACCGCACGCTCGTCGAGGGCATCGACCACGGCGGTGTTCGCCACGCCGCCGTTCGCGCGGATATCGTCCGCGACCGTGTCGAGCTTCGACATGGTGCGCCCGGCCAGGTAGACCCTGGCCCCCTCGCGGGAAAAGGCACGAGCGACCGCACCACCGATCGGACCGCCCGCGCCATAGATCGCGGCAACCTTGTTCTCCAGCAACATCGTCAACCCGCCTTTCCCGCGCCAGCAAGCACTTCGGTGCCGGCTTAGCTACGCCGTCCATCCTGCTTGACTGCAACCTCCTCGCCAGACCGCAATCCTGTGAGCTGACTGACGATCATTTCGTGGCGGACCGGGCGCGCCGTAAGGTCGGCGCGTGGATACGGTCCTTCCGCCAAGCGCGCTCGCCGCACCCGACATTGCCCAGCCCACCTGGCCGGTATGGCGGGTGCTACTGGAGTACCTGCGCCCCCACCGTATCGCCCTGCTAACCGGCGGCGTGTTGAGCTTGGTAACCGGCGCGACCGGGCTGGCGCTCCCCCTGGTCGCCCGGGAATTGATCGGAGCCCTGTCCGCCAGATCGTCGGTGGCCGGCCCGCTGGTCCTCATGACCGCATTGGTACTGGGTAATGCCGCGATCGGGGCATTGGGCAGCTACGTGCTGCAACGGACCGCCGAGTCGGTGGTGCTCACCGCTCGGCGCGGCCTCGTAGCACGCCTGCTGCGGCTGCGGGTCTCGGCCGTTGACCAGAGCGAGCCCGGCGACCTCATGTCCCGAGTCACCGCGGACACCACCCTGCTGCGCGAAGTCACTACATCGTCCCTGGTTGGCGGCGTGACCGGCGCGCTCACGCTGGTCGCCACGGTAGTCCTCATGGGGATCATGGACATCGTGCTGCTGGGCGTCACTCTGGCATCGCTCGTCATGGCCGGAGTCGTCATCGGACTCGTCGTACCGAAGATCAATCGCGCCGCCAAGCGGGCGCAGGAGTCGGTCGGCGCGATGGGCACGGCCCTGGAGCGCATGTTCGGAGCGGTCCGCATGGTCAAGGCCTCCGGCGCCGAGGAGCGCGAAGGTGAAAGGGTCGAGGGTGCGGCCGTCGGGGCGTGGCTGGCGAGCGTACGGGCGGCGAAGTGGTCTGCCCTGGCCGGCAACATGGCCGGGGTCTCGGCTCAGATCGCGTTCCTGGCGGTGCTCAGCGTCGGCGGAGTCCGGGTCGCCTCGGGCGCGATCGACGTAGCCACCCTGGTCGCCTTCCTGCTGTACGTCTTCTACCTGATGGCCCCGGTCGGCCAGCTCGTTCGAGCGGTCACGCAGTATCCGGTGGGTGCTGCCGCGGTCGCACGGATCCAGGAGGCGGAACGGCTCCCGGTAGAGACTGCCGGTCAGCCCGCGGGTCCTGCCGGAATCAACGCCCTTCCGGCCTCGGTCGTCTTCGACGAGGTCCGGTTCCGCTACCGCACCGAACTTCCCGAGGTCCACCGTGGCATCAGCTTCGCCGTGCCCTCCGGCGGCATGACCGCGTTCGTCGGCCCGTCCGGCGCCGGCAAGACCACCGTGTTCTCCCTCATCGAGCGCTTCTACGACGCGGATGCCGGCCGAATTCTCGTTGACGGACGAGAGGTACAGGACTGGCCAATCACCCAGCTGCGTGCCGCCATCGGATATGTCGAGCAGGACGCCCCCGTGCTGTCCGGCTCGCTCCGCGAGAACCTCCTTTACGGGGCGCCGGGTGCCGGTGAAGCAGAGCTGCGCCGCGTGCTTCGTACTGCTCGTCTCGACGGTCTTGTGGCCAGCCTGCCCGAAGGCGTGGAGACCCAGGTAGGCCACCGCGGCACCAAACTCTCCGGCGGCGAACGCCAACGGGTCGCTATCGCCCGCGCGCTGCTACGCCGGCCGCGGCTGCTCCTGCTCGACGAGGCGACTTCTCAGCTCGACGCGGTCAACGAGGCCGCTCTGCGCGCCACCATCGCGGACGTAGCGGCCGAAACAACCGTATTGGTCATCGCGCATCGACTGTCCACAGTCACCATGGCGGACCGCATCGTGGTGATGGACGCCGGCCTGGTACGGGCCATCGGTACCCACGCCGAACTCGTCACCGACGACGATCTCTATGCCGAGCTGGCCGCCACGCAGTTCCTCGCCCCGGCCGCCTGAATAACCCCGCGAAAACCGAGTGCGTGGCGGCAGCATCGCGCCGACGATGAGGCATGACCTGGTTCACCACGGATGACGTTGATGAGTTTCTGGCAGCGGCGGGTGCCGTCTTGCGGTCACGACCAGCCGAGAACACCGTACTCCTGACCGTCGCGGAGACCTTGCGTGCTCGGGGCAGTACGGCGTTCGGCCAGGCTCCTCCGCTAATGGGCTGGTGGCATTCGGCGGATGGCAGCGTCGGCAGCGCATTCCTGCAAACCCCGCCCCACCCCTTGCTGCTGACACGGTCACCGGGCGATGCCGTGGCCTCTCTGGCCGAGACGCTGGCCGCCGTCGATCGCCCGCTACCGGGGATCAACGCCGGGGACGATGCCGCCGAGACCTTCGCCGCCGAGTGGCGCCGGCGCACGGGAGCCACCGCCGAGATCCGTCGACGTTCGCGCCTGTATCGGCTCGGAGATCTCGTGGCGCCCCAGCCCGCTATAGCTGGGAACGCACGGGTAGTCGGAGCGGCCGACCGGGACCTGCTTTTGGCCTGGTACGAGTCGTTCGGACAGGAGGTCGGCGACATCTCGACCAACCTCACGAGCGTTGTCGACGACCGTATCGACTACGGCGGCCTGACGCTCTGGGAGGTGGACGGGGCACCGGTCTCGATGGCTGGGCTCACCCGCCCAGTGGCGGGCATGGTCCGAGTCGCCCCTGTCTACACACCCGCCCGGCTACGAAATCGGGGCTACGCCGCCGCAGTGACCGCAGCGGTGAGCCGCGCGGCACTGGACGCGGGAGCGAACGACGTCGTGCTGTTCACCGACTTGGCCAACCCAACCAGCAACGCTCTATACCAGCGCTTGGGCTACCGTCCGGTCCAGGATCGCGTCGTGATGTCGTTCGCGGTTTCCGCCCCCGACCCCCAACCAAATCGGAGGCCCCGTACGTTGTAGTCGCGTGAGCGCGGATCGGATTGACCAGTACGCAGATTTCAGCGCGTTTGCGGAGGCCTGCCAGCTGCGGATGCTGCGCTCGGCGTACCTGATCTGTGGCGATCGGCATCTCGCCGAGGACCTGCTGCAAACCGCGCCGGTTAAGGTCGCGTTGCACTGGCGGCAGGTACGCGACGGCCAACCCGAGGCGTACCTGCGCACGATCCTCTACCGTGACGCAGTCTCCTGGTGGCGCCGGCACCGGCGCGAGATCTCTGTCGCCAACCCACCGGACCGCAATGGACCAGACGACGGCGGTGAACCAGCGCAGCTGCGGGTGATCTTCGCGCAGGCGCTGGCCAGGCTCACGCCCAAACAGCGGGCCATCCTCGTACTGCGGTTCTTCGAGGACCACACCGAGGCCCGCACTGCCGAGGTGTTGGGCGTCGCTGTCGGCACAGTGAAGAGCCAGACCGTGGTGGCGTTGCGCCGGCTGAGGGTGCTCGCTCCGGAGCTTTCCGACCTGGTACGCCAGGACAGCGAAGGAGGACCGCGATGAGCCGCGAGGACTTGCGGGCGATGCTTACCGAGCTGGCCGACGACGTGTCGCAGGCCCAACTCGTCGGGGCCGCGGTTGCCCAGGCTGCCCGCATCCGGCGGCGCCGGCGTGCCGTTGTCGGCGCGGCTTTGGCGGTCGTCGTGGTGTCGGCGGCCGGCGTCGTGTTGTCGCGTCCGACGAGGACGCCGGCCCCGCTCGGCCTGCCGAGCGCCACGGCCCTGCCGAGCATGGCCGGGTCAGCCCGGGTGGATCGCCTCCCGGCCACGATTGCCGCAGATCCTGACGCGGCCCCGTACTGGCCAGAGTCCGCTGTACCGCCGGCAAACGCACCGAGCCTTATCGACAAACCCGTCAGCCACGCCGTCATGCTCTACTCTTCGCACCCGGCCGAGGGCCAGGCCCCATCGGTCTATGTATATGGCGAAGACTCCATCTATGGCGGCAGCGGCAACGGTTCGTTTCATTGGGCCCGCGTGCCGGTAGACCTCTCGTATACCCATGACGCTGGCGGCAACCAGGCCCTACCACTGGATCAGAACTCACTTGGCCCGATGGGGAGGCGGGCGGCGTTCGCCCAACCCGATGCCGTCGTCATCGTCAACCTCATGACCGGAGCCGCGGAGCGGATTGCGTTGCCAGGTCTGAACGAGGACGTCAGCTGGCTCATCAATGATCGGCATGTGTTGGTGTCCAGCGCAACCCAAACCTGGCTCGTCGACACTGAGACCCGCTCAGCCGTCGCGGCCGCTGCCATCGGCACAACGGTGACCCCGCTGGTCGGAGAAGGGTCTGGCCTCACCACTCTGACCGTGGCCGGCTCCGGCGCAGAGCCCCCCGTGCTGCGGTTCTACGACGATGCCGGCCTGGCGGAGCAGAGCCACCGCACCGTCAACGCAAGTTCCGCTGCGCCGTACCGGATCGCGTTCTTGAGTCCGCGCGGGTGGCGGTACGGCAATCTCGTCGCCCAGGCGGCGAGCGGGCAGATCGGTTCGACGTACGGGGACTTCGTCGCCGTCATCGACGACCAGACCGGCGACATCACCCACGTCCTGGACCTGGGCGGCGGTCGCAACAAGGGCTGCTGTAGCGTGGTCGGCTGGCTGAACGGCACCGACGTGCTCGTTTACACCGACCAGACCGGGCTGCTGAGGTGGCAGCTAACGACCAGCATTGTCACGCGGCTGACCGACCCGGCAGCCGGGCCAATCTCAGTAGCACCGACCGGGTGCGGCTTTACCATCACGATCGCGGGTGTCACCTCCGGCTGCATCGCCTAGATCGCCAGTGACGTAGATCGCCAGTGACTTGGGCCTTGCCGTAGGGTCGGGATCGTGCGAGCCCTGGTCGTCCTCGCGGAAATCGCGATCGTGCTCGTGGTGGCGTACCTCGTCTTCAGCGGCGTCACCGCCTTGACGCGCGGCCGGCAGCTCCGGCTCCCGACGGGAGGGCGATGGCATTCGCGCCACTACGCCGACGACGGTCACACGGTGGTGGCGGTGGCTCGAATGACGCCGGCGGGAGAGGTGATCGAGGAGCACGTGGTGGCCCGCATTTCCGACTCGGACGAAGACTGGAGTCGCAAGTTCCTCCAGGCCAAGGAGGAGGCCGAGGAGCGGGCGTTTCACCTCAACGCCGATAGCTCGCCCTAACGGGGTACAGCCCATGAGCCTTCCTGTGCCGATTCCGAGCCGACCAGATTCGGTCCGCGGCAAACAGCGCCCCGAGGCACTGGATGATTGAGCGCTCACGTAGGCGCCATGAGCGCCGGCGTGTCGCGGCACAGATCGACGCGCTATCTCGCTGGTTACGTTCCTTCTTCCTACGACCTTGTCGGCTCAGCCGTCTTGTGGTCGCATCCGGACACACACGGACGCCCCAAAGCGTGGTTTAGCTCGTGCAGGAGGGTGTCGAGTCCCTCCGCTTCGACTGCCGAAACGGTAGCTGCCGGTTCGCCTGTCGCGACGTGCCTGCCCGTGTGGTGCAAAGTCGCTGCGAGATCTTCGGCGGTCGCGCGGTCGAGGCGTAGGACGATCTTTTGGCCCACGTCACGACCCTATGTGATGCGCCTGCCGGCGGTCGAGTCGCGAGTGTCGAAATGTCTATGTAGCCCACTCGCCGATGGGATGAAACGCTATAGACGGATACTCCCGATTTGAGGTGGATTGCGACAGCCTGAGCACCAGCAGTATCAACGCCAACCTCGCAACCTTGGCCATGTCTATCGACCTGTCTCGACGCCGACCTACGCTCTGACCAGGCGCCAGTGGTGTCACTGTCCAATGTAGTCATCGAATCGCTGATGGCGCGGAGGGCTAGGCTGGGGCGCGTGCCTGATGGTTGGTTCGCTCCCAACGTCACGCCGGCCACACCGTGCCCAAGGTCGATCACCCTGGGAGTCGCCGTCAGTGCAGTCCAACTCGTTATCCCATCGCGGCGGAGATCTATCGGACCAGCTCCTTTTCTATGTCGAGGGCGGCCGGCGAGGTCACGAGGATCTCCACCGAGCCCTTGCGGGCAACGATTGTGTTGACGGCGAAGTCTCCACTGCCCAGGGAGCTGGGAAAAGGCCTGGTCGAAAAGGCCTGGGACGTCCTTGGTGATCTGGCCACTGTCCTCGAAGCCGGTGCGCCCTCGGGCAAACCCGCCCTCGTCTTCATTCGTCTGGAACCGCACGAGGACATCGCCGTTGCCAGATGTCGACTGGTAGTTGCAGACGGTTACGATCGAGTTGACGGTCTCGGTCGGCTCACCAACGGAGACACCGAGGGCCCGAGTTCACCAAATTTGCGGGTGCCAGCGCGCAACGTGCTCCGTTGGCGTTGTTACCCGGCGCGCTGGTTAGGCCGGTCGCCCCACCTGTGGGAGTTCCTGTAGGGGTGTCGTCTCCGCATGCCGACGCGAAGAGCGTGGCCGCGGTGGTCGCAACAGCCAGCCCTTTTCGAGCGTTCATGCGCGAAGGTAGAGGCCAACAAGGCGGCAGTCATCCGTTAGTCCGACCATGGACCCGGTCGTAACCGGTTGCTGGCAACGGGCAGGCATATGCCGACGGCCGCTGTCGTCGACCTGTGTACGTGCCCGTAAGTCACTCAGTTGGTCACTCGCAACACGCGACCCGCGACCACGTGTCGGGTGCGAAACCAATCCGGACGCAGAATGTCCGGAATGGGATCTACGGTGGCGACGTAAGTCATTGACGGGCCAGGGAAGGTGCACGGGTGCGATCTCGAACGAAAGGCATGTGGTGGGGAACCGCGATCGAGGCACCCGACCCGGGCGCGTTGGCCAGGTTCTACGCCGAGTTGCTCGGCTGGCCCATCGGTCACGAGGAGTCGGGCACGACGATCCTCGCCGCTCCCGAGGGATCCATCTACATCGTGTTCCAACAGGCGTCCGGTTACAGGGCGCCGGTATGGCCGCCCGTCGACGGGGCGCAGCGCCCGATGATGCATTTCGACTTCCAGGTCGGAGACCTCGAGTCCGCGGTCTCCGAGGCCGTGGCCCTGGGCGCCTCGCTCGCCCCGGAGCAGCCGCAAGACAACGTCCGGGTGCTCTTCGACCCGGTCGGCCACCCCTTCTGCCTCTGCCGCGACGACGGCTGATCACGTGAGCGCCGCGTCGGTGGAACAGAGCCGCCAATAACGGGGTCGTCGTTGGTGGTTCGACGCGAGCATCCGCCGCGACAGCTAACCCAGCACCCCAGGAAAGGCCGAGTTGGCGGTCATGGGCTCGCGACGATCGTGACGTCGCCAGCGACCAGCACCCGAAGTCTGTCGTCCGCTTCTGACGGTCCCCGCTTGCGACGGAGCCACGTCGGTCAATCCCGCGCGTAACTTCGCAGTTCGTCGTCGCAGGTCTGGCCGCGTCTGGGACTGCCGGAGAGTAGCACCTCCACATCCGCCCCAGTTGGCTTCAAGGCGGATGAGCGTATATGGGCGATGGCCGTGCGCTCACCAGTCTCTTTGCAGTACAAGATTGAGCCAGAGCCGCCAGAAGCTGCTGTCGGGCCCCGGGTTAGAAGATAGTGCCAACCACCCGCCGCGGCTGGTCCACCGAATCGTTGTCGCAATTGATCAGCACTGTAGCCGGCAGGGGTCTTGTAGTGCCGTCTCACTTCGGCGAAACCCGGGCCGGTGGGGCTGCTGTAGCCGTGCCCTGAATCGCAGGTATAAGTGTGAGAGTACTGTTCGACAAGCCGGCCGCCGTCGGGCGCGGTGGTCACGAGCGGGTCGGCCTCAAACAGCTTGATCATGTCGGCTTCGTCGTGTGGTGGACGGCACGAGAACAGTTCCTGCACGGCAAAAAGTCCGGCGGCGATGATCGCCAAGGTAACTACGACACGGATGACGGTTGGCCCGGCAGGCTTACTCATGCTGGCTCCTTACCTCCATCTGGCCGGTCGGACGTGCTCATCCGACCGGCCGGTCGACTCGGGTCGAGGATAGTAGTGATTGACGATGTCCGCGGACGAGTTGATGGCGGCGTTGGAGGCT
>Ga0184632_10001193_pt1 | contig 10622 bp, 8 predicted proteins | sample PLM31_50_b1_FD_133153 | JGI IMG/M metagenome (GOLD analysis project Ga0184632, IMG submission 133153) | Groundwater sediment microbial communities from an aquifer in East River, Colorado, USA - PLM3-1_50_b1 | ecosystem: Environmental > Terrestrial > Soil > Riparian zone | place: USA: East River... | reverse complement strand
TGAGGTGATGCGCGCCCAGCTCGAACGGCTCATCGACGCCACCAAGCTGCCCACCGTCACCCTGCAGGTCCTGCCCTTCGTCGCCGGCGCGCACCCGGCGATGGTGGGCGCCTTCAGCATCCTGCGCTTCTCCGACCAGGAGCTGCCAGACGTCGTCTACGTCGAGCATCTGACCAGCGCGCTGTACCTCAACAAGCTCGACGACATCGACCAGTACCTGCATGTCATGGAGACCATCTCCGTCCGCGGCGCGGCTCCCGACAAGACCGTGGAGATCATCAGCGGGATCTTGAAGGCGGGATCTTGAACCAGGACAGCGCTGCCTGAGGACGCCGGCCCGGCGCCTCCAGCCAATCGACACCGCCCGGCAGGACCCCAGCCGACCCGTTACGGCAGGAGATGCCGGTAGCTGTCGGGGTACCTATGCAGGTAGTCGGCGAGCGCCATCGGCGGGTGCCCGGCGACGGTGGCGACGGTGTCGCTGACGACGTCCAGCTCGCCGAAGGCGACGGCGGCGTAGGTGGTCACCCAGCCCGTGACCTCCCACTCGGGCGCGCCGTAGGAGGACCGCGACCCGTAGGCCTCGGGCAGCGTCTCCGCATGGTAGCTGATGGTGCGGCCAGTGACGCGGGACAGCTCCTCGGCGACCTGGCCGAGGGTGATGGCCTCCGGGCCGGTCACGTCGTAGGTACGGCCGTCATGACCGTCGCCGAGCACGACCGCGGCGGCCACGTCGGCGATGTCGTCGCGGGCGACGGCGCCGACCCGCCCCTCGCCGGCGGGCCCGCGGATGACGCCGTCGACCCCGGCGAACATGGGGAGCACGTCGAGGTAGAGGCTGTCGCGGAGGAACGTGTGGCGCACGCCCGTGGCGCGGATGTGCTCCTCGGTGTGCCAGTGGTCCCTGGCGAAGGTGAAGGTCGCCTCCGGCGCGCAACCGAGGAAGGAGGTGTACACGATCCGCTCAACGCCGGCCGCCATGGCAGCGTCAACCGCACCGGTGTGCAGGCGCACCCGGTGACGCGCCTCGCTGGCGGACACCAGCAACAGCGTGGCGACGCCGTCGAAGGCGCGGCGCAACCCTTCCCCGTCGCCGTAGGCGGCCTGCACGGTCTCCGCGCCAGGCAGCTCCGGCGCGCGGGCGGGGTCGCGGACGACCAGGCGCTGCGGCACCCCGCGGTCGGCGAGGCGGCGTGCCACCCGCCCGCCAAGCTCGCCGGTGGCGCCCGTCACCGCGTATGAGACGGCTGCCCGCATCGCGTTCCCCTCCGCTCCCCGACGCCCTGCTCCTGGTGCCGGAGCCTACCGGCTGGCACCATGCGGCCCCATCGTGCCATCAGTGTGGCCGTTGCCTGCCGTCCTCCGACCAGATGGAGATGCTGGTCGTCGTGGTCGGTGTGGCCGAGACCACCCCTGCCAGCATCACCGCGTTCAAGACCGCCAGGAGCACGTGGGCCACCACCACCGCGTTGGAGCGCGGTTCCGGACCCTGGCCCTGATCGAGACCGGACCGCGGCCGAGCTAGCAAGAGCCGCCAGGTGGTCACACCGCAAGGCGGCTGGCGAGCCCAGGGTAGTCGCGGACCAGGCCGTCGCGGTCGAACTCGATCGAGGTCTGGAAGTCGCCGCTGGTGAAGTCGATCATGGCCCCGCCGTCGGGCGCCGGACCGTGCGCGGCATAGCGCTGCGGCGACACCCGCAGGGTGAGGTCGGGCACGGCGACCCACGCCATGACAAGCTCGACGCTCTGGGCCTGGCCGCGTCGCGCGGCCGCGACCAGGCCGTGGCGCAGCACCGGCATGGTGTTGGTGAACGGGCACAACGCGAGGTCGCAGTCCAGGGCGCCGTCCAGCCCGGAGACGGCGAGCCGCTCGGCCGGCTGCCCGTCCTGGCGGCGCACCGCCGACCAGGTGCCGTCGTCGTCGCGGCCGAGCTCGAGCGAGCGGGCCCAGCCGTCGCCGCGCGTGCGCACCGACAGGCTCCGGGTGACCCAGGCCGCACCCGTGTCGAGCACCCAGTCCACGACGTAGTCCTCGGCGGCGCTGGTCCCGCGGGCGGTCAGTCGGTCTGCCCCGAGGGTCGTGTGCGCCGCCTCCACCCGTACCGGGTCCGGCCCTGTCCACGCCAGGGCTCGTGTCGTCTGCCGTGCAGCCACCGCGCTCGCCTCCTGTTACCGTTCAAACACTTGAACGGTAGCGCACCCGCTCCTGGGCGATCCCCGACGACACCCGGGTCCCGGCGGCCAGTGGCAGCGGCTGCGGGCCTGCCCCGACTGCCAGTGGGTCTTCTTCTACGACTCGAGCCGCAACGCCCGCCGCACCTGGTGCGCGATGACGGCCGGCCCCGGCGCGCGCCCGCTGAGGTCGAGGCGGGTCGGGGGGGGTCACACCTGCTGCGGCGCCTGGAGCAAGCGGCGCCATCCCCTGTTCTCTCTCGTTTGGCACGAGTTTGCATTGTCGACCTGGATGGCGCAGTCTCCCGTAGCCGCGCGGTTCGGACAGGTGTGCCTGCCCCGGTGCGGTGTTCCCGTAGGTCTCCCAGTAGGTCTTGGAACGAGCAGCCATCGTCCGGTCCTCGGCGCAGGTCCCCAACCCGCGAACCGACAGCGACCTCGCGGCGTCCTCGGAACGGCCGCGTATCCGCTCCGGATCGCGAGCCTGCGTCATCCCCGACCGGGGAGCTGGCTGCGGGAGGGGTGGTGCAGCCGTGGCACTGGAAACTGCGGGTAGGGGCGTGCGCATGCGCGCCGGGGCCAGCCCTGGGCACGACCCCGGGGGGCGTCTTGGGCGCCTGCTCGCGCGGGAGCGCGGTCGCGTCGTCCGGGCCCGCGTCGTGTTGCTCGTCGCCACGCTGGCCTTCACCGGCGGGTCGGCGGCCGGGCTGCTCGGCGGGCCCGCGGCCAAGGCGGCCGCGGGCGAGGACCTGGTCCGGCAGTGGAACCAGGTCGCGCTCAACTCGATCACCGATACCAGCATCCCGCAGATCCGGCGGGTGCCGCCGGTGGCAGCCCGCTCGCTGGCGATCGTGCACACGGCCATCTACGACGCCTGGGCCGCCTACGACCCGACCGCCGACGCGACCAACGGGGCCTCGGCCGCCGGCAGCACCGACGACCAGAAGCTGGCGATCAGCCACGCCGCCTACGAGACCCTGAGCACGCTGTTTGGCGCCCGGGCTGAGTTCGGGGCGATGCTGGCCGCGCAGGGCAGCGCCCCGGGCGACCCGGCGCCGGCGGCGCAGATCGGCCAACGGGCCGCGGCCGACATCCTGACGCAGCGCGCCGGTGACGGTGCCAACTTCCCCAGCTACGCCGACCCCACCAACTGGAGCAGCAGCGCCGCCAACGTCAACAAGAGCACGCCCACCCCGGTCGTGGTCACCCAACAGCAGCCGCACGTGCAGCCGGTGGACCCAAACAAGTGGCAGCCGCTGATCAACCCCGATGGTACGACGCAGTCGTTCCTGGTGCCGCACTGGGCGTTCGTCACGCCGTTCGCCATGACCTCGGGCGGGTCGCTGCGCCCAGCGGGGCCGGCGGTCCGGTTGACCGGCACCGCCGGCGGGCAGAAGGGCGGCAACGGCCTGGTGGTCCTGGAAGTCCAGCAGGCGCTGAAGTACTCGGCGGAGCTGAACGACCAGACCAAGTCGACCGCCTGGTACTGGTCGGATGGGCCGGGGAGCGTCACCCCGCCCGGCCACTGGAACGTCATCGCCCAGGAGGTCTCCCGCCGGCGAGGCAACACCCTTGGCCAGGACGCCAAGCTGTTCTTCGCGCTCAACAACGCGCTGCTGGACGCCGGCATCGTCGCCTGGGACGCCAAGCGGGCCTTCAACTCGATGCGTCCGATCACCGCGGTGCGCTGGATCATGGAGAACGCGATGATCCTGGCGTGGAAGCCGAACCAGGGCAGCCGGGTGAGGATGCCGGGTCAGGAGTGGCGGCCGTTCCTCCCGACGCCGCCGTTCGCCGAGTACACCAGCGGGCACTCCACCTTCTCGGCCGCGGCCGCGGCGGTACTGCGCTCGTTCACCGGTTCCGACAGCTTCAGCTTCTCGGCCACGGTCGCGCAGGGCTCCATCCCGTCCTCGATCGAGAGCGGCGTGCCAACCAACTCGGTGACCCTCTCGTGGCCAAGCTTCACCGAGATGGCCAAGTCGGCCGGGGTGAGCCGCCAGATCGGCGGCATCCACTTCAAGGACGGCGACGACCACGCCCGCGCCACCGGCACCACCTGCGGCAACGCGGCCTACAACAAGGCCAAGGGCTACTTCAAGACCACCTCCTGACCAAGCCTTGACCGACCGTGCTCCGCCGGCTACCGGCGGGGCACGGTCCCACCGGCACTGACCACGACGTCAAGGGCCGCCACGACGGGCGCGCTGGCGCGTGCGTGTCGCGAGCAGGAGCAACCCGCCCACCACGAGGAACACCCCACCGAGGGCGGCAGGCAACCGCGACGACGAGCCGGTGTAGGGCAGGGTCGTCGCCCGCTTGCAATGCGCCGGCGCTCGGGCCTGGGTGTGGGCGGCCAGCACCAGATCAGTGCCTTGGTGGTTGTACAACGACCCCACCAGCAGTGGGTGCTTGGCCAGGTCCACGGGGAACTCGCGCGAGAAGCTGCCGGACTGGTCGGTGGTGACGGTGGTCAGGTTCGGGATGACTGGCTGCCCGGTACGCACGTCGCGGATGTCCAGGGTCAGGGTCGTGTTCGGCTTCAGGCCCGTGGCTTCGACGTCGACGTGATCACAGACCGGGCAGGACATGACGAACGACTCGGCGCCGTGCGCCGGCGCGGCCAGCAGCAGCGTGAGCGCGGCAAGCCCGAGCAGCGAGACGAACCTTCGCATCAGAACCTCCTGGGTCGGAAGGCGCTCTCATGACGCACAACGGGCAGCCCGGCAGATGCTCGGCAAGGGGGCGTTGTGGCGAGGTGCCCGAGTTCGTCGTGGACCGGTGAAGAACGGGAAACGGGGCAAGGGCGGAGACTAGCCAAAGCGTGCCTTCCAGGCAACTCTTTGATGCTGGCTGCCCACCGTGCTCGGGACTCGCTACCTGCTGCGCGGGTAGCCTGAGCAGAAACCGCAGGTCGTCGAGGAGAACCACCATGGCGCAACCACAGAGGTATGTCTTCGTCTGTCTGAACCAGCGGCCGGCTGGGCACCCGAAGGGGTCGTGCCTGGACCGGGGGGCGGGGCTGGTGTTCGAGGCGCTCCGGGAGGAGCAGGGGCGCCGGCTGGACAAGAGCGTCAAGGTGGTCGCGACCGGGTGCATGGAGGCGTGCCTGGCCGGTCCGGCGGTCCTGGTCGTGCCGGACAACGTCTGGTACGGCGGGGTGACCGAAGGTGACGTGCCGGCCTTGTTCGCCCAGCACCTGGAGGCGGGGGAGCCGGTAGAGCTGCTGCGGATCGGCCCGGACGACTTCTGCGCCTGATTCCCGGTGGGTCCGGGCTGACGGTCGGTGGTCGAGTGCATGGCGAACCGGGAAAGAGTCACGAATCGGATAACAGATATATAACGACCCGTATCCTTGATCGTGACTAACCCGCCTTGCTGGAGTGGCGCTGCGTTCGTCCCGGCCGCGCCATGCTGTCTTCCCGTAGCAAGCAAGACGGTTCGTGCCGGTTCGCGGCCGTCTGCCAGTCCGATCCGGTCCCGATGGCACCGCTCGGAAGAGAGGTCCACCCTCCGATGTCCGCGTTTCCGGTCCGCAACCTCGCTGCGCTCGCGTCGGTCGTCGGTGTGGCCGCGCTCGCGCTGTCCGTGGCGCTACCCGGAGTGAGCGCCCAGGCACAGGTCGACCCTCCGACCACCTTGCCGGAGACGACCCTGCCCCCGGTGACCACGCTGCCGACGGCGACGACGCTGCCGCCGGCGACGACGCTGCCGCCGGCGACGACGCTGCCGCCGGCGACCACCCTCGGTTCCGGGCCGACGACCACGCGGGCTACTGGCACGACCCAGCTGGCGCCAGGGGGGACCGTGGGACCGGCGTCCACCGTGGCCGGTGGGCGGGCACCGGCTGGTGCGGGTGGGCAGGTGTCCGGCGCGCCTGGCCTGCCGGGACCGGCCGGCGACGCGGGGGGCGGGCTGGGCACGGCCGGTTATCCCGGGCAGGTCGCGCCCGTGCCGGGCGACCCCACGGCGCGGGCACCTGGGAGCACGTCCCCCGCAAGCGAGCTGCTCGCCGCGATGCGCGAGCTGGCGAGCCCGCTGGGACGGATCTGGCATCTGGTCCCGATGGGCCTGATCGGGCTGCTGTCGTGGACGGTGTGGCTGGTGCGGCGGACGCTCTCCAAGCTGTACCAGCCGACGGTCAACTACTACCGGACCACGACGTCGGTGGTGGTGCCGGTCTACCGCGAGGACGCCGACGTGTTCGAGCGGTGCCTGCGGAGCTGGCTGGCCGAACGGCCGGACGAGGTGATCCTGGTCGTCGACGTCGATGACGACCATCTCTTCGAGCGCCTGGCCGCCTACGACGACCCGGCGCTGCGGGTGGTCCCGTTCCGGCACCGCGGCAAGCGCTCGGCCCTCGGGGTGGGCATCCGCGCGGCCCAGCAGGAGATCGTGGTGCTGGCCGACTCCGACACCGAGTGGGAGCCGGGGCTGCTGGCAGCCGTGCAGATGCCGTTCGTCGACCCGAGGGTGGGCGGTGTGGGTACCCGCCAGACCGTGCACATGCGCCGGAGCGGGATCTGGCGGCGGGTGGCGAGCTGGCTGCTCGACACCCGGTACCTGGACTACGTGCCGGCGATGGGGCGGGCCGGCGGGGTCGCCTGCCTGTCGGGGCGGACGGCCGCCTACCGGCGGTCGGTGATCCTGCCGCGGGTCCCGGAGCTGGAACACGAGCGGTTCCTGGGCCGTGAGTGCGTGGCGGGTGACGACGGCCGGCTGACCTGGCTGGTGCTCCGCTCCGGCTACCGGACGGTGTACCAGGCCAACGCGCGGGCGCGCTCGATGTTCCCGGACGAGGTGGGCGCGTTCTTCAAGCAGCGCGTGCGGTGGAGCCGGAACTCCTACCGGTGCTACCTGACCGCGATGTTCACCGGCTGGCTGTGGCGGCAGCCGTTCGTCACCCAGATGACGGTGCTGCAGATCCTGCTGACGCCCGTGTCGATGGGGACCGCGGTGCTGGCCGTGTGGTTCGCGGCCCTCAAGCCGGGGGTGAGCGCGCTCACCCTGGCGCTGCTGTGGCTGGTCGCAGGCCGTGGGATCCGTGGGCTGTCGCACCTTCGGGAGCATCCCGGAGACATCGTGCTGGCCCCCCTGGTTGCCTTGGTCGTGCTCGTGGTCGCCCTGCCCGTCAAGGCGTACGCGTTCGTGACCATGAACAAGCAGGGCTGGCTGACCAGGCACAGCGACCTGATCGGCGGAGAGGGCCAGAGCGAGGCGTCGCTGGCCAGCGGGCGCGCGAGTGGGTAGCCAGGTCGCACCGGGCCGTGGGCTGCTCGTGGCCGGCCTTGCCCTGGCGCTCACCCTGACGTCGCCGGTCGTGGCGCGCGCGCAGGCGTCCTCGGTCGACAAGGCCGGGAGCCCGCGACCGGCGCAGGCCGCCGCCGACCCGCAAGCCAGGCTGGTCGCCGCCGAGGACGCGCGGATCAGGGCGCTGGACAGCCTGGCACTGCACCGCTTCGTGCCCCTCCGGAGCAGCCTCGGCGGGGGCACGCTGGTGCTCACCGGACGAGCCGCCCCCTACGACCTGGCCGAGGTGCGCACCCGCTTCCCTGGCTCGTTCGCGGCGCTGCCGGCGGGCGGGCTGCTGCTCAAGGACCACCTGTTCGTCGGGCGGGGCGCCACGCTGGTGGTCTCGGGCGCGCAGGTGCGCGCGCTGCGGCTGCTCTCCACGCCGGCCCGGTTCGTCACCGTGGCCGGCTACCGGGCCACCATCCGCTTCACCGCCGACCCCGCCCGGAAGCTGTCGGTGACGAGCTGGGTCCCGGCCCGGGGCGGCCCCGACACCGACGGGCGGGACGGGCGGGCCTACGTGGTCAACCGCGGCGGCGTCATGTCCAGCGCCGGGGTCGAGTTCGCCCAGCTCGGCTTCGGCGCGGGCCGCACCTCGGGGGTGGCCTGGGCCGGGCTCGACCTGCAGCCCAGCCAGGGGGAGGTCCGCGACTCGAGCTTCCACCACAACCAGCTGGGGGTCTACAGCTACCGGGCGGTCTCGATGCGCTGGACGCGCAACGCCTTCTGGGCCAACCGCGGCCACGGGTTCGACGCCCACGTCCTGTGCAGCGGGTTCCTCCTCGACGGCAACGCCGCCTACCGCAACGGCCAGCACGGGTTCGTGCTGTCGCGCGGCTGCCGCAACAACGTGCTGCAGGCCAACAAGGCCTACCAGAACGGGATGCACGGGATCACGCTGGACGACGGCAAGTCCGCGAGCCCGGCCGACGCGGGCGCGCTGCGGCCGCTGCCGTCGAGCCAGAACACGGTCGTCTCCAACCGGGCCTGGGCCAACGGGCTTGCGGGGATCGCGCTCGACGGCGGCGCGGGCAACGCCGTGCGCGGCAACACCCTCGACCAGAACCGGGTCGGCATCCAGCTCCGGGGTGCCGCGACCGGCAACGTGGTCGACGGCAACCAGCTCACCCGCAGCCGCTCGTCCGCGGTCCTGCTGGCCCAGGGGACGAACGGCAACCGCGTGCTCGGCAACCAGGTGCGCGGCGGGAACGACGGCGTCACCGTGCAAGGGGGGCGGTCCAACCGGGTGGAAGGCAACCTGGTGGCCCAGGTCCTCGGCAGCGCGCTGGTGGTCGACGGGGGAACGGCCAACGCGCTGCGCAACAACGCGGTCGACGGCGCCAGGGTGGGGGTGATGCTGAGGCGAAAAGCCACGGGCAACCTCGTGCAGGGGAACCGGCTCGTGGTGGGCTGGGTCGGGATCCACCTGACCCAGGCAGCCGACCGCAACCGGGTGATCGCCAACCGGGTCAGGGGCGGCAGAACCGGCATCCTCGTGCAGGACGCCAGGAACAACCAGGTTGACGCCAACGTGGTCTGGCAGGTCGAGGGCGCCGCCGTCGCCCTCGGCGGCGACGCCCGTGGCACCCGGGTGACCCGCAACGACCTCGCCGGGCGCGGCCCGACCGCGATCAGCCGGTGGCGCGGGGCACAGCTCACCGGCGTCCAGGTGGATGCCAACCGCACCCAGGGCTGGGTGGTTGCCAAGCTGGGCGGCGGGTCCGTTGACCACGTCAAGTCCTTCGTCTCCGCCCATCCGGTGATCCTGGTGTGGCTGCCGATCCTGCTGCTGCCGGCCGCGCTCGCGGTGCCGGCGTGGCTGTGGCGGCGCTGGCGGGCCCGGCGCCTGCTGAGCCTGGCCGGAAGCGACCAGGTCCCGGGCTCGGGCGACCTGCTCAGCGGGGAGCGGGCCCAGACCGATACCACCATTGTGAGGACCCCATGAGCTCGCACCCGGTATCCCAGGACCAGACACGACGGCTGCGGCCCTCCATCCGGTGGCTGGCCGGGCTCACGGCCCTGGCCGTCTGCATCACCACCGTCCTGGTGGCGACCGCCGCCTTGCGAGGCCGCTCGCCGAGCAGCGCCCCAGGACCGCAGGGCGCGCCAGGACCGCAGGGCGCGGCGGCCCCCCAGCCGGACCGCTCGCCCCTGCCGAGGTGGGCCAGCTCCGAAGTGGCCTGCCAGGCGGGCGCGGCCGGCACGGTGGAGGTCCGGTCGGCCGCCGAGCTGTCCCGGGTGCTGGCCACGGCCAGGCCGGGGCAGGTCGTCCGCCTGGCCGACGGCGTCTACCGGGGCGCGTTCACGATCGCTCGCTCCGGCCGACCCGACAGCCGCATCATGCTGTGCGGGTCGCGCCAGGCCGTGCTCGGCGGCGTGTCCACCGGGAAGGGATACGGCCTCCACCTCAAGGGGGTGAGCTACTGGACGCTCAGCGGCTTCACCGTGACCAACGCCCAGAAGGGGATCGTGCTCGACCGGTCGTCGTCCAACCTGCTGCACGGCCTGGCCGTCCACCACATCGGGCAGGAGGGGGTGCACTTCCGCACGGCCTCGACCGACAACGTGCTCGAGCAGAGCGCGGTCTGGGAGACCGGCCTGGTCAACGCGCGCACCGGTGAGGGCGTCTACGTCGGCAGCGCGATTTCCAACTGGTGCGAGTACACCGGGTGCCAGCCGGACCGGAGCGACCGCAACCAGATCGTCGGCAACCGCATCGGGCCGAGCACCCGAGCCGAGAGCGTCGACCTCAAGGAGGGCACGACCGGCGGGGTGGTGCGCGGCAACACCTTCATCGGCACCGGCATGACCGCGGCCGACTCGTGGGTCGACGTGAAAGGCAACCGCTGGACGATCGCGGGGAACAAGGGCACCACGGCGCCCAAGGACGGCTTCCAGGTCCACGTCATCCGGCCCGGCTGGGGCGAGGGCAACGTCTTCACCGGCAACGTCGCCGACCTGGGCGGCGGCGAGCACGGCTTCCGCGTCGACAAAGACGCCAAAGGCACCGTGGTCGCCTGCGACAACGTCGTGTCCGGGGCCAGCCAGGGCCGCTCCAACATCGCCTGTAGCTGAGCCCCTTGCCACCTGGCCGCGGCTTCTTTACCAAGTCCGAACAGTCGGCGGCGGCTGGCGCGAACGCGGCCGGGTGAAGCTGC
>Ga0184632_10001192_pt1 | contig 10624 bp, 6 predicted proteins | sample PLM31_50_b1_FD_133153 | JGI IMG/M metagenome (GOLD analysis project Ga0184632, IMG submission 133153) | Groundwater sediment microbial communities from an aquifer in East River, Colorado, USA - PLM3-1_50_b1 | ecosystem: Environmental > Terrestrial > Soil > Riparian zone | place: USA: East River... | reverse complement strand
TCGGACGCCTCGCCGTCCGCGCCCGGGAGGTGAAGGCGCCGCCCTCGCCCCTCGCGCGCTCCATGCGCGAGCTGAGCCGGTCCCTGCTCGGGGCCGCCCTCGGCGTCAGCGTGCTGGTGCCGGGGCTGGCCTGGCTGCTCCGGGACGGCCCGGTGCGGCCTCTGATCCTCACCGGGCTGTCGCTGGCCTTCGCGATGATCCCCGAGGAGATGCCCATCATCCTCGCCCTCACCCTGGCCCTCGGCGCGCGGCGGCTGGCGCGGCAGAACGCGATCGTGCGGCGGATGGAGGCGGTGGAAACGCTGGGCACGGTCACCGTCGTCGTCACGGACAAGACCGGCACCCTCACCGAGAACCGCCTCGAGGTCGCGCGCGTGGTCAGCGCCGACCCGAAGCGGCTCCTGGAAGCGGCGGCGCTCACCGCATCGGAGCTCGACCCGATCGATCAGGCTCTCCGGCGCGCGGCCCGAGAGGCCGGCCTCGACGGGGACCGGCGGCGGGGGGCGGAGTTCGCCTTCGATCCGGCGCGGCGCCTGTCCACCGTCGTCGTCGGGGAGCCGAAGGAGATGCGGATCATCGTGAAGGGCGCGCCCGAGGCGGTGGCGGCGCGCAGCCGGTCGCACCTGACCGCGTCCGGTATCGAGCCGCTCGACGACGCGCGGCGCCGGCAGCTGCTGGTCGAGGGCGAGCGCCTGGCGGCGGCGGGGCTCCGCGTCGTCGCCGTGGCCGAGAAGCCGGGCCCGCCCGGGCCCGGCGTGCGCGAGCGCGACCAGGCGGAGTCCGGGCTCACCTGGCTCGGGCTCGTGGGCTTCGCCGACCCGCCCCGCGGGCAGGCGCGCGCGGCGGTCGAAGCCTGCCGCGCCGCCGGCATCCGGGTCCTCATGGTGACCGGCGATCACCCCGCGACCGCCGCCGCGATCGCCCGCGCCGTGGGCCTCGGCCCGGAGGCGGTGGTGGCGCGCGCCACGCCCGAAGACAAGCTGCGCATCGTCGTCGAGCTGCAGGCCGGCGGCGAGCGGGTCGCGGTGACGGGCGACGGCGTCAACGACGCCCCCGCCCTCGCCGCCGCCGACGTGGGCATCGCCATGGGCCGGCGCGGCACGGACGTGGCCCGCGAGGCGGCGGACGTGGTGCTCGCCGACGACGACTTCGCCACCATCGTCCGGGCGATCGGCGAAGGACGGGTGCTGTTCTCCAACCTGCGCAAGGCCGTGCGCTACTACCTGGCCTGCAAGGCGGCGCTGGCCTCGACGGTGCTGCTCGCCGTCCTCCTCGGCCTCGCCGTGCCGTTCGCCCCGGTCCAGATCATCGTGATGGAGCTGTTCATGGACCTGGCCGCCTCGGCCGCTTTCGTGGCGGAGCCGCCGGAGGGGGGTCTCATGCGGCGTCCGGCCCGCGATCCCCGCGCCCGCTTCCTCGACCGCTCCATGGTGGCCAGCATCGCGGTCTCCGCCGCCGGCCTCTTCGCCGCCGTCGCCGTCGCCTACGTCGTGAGCGCGTCCGGCGGCGAAGGCCGGGCGCGCACGGTGGCCTTCGTCACCTGGCTGCTCGGCCACGTCGCGCTGGCCTTCAGCCTCCGCCGAGAGCGCGAGCCCCTGACCGCGCGCGGCCTCGCCGCGAACCGCGTGATGGTGGCGTGGGGGCTCTCGACCCTCGCTTTCGTGCTGCTCGCCACCTTCGCGCCGCCCCTGCGGGCGGCCCTCAAGACGACGCCGCTGGCGCCTTCCGACTGGGCCCTCGTCGTCGCCGCCGTCGCAGGTGGGACCGCGATCGTAGAGTGGGCCAAGCGCGGGGCGCGGTTTGACAGCCCCCGCCCTGCGGATTAAACCTCACGTCGAAACGGAGCATGGAAGCCAATACTGTCGCCCCGCCCGAGCCCGAGACCGCGACTCCGCGCCCGCCGGTCGCCCGGAGGTTCCCGAAGGTGGACATCGTCCACGGCGATCGCCGCGTGGACGACTACTTCTGGCTGCGGGACAAGGACGACCCCGAGGTGCCCGCCTATCTCGAGGCGGAAAACACCTACGCGGACGCGGTCCTGAAGCCCACCGCACGCTTCCAGGCGGCCCTCTACCAGGAGATGCTGGCCCGGATCCAGGAGACCGACCTCTCCGTGCCCTACCGCGACGGCGGCTACTTCTATTACTCGCGCACCGAGGAGGGCAAGCAGTACCCGATCCTGTGCCGCAAGAAGGGAAGCCTGGCGGGGCCTGAGGAGGTGACGCTCGACCTCAACGTCCTCGCCGAAGGCCACCCGTTCTTCTCCCTCGGCGCGTACGCCGTGAGCGACGACGGAACCCTCCTCGCCTACTCCACCGACGTGACCGGCTTCCGCGAGTACACGCTGCACGTCAAGGACCTGCGCACGGGGGAAGTCCTGCCCGAGCGCATCGAGATGACCGGCTCGGTGGCGTGGGCGGGGGACGGCCGGACGCTGTTCTACACGGTGGAGGACGCGGCCAAGCGGCCGCACCGCCTGTACCGGCACGCGGTCGCCGTGAGCGATCCCGACGTGCTCGTCTACGAGGAGGGTGACGAGCTCTTCCGCGTCTTCGCCGGACGCTCCCACAGCCGGGCCTTCGTTTTCCTCGTCGCGGCCAGCCACACCACCACCGAGGTGCGCTACCTGCCCTCCGGCCAGCCCGAGGGGGTGTGGAAGACCGTCGCCCCCCGCGAGCACGAGCACGAGTACGACGTGGAGCACCACTCCGACCGGTTCTTCATCCGCACCAACGATCAGGGACGGAACTTCCGGCTGGCGTGGGCCCCCGTGGAGGACCCCCGGCGCGAGAACTGGAAGGAGGTCGTCCCCCACCGGAGCGACGTCATGCTGGAGGGGCTGGAGGTCTTCCGGGACCACTACGTGCTCCAGGAGCGCGTGCAGGGCCTGCCGCGTCTGCGGATCACCAGCCTGCGCAACGGAGCCACCCACGACATCGCCTTCCCGGAGCCGGCCTACTCCGCGTGTCCCGACCACAACCCGGAGTTCGACACCCAGGTCTTCCGCTACACCTACCAGTCCCTGGTGACCCCCAGCTCCGTCTTCGACTACGACATGGAGACGCGGAAGTCGGCGCTGCTCAAGGAGCAGCCCGTGCTCGGCGGCTACGACCGCGGGCAATACCATTCGGAGCGGCTCTTCGCCTCCGCCCCCGAGGGGGTGCAGGTCCCGATCTCGGTCGTCTACCGCAAGGGTCTGAAGCGGGACGGGTCCCACCCCATGCACCTCACGGGCTACGGCGCGTACGGCTTCCCGTACCCGGTCGGCTTCTCCTCCAACCGGCTGAGCCTGCTCGACCGCGGCTTCGTCTTCGCGATCGCGCACGTGCGGGGAGGCGGCGAGCTCGGCAAGACGTGGCACGACGACGGGCGGATGCTGAAGAAGCGGAACACCTTTACCGACTTCATCACCGTGGCCGAGCACTTGATGGGCGAGGGGTACACCTCCCGAGAGCGCCTCGTCGTCGAGGGCGGCAGCGCCGGTGGCCTGCTCATGGGCGCGGTGGCCAACATGCGGCCCGAGCTCTTCAAGGTCATCGTCTCGAAGGTGCCCTTCGTCGACGTGATCAACACGATGCTCGACGCCTCCCTGCCGCTGACGGTCGGCGAGTGGGAGGAGTGGGGGAACCCCCATCTGAAGGAGCATTACGAGTACATGAAGACGTACTGCCCCTACACGAACCTGGAGGCGAAGGCCTACCCCGTCATGCTCGTCAAGACCTCGTTCCACGACAGCCAGGTGATGTACTGGGAGCCGGCCAAGTACGTCGCGAAGCTGCGGGCGCTCAAGACCGACGACAACCTCCTGGTGCTCAAGACCAACATGGAGGCGGGGCACGGCGGGGCCTCGGGGCGCTACGACTACCTGCGGGAAGTGGCTTTCGACTACGCGTTCGTGTTGACGCGGCTGGGGATATGGCAGTAGCCAGCCGCGCGATCACGCTTCGCAGCCATCTGGCGGGTCGCTGGGTCGAGGGCGGCGACCCCCAGACGCTCGTCAACCCCGCGACCGAAGAGCCGCTGGCGCAGGCCGGCAGCGCGGGGCTCGATCTCGCCGCCGCGCTCGACTTCGCGCGCCGCACGGGTGGTCCCGCGCTGCGGGCGCTGACCTTCGCGGAGCGGGGCCAGCTCTTGCGGGCGATGGCCGACACGCTCCAGGCCCATCGCGACGAGCTTCTGGACCTCGCCGTCCGCAACGGCGGCAACACCCGCAGCGACGCCAAGTTCGACGTGGACGGCGCGACCTTCACCCTGAGCGCCTACGCCGAGATCGGCAAGGGCCTGGGCGCGGTCCGCTTCCTCGTGGACGGCGAGGGCATCCCCCTCGCGCGCAGCCCCCGCTTCCACGGCCAGCATCTCATGGTGCCGCGCCAGGGGGTGGCCGTGCACGTCAACGCGTTCAACTTCCCGGCCTGGGCCTGGCCGAGAAGGCGGCCGTCGCATTGCTCGCGGGGATGCCGGTCCTCAGCAAGCCCGGCACGTCCTCGGCCATGGTCGCGCACCGCATCGTGGAGATCCTCGCCGAGAAGCAGGTCCTGCCCGCCGGCGCCTTCTCGCTGCTGGTGGGCGGCGCGGGGGACCTGCTCGAGCACCTCGGCCCGCAGGACGTGGTGGCCTTCACGGGCTCCAGCGAGACCGGGGCGCGCGTCCGCGGGCTGCCCCAGGTCATCCGCAACTCGGTGCGCGTCAACGTCGAGGCCGACAGCCTCAACGCGGCCGTGCTCGGGCCCGATGCGGATCCGGCCTCCGAGACCTACGACTTCTTCCTCAAGGACGTGCTGCGGGACATCACGCAGAAGGCGGGACAGAAATGCACCGCGATCCGCCGCGTGATGGTCCCCGCCCACGTGGCCGACCGCGTGCGCGACGACCTGGCCGAGCGCCTGCGGGCGGTCACGGTCGGCAACCCGGCCCACGAGGGGGTGCGCATGGGGCCGGTGGCGACCGCCGGCCAGCTCGAGGACGTGCGCAAGGGCATCGACCTGCTCGCGCGCGACGGGCGCCTCGTGTACGGCGACGCCGACGCGAAGCCGGTGGGGGCGCCTCCGGGCAAGGGTTTCTTCGTGGGACCGGTGCTGCTCGAGGTGGAGGCCGGCGCGGACGCGCCCAGCGTGCACTCCCACGAGGTGTTCGGGCCGGTGGCCACCGTCGTGCCGTACGCGGAAGGGCCCGCCGAGGTGGTGGAGCTCGTCGCCCGCGGCCGCGGAGGTCTCGTCTCCTCGGTCTACTCGGAGGACGCCGCGTTCACGACCGAGGTGGTGATGGGCCTCGCGCCGTTCCACGGGCGGATCTTCCTCGGCAGCGCGAAGATCGCCGAGATGTCGCCGGGGCCGGGCACCGTGCTTCCCCATCTCGTCCATGGCGGGCCGGGCCGCGCCGGCGGCGGGGAGGAGCTCGGCGGCTTGCGCGGCCTCGCCTTCTATTCCCAGCGCGTGGCTCTCGAGGGCTCGCGCCCGACGATCGAGCGGATGATCAACCCGGGGCGCTAGGCCGGCTCGGCCCGCAACCGCTGGCGGCGGAGCACTGCCGCTTCGGCCACGATCCGGTCCAGCTCGCGCATCACGATCGGCTTGGCCAGGAGCAGGTCCACGTGGGGGCTGGAGGCGGCGGGGGTGCCGCGCACCTCCCATCCGGTCATCAGGACCATGACCGTCGCCGCGGAGCGACGCTTGACCTCGGCCGCCACGTCCAGGCCCGACAGCCCCGGCATGCTCCAGTCGCTGATCACCACGTCGTGGGGGCGCTGGCGGAAGCGCTCCAGGCCCTCGGACCCCCCGACGGCCGTCTCCACCGCGTGGCCGGAGAGCATCTGGGGAAGGACGTCGCGCGTGGAGGGCTCGTCGTCGATGACCAGGATGCGCAGGGCGGCGAAAGCCTCCGCGCGGCGCTCTTCGGGGCGGACCGATTCCCCGTGGGCCAGGGGCAGGCGCAACGTGAAGGTCGTCCCCTCGCCGGGGGCGCTCCTCACCTCGATGCGGCCGCCCTGGCTCTGCACGAGGCCCCAGACCGTGCTCAGCCCGAGCCCCGTCCCCAGCTCCGGCCCCTTGGTCGTGAAGAACGGCTCGAAGATCCGGCGCTGCGTCTCGGCGTCCATCCCGACGCCGTTGTCGGCCACGGAGAGCACGCCGTAGTCGCCCTCCCGCCGGGTGGCGATCGTGAGCGTGCCCCCGCGCGGCATCGCGTCCACCGCGTTGAAGATGAGGTTGGAGAGGATCTCTTCCCAAGCCGCTCCCGTGCTGGAGATGGGCGGCACGTCCCCGAGGTCCGTCTCCACGCTCACCGTGCGCCCCTCGCGCTCCGGGCCGGTCTTCCACTTCGGCCGCGTCAGCTCCAGCGTGTCGCGGACGACTCGGGAGAGGTCCACGGACTCGCGGCGCTGGGTGTCCATCGGCCGGCCGAAGGTCTGGATGCGCTTGACGACCGCCGCGCACTGCTCGCCCGATTCCACGATCTTCCGGGCGTAGCGTTTGTACTCCTCGGGGCTGCGCGGCCGCGACTCCATGAGCTGGGCGTAGCCGATGACGCCGCCGAGGAGATTGTTGAAGTTGTGGGCCACGCCGGCCGCCATCTCCCCCAGGGCGCGCAGCTTCTCGGACTCGTGGACCTGCTCCCGGAAGCGCTGGGCGGCACGCTCGCGCTCCCGCCGCTCGCTGATGTCGCGGCCGATCCCGTGCACCCCCACCGGCCGGCCGCCCTCCACCATCCAGCGGGAGGCGATCTCCAGCGTGGTGCGCCGGCCGTCCTTGTGGACGACCTGGGCCTCCTGCGCGGCGCGAGCGCCTGGCGGGGGCGACCGGAGGTCATCGCCGCGCACCCTCTCGACGTCCTCCGGGGCCAGCAGGTCGTACACGGAGCGGCCGAGCAGCTCCTCCTGCCTGTAGCCGAGGAGCTTCAAACCGGCCTCGTTCACCGACGTCAAGCGCCCCTCGAGGTCCGTCGTGTACACCACGTCCTGCGCGTGGTCGAACAGGTCGCGGTAGCGGCGCCCGGACTCGGCGAGATGGTCGCGCGAGCTGGCGAGCGACCCCGCCATGTCGTTGAAGGAGCCGGCGAGCTCGCCCAGCTCGTCGTGGGAGGTCACGGCAAGGCGGTGGCCGAGGTCGCCGGTGGCGAGGCGGCGGGTGCCTTCCACCAGGGCCCGCACCGGGCCGGCGATGCGCGCCGCGCCCAGGAAGCTCATGAGCGCCGCCGCGAGCAGGACGCCCAGCCCGATCACGACGAGCGTGCGCTCGAGCGTGGTCAGGAAGCCAATCGCTTCGTCGAGGGAGCGCTGGATGAGATATCCGCCCCGGCCCCCTTCCAGGCGTCCCGACAGCGAGAGGTAGGTCTCTCCGCCGAGCGCCATCTCGAAGGGGGCATCGGCGGCGGCGTGGGAAGCCGCGACCAGCCCGCGCGCCACGTGGTCGCGCATCCCTTCGGGCCAGGTGGAGGCGACGACCCGCCCGTCGAGGACGAAGGAGACCTCGCTCCGTGTCATGTCCCGCAGGTCCGCCGCGAGGCGGTCGTCGATCTCGAAGCCGAGGCCCAGGGTGCCCGCCACCGCACCCCGCGACCAGACGGGCACCACGACCATCTGCACGATGCGGCCCCCCTCCGCCTCGAGGCCGGCGGACTCCCGGCCCTCGAGCGCCGCCCGCACCTTGGGCGCCGACGAGACATCGCCGCCGCTGACGGCCCGGCGCACCGAGACGCTCCGCGCGCTCCCGCCCGCATCCGTCACCGCGACGAGATCGGCCCCGAGGTCCCGCTCGATGCCCCGGATGACGGTCGTCAGGCCGGAGGCGTTGCCCGAAGCCAACGCGCCCCGCAGCGCGTCGTCCGCCGCCGCGGTGCGGAGCGCCTCGCGAAAGGCGGCGGGCTCGACGGCTTCGGAGAAACCGACGGTGAGCGTGCCGGCGATCCGCGGGCCGTCCCGGACGGGGGCGGTGGCCACCTGGTAGTCCACCCCCTCCCACCGCCAGCGGGACGCCGCCGTATCGCCGCGCCGGGCGGCAGCGAGCGTGGGCAGGCCGGCCAGGCTGACTCCCGTCGAACCCGAGACGTCGATGCGGGCCAGGACCTTGCCCGTCCGGTCGGTGGCCACGAAGTGGTGGCTGCCGATGAGCCCTTGGAAGCGGCGGGCCTCCCGAAGCACCGTGCGCGACTGCGAGGCGACGTCCGCGTGCGGGATGTCGAGTATGGACGTGAAGCGGGGGTCCTCCGCGACCACCGCGCCCTCGGTGCGGAGCCAGGAGGCGCGCGCATCCATGAACTTCTCGAACACCGACCGGGTCTTGACCAGCTGCTCCACGAGGCCGGCCTGGACCTGGCGGGCCACGAAGTGGTGGATCACGGCCAGACAGAGGCCCACGAGCAGGACCACGATGCCGAGCGTGAAGGCCAGCATCTTCCCGCGCAGGCCCAGGCGCACGCGCATGGCGGCTCGCCTCAGAAAGCGAAGCTGACGCTGGCCGAGCCGGAGGCGGGCACGGTCAGGCTCTGTTCCTGATAACCGTGGTCCGGATGCCAGGCCTTGACGGTATAGGTCCCCGCGGGCACGTTGGGGATCGAGAAGGCGCCATCGGCGCCGGGGATGGCGAAGTAGGGGTTCGGCACCACCAGGATGTAGGCCTTCATGCCGGAGTGGATCTCGCACCGGACGACCACCACCCCGGGCTTGGTCAGGGTCTGGCGGGCGCTCTTGCCCTTGGCGTAGCGGCCGAGGTCGAACCGGTCGCCGGAGACCACCGAGAAGACGTTGTGGTAGAAGTCGTCCTCGTTCGGAAACTCCACCGTCGACCCGGCCTGGACGCCGAGAACCGGCGGGTTGAAACGCTCGTCCCTCTGCACGAGCTGCGGCCGGCGGGCAGGGGCGGCGAACGTCCCTTTCACCCCTTCGACGAACACGACCACGTCCTGCGGCCCTCCCTCCGCCGCCGAGGCACCGCGGCCCGCGCGGTAGGGCCCGAGGTAGTACCGCGGGGGCGCCTTCTGACGGGCCGTCGGCTTCGTGAGGACGGTGCCCGTGATGGTGCCGGCGGTGAGGGGGAGAGGAATCGACACCAGGGCGATGACGAGCGCGAGGTCCCTCGTGGCCATGACCCTCCTCAAAACGAGGCCGACACTTGCACCGCCCAGAAGTGCTCCTTGTGCGGCTCCGATGTCGTCTTGTAGTCCTGGCGCAGGAGCTTGGCGATGACGCGGTCGGTGAGGTAGTAGCCGAGCCCGTACTCCCACAGGTAGACGTCGTAATTCCACGGCACCTTCCGGCCGGTGCCGGTGCCGTCGTGGATCTCGCCGAAGTCGATCCGGTCGTAGCGGACGGCGGCGAAGAACCCCGGCGCCAGCGTGTAGCGGCCCTCCACGTACCAGCCGAGGGTCTCGAGGTCTTCCCTCCGCCCCTGGCCGTCCGTGATGTTGGGGTGCTCCCACCGGTTCTTGGCCAGCTCCGCGTAGAGAGCGAGGTGGCGTACGCCGTACTCGAGGTCGAACCCGTAGATCTCCTGGTTGAAGTCGTCCACGTCGGTGCCCGCGGGCAGGCTTGCCTCCAGGGCGGAGTCGAGGTAGGGGCCCCGCGCGTAGGACGCGCCGAGCACGAGCCCGGCCATGGGAACGAAGGCCAGGCGGCCGGACAACTGCTTGCCGTCGTTGTTGTCGCCGCCGAAGATGCGCGGCGTCGAGAGGGTGCCCTGGGCGACGCCGACGGTGTATTCGAGCCGGCCGAGCGAGCCCACCGCCTGCAGGCCCACGTCCCAGCAGGTGTCATAGATCATCGGCAGGCCGTTGAAGCGCGACGTGCTGCCGCCGCCGGCGAATCCGGTGAAGTCACTCGCCTGTCCCTGTCCGCGGTGCCGCAACAGATCGGCGTTGTTGGCCGGGAGCTGGTTGGAGCGCAGCGTCGTGAAGTAGTGGTAAAGCAGCGGGTCGCTGACGAGCGGGTTCTTGTCAGAGTACGCTCTCGGCGAATAAGCGCCGAACGGCGTCGGCACCACGCCCGCCTGCAGGCTGAGGTCGGCCTTCTCCTTCTTGAAGGCTTCGAAACGAAGGTAGGAGCGCAGGAAGCTGTGCACGCCCTCCCGGCTCGAGGGGTCGATCAGGATCTGGTTGAAGACCGTCCAGCGGGAGTTGAGGACGACGTCGCCAAAGAGGCGCAGGCGGACGTTGTCGAAAGGGCTGTCGCCCCGGATGAGGCGGTTGACCTCGGGTGCGCCGTGGTCCCCGAACGGGTAGGCGAGGTCCAGGGTGCCGCTGAAGAAGACGTGGGCGCCCGGTGCGGTCTGGGCGGCGGCCGGGCCGGCCGGGGTGAGGGCGGCGACGACGAGCCAGCCGATGAGCCGGAGTCTCACGAGAATCCCCGTTCCTGTACTGGCTTGGACCTGCGGATGATAGCAGTGTTTTTCCCAACCGGCGCTCCCCCGGCTGCCTCTAATAGATGTGTGAGCGATGCCGAGCTGGTGGCGCGGGCCCGGCAGGGCGACACCGCGGCCTTCGGCGAGCTGGTGGACCGGCACCGGGCCGCGGTCTACCGCGCGGCTCAGGCGGCCCTCGGCTCGGCCAGCGAGGCGGAGGACGTGGCCCAGGAGGCGTTCCTGGCCGCGTATCGAAAGATGGCTTCGTACCGGGGAGAGGCGAGCTTCAAGACATG
>Ga0184632_10001191_pt1 | contig 10625 bp, 9 predicted proteins | sample PLM31_50_b1_FD_133153 | JGI IMG/M metagenome (GOLD analysis project Ga0184632, IMG submission 133153) | Groundwater sediment microbial communities from an aquifer in East River, Colorado, USA - PLM3-1_50_b1 | ecosystem: Environmental > Terrestrial > Soil > Riparian zone | place: USA: East River... | reverse complement strand
AGTGCCCGGGGCCGGGCACTGTCTATCTAGGACGCACCTTCGAATCGCCCGAGCTGGTGTTCGTTCGATCACTGGAGGTGGACGCCTGATCCGCTTTGGTTTGTGCACCGGCCGACCGGCTATGGCCCGTCAACCCCCCTAGGTCTCTCCGATTTCTCCTCACACCTCAGCGGGGCCCTCCCCCATCGCTCCCCGACCGTGGGGAACCACGTTCCGGTCTTCAAAACCCGTTTACCACACCAGTCTTCGATTTCGCTCCGGACGACGCCAGACAAGGCTTCAGAATCCGCAGCTAGCAGCAACCCCAGCTTCGACACGTGGGCAGCCGCGCTCGCGATCGCCGAGCCCGCGGTCCGCAACAGATCTCTTTGACGCGACGAAGCGGTACCGTGCATGACGGCGGAAGGAGGCGTAGATGTCGAAGACCGTCGAATTGCGTGCCGATATCGTCGAGAACGACGCGGGCGACATCGTCATGAGGTTGAAGGACGGGAAGGGAGCGATCACTTTCCATCGTGCAAGCGGCGCGTCCGGACCAAAGGCGTACAAGAAGCTGAAGGCGATCCTCGACCAGGCACCACCGAAGCAGTCCGCGGGCAGCCAGCCGTAGGCGTCGCAAGGCCCTCTACGCTTGGGTCGTGGGCCCCGAGATAGGGAAGGTCCCCACGTCTTGAATCGGCTCCGAACTGCACGGCAGACGCGCACCATCCGAATCGCAAGGGGAGCGTGAACGCGAGCTCCGCCGAGCAAGCCCCCAGGTCGCGGCGCTTCTTCTGGTTACGAGACCTGTGGGTCGAACCTCAGACGTAGGACGTTCCGAACGGATCCACCACCGAGGCGATTACGAAGGCCCTGCTGAGCTCGGTCGGAGGCTGGGGGGGTTTCGCCCCCAGGGAGGTCAGCCGACGGCGACCTTGCGGACAGGCGGCCAGGGCGGACGACCTCGTCGACGAGGCGATCGAGGTCGGGCACGGCCGGTCGGATCCGCTCGTCACCCACGCCAAGATGCTTCGCCTGGAACTGCTCAAGGTGAAGGCCGATCTCGAACGCGAGCTCGAGGACTTCGTGCTCAACGCTCGAAGTGCGCACGGCGGAAGGCTCATCGCGGGCCGCATCAATCGACGACGGCCAGCGCTTCGACTTCGATCCGATAGCCAGGCTCGGCCAGCGTCTCGACGCCGACGATCACGTCGGCCGGCTTGTGGTCGCCGAAGACCGCGATCCGCGCCTCCGAGATGACGGGCAGGTACTCGACGCGATGCCCAACCACGTAGATCGTGAGCTTCGCCACGTGATCGGGGCGAGCGCTGACAGCCGCGAGCGCTCGGCCGACGTTGGCGAACGCTTGGCGAGCCTGCGCCGCGAGATCGTCGTCGCCGACGAGGTTCCCGTCCGCCTCATCGGCCACCTGACCGGCGATGAAGACGAGCCGGCTGCCCGTCGCGGCGACGACGTGTGTGTAGCTCTGCGGTGACGAGAGCCCGTCGGGGTTAATCAGCTCGAGCGTCATCGAAGCGAGCCTCCGTTCTCAGACGATGTCGCCGCTACGCTCGCATGAAGCCGCGCCGACTGCCATGGCATGGAGCCGATGAGGTTGACGAGCGATCCCGGAACGGTACCCGAACCGCGTCTCCGACGAGCAACAGGCAGGCGCGAGGGCCCAAGGCCACCATAGGCTGGGTTCGATCGAGACCGACGACCACCGCCTCGGGCGAGGCATCGCGCAGGCGCGGGAGCAACGCACCCTGTCCGGCCCACGAGACAAGACTTTCGATCCCTTCACGCGAAGGAGGCGGTGCTGGCCGTGCCCGGTGCGCTCCTCGGGTCAGATCGGAGAACGTGATCGTTCGCTTCATCGCGCGCATAGCAGACGGTAGCCGCTGTTGAACGCGTTCATGGCTGTGCGATAGAGGTAGCAGTGGGGTCCTCCATCGCCGCGAGTCAGCCAGCCAGGGCGCTGCCGTCTCCCCGTGGGTCGGTGGCTACTTCGAAGGATCCATCGTCCAGGAAGATGACGTTCGCCTGGCCGACCTCCTCTGACCATTCATCGAGTCGATTGACTCGGAAGCCAGCCTCGTGAAAGGTGCTTATGGTCCTTGGTGACACTCGGGATTCCGCCTCAACGACAGTGGAGTGTGCCTCCACGCCCATTCCACCGAGGAGCCATCGGGGGGCTTGAAGAATGTGGCTGGTCTTCATCCCCAAACCGAATCGTCGCATCAGCGACATGGCGTTAATCTGCGGCTGACCGCCCCCCCCATGCTTCCGCAGGCAGCTGCCAGGGCACCCAGCCGCAAGGCGATGACGGGCATGAGAGTGTGCATCGGCCGCTTCATTCCATCCAGGACGTTAGGTGAGGCTGGATCCAATGAGAACCCTGCACCCCGATTGTGGAGGATCACGCCCGTTCCCTGATCGAGGACACCCGAACCGAAGCTGTCGAAAAGACTCTGGATGACCGATACTGCCCACCCCTCGCGGTCAGCGGCCACCAGAGCTACCGTGTCTCCTGAAGGCGGAGGTGACACTTTGGCAGAGCCGACACCTCGAAGCACATCCTCGGCGATTCGCGTCAGATTCTCCTCCGACAAGAGTCCCTCGATGGGAACGGGCGCCCGGCGTGGGTCCGCCAGGAACCTCGCACGGTCAGCGGAGGTTCTGTGGAAGACCTCTGCCAGGATTGGGGCGTCGACACCGAGGGGGTCCGGGTCCAATCCGAGTCGCTCGATGGTCGCGAGAACCTCGAGCAGCACGAACCCTTGCGAATTGGGCGGAGAAACGAAGACCTCCAAGTCCTGATAGCTACCCACTAGAGGTTGCGTCACCTCCGCCCGATAAGCTTCCAGGTCCCGGAGGGTCATTGGCGACCCGAGAGCGTTCAGGGTGTGGATCCAGGAGCGCCCGACCTCCCCGCCGTAGACGGCAGAAGGACCCTCATTGGCGAGTGCGGCGAGCGTCTGTGCCAAGGTGGGTTGGCGAAGGATGTCGCCCTCCCGAAGCGGTCGGCCCCTCGGATAGAAGGAGCGCGCGCATCCGGGATCGCTGAGAAGGATCTCCTTGTCGTCCGCGATCGCCGCAGCCAGGGAACGGGCGACCGGCAGACCGTTGGCAGCAAAACCGATCGCAGGCTCGAAGGCATTTCGAAAACCGAACCGGGAGCCCAGCTCGGAAAGCGCGTCCCACCCTCCCACAACCCCGGGCACGGTAATGGTGAAGGGGCCACGCTCCGCGAAACTCCCGTCGCTAGCGTGCATCGAATCGACGGTCAGGCCGGCTGGTGCCGCACCGCTCGCGTTGATAGCTATCACGCCCCCATCGGGCCGCCTGACGAGCGCGAACAGGTCACCTCCCACGGCGCAGTTATGGGGGTAGGCGACGGCAAGGGTCACTGCAGCGGCCAAGGCAGCATCGACAGCGTTGCCACCTGCTTGGAAGGCCGCGGCGCCAGTCTCGCTTGCCGCCGAATGGGGTGTGGCGATGGCCCTGGCCTCACCGGACGATGCGAGTGTTCGTTCCACGGCGCGGAGTATGCTACGTTGGTTGCGGAATTCATTGAGGGCGGGCAGCAGTGGTGCGCTCTCGGGTACTTTTCTCAGCCTGCGGGCTAGAAGCTGGACAGTCGCCATCGCACTACTCATAGCCCGCTCGCTGGGGATCTCGTGCTATCCGGCGCGCCCGGCAAGAACCTCGCTCGATGAAGCTATCGGAATCTACGCGACCCAAGTAAACGCCTGAGGGGCCTCTGTGCGGTCGAGCCCGGTTGCCAATGCTCCGCGTACGCGCTGACGACGCGCTGCAGGTGACGCCGGTCAAGGGTGAGGGCGTGGTCGAGACACTCCCTTCGGGCGCTACCGACCAGCGCTCGGCGAACGCATACGCCCTCGGCTCCCGCGCGCGTGTCCTCTCCACTGTGAGTCCGTCGGTCCGTCATAACGGGGCCGATCGCGTTTAGCGTCTGCGAAGAGTGCTCGTCGCGTCTGTTGCCATAAGCGAACCGCGATGGGACAGATGGCGTACTCTAGCCACGCATCGGATCGCGAGTTGAGGGAGGACCGTGAGCGCGACCGGATCCTTGCACGAGTCATCATCAGTCAATGTCCTCGTGTCTGCCGACATGGAAGGGACGACGGGTGTAACCGGCTGGAAGGACGTCGAACCGGGGGAACCCGCGTTCGAGCGGTTCCGCAAGCTGCTGACCGACGACGTCAATGCCGCGATCGAAGGGGCATTCGCGGGCGGTGTCACGTCGGTGGTCGTGAACGAGGCTCATGACGGTATGCGCAACATCCTGATCGAGGATCTTGACGCTCGTGCAGAGATGATCACCGGGTTGTACAAGCCGCTCGTCATGATGGAAGGCATCGACGACGCGGACATCGTCTTCTTCACGGGGTACCACGCGGCCGCGGGAGCGGCGGGCGTGCTCGCCCACACGATGACGCTCGACTTCCTCGATGTGCAGGTGAACGGGGAATCGTTCTCCGAGGCACGGCTCAACGCCGCGTTGGCCGGCCAACGGGGGATCCCTGTCGGCATGATCTCTGGAGACGACGTCATCTGCGCCGAGGCCGAGAAGCTGTTTCCCGGCGTGGCAACCGCCGTCGTCAAGCACGCGATCGACAACTTCAGCGCTCGGTGTCTATCGCCGAAGGCAGCATCGGACCGGATCGCGGAAGCAGCGCGGCTGGCGGTGTCGGACCGCGACTCCTTGCGTCCGTACCAGATCGATCCTCCGTTCGTCCTGATGGTCGAGGCGCGTGAGCCTTCCATGGCCGGCGCAGCCGCGACCATGCCGGGAGTGTCTCGAGACGGTCCTCGCACGGTCAGCTTCCATACCGACAACTTCGGTGAGTTGTACGACGTTCTGGGCATCCTCGACGCCGTCGTGAACGGGGTCGCATAGGGTTCGTTGACCGAGGGCTCGTTGGGCCTCGGGGGATCTGGGGATGGGTCGGTCCGAACCGCCAGAGGGGACGCTTGCACTCGTGAACGGCCGGGTGCTGACGTTCGACGCCGCCGGTGCGACGCTTGCGCGATCGCGAGCGACCGCCGTGCTCATCGAACGTGGTCGGATCGCGGCGATCGGGGACGACCCGGCGATCGTGGATCGGCTCGGCCGTCGAGGCGATCCCCTGGACCTCGGCGGGAAGGTCGTGGCCCCTGGCTTTGTAGACGCGCATATCCATGCGTTCGACTGCGCCCTCGGATCGCTGAAGGTGTCGTGCCTGCCCCCGGCCGTCGGCGACCTCTCCTCGCTGAAGGCACGGTTAGCCGCACGGGCGGCCTCGATCCCGGTCGGAGCCTGGGTCGTCGGCGAGGGCTACGACGACATGCGGCTCACGGAGCGCCGCCACCCGACGCGTCTCGACCTGGACGAGGCGGTGCCGAACCAGCCCGCCGTCGTCACCCGGGTCTGCGGCCACATGTGCGTCGCGAACACGCGGGCACTTTCGGTCGCCGGCGTGGAGGGTCGGACGCCCCACCCGCCCGGCGGTCGGATCGTTCGGGATGCGGCGGGGATCGCCACAGGGCTGCTGCTGGAGGAGGCGCAGGGCCTGATCCTAGACGTCGTTCCACCCGCGGACGACGAGCAGATCGCCCTTGCGCTCGCATCGACCGGGCGATCGCTTGTCGCGCAAGGGATCACGACGATTTGTGAGGCGCTGCTCGGTGCGTCCCATCCGAGGGAAGCCGAGATATGGACGCGTGTGCTCTCCGGCATGTGGGACGGCCCGAAGGTCCGCTTCCTCGCGGACCGACGCCTCCTAGAGGACGGGGTCCACCACGACCTGCCGGTGATCGGGACGAAGCTCTTCGCCGATGGCTCCGTGACCGGTCGCACGGCGGCGCTCTCCCAACCGTTCGAAGGAGGAACAGACACGGGGATGCTGATCCACGAGCCGCGGCGGCTCGCGGAGCTCGTCGGGCGCTCGGTCGAGCGCGGCCTGCCGGTCGGGATCCACGCGATGGGCGACCGAGCGATCGCCGCGGCCGTGGCGGCGATCGAGCTTGCCGGTCCCGCGGCGGCGACCTCGGACATGGCGGCCGGATCCGCGGGAACGAACGCCGTTCGACACCGCATCGAACACTGCTCCCTTCCCGGACCTTCGCTGGCGGCGATGCGATCGCTCCAGATAGTCCCCGTTCCACAGCCCGTGTTCCTGTACGCCGAGGGGGAGGCGTATCTCGCGCAGCTCGGGCGCGATCGTTCGGCCCACGCCTACCCGCTCCGCACGATGATCGATCTCGGGCTGAGACCGGCCCTCAGCTCAGACGCGCCCGCGACCTCCACGGAGGACGCGAGCGATCCGTGGCTCGGCGTGCGGGCGGCAGCCACCCGAACGACGTGGGCGGGATCCTCGCTCGGCGCGCGCGAGGCGATCACGGTCGGACGGGCGTTGGCCTGCTACACGGCGAACGGAGCCTCGGCCCTGTCACTCGGGCACCGAACTGGCTCGATCGAGATCGGCAAGGACGCCGACCTCATCGTGCTGCCGGCGGATCCGCTCGGCTCCGATCCAGAGGATCTCGTCAGACTCCGACCGGAGCTCGTCTTCATCGAGGGTCGTGATGCGCTCGGTGCCCTGCGCAGAACGTGAACCAGCCGCGGCCTTTCGTTCTCACCCTGTCGGATGGTACCGTCGTCGTTCGAAGAGAAAGATGCTGCAGCAGCGTGGAAGCTCGAGCGTCCGGCCCGGCGAGGACGCCCTTGCCCCCGGGCGGGCGCCCGAGGCGGGCGAGATCTGTGAGGAGGGGACATGAACGTTCGACGCCGTCCACCTATCGCGATCGCTCTTCTGATCGTGCTCACGCTCGTCCTGTCTTCCTGCACGTCGGACGGGGGCGACGAGGGCTCGGGGACCGGTGCGGTGACGGAGGGTGGCGTCCTCCGCATCGGGACCAGCTCCGGCCTCACGTCGCTCAACCCGTTCGTCGGTTTCAACCAGGACGACTACTCGGTTTGGATGCACATCTACCCGAGCTTGCTCCAATACGACACGACGACGCCCACCTACGACTACATCCCCGGGTTCGCGACTGACTGGAAGCAGTCCGACGACGGTCTCACCGTCACGTTCCAGACCGTCGCCGACGCGACCTGGTCCGACGGTGAGCCGCTCACCGCCGAAGACGTGGCCTGGACGATCAACATGATCAAGCAGTACGCGAAGGGCCCAACGGCAGCGTGGGCCGGGACGGTCACGTTCCTGGACACGATCGAGGCGACCGACGACAACACGATCGTCGCCACCTACAAGCAGCCGTCCGGAACCGCGTTGTTCGATCTGGGCCTCGCTCCGATCCTGCCGCCGCAGGTCTGGGAACAGTACGCCTCGGGCGATGGTCGGGAGCTGCGGCGGTACGCGAACGAACCACAGGGCGATGAGCCGCTCGTCGGCGGTGGGCCGTTCATCCTGACCGACTACAGGAAGAACGACATTGCCCTGTTCGAGACGAACCCGAACTACTACGGCACGCAGCCGCACATCGACGGCTTCGGGCTCCAGTTCTTCAGGGACGAGGACGCGATGATCACGGCGCTCAAGACCGATCAGCTCGACGCGATCAACGAGATTCCACCGACGAGCGTCGAGACGCTGCGGTCGGCCGGCATGGAGGTGTACGAGGGCCCCGCGCTCGCACTCCGAGATCTCATCTTCAACGTGAGCGAGAACAAGACGGAGCACCGCGAGCTGCTCGACCCGAAGGTCCGCGAGGCGATGGAGTATGCGATCGATCGCCAGGCGATCGTAGACACCGCGTGGCTCGGCTTCGCCTCGCCCGGGTCGACGATCATCCCCGCGGGAAACGCGACCGGCGGGACCGAGTGGCATAACTCCGACATCCAGCCGTTGCCGTATGACCCCGCCAAGGCGAACGAGATCCTGGATTCGCTCGGGTACGCGCGCGGGGAGGACGGCGTCCGCGTGGCCGACGGTGTGCCGATGCAGTACGAGGTGGTCTTCCCGCTCGACGAGGCGGGCGCGGGCGACCGGGCCTTCCAGATGATGCAGGAGGACTTCAGGCAGGTCGGCATCGAGCTGATCCAGAAGCGGTTCGATACCAACGCGGCGTGGAACGCGATGTACTCTGGCGGGGACTACATCTTTGATCTGGCGATGTGGGACTGGTTCCCGGCCGCCGACCCCGACTTCATCCTCGGGGTCCTGACCTGCGACCAGTGGGGGAACTGGAACGACACCGGTTACTGCAGCGAGGCCTATGACGACCTATATCAACAGCAGAAGGGCGCAACGGATCCGGCTGAGCGTCAGCAGATCATCTTCGAGATGCAACAGATGGCGTTCGAGGATCGCCCCTACATCATCCTCACGTACGACACGCGGCTCGATGCCTGGTCACCGAACTGGGCGGACTTCGTCGAGTCGACCCAGGGCATCTTCAACAACTTCTCCACGCAGAGCCTGACGTCTGTCCATCAGACGTAGGGATCGGAGGCCCGGGACTGGAGCGACGTGCGCCGCGCTGACTACCTGATCAATCGTGGGGCCTTCGCCATCGTCACCGTGTTCGTGGCGATCACCCTCAACTTCTTCCTGTTTCGGGTGCTTCCTGGGGACGCGGTCCGCAATCTCTCTCGGGTCCCTCGGGCCTCAGAGGAGTTCCGACACTCTCTCGAGGTGCAGTTCGGCCTGGACAAGCCGGTCTGGGCGCAGTACCTGATCTACCTGCGCGAGCTGTTCCACGGCAACATGGGCGTCTCCTTCAGCGACCAGCAGCCCGTGTGGAACAATCTGAGGGAGGCACTTGCGAATACGATCCCGATGGCCGCGCTCGGAACCGTGATCGCCGTCGCGATCGGGATCGTGACGGGGGTTCTGTCGGCGTGGCGCCGCGGCAAGACGTCCGACCACGTGAGCACGAACCTCGCGATCGCCTTCTACTCGTTCCCAACGCAATGGCTGGCCCTCGTGGTGCTGATCTACCTTTCTGAGTGGTTCCCCAGCCACGGGATGACGGATCCGTTCCTGATCGATCCCACGCCGTGGGAGCACCTGGTCGACGTCCTTCGGCATATGGCGTTGCCCTCGCTCGTCTTCGCCCTCACGTTGTACGGCGAATACACTTTGATCGTGCGCTCGGCGATGCTCGAGACGCTCGGCGAGGACTACGTGCTCACCGCGCGTGCGAAGGGCCTCCCACAGCGGAGGATCGTCGTCCGCCACGCGTTTCGGAACGCCCTGCTGCCAACGACCACGCTGATCGCTCTGTCGCTCGGCTACATCGTCGCCGGCGCGATCCTGATCGAAACCGTGTTCTCGTGGCCTGGGATCGGCAACGCCGTGTACCAGGCCGTCACCGAACGCGACTACCCGATGCTGCAAGGAGCGTTCCTGGTACTCACGGTTTCGGTCGTGTTCTTCAACCTCCTGGCCGACCTCCTTTACTTCAAGCTCGACCCCAGGATCACGGAGTAGCCCATGGGGATGCGAGTCGACCTCGGGGAGGAGATCGCGGACCTGCAGGGGCCAGGGCCTGGTCGCGGCCGGACCTGGCTCGGCCGGAACTGGCTGTGGCGCGTGCTGTCGCAGAGCCTCCAGGCGAAGATTGGGTTGGCCGTCCTGCTGTTCTTCATCGCGATCGCCGTCCTCGCGCCCTGGATCATGCCGTACGACGTTCACACGCCGGTCGGCCCCCCCTACGAGCCTCCGTCCTGGGAGCACCCGCTCGGTCTGGACGACGGGGGGATCGACATGGTGTCGCTGCTGATCCAGGGCGGCCGCGTCTCGCTGGTCGTCGGTTTCGCGGCGACGCTGGTGGCGATGGTGATCGGCGGCGGCATCGGCATCATCGCCGGCTACTTCGGCGGCCGGTCGGACAGCATCCTCATGCGGATCACCGACTACTTCCTGGTCATCCCCGACCTGCCGCTCGCGATCATCATCGCGGCCGTGTGGGGCGCGAGCCTCTCGCACCTCATCTTCGTCATCGCGCTCCTGCTCTGGACGACCACGGCGCGGATCGTCCGGGCGCAGGTGAAGAGCGGACGCGAACGCGTCTACGTCATGCGGGCCCGATCGCTCGGAGCGAGCGACGCCAGGATCATCTTCCGGCACGTCCTCCCCCAGATCGGGCCTCTCCTGGTCGCGACGGTGGTCCTGACGATCGCGGTCGCGATCTTCGACGAGACAGCGCTCACCTTCCTTGGACTAGGCGATCCAACGGCCATCACCTGGGGGAGCATCATCGAGTTCGCGTTCCTCCGCACCGCGATCTCCGCTGGAGCCTGGTGGGCCGTCATCCCTCCAGGACTGTGCGTGGCGTTCGTGATCATGGGCTGCTTCTGGTTCGGGCGGGCGATCGAGGACGCACTGAATCCGCGGCTGGATGTCTCCTACCTTTCGCCTCGGACCTTCCGCGTGCGCCCGCTTCCGGGTACGGAGCCGGAGACCGGATGAGCCTCCTGGAGGTTCGCGACCTGCACGTCTGGTTCGATCTTCCCGACGGCGGGCAATTGCACGCGGTGCAGGGCGTGACTCTCGGGGTGGATGCTGGCGAGAGGATTGGGCTGGTCGGCGAGTCGGGCTGCGGAAAGACCACGACCGTTCTCGCGATCCTGGGGCTGCTCCCGCCGTCTGCGACCGTGGCCGGAGACGTTCAGT
>Ga0184632_10001190_pt1 | contig 10627 bp, 11 predicted proteins | sample PLM31_50_b1_FD_133153 | JGI IMG/M metagenome (GOLD analysis project Ga0184632, IMG submission 133153) | Groundwater sediment microbial communities from an aquifer in East River, Colorado, USA - PLM3-1_50_b1 | ecosystem: Environmental > Terrestrial > Soil > Riparian zone | place: USA: East... | reverse complement strand
GGAGGGCAGCCGGGTGATGGCCGCCCTCCAGCAGCTCTCCCCCGACCAGCGCGAGGTGCTGCTGCTGCGCATGGCCGCCGGCCTCACCGCGCCCGAGGTGGCCGCCGCGCTCCACAAGACCACGGGCGCGGTCAAGGCCCTACAGCACCGCGGCCTGACCCGCCTGGCTGCTGTCCTAGGTCTCCACGGCCCCGACCTAGGCGATGCCGCCGCCAGGCTGCGGGCCTGGCTGCGGCGTCCACAACCCCCACACCGCTCCGACCCCACGCCCGGTCACCAGGAAGGGCATGCGCCAAGCCCGACTGAGCGTGCTGATCCGCGCAAGCGGTAGGAAGATCCACCTCGGCGGGCTACGCTTGCTGGCAGCGCACAGTTGTGAGCGGCGCCGAGGAGGTGGCAGCCATGGCCACGACGAAGGAACGTCTGGACCTGCTGACCAGACACCAACCGCAGCCGAACGACCACAGGGCCAGGACGCTTGAGGGCGACTGGGTGGCGGCACCCAGGGGTGAAGCGCGGCCGGCGGCCGCGATCCACCGGCGAGCCCCCGCGGTGCTCCGTACGCCGATCGGGGCGCGTCTGCTTGAGCCGATCTCGGCGCGCTGGGCGGTGATCGGGGCGGTGGCCTGGGTCGTGCTCCTGGCCGTCGGGATCGCCGTGGAGCCGCCGCCGACCAACCCCGCCGCGGTCGACCCGTGGTTCGTCAGCGCGCTCGGCACCCTGTTGCTGGGCGCGTTGCTGACGATGTTGGCTGGCTTGGGGCTGCGGCGGCGCTGGAGCTTGGCGGCCTCGCTGGTGGCAGCCGGCATGCTGGTGCTGTCCACCGTCATGTGCCCGGTGTCTGGCCACCACACCGGCGTCGGTGGCTGGTGGGTCGTCCAGCTCGGCTGCGCCCTGGGATTGGTGGCGACCAGCATCCTGGCATGGTGGCGGGCTACGCCACGGTAGATCCGCCGATCGACCCGATGAACGGCGCCCGGTTCGTCGGTCTCGGCGGGATCACCGACACGCACCTGCCAGTCGCACATGGCTGATGCCGAGACGCCCGGCTGCAGGCCGTGACGCGGCCCGCCATCGCCACGGGGTGGCAAGTCCCAACCAGGTAGATCCCTCCGACCGATCTGCCCGAGTAAAGGCTTGGCCTTCGATGCATCAACGCCTGCCCTACCGGGGCCGCGATGCATGGGTGACGCTCAGCGCGGACGGCCGTACCCACTCGCCGCGGTGCGGGCGGACACCCGACGATGGCCGCAGTGCCGTGACCGACTATCACCCCTGTCGACCCGGACGGCGCGCTCCAGGCAGGTGGTCGCCCTGCAACCACGGACATCGCGTCGAAAACACGACGCTAGAAGGTGCCGGGCGGGCACATCCCCTGCACGAACTTCTTGGCCTCAAGCACATCCATCTGCTCCACGCTTACCCACTGACACTCGACCAGTCCCAGTCTGATCAGGCGTTCCAGCAGCCACTCGGCTTCGGCTCCCTGCGCCACGACTTCGGCGAGTTGCTGGCCTTCCGGCGGCTGCAGCGATTGGACCTTCCAGGTGCAGCGACGGACGAACTTGGCGGGCCTCAACATCGTGATGTACACGGTCACGTACGGGTCGCACTTGTCTCCTGGCGGCTTGATGCCACCCAGTTCGAGCGCGCTTCGGAAGCGATCGAGGTCGCGGGCTTCCAGCGCCGCGTCCAGTTCCGCGATCACGTCCGGCTGGTCGCCGAGGCGCCGCAACAGCGCGCCATCTCCGTAACGCGGGCCTGCATTGCCGTGACCGTCGTCGGCTGCTCCATCACGCCCCCAGCTGTGGCGTCAGCGGGTGCCCGGCGCGAACACCCGGATACGGCATGCAGCACCAGACTCCGCTCCGCGCGACCGCTACGTCAATCTCTCACCCGGGACCTGCCGCTGGCTGCTCAACGCACGATGTCAGGTGGCCTGTGCCCCTGTATGGCAAGCGTGGGCGGCCGCTACGAGGATCTGCTCTGCTACGTCAATGCCAGCTTGGGGACGGCAACCGCCACAGCCGGCGCACCTTACTGCAGCGTTGCGAGTCACAGAGTCGCGTGGATTCGCGCTGCTGGTAGCTGTCACCGCTAGCGCGGGTCCGGCCGGTCGATGTTCCAGTGCCGGGCGACCGAGCATATCCACTGGTCGGGGTCCTCGGGAGCGTCGCGAGGGGTGACCGAGAACAGGCTGACGGTGCGCTGGCCGCCTTCGTGGTCGCTGTAGAGCAGCTCGATGGCGAACCGGCGCCGCTGCTGGATGGCGGCGGCCAGGCCCGCGTGGAAGACGTCGTCGCTCTCCCGCACGGCCCCCTGCCAAAAACCGATGCCGCCGGCGGGAACGTACAGATCTCGACCCTGGCGCCGGAATTGGTCGAGCTCGGTGTGGGGCAGTCCCCAGGCAGCGGCGCAACCCGTCGGTCCAGACCTCGAACGTCTCGGTGACCGCGGCCGGCACCGCCAGCGCCCCAGTGGCACCGTGGATGGCAGCAGCCAAGCCGGCCACCCGTTGCGTCAGCCCGGCAGCCGACAGGTCCTGGTCGCTGAGCGGCTGGCCGTCGATGAACTCAAACAGCGCCAGCCGCAGCCCGCCAAGCCAGCACCACCACGCCCGCCCTGGGTCGGCTGGGGTCGGGGCACCGGCAACCCCAGCTCGGCGAGCGCGTGACCCAGTTGCAGGGCGAACTCGGCCCGGGCGGGCTCGATGGCACCCGGCCGGGCCAGCTTGAGGAACCACCGCCCGCCGTGCTCGTCGGTCACCTGGTAGCACCAGGCGGTCTCCCCCACGGGGAGGAACCGCACGGCGCTGGCAACCAGCCCGTAGTGGCGCTGCAGGGCGCCGGCGAGCGCCGTCCGATCCAGGTCTGGCTCCACGAGCATGCCTCATCTTGCCGGCGCGCCCCTGCGCACGGAAGGCCCACCGCCCACCACCGCATAGGCGCGCCAGACCCGCAGGCGCCGCCGCAGAACCGGCCCAACGCCACTGCACCTGCACCTCCCAGACCAGCCTTTCCGCCTCACGCTGTTCTGTTCCAAGTCAAGGGGGCGCGGCCAGCTCACGACCCTATCGAGCCCTGTGTCGAACGGCATTGCCTCAGCTCAAGCATGGCGTGGCGTAGGAAGTTGTGGGGGTTGGGCAAGGGCTGGCAGGCGCAGGTTCTGAGGAACGTCGCAGACGCCTTAATGCTCGGTGGTGCCCGTGACCGTCTGCACCAGCGTCTCCAGCTCAAGGTCGTCGTGGGCCGGGCGGGTGCGCCCACCGGTGACCGTGTAGGGCGGCGGCAGAGGCGGGACCAGGTCCGCCCCCTGCTGTGGTCCGCTGCCGCTCATTCAGAGCCACCCATCGTGATCGCGGCGCCTACTCGACCGGCTCGCCTGCCTTAGCGGCAGCACCCGTGTCTTCGCCACGGTTTGGTGCCGGCGTTGCGTGCCGCCGTAGCGGCAGGTATGCGCGCTGCTGCCAGCCCGACGCCGTACTCTCAGCCGGCAGGAGCGGATCCGGCGAGACCGCGCCGCCAGCCGACATCGGCGGTGCCACGGCTGGGCGTTCGCCAGCCGAGGTGAGCAGGACCGCCGGCAGCAGCACCAGCGCGGCGACCCCGTCGTACCAGGAGTGGCGAAGCTGGACCTTGATGCCGTACCGGGATGCGAGCCGGCCGACCACGTGGAAGCCCATCATTCTCGACACGGCGATGTCGGCCGCCAATGGCGCGGCCAGCCGCCTGTTGGCCTCGATCAGCTCGGCGTCGCTCATCCCGATCCCGCGGTCCTCGATCTCGAGCACATAACCGGTGCCGGCCGGATCGCCGGAGATTTGCACCTTTGTGATGGGCGGGGAGAACGAGGTGGCGTTCTCGACCAGCTCGGCGAGCAGATGGGCGACGTCGCTGGCGGCCTGGCCGGACAGCCGGAGGTCATGGATAGGGGCAACCTGCACGCGGGAGTATTCCTTGAGCTCAGCCAGCGCGGCCTCGACCACGTCGCGCAGCGGTACCGGCTCGCTCCAGCGGCGGTGCTGCTCCACGCCCGAGAGCACGATCAGGTTCTCCGCGTTGCGCCGCATGCGAGTGGCGAGATGGTCGATGCGGACCAGCTCTTCGAGCCGGTCCGGGTCGACCTCGCCCCGCTCCAGCTCCTCGATCAGCTCGAGCTGCAGGTCGACCAGCCCCTGGCTACGTCTGGCAAGGTTGTGGTACAGCTCGCCGATGCTCTTGCGCAACGCCGCCTGCTCGGTGACATCGCGGATGTTCAGCACCAGCCCGTGGACGCGGGGATCGTCGGCGAGGTTGGTGCAGACGCTCTCCACGTGACGCCACGACCCGTCTTCGTGCTGCAGCCGGCACCCAAAGTTGGCGGTCGCTCCCGGCGCCTCGGCCAGCTTGGTGAGGGAGATGCTGACGTCGTGCTGGTCGTCGGGATGAACGAGGTCGCCCAGGGCGGTGCCGACGAGGTCGGCAGCTCGCCGGCCGAGCACCCGCTGCACCGAAGGGCTCTGATAGGCGATCGTGCCGTCGGGCGCAAGCACCGTGATGAGGTCCGAGGAGTTGTTCACCAGCGAGCGGAACTGGGCAGCCTGCTCAGCGCCAGCCCGCCGCAGCAGCAGCCCCAAGGCGAGGGCGGCGAGCGCGCTGAGCAGCCCAAGGGCGATTTCGATCCGGACCAGCCGGCTGAGGGATGCCTCGGTTTGCTGGGTGATCTCCTGGACGGCGTCATTGGAGACGCTCGACAGCTGCGCGCTCAGCACCCGCAGCCGGGTCACGTCGGCGGCGTAGCGCGGGTCGGCGCGGCCGCCGTCCAGGAGGCGGTCGCCGGTGCGGATCAACTCGTCGATGAGGCGACGGTCCTGCTCGAGCTTGCGGCGGACCTTCCAGTCGCGGGCGGGCGGGATCTCGACCCTCGAGCCATCGCCCTGCGGTGCGCGCACGCTGCCGCCGTCCAGCAGCACATCGACCGGCTGGCGCACGGCCTCGCCGCTCTCCTTGGGGTCGGCCTGGAAGCCGTCGACCACCAGCAGGACGTCCTTGGTATAGCGCTCCACGAGGGCCCGCTGGCGCGCGGCGATGTTGACAACCAGCGCCGAGCCACGCTGCTGCGCAATGGCTCGCGCGTTGTAGCCAACGATCGCGGTCACCAAGACGATGAGCACGGGGATGACCCAGCCGAGCCGGCGACCCAGGCGCAGGTCGCCAAGGATCGGGAGCCGCGGGACCAACCGGCCGATGCCGGACCGGCCGCCTGCCGCCGTGCGCTGGGTCGCGCTCGCGGCTCCCGCCTCAGCGGACCGTGAGCGCCGCATACATCCCACCCAGGTAGTGGCCCTCCAGGTTGCAGTACAACACGTAGTGGCCTGGCGCCAGGCGCAGGACCAGGGTCTGGCGGTCGTCAATGTCGAGGCCCCCGGCCTCGTCGAGAAAGTCGATGCCGGGTGCGTCTTCGTTGACCGTCAGCCCGTCGCGCTGCAGCGGCAGCTTGTCAGGGGCACGGTCGGTTCGTACGACGATGAACTGGTGGGTGGTCGGGCCCTGATTGAGGATGCGGAAGCTGACGGTGCCGGCGGGCACAACGGCCGCGTCCCGCTGGACCTTGAAATCCTCGAGTCGCACGTTCACGGGGGTGCCGAGCGGCGCGGGCTCGTGCCGGCGCTCCGCGGTGAGGAAGACCACGAGCGCGAGCGCGGCCGGCATGAGCGCGAGCGCAAGCGCCCACGCCCAGCGACGCCTCGCCCGAGTCCACGCCATCCCGTCCCCCTCGTCCAGATGACCCGTCGCCTCTATCTGTTGTCGGCCAGGCGCGCGCTCGAACCGAGCGAGTCGGCGAGTCCGAGGCGGGGAGCGTCGATGGCCTGCCGGTCCGCGTCGAGCCCAGCGAGGCGCTGGCGGACCCGCGCCAGCGCGGCCCGCACACGCTCGCTGTAGCGGCCCGCATTGGCCTCGCCCACCCCGGCCTGGTAGCGGACCGGAACCTGCTCCACCAACTGCCGCTGCACGATGACGTTCTGAGGGCCGGAGCTGGGGTCGCCGATGACCACAGCCGACAGGTCGCGCTCCTTCTGCAGCTCGTGCGCCAGCCCGGCGACGGTGATGGTGAAGATGACCAGGGTGTTCACCCGCCCCGCCCGCACGCCCTCGCTTCGGGAAAGGGCGCAGAATAGAACGTGCGGGAACATAGTTCAAGGGTGATGTGCGAAGATCGACCGACCGTCGGGTATCGTCGGGTCTGGGACCTGCCCGCTCCGGTTACCGTGATCGCGGCCGCGCCGATGGATCAATCGCGCGAAGCGCACCTTGCGGCGCGGCCGCTCCACTCCCCCGAGAGGGGCCAGTCGGCCGGCACAATCCGCAGCCGACTGGCCCACGAGGGGCAGCGACCAGGGCAGACACTGCGATGATGGAGGGCGAGGGTACGCGCCCCTTGCGCGTAGGGTGCCCGGGATCGCCAGCTCTGATGGCCGGCCAGCCAATCGCGGCCGTGAACTCGAGCCCGTCGGCGGCGGACTCGGCAGCTCAGGGGGTTTCCGCTGGACGCCGGTCGGGGAGCCAGAAGCGGTCGCCCATCGCTGACAGCCGCCCCCGGCAGCGCCTCCACTTCAGGCTGGCAGTGTCGTCGTGGGCGATGGGGTCGCAGGGGGTCGCAGCGGCGTTGGGAGTGCCCGCCATCGGGGTCGCAATTGGGTCGCAGTCCGGCGAACTGCTATCGCTCGGAAGCCCGGTCACAGGGCCGCTGACCAGCAGGTTCGGTGGCGCGCCGCGAGGGATTCGAACCCCCAACCGCCAGATCCGTAGTCAGCCATCACCCATCCCCGCCCGTCCTCCTGATCACTTCGCGTCCCCGTTGATCCTGGTCAACGGCCATGCCGCCGACGCGAATCGGGCATCCGTCCCTACCTGTATCGCGTGGCTTGGTCGCAATGTGGTCGCAGTTTCGGGCCGCCGTCGCCAGACCGAGCGTCTGGCGATAGATCGCTCTCCTGACCCCGCCGGAGTGCAGAGCACCAGATCTCGATCTGGTGCTCACCTTCGATAAGGACGTAGACGGTGTCTCATTCGCCGAGGGACTCGACGGCCGCGTCGGCTCCAGGCTAGCCAGCCCGGCCACTCCCAGGACCTCCATCGTCGTTACTTCCTTCCAACGTTCGTTAGTCCTACGGCTGGTGGGAAGCCGGCCTGTGAGGTGGGTCGCCTGCCGCTTTGCCCGTTGTGGTAGACCTGTCCCTGAGGGAAGGCTCTTGGGCTGAGGGGGGCCGATGGGCGAGGCGGCGGACTTCTTCGTCAGCTACACCAGCGCCGATCGGGCTTGGGCGGAGTGGATCGCCTGGCAGTTGGAGGCCGACGGCTACACGGTCGTGGTCCAGGCGTGGGATTTCATCCCCGGCCACGACTGGGCCCACGAGATGCAGCACGCCACCACCACCGCTGAGCGGGTGGTGGCGGTGCTGTCGGCCGCCTACTTGCAATCGGCCCATGGGGAGGCCGAATGGCAGGCGTTCTACGCCAAGGACCCCCGAGGCAGGCAGGGCCGGCTGCTGCCGGTGCGGATCGAGGAGGTGGAGCCGCCGGGGCTGCTAACAACCCGGATCTACGTGGACCTGGTCGGCAGGAGCGCAGCCGACGCCCAGGCGACGCTGCTGGCCGCCGCCCGGGGTGCCCGCGACAAGCCGGCCGAGGAGCCGAAGTACCCAGGTGGCCAGCGACCGACGGCCAGCGCCGCCGAGGCGCCCCGATACCCAGGCGAACTGCCGCGGGTACGGAACGTGCCAGCGCATCCCAACCCTTACTTCACCGGCCGTGACTTGCTTCTTGCCGAGTTGCACAGCAGGTTGACCGCACCGGACCAGTCCACTCGGCGTATCGCGCTGACTGGGCTCGGCGGGGTCGGAAAATCCCAGTCTGTCGTCGAGTATGCCTACCAGCAGCAGGCCGACTATGACCTGGTGTGGTGGGTGCGCGCCGACCAGCCGACCAGTCTGCTCGGCGACTACGCCACCCTGGCTGACCAACCTCCGCTGGCTGCCGACCTGAGATTTGGGCAGGACGTGCGGCAGGAAACCGCGGTCCCCGCGGTGCGGGACTGGCTGGAACATCACCAGGACTGGCTGCTGATATTTGACAACGCCGACGACCCTAAAACAGTGGCCGAGCTGTTACCTCGCAGTACTGCTGGCCACCTGCTAATCACGTCCCGCACGGGAGTCGGTTGGGAACGGCTCGCTACCCCTCTGCTGGTGGAGGCGTTGGCTCCGGATGATGCTGCCGACTGCTGGTCGCCGCCGGCGACAACCCCCAGCGGCTGCGCAGCGAGGCGAGCTTCGCGCGCCTGTGCGGCGTCGCGCCGCTTGTGGCCTCCTCGGGCAAGACGGTCCGCCACCGGCTCAACCGGGGCGGGGACCGGCAGGCCAACAAACCCCTGTGGCGGATCGTGATGGTGTGCCTGGCCTGGGATTCGCGCACCCGCGAGTACGCCGCCAGACGCACCAAGCAAGGCCAGTCGACCGCCGAGACCATCCGGTGTCTGAAACGCTACGTCGCCCGTGAGGTCTACCGCTGCCTGGCCACCACCCGACCGTCGGGCCGGAGTCGCCCGCCGTGGACGACAGCGCGGGTGCCGACCAGGCCGCGGTTGCCGTCACCTCGGCAGGGCCAGGACGGCCTGGGTGAGGTGCGCAGCCCTCGGGCCGCCGCCGGCCGGCGCGCAACCGCCTGCCAGCACCCAGGGCATCGTGACCCGGGCGAGGCGCTCGGCGGCTGTGGGACCGCCTGACGCCCGCTTGACGCTCGTGCGAGGATCGGATCGGCGTCCGTCGGCACGTAGGGGGAAGCATGCGCCTGGCTCCGCGACGGTTGGGGGCGTGCTTGGTCGTGCTGATGCTCGGCCTGCTCAGTCCAGGCATTTCGCATGGTGCAGGTGCGGAAGCCCCGGGTGTGTGGACCTCCGCCCCCGGCGGTGACTCGAGCCGATCGTGCCGGCACGGTGATCGCGGTCGCTTGCTCCGCTTCGATCGGGTCGCGTCGCATCCGACGGCCGCTGACGCTCGCGCGCATTTCGATTCATGGATCGAGTTCTACCGAGACTTCTACCAGTTCCCTCCGGACCCCGCGGTCGACATCCGGTACGGATTCGACAGCTACAAGGTGACGTACTGCACGGTCGACGTGGCACCCCCGGGCGTGAGGCGCCCGGCGCCCACGATCGCCACGGGGAACGTCTCGGTCCCCCGCAAGGCCGGACCGCTCTCCACCGTCGCATACCTGCACGGCACGTCGGTCTCCTTCTACGACGCGCCTTCGAACCCGAACATCTTCGGCGAGTTCAGCGAGAACGGCGAGAGCTTCGACGGACCGCCTTCGAGCGCGGTGTTCGCGGGCGGCGGGTTCATCTACATCGCCGCGGACTACCTCGGCCTCGGTGACTCGACGGTGCCCCGCCATCGCTACTTCCACGCCGCGACGGAAGCGTCGTCAGCGGTCGACCTGCTCGCCGCCTCGCGTGACGTCCTGCGGCGCCTACGAGTTCACCGAAACGATGAGCTGTTCACGTTCGGCTTCTCGCAGGGCGGTCATGCGGCGCTGGCGCTCCATCGGGTGTTGCAGAGCCGGCGGCTCGACGTGACCGCCACGGCCACGGTCGGCGGCGTCTTCGACGTCGAGCGCTTCTTCCTGTTGTCGATCGCGAATACGACCACGGCGACGGTTCCGCTGTACGTCTCGTACATCCTGCTGGCCTACGACGACATCTACGATGTGTACGAGCGGCCCTCGGACGTCTTCCGCCAGCCGTATGCGTCCACGGTGCCCGGCCTGTTCGACATGCGGCACTTCTTCGACGACGTGCTCGCGGGCATGCCGCCGACGACGCGTGAGCTCCTCACGGCGTCGTACTTCAGGGCCGTGAGCAGCAATCCAGACGAGCCGCTCCGCGTTCGTCTGCGTGAGAACGCGGTCGACCGCTGGCGACCTGACGCGCCGATACGCGTCTACCACAGCCCGGACGACGAGGAAGTGCCCTTCGAGGATGTGCTCGTGTCGGTGGACAGGCTCCGGAAGCGAGGCACCGACGTCACCGTGAGGACGTTGCCAGGCCTTGACCACGTCAACAGCTGGATCCAGGCCATGCCACGGGCGGCGAGGTATTTCAGGACGCTGGACGGATCCATCGCCGTCAGCGTGGCGTCCTGATCGACGGCGACCACGTGAATCGAAGGCCCGGTCGTACGGAAGGGCGCCGACGCCGCGTCAGCCGACACTCGGCACGATGGCGTGCTGCCAGTGATCGGCCTTGACCCAGCCGCGTGACAGGCGGCCGGGAGCTTGTACTTGCCTCCGCGCTCCTTGTGGCTCAAACCTAGCCTCGCTTTTTCATGAGGCGCTCGCGGGGCCGGTCGAGGGGGCACGGGAGGGTCGGCTGCGGTTTGCTGACCGTCCACCGGCGACTGGGTCGGCTGGTTGGGCGTGATCGTGGTGTCGTGGGCGGTCGCCCGGTCCCGGTCGTGGATGCCGCGGGTATGCCAGCCAGCCGGGGCGTCCCGGCCGGGTACGGCGTGGGATCGGCGCAGCCTCAGCAGCGCAGCGGCAGCGCCCGCAGGCGGATGAACGCGGCGGCCAGGGTGTGCGCCCACGGCCAGGTG
>Ga0184632_10001189_pt1 | contig 10629 bp, 9 predicted proteins | sample PLM31_50_b1_FD_133153 | JGI IMG/M metagenome (GOLD analysis project Ga0184632, IMG submission 133153) | Groundwater sediment microbial communities from an aquifer in East River, Colorado, USA - PLM3-1_50_b1 | ecosystem: Environmental > Terrestrial > Soil > Riparian zone | place: USA: East River... | reverse complement strand
GAATGGCTTCGCCTGCTTGCCAGCGCCGGAACCGACCCGTTGCGCGAAGCGCAGGAATTGCGAAAGACCGCGAGTTGGCGGGGCTGGTATGCGCGGCAGCGCAACACGTGGGCACACGATCCCGATGACTTTTCGCACGCGGTAAAGGAAGCGATGGACGGGTGCCTCGCGTGCAAATCGTGTGTCGGGCAATGTCCGGTCAAGGTGGACGTTCCCGCCTTCCGATCTCGCTTCCTGGAGCTGTATTACGGACGGTATTCGCGACCGCTGAAAGACTATCTCGTTGCCGCACTGGAGCAGACCTTGCCGTGGGCAGCGCGCGCGCCGAGGCTGTACAACGGCGTGATAGCGAACGTGCTCGTCGAACGCGCGCTCGCGAAGATCGGACTGACTTCGCTCCCGAGGCTCGCCACGCTGGATGCGGCACGGGAGCTTGCATCTCGTGGCGTACGCGAGGCGACGCCCGATGTCCTGGCTACGTTGCAGGAAGCCGACCGTCGCAGGTGCGTAGTGGTCGTGCAGGACACCTTCACGCGACACTTCGAGCCAACCCTGCTGCTCGACCTCTGCGAACTCATTCGAAAGCTGGGATTCGTCCCGTGGGTCGCACCGCTCAACGCCAACGGCAAGCCGCTGCACGTCCTCGGGTTTCTCGCGCGGTTCGAGCGCACGGCCGCGGAGACCGCCGCGATCCTCAATCGCCTGTCCGCTACCGGCGTGCCCTTGGTTGGACTCGATCCGTCGATGACGCTGGCGTATCGCGCCGAATACGCGAGATCGCCTGGCGTCGAGAAGGCGCCCGACGTAAAGCTGCCGCAGGAATGGCTTGCCAGCCGCCTGGACGACCTGCCGCAGCTCGAGCCGAACGACTCGCCGCAGTGGCTTCTGCTGGCGCATTGCACCGAGCGCACGAACGCTCCCCAGGCGACAGCCGATTGGGAGCGCGTTTGCCGTCGCCTTGGGGTCGATCTGCGGGTTGTCCCGAGCGGCTGCTGCGGCATGGCCGGACTCTATGGACACGAGGTGACGAACCGCAAGACGTCGGAAGCGATCTATGCGTCGAGTTGGCGCGAATACGTCGCCGACCCGCGCTGCGCGGGTCGTCTGTTGGCGACGGGGTACTCATGCCGATCGCAGGTCAGGCATGTGGACGGCGTCGCCCTGTTGCATCCGATCCAAGCATTGCTTGCACGTCTCGACGGCCGAACGCTGGCGGGGAAGTTCGAGAGGACTCAACCGAAGGCAGATTTCCTGTCGGAGCATCACGAGGAATTGTGACTGATCACCGCGCGGCTTCGTGAGCAACCAGCCTCCCGATCGCGGGGGTAAAGCCGGCGCGTCGTAGCGGTCAACCCGGTGCGGCGTGATACGCGCACTGACCTTCACTTCTAGATGTCACGTGCCGGTCCTAGATGCGCTTGACACCCATCGCCGTGAAGGCCAGGGAAAGCTCGTGTGCGCATCTGCGCACGGCGCTGCCGATTGCATCGAGTCGATCGTTCGGCGCGCGTGATGTGGGGAGCGAGACAGTGAGGCCGCCGATCAGGGACTTGCCTGAAAACAGCGGCGCGGCGACTCCGGCCGCACCAATGATCCGCTCTTCGAAGGAGGTGGAATAACCGACTTCCCGAATTCTCTTCAGCTCCTTGAGCAGGGATGACCTGGTGGGCGTCCTCGGCGTAAACGCAACCTGGTCGAGCGTGCCTGGGTCGATGTTCGATGCGGCGAGGACCGCCTTTCCAATGGCACCGGCGTGCAGCGGCGCGCGAATGCCGAGTGGCTGAATGTGCCGGACCGGGTGATCGCTCTCCACGCGGTGAATGAAAGTAACGTAATGGTCCCCGTGCGAATAGCTTGCGAGATAGCACGTCTCGCCCACCTCGCCGACCAACTGCGTCATGATGGAATCGGCGATTTTGAGCACGGGAACGGCACCGAATACCCGCGCTGCGAGCTCGATCAACCTCGGGCCCACGCTGTAGCCGCCGTCTTCTCGCTGCTCTGCATAGCCACCTTCTGCGAGGCTTTGGAGGATTCGATGGGTGGAGCTCCTGCTGTTCCCCGTGGCCTCGGCGATCGCACGAACGCTCAACACGCCCTCACTCTGCGTTAACGCGTAGAGCGTTTCCATCACGCGGGGAAAGATCGAAACGACTTGGGTATCCTTGGCCTGGCTGTTCTCCACTATTCGAATCCTTTCGAGCTGGACCTTGTGCACTATGCCACGAAAGCCCCATTCCTCTGCCCGGTCCTCGGAAGATCAGCCTTCGCTCGGCTTCCCAGGCCGATGATTGCTCGCGCCTCTTGCGGCGTCGCAATTTCTCTCCCGATCACATTGGCGAGTTGCACCGCCTTCTCGACCAGCCGCGCGTTGCTGTCAGCCAGCTCGCCCGGGCGAAGATAAGGGTTGTCCTCGTATCCGACACGGATGTGGCCGCCGAGTCCAATCGCCATGGCCATTAACGGCCAATGGCGCTCCGGATTCATCACGCTCAGGTTCCAGTTGGTTCCGGGAGGCAGGCAATCCACCATGTACTGAAGCGCACGCTCCTCGGGCGGGGTCCACGAGCCGCCCGACCAGCCGAGGAACAGCGTCGTGTATACGGGCGCCGGCAAGAGTCCTTCCGATTGCAACTTGCGAACGTTCCACAAAGCGCCAGTGTGGAAGGACTCCACCTCGATCTTCACGCCATGCTCGGCCGTGGCTTTGCAGTAGCCTCGAAGTTCTTCGAGCGGGTGCAGGGCATAGATGGCATTTGCCGGATAGTTGGGATCCGGCTGGAAGTACTCGTCGTGCGAATTGAAGGCAGTGGACATCATGTCGGGATGGAGTTTCATGAGCGGGATGCGGTCTTCGAGTCGGGCGCCGGCGATGCCGTATTGGATGATGCAGTCCGCCTTATCAAGAATGCCCTTTGTCATCTCGTTCCAGCCGTCGACGTCAAGCCTGCTGAGCTTCTTGCCATCCGCCTGGATCTTGTCCTCGAGACGCCGCACCCCATGCAGGTGAGCGATCGAGGCTCCGGCATTGACGCAACGGACATACTCGTCCGCAATCGCCGGGACGTTCTCACGCGTGGAGGGCAGGCAATAGTGGTTGGCCGGGTACGAGACGCGCGAATCGCAGGCGGCGGTGATAATCAGCTTGTTCATGCGGCTTGGCTCCTGAATGAGGTTGTCGGGGGTGGTCCCATCAGTCTTGTCCCACCAAACGGGACATAGTCCCATTCTAGCCAAGTTATCGGTCGAGTGTCAAGCGTCGGCGAAAAATTCTTTGAAGGCCGAAGGGCGGGGTAACGAGCACACGTCGCACGTTCGATGGCTTCGCGTTCGATCGCCGCGGAAATTCTCTCGACAATCATGACCGTCGGCAGAAAAGTGCCGGCGCGCGGAATCGTCGGCATGGTGGACGCATCGGCGACGCGAAGACCCGACGTGACGAGGAGGATGTTTGCGACGTGAGTCCTGCGAAGGCCGCGAGGCCAGTACGCACCCGGCGGTGCCGGCACCGACCACGATTACGTCGGCCGGTTCGTTCATCCGGGACCAGGGTCTGCCAATCAACGACCGTCTGCGAACGGACCGCCAACACTTGCGTCGTCGTGCATCGGCGTGCCCGCTCTCGCTGCGCGTCGCTCGAGACAAGCTTCGCCGTAGAACCTCGGCAGCAGACCTTCGTCCTGCATCTCGCTCAGCCAGTACAAAACGGAATCCTCGGTGTCCATGCAATCCGCGAAGCCTGCCTGGCGGATCTTGATCGGGCTCATGAGTCGATCGAACTGCCGCTCCTTGCCGTATCCGAGCGTGAGGTCGGCGGTCTGCCAAGAGGACCCGACGATCTCGCGCATCGTCGTCGATCGCAGGCCGTAGTGCCTGACGAGGCGGTCCCACTCCTGCTCTCGCAGTGGCATCACCTCTGCCAGCCGCATCGGCTTGTGTTCGCCGACTGGCATATCGAAGTGCGCCGCGATAGCCGGCCACATGTCGCGCCAGACGATGGCGTCCCCGTTGACGATGTTGAAGATCTCGCCGGACACGGTTGGCGTCGTCGCGCAGAACTCGACGGCGCGGGCGATCAGCCGGCTGTCGCTGCATGCCGTCACGTAGAGGCCGCCGCCGGGAAACCAAAGAGGCTCGCCCGCCGCACGCAAGATGCTGGCGTACACGCCGATTGCCGCGATGATGTTCATGGGGCTCGCAAGCGCCCGTCCCAGGATGAGTTGCGGGCGCAGAATGTTGATCGCCCAGCCGCCACTGGCAGCGCGCTCGCGGAGCAGATCCTCTTGCTGCCAGTAGAATATCTGGTGCGACATCCGCGGCCACCGCTCCTTCGCCGGCACCGGGATGCGACCGAGGTGCGAGCCGTACGCCTTGCCGCCTTGGAGGATCGTCAGGTGGCGAAGTCGCCCGCGACCCTCGACGCCGTCAAGAACGTTGCTCAGCATCCCGAGATTGACCTCCTGCTGGGCGCGACTGCGCCAGCCGGCCTCGAGATCGTCCTCCTCCTGCAATGCGGCGTAGAGCACATGCGTGAAGGGACCCGCTTTCGCAAATGCTTTGCGACACCCTGAGCTATCCGTCAGGTCGACGGCCAAGTGTGCGATCTCGCCGCGGCCGATCGGTTTCCTGCGGGACAGGCCCGTGACCCGCCATCCCGGCGTCGAAGCGAAGTGCCGGACCGCGGCCGCACCCACCAGCCCCGTGGCCCCAACGATCAGAATCCTGCGACTGTCCACGGCCCTTTTTCCTCTTCGCGGCTCAACCACGGTCATGATTGAGCTGAAACCTCAAAAGCTCGCGCCTTCTTCTTTGACGATGGCGACGAGATCTTTAATGCGCTCGGGAACCACGTTCGGGTGGCCCACGACGAGGACCGATTGGAGCAGGACCTCGAGTACCTCGCGGGGAGTCGCTCCCTGTCGAATGGCGGTTCGCATATGGTGACGGGTCTGAACGATCTCGCCGATAGCGAGCGTGTTCCCGACCATGCAGAGCAGCCGCGTGCGATGGTCGAGCACCAGTCGGCCGTACATGTCGTCGTACCCGAGGTCGTAAAACGCTTGCGTGAAGTCCTCATCCAGTCCCTCGAGGAACTCTGCATTGTTGAGGGTGTGCAGCGGCCGCAAGACCAAAGCGATGCTAACGCCGGGCCCGTACTTCTCGACGAGCCGGTCGGCGCGCGGATCGGCGGCGTCTTCGGGATGCCAGCGGCGTCGCTCGTCGTCGCGCCCCGGGGCACGGAGGCCAGGTTGCAGGCCGCGTCTGCTTACGTCATCGAGAACGCCCGCCTTGCCGAGCTCGTCGGCCATGATTTCCAACGGCTCGTCGACGATGGACTCGCCGCCGTAGATCGCACATTGCAATATCACTTCGAGAATCTCCCGCAGGTCGAGCTTCTCGGCGATGGCGGCGATCACTGTTTCGCGCAGCCGCGCGTGCCGGCGTGACATCGTGAACTGGCCCGTCATCACGAGCAACCGCGTGCGAACATCGAGCGCGGAACGACCGAGCAGGCGCGCGGCATAGCGGAGATAAGCGTAGGCGAACGCGCGGTCCAGCTTTGTCCGCGACTCGTAGCGCTTCCGCACGCCGGGCTGAAATCGTGCCACGGCGTCGAGCATCGCCCCTTCATCCGCAAACGGACTTGGGTTTGGTTGTGCCATAGTTCGAATCATGGAGACACGCCTCTATTATAGTCCCGAACATCGGGACGTTGACCCATGACTAACAATAACCTATCTGGATGGCCAGGTCAAAACGCGGTGCCTTTCCATAGCGGACGCGTGTCCGGGGCCTCTTTGGCGGACTGCAAGAAGAACTTGACCTCTCACTCAGTTATGGTACATAATGGGACACAGTCTCGTCCTGCGGGACAATCCGGCCGATGGCTAGCCCTTGGCACGTGTCGCGTGCTCCGGAAGCTGCACGGCCGGACCTCCGCAGATAACGGAGTTCAAACGGAGATGACCCCATGCAATTCGATCTCTTGTTGACCGGCGGCGACGTTATCGATCCGGCAGCCGGCCTCCGCGGCGTGATGGACATTGGCATCGCCGGCGGCAAGATCGTCGCGATAGCGCCCTCATTGGCGTCCGCGAAAGCCCTGCGAACGATAAGCGTCAAGGGTCGGCTGGTTACGCCAGGCCTCGTCGATGTCCACGCGCATGTCCTGATCAACGGACATAACATGGGCATCCACACAGACCATTATTGTCGGTCCAGCGGGGTGACCACACTTTGCGATGCCGGCAGCGCCGGTTCGTCGAACTTCGAGGCGCTGCGCGAGGTTTTGGACCACCACGTGCACACACGCGTACGGGCTTTCGTCAATCTTTCAGCGCTCGGCATCACCGGTATTGCGCGCCGCGGGGAACTGTCGTATTTCCCTTATGCCGATCCCGAGGGATGTGCCCGCACCATCACCGAGAATCCGGATCTCGCCATTGGTGTGAAGTTGCGCTACGGTCCGAACCTCGTATGGGAGTACTCCGCCGAGCCGGTCAAGCTGGCGCGCAGCACAGCCGACATGGCGGGAGGTGTGCCGATGATGATGCACATCACCGATTCGCCGGTTCCGTTGCCGGAACTCATTACTCACATGAAGCCCGGTGACATCGTGACTCACTGCTACCATGGCCGCAGCCACGGCATCATGGGCCAGGAGAAACAATTCGTCCTCAAGGAAGTCATCGAGGCACAGCGCGCTGGCATCATCTTCGACTGCGCGCACGGCGGCAACCACTTCAATTTCCCGCTGCTCGAGAGAGCTCTCGAGCAAGGCTTCCTGCCCGACACCATCTCGACCGATCTCACCTTGAAGACCGCGATGCAGGGGCCGGTGTGGGATATGGCGACGACATTGACAAAGTTTCTGCATTTCGGCTTGCCGATCGAGGAGATCGTTCGCCGCGCCACGGCTGCCCCCGCCCGGATCATGGGCTACGAGGGCACGGTCGGCACCCTGAAGCCGGGCGCTAACGCGGATGTCGCGGTGTTCGAGCTGCAAGACGGGAATTTCGAATTGCGCGACTGCGACGGCAATGTCGTTAACACAAAGCGGCGCCTGCAAGCGCAATTGACCGTGAAGGACGGTCGCGTCTGGTACGAGCGCCCCGCTGATTAGCGCGGTTCCCCGCGGAGATAGCGCAAATGCTCGGGCGCTTGGCATCGGGTCAGCGTGCATTTGGTCGCGCTTTGTGAGCGCTCAAGTCGCGTACCCCGATGCACATGACGGAGCAACGAAATGAAGATCGTCGCGTACGAAGCGAATGCCGACGCCGGTTATGGCGTGTGGCGCGATAGCGGAATCATCGAGCTGGACGCGTCTTTTAAGGCTCGTTATCCGGACGTGCGCACACTGCTCGAACAACAGGGTGTTTCAGCGCTGGCTGCGGTCGTCGAGGGAAAAACGGCGACGTTGAAGTTGCCCGGCGTGAAGCTGGCTCCGCCCGTGCAGAACCCTCGCAAGATCTTCTGCGTCGGCCTCAACTACAAGTCCCACGTCGCGGAAACGAAGCGCCCTGACGCCGACTATCCGTCCATCTTCACTCGGTTTGCCGACAGTCTCACGGCGCACGAACAGCCCATGCTCATGCCTTCCGGTCTTTCGCGAATGTTCGACTTCGAGGGCGAGCTTGCTGTGATCATCGGCAAGAGAGGACGCAACATTGCGCAAGCGGATGCGTCAAGTCATATCGCGGGTTACGCGTGCTTCAACGACGGAACGGTGCGCGACTGGCAGCGCCACTCGAGCCAATGGACGCCTGGGAAGAATTTCCAAGGCACGGGCGCACTCGGTCCCACGCTCGTGACTGCCGATGAAGTCGGAGACCTGAGCGAGCTCACCTTGACCACGCGCCTGAATGGAGAGGTCATGCAGCATGCGTCACTCGCGGATTTTATCTTCCCGGTCCCGTTGATCATCGAATACTTGTCCACGTTCACTACGCTCAACGCCGGCGACGTGATCGCCACCGGAACGCCCGGAGGCGTCGGCGACCGCCGTCAACCGCCCCTCTACATGAAGCCGGGCGACGCCGTCGAGGTCGAAATCACGCGGGTCGGAACGCTTCGAAACGTCATCGCGTCGGCGTAACGCGCGCTCGGTGCGCGCTGGCCATCACTGGATCGGACGAGTCATTCCGGGAAGGTCGCAGAAAAGTCCAACACAACTGGTTGCGGGCGGCGGTCAGCGACGTCAGCCGGTCGATCCATCGTAGATGAGCTTCACGCCGGTGACGAGCAACAGCGCATAGCTTGCGTCGAGAAACGTCTTTTGCGAAATGCGCCGATGCACCCAGACGCCGAACCAGATGCCGATCGGTGCCAGCGGGGAGAAGAGGAGGGCGGTCGCCAGGTTCCCGACGTTGAGCTGACCCAGGAAGTAATACGGAACGAGCTTCACGTAGTTGACGACGATAAAGAACACGGCCGCCGTGCCGACAAAGAGCGTCTTGTCGACCTTCTGCGCCAGCATGTAGATGGCGAACGGCGGTCCGCCGGCGTGCGCGAGCGTGCTCGTGAAGCCGGCCACACCGCCCCAGAATGCGCCGGCCACGGGTCCGGGCTTGCCCCGGCGGTTGGCCATGCGTGCGGCTATCCGCTCGGTCAGCCGCAGCCATTGGTTGAGCGCAAACGTCACGGCAATGATGCCGAGCAGCAGCCTGATCGCATTGACCGGCAGCAATCCGAACGCAAATCCGCCGAGCACGATGCCCACCAGGGCGCCGGGCAGCATGATCCTAAGATGCGCGCGCGACCACGAGTGGCGATAGGCGTACACGCCGAATAGGTCCATCGCGCACAGGATCGGGAGCATGATCCCGGCGGCTTCCGGCGGTGCGATGAACATTGCCATCAGCGACACCGCGAGCGCGCCGGGGGCCTGGCCGAAACCACCCTTGGAAATGGCGGTAATCAGGATCGCGAACGCCGCGACCGGATAGAACGCAGCCGGATAGTCGGGGAGCGCCATGAGGCGGCAGCGGCGTGTGCGCTCAAGGCCCCGGCAGCGGCGCCTGCACACCGGCACCGCGACCGCGCCACGCGGCGATCGCCTCGTTGGCGATCACTGCGGACAGCACAAACGCACCGCCGATGAGCGCCTTGGTCCCCGGATGCTCGCCCAGCAATGCCCAGACCCAAAGCGGACCGAGAATCGGTTCCAGCAGCGCGAGCAATCCCAGTTCCGTGGCGGATAGCGTGCGCGAAGCGGCGGTCGCGAGCAGGCATCCCGCGCCGAGCTGCACGCAGCCCATGGCGACCAGGACGGCGAGATCAATGCGTGTGGCCGCAAACGGACCGGCGAGCAGCCACGCGGGAAGCAGCGACCATAGCCCGGCAATCATCACCATCGGCAACATGTCGACGGTCGCGTGGAATTTTCGCAGCACGATGAGCTGCGCGGCGAAGGACACGGAAACACCGAGCGCCAACAGGTTGCCGACAAGCTGACCCGCATCCACCGCGCCACCGAACATCACGGCGATCCCGGTGAAGGCGAACGCCATCGCGATCCAGGTGCGCGCAGCCACGCGCTCGCGCAGTACGACCCAGCCGGCCAACGCGGCGAAGAGCGGCGTTACGCTCATCAGCACGAACGTATTGGCGACGGTCGTGCGGGTCACCGAACCGATGAAGCAGAAAAAGGAAGTAGCGAGCAGAAGACCCGCCAGTACGCCCGGATAGCCCGCGGCGCGGACCGCGCGCGGCATCGCACGCCCGTGCATCACAACGAGAACGACAGCGACGAACATCGTCATGAACAGCGAACGCCAGAATACGATCTCATAGGCGTTCGTGATCGACAACTGGCGGACCAGGAGCCCGCCTGTCGACCAGCAGACGGCGGCGACGATCATAAACACGACGGCGCGCCGATGGCGCGCGCGATCGACGGTGGAAGGGGTGGCGCTCACGGATCGGAAGTGATGGTGGGAACAACAAACAGAAATGCCGGTTTCGCTTGGCAAGCGAGCACCGGCATTGGCAGTTCACGATGGACCGGAAGGTTAACGTGGCGGTCGCTAGCTGTCCAGACGCGCTCGCCATTCCAACGCAATACGCGGTTACCTCATGGCGTCACGAGCTCGAATCCGGGAAACATGGCGCGGGCCTCCGGCAGATCGGCGAGCGTCACATAGTCGCAGCAATCCGCGTAGCGTTTCCACAGCGCCAGCACCGCGGGATTGGCGTGCGCGGCATCGATGGCCGCCTGCGAAACCCATTCGAAAATCTCGACCAGTGTGCCGTCCTTCGCGCGCAGGGTCGTCGTCGGGCGGTCGGTCGCAAGCCCCTGCGCACGCAGAATGGGCAGATGGTCGCGCATGCACGCCATGAGGTCGGTATCCTTGCCCGGTTTCGGACGGAACAACGCCATCACCATGACGCCCACAACGCCTCTCCTTCGACCTGTCGGCGCTACGATAGCGCGCCGGAGGCTTTACGTCGAGTCGGCCGTCGCGGGCGCGAAATCCGCCGCGAAATCACGCCCCATCGCCGTGGCAATACGCGCGAAGTCTTCCTCCGGAATGCGAACGAAGCCGAAGCGAAACGCCGCGCCCCAGTGCTGCTTGCTGCGGATGAACGAGAGCTTCTCGATGAGCGGCTTGACCGGGGCCTCGTGCGCCG
>Ga0184632_10001188_pt1 | contig 10634 bp, 11 predicted proteins | sample PLM31_50_b1_FD_133153 | JGI IMG/M metagenome (GOLD analysis project Ga0184632, IMG submission 133153) | Groundwater sediment microbial communities from an aquifer in East River, Colorado, USA - PLM3-1_50_b1 | ecosystem: Environmental > Terrestrial > Soil > Riparian zone | place: USA: East... | reverse complement strand
GGCGGTCAACTTGCCCGCCAATGCCTGTGCGTTCTTGACAACTTGGTGTTGGTAATCGTTGAACGCTGGGCTCAGGGCTTCCTTCAATGCCACCGCCTTGGCAGCGATCACATGCATGAGCGGCCCGCCCTGCATACCGGGAAAGACCTTACTATCGATGGTCTTGGCATGTTCCGCGCGGCACATGACAAGACCGCCGCGCGGACCGCGCAGCGTCTTGTGGGTCGTCGTGGTTACGAAGTCGGCGTGGGGCACCGGGCTTGGATGCAAACCCGCCGCCACCAAACCCGCGATATGCGCCATGTCGACCATGAACAGCGCGCCGACTTCGTCCGCGATCTGGCGAAATCTGGCGTAGTCGATGACGCGCGGGTACGCGCTAGCGCCGGCAATGACCAATTTCGGTCTATGTTCCTTCGCCAGCCGTTCGACTTCGTCGTAGTCGATGGTTTCGGTCTGTTCGGAAACTCCGTAGGGAACGACCTTATATAGGATGCCGGAAAAGTTAACCGGGCTGCCCATTGATAGGTGGCCGCCGTGGGCGAGATTCATGCCCAAATAAGTATCCCCCGGCTTGAGCACTGAAAGATACACCGCCATGTTTGCCTGAGACCCGGAATGGGGCTGGACGTTGACATGATCGGCGCCGAATAGCTCCTTGGCGCGGGCGATGGCCAGGGATTCGACGATGTCTACATATTCGCAGCCGCCGTAGTAGCGCTTGCCGGGATAGCCCTCGGCGTATTTGTTCGTCATCACGCAACCCTGGGCCTCTAACACAGCCTCGCTGACGACGTTTTCCGAAGCGATGAGTTCCAGGTTGCCTTCCAGCCTTTGAGTTTCTTTTTCAATCGCCGCAAAAACTTCGGCGTCCGTGTCCCGCAAGTATGACATGCTATCGCTCGTTTCTCCGCGTTTCAGCTTTCCGATCCGTTGCGAATCTGCGTGCCCAGTTCTCTTTCGGCCGCGGAAATTTTGTCCACCCGCCGTTGATGGCGCCCGCCCGCGAAAGGTGTCTCGAGCCATGTTTCGAGTATCCGCTGCGCCAAGGACTTCTCGGTCTTGGCGCCGCCTAAGACTAGAATATTCGCATCATTGTGCTCCCGGCTGCTGCGCGCGCCATCGAGATCTTGCACCAGCGCCGCTCGAATGCCGGGATATTTATTGGCGATGATGGACATGCCGATGCCGCTCGTACAAACAAGCACGCCGCGCTCGGCGTCGCCCTGAGAGACGCGGAGCGATACCTCGCGGCCGAAATCCGGATAATCCACCGGCTCATCGCCCTGTGTGCCGCAGTCGCGGACATCGATACCCTTGGCGCGCAGAACTTCGACCAGGAAGTCTTTCAGCTTCGCGCCGCCATGGTCACTGCCAACGACGATCATCGTTCTTTTCCTTACAAAAACGGTTCAAATATGAACGCAATTCCGGGCAATAAACAAAATCGCAGCGCCATGGCCGATTTCATTCCACGGTTGCTGCGATTTGCGCTTCAGACCGCTCGGGCGTTACGGCAATCGTCCGGACCTTGTTTGCCGCGTGACGCCGGGAATCTACCGGTGGCCCTCGATGTAGGTGATAACATCTTGGACGGTTTTGATTTTTTCCGCGTCCTCATCGGAGATTTCCATCTCATACTCTTCTTCCAGAGCCATCACCAACTCGACGATATCAAGCGAATCGGCTCCCAGGTCTTCGATAAAGGAGGCTTCTGGAGTTACTTCCTCCTCACTCACCCCCAACTGTTCGCATACAATCTCTTTGACTCTTGCTTGAACCGACGCAGCCATACAATCTCACCTCCTGTTTACGATTTCCTCACATATATACGCCGCCATTGACACTGATCACCTGCCCGGTGATATACCCCGCCGCGGGTCCGGCGAGGAAAGCGATGGATTCCGCCACATCTTCGCAGGTGCCAAACCGCCCGAGAGGAATAGCGCGCAGAAATTCCTCCTGGAGTTTAGCGGGCAACTGTGCGGTCATTTCCGTCTCGATGAAACCCGGAGCCACCGCGTTCACCGTAATCCCGCGGGAGGCCACTTCCCGCGCCACCGCTTTGGTAAATCCGAGGATGCCCGCTTTGGTCGCCGCGTAGATCGACTGTCCCGCATTGCCGGTTTGGCCGACCACCGAGGATAAATGAATGATCCGGCCATAGCGCTGCCGCAGCATAACCCGGGTCACTGCTTTAGTACAGAGAATTGTGCCCTTCAGATTGATTCCGACAACCTGATCCCAATCATCGGGCTTCATACGAATTAAGAGGTTGTCGACGGTGACACCGGCGTTGTTGACGAGAATATCAATTTTGTGATGCCGGTCAACGATTATTTTTATCGCCGCCTCGATTTGATTTTCGTCCGCGATATCGAACCGGCAAAGTTCGCCGCGCCCCTGGCCGTCCGCGGTCAACGCGGCCAAGGTTTCCTCGGCGGCTGCCTGGTTGTTGCGATAGTTAATCACAACATGAGCGCCCAGCCGACCCAGAGTTAAGACCGTGGCTCTGCCGATGCCGCGGCTGCCGCCGGTCACCAGAGCGATCTGTCCGGCGAGACTCACCCGGCCGTCTCCCCACGCACCCTGGCAAGATCTTGCGCGCTTTCAAAATTTTCGGTGTCGAGAGACGAGCTGATCCGTTTGATGAGTCCACTTAGCACCTTGCCCGGACCGATCTCCAACACCCGCTGGCAGCCGAGAGCTGCCAGTTTGCGCACGGACTCTTCCCAACGCACCGGTCGCACCGCTTGCTCCGTGAGCAGCGACTTGACGCGGTCCGCATCCCGGTTCACCTCGGCTTCAACGTTGGTAACCACCCCCACTGACAAGGAATTAACGACGATAGAGGCCAGCGCCTGATTCAGCCTTTCCGCCGCCGGCCGCATCAGCTCGCAATGAAACGGCGCGCTCACGGGCAAGTCCAAAACTCTTTTCGCGCCGCGCTCCTTCGCCAGCACCGTAGCGCGGGCCACCGCGCGCTTAGCGCCCGCGATAACGATTTGGCCGCCACCGTTATAGTTGGCGGGCGCAACGACTTCACCCCCGCTCGCCTCGGCGCAGAGCGAACGTACTTTGTCCCTATCCAAACCAAGGATCACCGCCATCCCGCCTTCACCCGCGGGCACCGCCTCTTGCATGAAACGGCCGCGCTGTCCGACGATTTTGACCGCATCGACGAAACTAAGAGCGGCGGCGCAAACCAACGCGCTGTATTCGCCGAGACTGTGGCCCGCGACGAAATCAGCGCGCAGCGGAGTTTCCGACTCCAGTACCCGCAGAGCGGCGATGGACGCGGTCAAAATTGCCGGCTGGGTGTTTTCCGTCCGCTTGAGTTCCAGATCCGGACCATTGAAACAAAGCTTGCTCAACGAATAGCCGAGCGCGTCGTCGGCTTCGGCAAAAATCCTCTTTGCCGCCACGAACCGTTCACAAAGATCCTTTCCCATGCCGACATACTGGGAGCCCTGGCCGGGAAACACGAACGCAACTTTACCTGTCGCCACTCTCTGATTTCTCCCTCGCCGCGGCTGCTTCCGGCTTCTCCGCCAGCGCGTCGATTTTCGATTTGATGCGGCGCCAGATCTTTCCCGGCAGGCTGTCCTTTCCACCACTGTCCAACGCCGCCGCGGCGGCGAGATCTTCCGTGATATGGCGGTTCATGTCGTGCTCCACCGCGTCTCTCGCGGCGCGTATGGCATTCTTGATAGCGAGCGGACTGGAGCCCCCGTGGGCGACGATGGCCACGCCGTCAAGACCGATAAGCGGCGCGCCGCCATACTCGGCATAGTCGAGACGGCGGTAAGCTTCGCGCAGAGCTTTGCGCGTCATCAGATAGCCTAAACGGCTGGACAGATTTTTTTGAAAAGCGACTTTTAGAATTTCGCCCGCGAAATTCGCGACGCCCTCCATCGTCTTCAGCGCGACGTTGCCGGTAAAGCCATCGCAAACAACCACGTCAACAGTCGCGTTACAAATATCTCTTCCTTCAACGTAGCCGACATGATTCAGCGAGGTTGCCGCCAACAGCGCGCTCGCCGCGCGGGTGAGATCGGTGCCTTTGCCATCTTCCTCGCCATTGCTGAGAATGCCGACGCGAGGTTTGGCAATCCCCAAAATGCGCTCTGCGTAGATCGCCCCCATGATGCCGAACTGGGCTAGGTGATGAGGCTTGCAGTCGACATTAGCTCCCGCGTCCACGACGATCGTTCCCTTGCCGGCGCTGGGGACGACCACGAGAATCGCCGGTCGCGCCACGTGGGGCAACCTGCCCATAACAAACATACCCGTCGCCATCATCGCGCCGGAATTGCCCGCGCTGACCACCGCTTGGACCTGACCCGATTTCATCCGGTCGAAGGCGACCTTCATCGACGAGTCCTTTTTTTTGAGCGCGCTGCGCGTGGACTCATGCATCTCCACGCACTCAGAAGCCGGAACAATTTCCATCGGGCCGGCGTTGAGCCGGGACAGTTCCCGTTCGACGGCATCCTGCTGGCCGACGAGGACGACTTCGACGCCGAGATCTTTGGCCGCACGCCACGCTCCCTCAACGATAACTCCGGGAGCCCGGTCTCCACCCATAGCGTCAACGGCGATTTTCGGCATGGGGAGTGCTTAGCTCTGCTCGGTTGGCACGACGGCGCGCCCGCGGTAAAAACCACAGTGAGCGCACGCGCGGTGCGGCAACACGGTTTCGCCGCAATTGGCACAGGTGCTCCATTGCGGCTTGGCGATAGCGTCATGGGAACGGCGTTGATTTTTGACTCTTCTCGAGGTTCTTCTCTTGGGAACCGGCATAGGCTTGATCCTGTCTTTCCCTGCTTTAAAACAGCAGCTGTAAACTTTGAATGTCCGATCTAGCGGTCGATCCTGAGCGTGCGAAAAAACGCCATCCGCGGATCCTCCGTGGCGCGGGGACATCGGCAGTCCTCGTAATTGAGATCCACTCCACAACCGCCACACAGCCCCCGGCAATTTTCCCCGCAAAGCGGGCGTGTCGGCAACGCCAGCATGACTTGTTCACGAATCAGCGGCGCCAAGTCGACCTCGTCACCCGAATAGTAGCTCAAGCCCAACTCTTCCCGCCGCAATTCCTCCGTCGAGCCATTAGAGCCAACAGCATCCGGGCTCAACACGAAGTCAAACTCATGCTCCACGGGCATGGAAAAGTCTTTCAGGCAACGGCTGCAACTGCTCTCGATCCGCCCGTGAAACGAGCCGCGAAAAAAGAGTTGGCGACCTGAACGATAGCAAACGATATCAACGTCAACCAGCGGCGGAAACCGAAATTCGCGGGTCTTTCCCTTTCCATAGGTCTCATTCAGCTCCTCGATGCTCTCCGAGAACTCAATCGCCTTAGGCGACTCGGGAATATCGTCGACGAGGACTTTCATGAGCGGAAGGATCGGAGCGCTAGATTCACTTGAATATAGATAAAACATCTCCGTTGTCAAGGCGAAGCGCTTCAGCGTAGCTCAAAACATCGCGCAATATTCAGCACTTCCAAGCCCCGTTCGGTTGTAATTGACCGCTCTTTACGGAAACCCTCATGAAATCAACCAGCGCTGGGATCCCGCCAGGGCTCCGCGGTGCCTTGATGCTATTTGGCCACGGCCGCGACGTTAGACCATTCGCTTGAGTATTCGCTGCCATTTTGTTAACGAGTTTTTATCCACGCCATGAATTTTCCCATTTCATTACAAAGAATCTGGGGCGGCAAGCGATATAACGCCTTTAACCGCGTGCTGAAGGAAACATTCGGGACGCGAGTTTACAAGATTGGCCTGCGCGTGGATTTCACCTGTCCCAACCGTGACGGCGCGGTGGCCGTGGGAGGCTGCATTTATTGCAACAACGCAAGTCATACTCCGGTAGCCTATCGTCCGCGCGCGTCCGTCATCGAGCAATTGCGCCAAGGAGCTGAAGCCGTGCGCAAAAGACACCGGGCGGAAAAGTTCATCGCCTATTTTCAGAGTTACACCAATACCTATGACTCGGTCTCGAAGCTGGAGAAACTCTACCGTGAGGCTCTCGATTTCCCCGGCGTCGTCGGCCTCTCCATCAGCACGCGCCCCGACTGCGTCCCCGCGGATGTGCTTGATCTGTTGACCGACTTGTCGCGTGATACCTATTTGTGGTTGGAGCTAGGCTTGGAATCGATTCACGACCGGACGCTCAAGTGGGTTAATCGCGGCCATGGACTGCGCGAATACATTGACGCGGTGGAGCGGTCGAAAGCGCGCGGTCTTCGAATTTGCACTCACCTAATTCTTGGCTTTCCCGACGAAAACCGTGAGGACATGCTCGCCGCCGCGCCCTTGCTCAACCGGCTCGGCATCGATGGTATCAAGCTCCACAATCTCCACGTGATCAAAAACACCGCGCTGGCAAACATCTATAACGCCCGCCCGTTTGAAATTTTCAGCAAAGAAGAATATGTCGCCCTGGTGGTGGATTTTCTCGAGTTATTGAATCCGGAAATAGTTATTCACCGTCTGACCGGAGAAACCTACCGCGCCCTCACCGTGGCGCCGGACTGGTCGGTGAACAAGATGGGCGTGCACAACGCCATCACCCAAACGCTCGCGGCACGAGACACCTGGCAAGGCAAGCGACACACCACCCAGATGCGCGGGCAGATTACCTCCTATGACTCTGAAGGAGCACAGCCGTGAACGGACATATCGGTCTGATACATTCCATCTTACCCGCGACGGTCGACCTGCACGTGACTATCCCGGAAACCCACGCTTCGGCACGCAATCTAGGTTCGGAGCGCGCCGGCTCTGGGGCAATTATCGGTCCAGACGGTTATATCCTGACCGTTCACTATGTTACGGTCGGCGCTTCGTCGATTACGGTAACGACCACAGACGGCGAGCAGTTTCCCGGTAAAATTGCCGCCCAGGACCAGGAAACCGGGCTCGCCCTCGTCAAAATCCCCGGCCACGATTTGCCGTTTCTGCGTCTAGCGCCGCCGAACTCCGCGAACCTCGGCGACCCCGTGGTCATGATCGCTAGTGCCGGCCAAACTGGGAGGCGCATCCAGGGTGGCTATATAAGTTCCACGGAGTCTTACGACGGCCAGTGGGAGTACATGATCGATAAGACCATTCGCGTGACAGCATTCAATCCTGGCTTTGGCGGCGGCGCTTTAACGAATTTTCGCGGTGAACTGGTCGGTATAGTTTCGTTGAACTTGAACGAAGTGGGGAAATTTACCCTGGCGATACCGGTCGATTACTACCGAACCTACGAACAGGAATTGAAACAGTACGGCCAAGTGCGCAGCCGCCCTAGCCGGCCGTGGCTCGGGCTATATTCTAATCCTTTGGCCGGACACGTTGTTGTAAGCGGCGTCGTACCGGGTGGCCCCGCGGCAAAACACGGGCTTAGAGAAGGGGACATTATTTTAAGCGTGGAGCAAAAAGATATCCGCTCTCGCTCGGAACTTTACCACGAGATGTGGAAAAAACGCCCGGGAGAGCGGATCTTGTTTAAGGTTCTCAGAGAAGAACAGTCTTTTGAGTTGGAAGTCATCGGCGGCGACCGCGCCGACCGTTACCGCTCCTAATCCGATTTATCCAAGCGTCGAAAGCGTATCACAGAGTGTCGATAGATCTCCGCTGAATTGGGTTCAAATCGTTCAAGCCGTTCAAAACGTCCGGAACCGTTTGAACCTTTTGAACGGCGCGAAGCGGCCCCTAATCATCCCCGCCGACTTTTTTCACCTCGCCCTTGCCCACGACTTTGATCGCCAGCGCCGGCGTATAAGCCTCAGGCTCATAATTGATGAGAGCCTTATCGGTTTCCTGCAGATCTCCTAACTTAACCGAATTACCACTTTTTTCGATCTTGGTTTTCTCATCGACGCCGACAACTTCCTCACGAACTTTTCCCTTGCGTTCCATCTGGAAAGTAATCGTCCGTTGGCCGACGCTGCTGATCACGCCCTCTACTTCGACGGCTTTAACCTTGGTTGTTTTTGTTTCTGTTTTGGCTTCCGCTTTGGCAGCCGGTTGTATTGCGGCCGGAGGAGCTGCTTTCGGTTGCTCCTCCACCGAGCTACAAGCAATCAAACCCACTGCCACCAAAATCGCCCCCGAAGACAAAGCCAAAAGCCCGGCTGACCCATTCATAAGATGCCTCCTGATTTACTAATTAGATTCAACTCCCGGTGGTAAGCCCAAAATCACTTGGATAATCGCCAGCATTTAAACCATATATCCGAACGCGCTGTCAAGCGACTTTGGCCGGAAAATCCGCGGAGAGGCTGCCAGTAGAACCGAATCGCGATGGCAGAATGGCTAGAATCTTCATTCAGTAGCGCCAGACTGCGTGATTCTTAAGAAATTTTTGACACCGGCGATAAGACTTATAACTATATATCAAACGGGACAATTGAAGGGTCCTGAATAATCCACCATGTCATCTCAACAGCCCTATAGCGAACGTCATTGGTACGTCGTTTACAGTAAGCCTCACAAGGAGAGCAGCGCGAAATTTCATATATCCGCAAAAGGACTTGAAGTTTTCTTCCCGCGCCTTTCTCTTCCGAGAAATACCAAGAGAGCGAACCCGGTCATTGCACTGTTTCCAAGCTACTTATTTGTTCGTCTGAATATAAAATCCGAAGAGTACGGTTACGTATCGTGGTCACCAGGTGTCAATCGAATCGTGGGATTTAACGGCTACCCCACTCCCGTCGATGACGAAGTATTAAACTTTCTGCAGTCCCGATCGGATTCCGAGGGGATAATTCCAGCCGAATCGAACTTAAGACGTGGCCAAGAGGTCCGCATAACGGAAGGACCTTTGAGTGGCCTTTTGGGAATTATACGCGAGCCGCCTACAGCCAAAGGCCGTGTAAAGGTCCTGCTAACGCTTCTCAACCGCGACGCCGCTGTCGATCTTCCCCTCGATTTCGTCGAAACATCATGGATCGCCGCAAATCCCGAGACGGGAACGCGAAAATTCTGACCCATTCCTCGTTCGGAAACCGCCAGCAAGAAAAAAAACGGCCGAGACGATTTCGCAACGAAGCTTAAATGCCACCCAGATTTGCAAACCTGGGCGGTAATTCGGCCGAGACCGGGATAATGGCAAAATATTTACCCTGCGCAATTCACTAATCTTCACTTGATATCCGGCGCGATACCGCCGCGGGATAGTAACGACGGGTTTTTTCCTCGGAAACATAACCTAAATCCACATCTCGCAGGACCGCGACGGCATCCCTTTTTGCCGGGTGTCCATATCCCCCGCCACCAGCCGTCAAAAATGTCACTGTCTCCCCAGGCTGCACCAGCATATGGCTGAACTTTCCTGGCAGCGTCTCTTTTTTGCCGTTGCGCTCGATGAATGTTTGGTTGGTCGCTCCTTCTTCTCCCCCGAGAAGTCCCCAGGGCGGGCATTGGAGGCGATCGGAATTGCGGCTTACGAGCAGCTCGTGCAGCGGCGTCACTTTAACTTCGACTCCGACGCCGCCGCGGTATTTTCCCGCGCCGCCGCTATCAGGGCGGAATCTGTGGCAATCATAGAGCAGCGGGTAATATAGCTCTTGCAGTTCGATCGGAGTGTTCTTGACATCGCCTTGGCACATGGAAACCGACGCTGATGCGCCGTCTTCGAATGGCCGCCCGCCCCAACCGCCACCGATGATGTTTTGGCAAACGTAGCGGCGGCCGGTTTTGGGATTGGCGCCGAATATCGCGTAGCCGCCCATGTCGCCCTTGTGCGCCGCGGGAATACGCTGCGGCAAAGCGGGCGCCAGCGCGCGCAGAATGGTGTCGAGCACCGTCGGCAGCGATAGGCTCCAGCCGCCGATCGGCGCCGGGCGGCGCGCGCTGAGCAATTTTCCCGGCGGAAGGATGACTCTGAGCGCACGGAAAGAACCTTCGTTTACTTCGCGTTGCGGCGAAGTCAACGCTTTGAAGGCGACGCGCGCCGCCGCCATCCCTCCCGACGATCCGCAATTAATGAAGCCCGGCACCTGATCGCTGACTTCGGAGTAATCGATGGTCAGTTCATCGCCGCGCACTTCTACCTTGATTTTAATCGGAATCGTTTTGTTCATCACTCTGCCGTCGTCGTCGAGAAAGGACGAGGCTTCATAAACGCCGTCAGGGATTGCGCGCACCGATTCGCGCACGAGTTCATCGGTCTGGTCCCAGATCACATGTACCGCTTCTTGAAAACCCGCGCCGCCATACTTGCGGCAAATCTGCTGCAAGCGTTCTTCGCCGGTGCGGCAGCAGGCGATCTGGGCGCGCAGATCGCCGAGCGATGATTCCGGAAATCGGATGTTGTCTTCGATCAAACGCAGCACTTCGGTGTTGGGCCGGCCTTGGTTGTAGATTTTTACCGAGCGAATCTGCAGCCCCTCTTCATAGACATCGCGAGTATTGCTCGATCCGAATCCGGTGCTGCCGCCGCCGACGTCAATCCAGTGGGCGCGCACGGCAAGAAAGTACATCAACTTCCCGTCCCAGAAAAACGGCGTGTAGACCGCCATGTTGTTTAAGTGCTGGCCGCAGATCTCCGGATGATTGACCAGAAAGACATCGCCGGGATGGATATTGTCCTTGCCGTAGACTTCGATGCCGTCCTGCACCGCCACGCCGAGATCG
>Ga0184632_10001186_pt1 | contig 10646 bp, 11 predicted proteins | sample PLM31_50_b1_FD_133153 | JGI IMG/M metagenome (GOLD analysis project Ga0184632, IMG submission 133153) | Groundwater sediment microbial communities from an aquifer in East River, Colorado, USA - PLM3-1_50_b1 | ecosystem: Environmental > Terrestrial > Soil > Riparian zone | place: USA: East... | reverse complement strand
AGGTGCTGGTGTTGCGAGCTGCAGGGTGATGGCGCGACCCGTCGCACCGGCGCCAACCATGCCGACCCGGATCGGCTTATTCTGGGCCTCACGCTCTCGGAGTGCTGTGTCGACGATCATGGTGTCACCCCTGCCGCTCGACGAGCGGCCAGTTGAGATCTTGTTCAGAAACTGCCGTGGCGACGAGGGGCCATTGAATGTTGAACGCCGGATCATCGAACCGCAGGCCGCGGACTGAGCTCGGAGCGTAGAATCCCGAGGCCAAGTAGTAGATCTCCGTGTCTTCCTCGAGGGTCTGGTATCCGTGCGCGCAGTGCGCAGGCACGTACAGCATTCGACCATTGTCCGAATTCAACTCCGCCCCGCACCATTCGCCATAGGATGGGGACTCTGGTCTGAGGTCAACCACCACGTCGAAGATGGCTCCTCTGGTGCAACGGACCAGCTTGGCCTCGAGCGCAGGCGCCTCCTGGAAGTGCAGGCCTCGAACGGTCCCCTTGCGTACGCTAGACCCCATGTTCGCCTGGACCGGCAAGAAGTCGAGACCGTGTGCCGTGAACTCCCGGGCACACCACGCTCGCATGAACCGGCCGCGATCATCTTCGTGCGGATTCGGATCGATCACCCTTGCACCAACGAGATTGGTCTCCGTGAACCGCATTGCAGTCACGCGCCTTCACCTATCGACTGCTTCCATACCTCCCAGGGGGCGTTTCCCCGTGAATGCAACTCGTCCAGCATCTGCTTATCTTTAAACGTGTCCATGCTGACCCAGAAGCCATCGTATTTGTAGGCCGCGAGGTTTCCCTCCTTCGTCAGCCTTTGGAAGGGTTCGTAGAGCAGGTCTTCGCTCTCGTGAATGTAGGTGAAAATGTCCTTCTTGAAGATGAAATAGCCTCCGTTGATGCGAACCTGGGATTCCCGTACGTCTGTCAGGTTCTCGACGAGGTCGTGCTGGTCCGTTGAGACAAAGTGGTAGCTCAGATTCGGCTTGACGCAGAGCAAGCTCGCCACCTTGCCATGCCGTTGAAAGTGGTCTATCTGCGCGGGCAGAGGTGCATCCGTCAGGCCATCGCCGTAATTGGCCAGGAACACGTCTTCGCCGGCGAGATATTTTTCAGCGGCTTTGAGACGCTGTCCGATATTGGACGCGATTCCCGTATCGACAAAAGTGATCTTCCATTCATTGATATCACTGGCGAGGAGCTGAAGGTCCTTCCCGCCCTGGGAGAGGACGAAGTCGTTGGAGAGGCATTCGTTGTAATTCAGGAAGTAGTTCTTGATGGCATCGGCGCCATAACCGAGGCAGAGAATGAAATCGTGGTGTCCGTAGTGGGCGTAATACTTCATGACGTGCCATAGGACTGGGCGATACCCGATGTTGATCAATGGTTTGGGGATACGGTCGGAATAGTCTCTGAGCCTCATCCCCAGGCCACCGCAAAATAGGACAACTTTCATCTGGATATCCTCCCGTCGCGGGCTAGAGCACTACTTTTCGGCAGTAAAAACCTTCCGCGTATTTCCCTGGTGCCTTCGACTCGACTCCACGGATTCTCAGCAACGACAGGAATGCATCGGGGGTGAACCAGTCTTTGTGTCGCTGGGTTTGGAAGCAATCCATAATCGCGCTGATCTTTTTCTGGCACATTGCGTCGTCGAGGTGAACAAAGAAATTGGGATTCCCGAGATCGCCGTCGTACTTCAGGATTTCATACTCCAGGATCAAGTGATTCCTGTACGTATTCCAGGTCAGCTCCGAGATCAGGCGATGATCCTGGTGGAGATCGTTGCGGTAATGCGTGAAGACGAGATCTGGCGAGACTCTTTCTTTCAGCTCTTCGAAGAAAGTCTTGAGCGCGTCGCCGACGTACGGAAAGAAGCTGGCCTTGAAGTTCCTGATGAGAATGTCCTTCTTCTTCGCGGTCGCCAGGAAGATCTCGGCGCTCATGCGCGCTTCGGCATCTCGCTGGCCGGTGGACCCAAGGACGACCCAACAGACTTCGGCATTTTCGTGTTCGGATAGAAGCCGTAAGATGGTGCCGCCACAGCCGATCTCGATATCGTCACTGTGTGCGCCGACACAGAGAATCTGAAGGGCGCGAGGGGGCGTCGAAGCAACCTGGAGTGTTAGCATTCGACAAAAGGGCTCAGGGCGTCAGCGGGGAGGAGCGTCTCGGGATCCAGCCCGAGGAATCGTTGTTGCTCACTCAGCGGCCGGCGCTCCGCTCGTGGCGAACCGAAGGACGCGCGCCGGATTTCCCACCACGATCGCGAAGGCAGGCACGTCGCACGTTACGACGCTGCCGGCCCCGATGAGCGCACTCTCGCCGATCGTGACATTGGCGAGGATGGTGGCTCCGGAGCCGATGGAGGCCCCCTGGCGCACCAGTGTCGGCTCGACCTTCCAGTCCGTCTCGGTCTGCAGCTCGCCGTTTGGCGTCGTGGCGCTCGGATAGGAATCGTTGATGAACATGACCCCGTGCCCGACGAAGACGTTGTCTTCGATCGTCACCCCTTCGCAGACGAAGGTGTGGCTGGAGATCTTGCAGTTTTTGCCGATCCGGGCGTTCTTCTGCACCTCGACGAAGGCGCCGATCTTGGTGTTGTCGCCCACTTCGCACCCGTACAGATTGATGAATCTCGACAATTTCACGCCCTCGCCCAGCGTCACATCGGGCGCGATGCAGAGATGATCGTTCATAGCTGGACCGCCCGGCCTCGGTCCGCGAGCGACCGATCGGCGGCTTCCAGGAGCTTCACGACCCGCAAACCGGCCACGCCGTCGTTGATCGGAGTCTGATCCTTCTCGACACAATCGATGAAATAGCCGAGCTCGACCCGCAGCGCTTCGGTCTGCTCGACCCGGGGCGCCCACATGTCGCCGGAGCGGTAGCTCACCATCAACTCATAGAGACCCTGCCCGTTGCCCATCTGGACGCCCTTGTCGTAGATCTTGAGCTTCTCGTCGGCCTCCAGATCGTTCCAGACCAGCATTTTCTTTTCGCCTCCGATCAGGGTCGTCCTGACCTTCACCGGAGACAGCCAGTTGACGTTGATGTGCGCGATGGTGTTGCCGGGGAAATAGATCGTGAGGAAGGCGACGTCCACGTGCCCGTTCAAATGCGCCTGGCCGGTCGCGATCACCGCCTCGGGCTCCTCCGGAATGAGGAAGCTCATGATCGAGAGGTCGTGAGGCGCCAGATCCCAGACGACGCTCACGTCGTGTTGAAAGAGCCCCAGGTTGACCCTTGTCGAGTCGTAATAATAGATGCTTCCCAGGACTCCGTCGTCGATGAGCTCACGGATTTTTCGCACCGCGCCCGTGAAGAGGAAGGTGTGGTCGACCATGATCTTGAGATTCTTCCGTTCGGCCAGCTCGATCAGCTCCTCCGCCTGTCGGGTGGTGGAGGTGAATGGCTTCTCGACGAAGACGTGCTTGCCGTGCTCCAGGGCGGCCTTTGCCAATTCGAAGTGCGCGCCGACGGGCGTCACCACGGCGATGGCGTCGATCTCCGGCGATGTGAACAGCTCGGAAGATTGCGTGGTGACGGCCAGGTCGGGATGGGCCTGCTTGACGCGCTTGAGGGCGGCATCACTCTGGTCACAGACCGCCGACACCTGGCAGCCTTCAAGGCCGCGCAGGTTTCGGACGATGTTCGGACCCCAATAGCCGTATCCGATGACGCCGATGCGAATCAATACGCCCCTTCACCGGAAAAGACTGCATGCGGAGTTCGGAGAAGAATCTTGAGATCGAGCCAGAGCGACCATGTCGTCGCATACTTGAGATCGAGACGCACCATGTCGTCGAATGCGATCCGGCTTCGCCCATTCACCTGCCAGAGCCCGGTGATTCCGGGTTTCACTTCCAGCAAGCGCCGCCGGTGCCAGATGTCGTACGCCTCGAGCTCATAGGGAATCGGGGGGCGGGGTCCCACCAACGACATATCCCCGCACAAGGCATTGAAGAACTGTGGGAGCTCGTCGAGACTGGTCTTCCTCAGGAACCGCCCGACACTCGTCAGCCGAGGATCCGTGGTGATCTTGTAGACGTTGCCATTCGTCCCGGATTCACCCGGGCTGGCGTTTCCCCGGATGAGTCGTTTGACGTAGTCCATGTGGATCCGTGGATCGTTCCCGGTGTACATGGAGCGGAACTTCAGGCACGTGAAGGAGACACCATACTGGCCGAGTCGCTTCTGGCGAAACAGCACGGGCCCGGGCGACGACAGCTTGATCGCGACTGCGATGACCAAGAGAATGGGCGAGAGGAGGAGCAACGCCATCGAGCTGCCCAGGGCATCGATGGCGCGCTTGATCCCACGGGACAGCTTCCTCGATTCGTCTCTCTTCACGACATCGGGGTAGAGCTTCTCGATCGGATGCCCCGTGTCATCCTGTCCCCAGTCTTCCGGAAAGCAGTGAAACGTGATGCGAATCTGTGCGAGCTCTTCGGCGCGCAGCACGGACTGCAGAAGGGCGGTCACCCTTACATTCAGGGCGGCGAGAGTAGACTTCGTGTTGGCGGCGCCCAGCTCTGCGAATATGACCCCGAGAGCGGAGCCCTCCTGGTGCCAGCCGGCGATGTCCGTCTCTCGGATCGAGGAAAGAATGGCGGGCACCGTTTTGTTCAGCAGATTGCCGCCCTTGCCGTTCCGCAGGGGTGCCGGTAGATCGAGCAGCATCAACACAAAGAGTTTTCGCGACCGCTCGGCCCGCTTGCGCTCCAGGCCGAGCGCACGAATGAACATCGGCTGGGGCAGAAGCCCATTTACCTCATTCGCAGACCCACTCCTGGAAGCAGCTGAGAATAAGGACTTCAAATCGGGGAAACCCATAGTTCGGATCGGTAGGGGCAAGACACGTGCCATGTCATGGAACTATCCGGTCTCATTGGAATGCTTTGAGAGTCAGAGAATTGGCCCCAGGGGGATCGCAGGACATCGCTCGACTCGGGCAGATGCCGACTCAAATGATGAAGCTTCCTGCCTACATGCCCGCAGAAGTTTTCATAGTCGACTCAGCGCCGTTGCGTGAGCCACGTCCTTACGCAGCCTCCAGCAACGTGCAGTCGAGCTGGACGGCGACGCTGCGCCGAAGGAAGTCGACCGACACGACGAAGAGGCCTTTCTTGGGATTCCCTCGGACCAGAACGCCTTCGACGTCAGCGAGCGGCCCGTGGGTGATGCGCACGCGCTGCCCTGCCCGCAGATAGGGATAGGGAAAGATCGGGAGGTCGGAGTGGACAACCTTCTGGATCGCTGCGATCTCCGAATCGGGGACGACTTCGAGCCGGTCCCACCGCTCGCCGAGGATCTGCACCAGCCCGCGTGCCTTGCACACCTCGAGGTAGCTGGCCTTGTCGACCGCGTGCCGCAGGAAGAGATAGCTTCGGAAGAGAGGAACGGGGCCGCGGACCCGGACCCCACCGCGTCTCGACCATGCCTCGGCCGTGGGCAGGAAAAGGTCAAAGCCCTTCGCCGCGAGCTGGTCGTACACGAGCTGCTCGCAATTGCTGCGCGTCCAGAGGACGCGCCAGGGCGGGGTCATCGGGTCCCGAGCGGCTTCTGGCAAGGCTTCGCCCCCTTTGGTCTCAATCCCTCTGTCGGGTGTTCGACCAATCAGTCCTGTCTCTGTCACGCAGCCGGGAAACCCGACTGCTCGTTGCCGCCTCGCCGTCACAAGTACCTCGCGTGATCGGTGTCAATCCTCTGAGGCGGCCTGTCTGCTGCGCGCTCTGTTGCCGTTCCAAAAACGCCGTTCGTCTCCACGTCGGCGGGAGGATCGCCTCGAGGAGTAGGTATCCCTCGAGAGGTGGCGATCATCGCTGTTGAACACCAGGCCCACGAGCTTCGCCGGCTCCGTGACGTTCAGCGCTTCCTCCAGGAGCTTGCGGGGCGTCCGGTGGGCCGCGACCACGATCAGAAATCCGTCGACCCATTTCCCGATGACTCGACCGTCCGGGACGGACACCAAGGGCGGGGTGTCGACGATGACGTAGTCGTACTTCTTGCGAGCCTCCACGAGGAGCTCCCCGACCCGTGGCGACTTCAGTACCTCGTAGGGAGCGGACGGACGGCGACCCGCCGGCACGATCGACAGGTTAAGGTGCGGGCGCTTTTGCGTCACGGCCTCCAACGTCAGATTCGTGTCCAGGATCGCGTCCACGAGGCCGGGAGCCGCGTGATCGTCGAGCCCGAGGTAGCCGGCCAGGTTCGCGCCGCGTAGATCCGCGTCGATGATGAGGACGCGCGCGTCGGTGGCCTGGGCGAGCGTGCCCGCGAGGTTGATCGCCGTCGTCGTCTTGCCGTCACCGGCATCTGGGCTCGAGACGGCGACCACCGAGAGCTCGGCGGACCTGTGGAGCTGCTCGACCACGTGGCGGAGCGCCCGATACTGCTCGGCTTCGAACGACGCTGGCGCGAGCAGGCTCACCAGATGGTCATCGAGCTCGTGGGCGTGTGCTCCGAGCCCGGCGGCGGTTGGCCGCGGGGGCGTGAACACGGATTGGGGCGCTCGGGTTGGGGCCGTCACAGGAGCGGGAACGGTCGGGCTCGGCTCAATCGCTGGCGCCGGCGGCGTCGTCGGGCGGCGAAGGGCTCGTTCCTGCTCGGCTCGCTCGAGCGCCCGGAAAAACGTGCTCATGGGACCAGCAGCTGGCGCACGGACTGGATGAGCCCGAACGTGGCCGCGTTGAACTTCAGGGCAAGCGCTGCGACGGCGCTCGCCAGGGTCACCACGAGGGTTCCGAGGCTCCATCGCAAGAGAAGCCGCGTTTTCGACTCTCGAAGGTCCCTCACCTTTGGCCGTGGTCGCGTGCCCTCCTCCAGGTACTCGATCGCCTGATTGACGATGGGCCGATCGATCCGGCGCTTCTGGTCGGCGTATCCGAAGAGGAGGCAGTGATCGCAGACGGTATTGACGAGCCTTGGAATCCCACCCGCATAGGCCGAGATTCGGTCCACCGCCGAGTCGGCGAACAGACCGAGGTCCCGCGCGCCCGCGATGCGGAGTCGGGTCCGGATGTAGGCGCGGGTCTCTTCCAGGGTCAGAGGCGGGATCTGGCAGCGGAGTCCGACGCGCTGCTTGAGCTGCCGTAGCTCGGGCAGATTGAGCTTGCCCTTGAGCTCCGGCTGCCCGACCAGCAGGATCTGCAGCAGCTTGCTCGTCGGGGTCTCGAAGTTCGAGAGCAGTCGGATCTGCTCCAGCGTCGCGGCGTCCAGGTTCTGAGCTTCGTCGATGATGAGGACGGTGTTCTGGCCGGCCCGCTCGCGCTCGATGAGGAAATTGTTCAGCGCGATGAGCCGCTGCGCCCGCGACGCCCCTGTCTTGGCGATCCCCAGGTCCGCGAGGACATACTCGAGGAGCTCGTCGAACGGCAGGGTCGAATTGACGACGAACGAGACCGCGCTCTGTCCGTTGAGCCGCTGACAGAGGGCGTGAAGGAGGGTCGTCTTCCCGGTGCCCACCTTGCCGGTCAGGACGATGAAGCCCTTTCGCTCCTGGGTCCCGTAGAAGAGCTGGGCGAGCGCCTCCCGGTGCCCCGGAGTCATGTAGAGGAATCTGGGATCCGGGGTCGCGTTGAAGGGCTTCTCCGCGAGTCCGTAGAAGGTCAAATACATGCCACGATCCTCAAGAGCCACCCCGCGCCATGAGGAGCGAGACCAGCCGCTCGTTTCCATTGGCGACGACGTAGGCGATGCCGACGATCATGACGAGGCCGATGAAGGATGCGCTGGCGGCGAGCCGCATGCGCCACCGCGCGCGGCGGAGATCGGTTTGGGTCACGATCCGCGGAATGCTGACCAGCACCGGCACAGCGCTGAACGCTCGGAGGTCGTCGACCGCGTGGAACGAGGTGTCGACGTGCTCGGCCAGCACCACGGCGCCGACCGCCAGGCCGAGCGAGACCGCCAGGGCCATCAGGAGCAGCCGAACACGGTTGGGCGCTGCCGGCTGCGTGTTGGGAATCGCCGGCTCGATGACACGAAACTGCTCGCCCTTCTGGCGATGCTCCATGCTCTCGGCGAGCTGGGCCTCCTCGTAACGTTTCATCAGGGATTGATAGAGCTCGCGAGTGCTTTCGTAGCCGCGGGAGAGCTCGACGTACTCCTGTTCCCGCCGCGGCACGTTCTCGACCCTGGCTTGATAGGTCTTGATCCCTTCTCGGAGCCGGGCTTCCTCGCTCTTGAGGACCTTGAGTTCCGTCTGCGCCTCGCTCAGGGCCTCCTTCAGTCGGAGAACGTAGGGCGAGAGGGGCACCGCCGGCGGGGTGGGTTGCGGAGCGCCTGGCTTCTCTTCCGTCTTCGGCTCGCTGGACTTCGCCTCGGCGAGCTCGAGCTCGAGCGCCGCGACTTGCGCGGCCAGCTGGACGACGTCCGGGTACCGTTCGCTGAACTGGGTGCGGAGTCTTGCCAGGTCCTGCTTCATCTGGGCCAGCCGAGCCGCCTCGGGCGTCCCGGGCGAGACCAGCCCGGTCGGGCCGACGTTTCCGGGGGTCACGAGCCACTCGGCTTCTGCGAGCTGACTCGACATCGTCTGCCGCCGTTCCGCGGCCCGCGTCTGATTGTCGGCGTTCATGCGAAGCTGTGCGTGTAGCCGCTCCAGGGTGGCGAGGTTGGTCTCCATCTGTTGAGGCAGCTCCCCCAGGTGGCGCCGCTTGAACGTGCTCACCAGCTGCTCCTGGACGTCGAGCCGCTTCTTCGTTTCCTCGAGCTGGACCTTGAGAAACTCCGCGGTACCGATCGCCTGGCGCTCACGGGCCTTCAAATTCTCCTCGATGTAGAAACCCGCGAGGGTGTTCGTGACGGCCGAAACCGTGGCAGGATCGCTCCCCTGGTAACTGAGCGTGAAGGCGATCGTCGCCTCGCGCTGGCCCTTTACCTCTGCACTCTTGAGCTCCAGCTTGATGTCGCCGCGTACGCGCGCGATGACTTCTTCGAGCGAGACCCGCTGCTTCAGATCCGAGTAGAGGCCAAAGCGGTTGATCAGGGCTTCCAGCCGCGAGCGGCTCAAGATTTCCTGGCTGATCGTGTGGAGCCGAGTCTCGAGGGCGCTCGTCACGGTCGATCGCACGAAGGCCTCGGGGACCTGCTGGCGGTCGACGAGCACGGTGGCCGTGGAACGATAGACATTGGGCAGGAACGTGATGAGACTGACGGCGGCGGCCACGGGGGCGGCGAACACGAGGATCGCGAGCCACTTCCGCCGGCTCCAGACGGCCAGCAGCATGCCCAGACCCATCTCTTTCACTGTATCGTCAGCCATCGCGCCCTTCATGGCACCAGAACGATGTCGCCGTTGCGCAGATAGAAATTCTCCTGCTCGCCGGCGATCTTGTTGTAGTTGAAGGGAATCCGCTTCATTGCCTTGCCGTCGGGCTGAAGAATGACAATGCGTGAGCGCGCCGCGAACTGCGTGAACCCGCCGGCCAGAGCGAGGACATCGAGCACGGTGGTCCAGCTCTTGAGCTCGTAGCGCCCGGGGCGAGCGACCTCACCGATGACTGACACTTTGAAGCTCCGCACGTCCGTCACGATCACGGAGACTTCGGGGCTCGGCATGTACTCCGCTAGTTTCTTTGTCAGAACTTCGCGGAGCTCGAGCGCGGTGAGACCGGCGGCTTGCACATCGTTCAGGAGCGGCAGCGAGATCTTGCCATCGGGCCTCACCGGCACCGCGCGACTCATCGCATCGTTCTTCCACACGGAGATTTGCAGCACGTCCTCCGGACCGATCCGGTAGGCCTCGGGTGCTGCACCGCGATTCGCGTCGCGCTCCGCGGCGCCGCCCGGCGGCGCCTGGGCGCCGGCGGGTTCGGCAGCGGTCAAGGCCGACATGATGAGCAGACCGGCGACGAAGCGGGCGACGGTGTGGTTCATTGCGGTGTGCCTTGTGTGAGCGAGCGGGCCGACGAGCGCCCGCCATCCAGCCCGGCCAGCTTGATCTTGTAGAGGAGGGCGCGGTAGCTGATCCGCAACGCCCGGGCTGTACGCACCCGGTTCCAACCGGTCTGCTCGAGCATCTTGGCGATCGCTTCGCTCTCGGCCGCCTGGGAAGCCCGCCGTCCGATCTCCCTGAGGGTGGGTTCGGCAACGGATGGCGCGGGTGAAGCGAGTGGCGCGCCGTTCGCTCCCGCCTCGGGCAGACGGATCCTCGTCAGGTAGGGGTCGTCCAGCACGATCATGCGCTTGATCAGATTCTCCAGTTCCCGAACGTTCCCGGGATACCGGTGCTGCTTGAGGCGCTCCATTACCGCGGGGGCTATGGTGAATCCGCCCCGGCCGTAGAGCTTCGCGTACCGCTCCACGAAATAGCTGGCCAGCAGCGGGATCTCGACCACACGCTCGCGGAGTGGTGGGACGAACACCTGAATCACGTTGAGCCGATAGAAGAGATCTTCCCGGAAACGACCTTCCGTGACCGCCCGCTCCAGGTTCTGGTTGGTGGCGGCGAGAACTCGGACATCGACGGTCAGCGTCGATTTGCCGCCAATGCGTGAGAACTCGCCGTCCTGCAGGACGTGGAGCAGCTTGGCTTGAAGCGCGGGGTGAAGGTCGCCGATCTCGTCGAGGAAGATGGTGCCTCGGTGCGCCGCCTCGAACTTGCCGATCTTGAGCTTGTGCGCGCCCGTGAAGGCGCCT
>Ga0184632_10001185_pt1 | contig 10647 bp, 7 predicted proteins | sample PLM31_50_b1_FD_133153 | JGI IMG/M metagenome (GOLD analysis project Ga0184632, IMG submission 133153) | Groundwater sediment microbial communities from an aquifer in East River, Colorado, USA - PLM3-1_50_b1 | ecosystem: Environmental > Terrestrial > Soil > Riparian zone | place: USA: East River... | reverse complement strand
CGCTGCACCAGGTCATGCAAGAGCGCTACTCCGAGCGCCGGCAGGCCATCGAGAAAAGCAGTGAAGAGGTCATGGACAAACTCGGCCCATCCTTGCGCCATGGCATGCCGCTCGCCGACTTCTTCCATTACAAATGGCGCGACACCGAGCTAGCGTTGAGCGCTCTGGCGCAACCACCGGCGGCAAGAGACCGCTTCGACGGCTATCTATTGGAGTTTCGAAATCCCCTGACCGGCGGGCCGACGATGACGACGATCCAGTGTGCCGTTCAACTTCTTACTCCCGAGGATGAAACCGAATCGCATCGCCACACGAGCACGGTAATCTATCATGTGTTTCGCGGCACCGGCGCCACCGAGATCGGCGAGCGCCGTTTCGATTGGCAACAAGGCGATTCCTTCGTCGTGCCGCTCTGGTACGCCCATCGCCATCTGAATCGTTCATCATCCGAAGACGCGATCCTTTTCTCCATGAGCGACGCGCCGGCTCTGAAAGCGCTCGATCTGTACCGCGAGGAGTCCTAGGCCAACAGTTAGGTGAGGGAGTGTTTATGGTCGACGTGAGACGAACCCTTGGTCGAATCGCCGCAATGCTATTCTGTCTGCAAGCGGCGCTATCGCTGTCGTGGCTCCAAGCGGCGTCAGGGTTGGAAGAGATCATCGTCTCATACGCCGGTCCGAGCGTCACTTTCCTGCCGGCGGAGGTGGCGCGCCAGCGCGGCTTCCTGCGCGAGCAGAACCTCGACATCAAGTTGCTGCTCACAAGATCGGAGGTCGACCTCGCCGCGTTGGTCAGCGGCAGCGTCGACTATACGCTCAGGGCAGGCTCGTCGTTCGTCTCTGCGGCTCGGGGCTTGCCCGTGCGCATCGTCCTTTTGGGCACGATGAAACCTTTCTGGGGCTTGGTCGTTCGATCTGAAGTCAAATCGGTCACCGAGCTCAAGGGAAAATCGATGGGGGTACCCGGACTGCTTGGCTCGCAGCATGTTTCCGCGAAATTCATCTTGAAGCATTATGGCCTCGACCCTGACAAAGACGTGGTCTATCGCGTCGTCGAAACGGGAGCGCGCATTCCCGCAATCCTGTCGGGCTCCATCGACAGCTCAATGATGGATTATGGCGAAGCCTTTAGAGCCAAAAAGGCCGGCCTCAAGATGCTGGTCAATGCCTCCGATCTTCACGCTCTGTTGGCCGGCGGTCTCGCCGTCAATATCAAAAAACTAAAGGAGCAGCCCGATCAAGTGCGACGAATGCTGAAAGCGATGACGCAAGCATTGAAATATATCCAAGAAAGTCCTGAAGGCACTCAACAGGTGATGATGAGTTGGCTGAAGCTCGATCGCGAAATGGCCGCTGATATTTATCAGATGGCGAGAAACAATTATACGAAGAATGGCATGGTGGACGAGCCGACGTTAAATACGCTGGTCACGAGCATGTTGGCCGAGGCCGGCATCAAGAAAGTCACTGTATCCCAGCTGGTGGATTTCTCCCTGCTTCAACAAGCTCTCAGGTAAACATGTTCGGAAATTTGAAAGCGAGACGTTTACGCCCATTGGGGCATTTTTGGACGTTTTTCTTGCCGGTCTATTTTCTCACCGCCGCGGCATTGGATCCAAGCGAAGTTACCAACGGCGAGTATCACAAGTTTATTCAGGCCACGCGCCGGTCGGCGCCTGAGCATTGGGTCAATGGCCGCCACCCCAAAGGCGCAGAAAACGATCCCATCGTCTTGGTAAACTTCCACGAAGCTGCGGCGTATTGCCGGTTTGTCGGGCGGCGTTTACCGTCGGTGGATGAGTGGCAATCAACCTGCGCATTGGGCACTCTGAAAAAGCGCGGCGATATCTGGGAGTGGACTTCAACCGACGTCGATATGGGCGGCCAAACTTATAAGGCCCTGTGCGGCCCGAGCAATACTTGCGATTGCTCCCACCGCTATTTGCCGCAATGGAAGAACGAAGTAAAAGGTTTTCGCTGCACCCGCGACTCCACACCAGTGACTGGGTTGCCGCTCTTCATCGGATCAGATCTAGCTTAGAGATCATTTCACGACGAATTAAGGAGTAACTCTATGGAGATGAACAAACCCGTTACAATTCCGGTGGAGACCGTCGGCCAGGCTTATTTAGAATTACTGCGCGCCCGCGGGATCAAGTATTTCTTCGGCAACAGCGGTACCGACTTTGGCCCGATCATCGACGGCCTGGCGAAGTTTGGCGCCGAGAAAAAGATGCATCCGATGCCGATCACGGTTCCGCATGAATTCGTCGCGGTGAGCATGGCGCAGGGTTACGCCATGATCACGGGCGAGCCACAGGTCGTCATGGTTCACGTGATCGTCGGCACAGGCAACGCATCCGCGGCGGTGATGAATGCCTCGCGCCTCAACGTACCGATGATCTTTTCCGCCGGCCGCACGCCGCTCACCGAAGAAGGGCTCAGAGGCAGCCGAACCAACTTCATCCACTGGGGGCAGGAGTCTTTCGATCAGGGCGGCTTGTTGCGCGAGTTCACGCGCTGGGATTACGAGCTGCGCAATGGCGAACAGGTGGAGGCCGTCGTCGACCGGGCGCTGGAAATGGCGCTTGGCACGCCGCAAGGTCCGGTCTATTTGACCTTGCCGCGCGAAGTGCTGGCGCAGAAAATGGACGCCATCACGATTCATCCGTTTCGCAAAAACAAAGCGGAAGCCTTGCAGCCAAGCGCCGAAACGATCAAGCGCACCGCGGAAATTTTGCGCCGCGCAATCAACCCGCTGATTATCACCGGCCGATTGGGGTCCGATCCCACAGCGGTGAGCGCGATGGTTTCATTCGCCGAAGCGCTGGTAGCCCCGGTAGTCACGCCGGCGAGCCCGTTCGTGAGTTTTCCCAACACTCATGATTTTCATCTCGGTGTGAGCTCCGCGCCGTACGTCAAAGATGCCGACGTAGTCGTAGTGGTCGAGTCCGATGTGCCATGGTATCCGTACCAAGGCAAGCCCTCTGAGAACGCGAAAGTGATCCAGATCGCCCGCGATCCGAACTACAGCGGCATTCCGATTCGCAATTTTCCCAAGGATATTTCCATCGGCGGCGATCCGAAGCTGGCGTTGGAGCTGCTCGCTCAAGAATTGAAGTCTCAACCGCGCAGCGAGAAGTCAACGGCGGAGCGCGCCGAGCGGATTCGCTCTCAGCACAAACAATACCGTGAACGTTTGAAACAAAAAGCCGAAAAGGCGAGCCGTGATAAGCCCATCGATACCGCCTGGTTGTCCTATTGCGTGGACCAGGTGAGAGACAGCGAGACCCTTATCGTCAACGATCATGGTGTGGCGCAGGAGCATCTCAGCTTGAGTGAGCCGGCAAGTTATCTTGGCGGTTCCCCCGCTGGTGGTCTGGGCTGGGGTATCGGTGGCGGCTTGGGCATGAAACTCGCCTGCCCGGAGAAAACCGTGATTGCCAGCGTCGGTGACGGAACTTATATGTTCAATAACCCGACGGCCTGCCATTTCGTCTCCGAGGCCTATGATCTCCCCATGCTGACGATAATCTGCAACAACGCGATCTGGCACTCCACCAAGGCCGCGACGCAACAGGTTCTACCCGACGGCTGGGCGACGAGCACGGGCAATTTTCCTTTATGCGACCTGACGCCCTCGCCGCGCTACGAGATGGTTGTTGCAGCCCACGGCGGCTACGGCGAGATGGTCGATGATCCAGCGGAACTCCTGCCGGCATTGAGGCGCGCTCTCAAAGTCGTCCGCGAGGAAAAACGTCAAGCCGTGCTTAACGTGATCTGCGGAACCCATTGACGCAGGTTGCTGAAAAAAACTCATATGCTTCGTTGCGCTCAATCGTCTCGCTCCAACGTACTCGCAATGTACGTCTCCGCTCGTCGATTTATCGCGCGCCTCGCCTCTGAGATCTTTTTGAGCAACCTGCGCACCTCATATAACTTGGGAATGGTGATGATGAATTCTTATCCTTGCTTCTCTAAAACCGTTCGGCTATTCCGAGTGGCATTCCTGGCATTGTCGCTCGGCGCGTTGCCTGCATCTGCTTCAGCGCAGTCCAATCGGCAAGCAGAATGGGAGAAAACTTTGCGCGCGGCGGAGTCCGAAGGGCAGCTGACGCTCTACGGTTGCTGCTACGAATATGACCGCGTCACCGAGCCATTCAAAAAGAAATACCCAAAGATCAAAGTTACCACCTTCATCGGCTCGGGCGGGCAGCTCGCCTCGAGAATTCTTGCCGAGCGGCGGGGCGAAAAATACATTCCCGACGTCGTCAGCTCCGGCGCTAACACCCTGCACGACGCCCTCTACAAAGCTCATGTTCTCGAACCGATTCAACCGGCGCTCATCCTCCCCGAAGTTTTGGACCACACGAAGTGGTATCAGGGCGAGCACCGCTACATCGACCCGGAGAAACGTTACATCTTCGCCTTCGTGGCGAACTCCCAGTCGGGACAGGTGATCTACAACTTGCAACAGGTCAATCCCTCGGAATTCAAGTCCTATTGGGATCTCTTGAACCCAAAGTGGAAAGGTAAGATGGCATCTCTCGATCCCACCACGTTCGGCATGGGCGCGGCGCTGCAGTTCTTTTATTTTAACCCCGAACTGGGGCCCGGGTTTATCAAAAGACTTTACGGCGAAATGCAAATCACGGTAAGCCGCGACCCGCGCCAGATGACCGACTGGCTTTCCGCCGGAAAATATTCTCTTTGCATTCGCTGTAATGCCGGCAGCGAAGTGGGAAAAGCGGTGCAGCAGAAGCTCCCCATCGGCTATCTCGATACCGAAGATTGGAAGGAAGGCGGCAGCTCCAGCGCCGCAGGGGGCACCCTCGGCATTCCCACTCGGGCGCCCCATCCCAACGCGGCGAAAGTTTTCATCAACTGGTTTCTCTCCCGCGAGGGCCAGATCGCGCTGCAAAAATTCGGACGGCCCGACGCGCACAACTCCCGCCGCATCGACATTCCGAAGGATGACGTCGATGCTTATAACCGCCTGGATGAACGAAAAAAATACTTCGATCTGGCAAAGCCCGAGTACCAGGACCTGACGCCGATCGTCAAACTCGTCAAAGAAGTCCTGCCGCAGAAATAAAATAGGTTCGCCATGAAAGTCAGCTCCGAGGAGGGAGTCATGAATAAGGCGCTTCGCGTCATCACGCTGGCTTTGTTTTGTGTCACGGCGTGGCACACTCAATCCAGCGCCCAGGAGAAAAACCTGGAAAGAATTCGCGTCGGCGGCGGCTCGGTGGGCGCGCCGCAGCTGACCATGTGGTTTGCCAAGGAGGCAAACCTCTACGAGAAGCACGGACTCGCAGTCGAGGCGATCTCCATTCCAGGGAGCTCCATGGCGCTGCAGGCCATGCTGTCCGGCGAATTGCCGATCATTCAGCTCGGCGGCGCGGCGTCGATGCAGGCTAACCTGGCAGGGGCCGACACGGTCATCGTCGCGACAATTCTCAAAAAGTTTCTCTTCTCGATTTTCAGCCGGCCCGAGATCACCAGGATCGCCGATCTTAAGGGCAAGCTTTTTGGCGCCACACGCTTCGGCACGCTTTCCGATTTCGCCTCGCGCTTCGCGCTGGAAAAGAACGGCCTAAATCCCGATCGAGATATCGCGATGGTTCAAACGGGCGGCCAGCCCGAGACCCTCGTTGCGCTTCTCACCGCTAGAGTACAGGCTGCCGCACTCTCTGTTCCTGCAATTCTGCGCGCAAAGAAAGCGAATATGCGCGAGCTGCTGGATATGGCTAAACTGGATGCGACCATCCACCAAAACGGCGTCGTGACGACGCGAAAATATCTCAAGACGAATGAGGACACGGTGCGCCGTTTCTTAAGGGCCTATATCGAAGGCGCCGCGCTCGCCAAAAGAGACAAGGCGTTCGCCACGCGCGTGATGGCCAAATATCTCGGCACCAACGAGCGCGAGATTCTCGACGACGCCTACGAGCGCGTCACCCTTCACCTCGAGCTGCCGCCGTATCCGACCGTCGAAGGTGTTTCCACGCTGCTGAAGACCTTAGAAAAGGCCCAACCCAAAGCCCGAACAGTCAAACCCGAGGACTTTATTGACAGCCGATTAGTCCGCGAGCTCGACGAAAGCGGCTTTATCAATCGATTGTAGCAGGGGCACACTGCGTGTGCGGTTCAATGTTCAAGGTTTAAGGTTCAAGGTGGGAAGGGGACGTTGAACCTTGGACTTTGAACTTTGAACCCGTTCGGCGAGCTCAAGACAGGCCTGGAAGTTTGAACGAGTATACCCACTGACGCTTTTCGATTTTATTCAGGATGAATGCAAAGCGGGAAGAACTTCTTGCAAAAAAATGCGAAACTGCTCATTCAAATCCTCACCGATCGGGCGAATGGCGACGTGGTCGACCCCTGCATCGATAAATCCGCGCAGGGAGTCGACGCAATGTTCGACCGGTCCGCAGGCGGTCCAGATTTCGACGCCCGGCCGGGTAAAGTCCTTTTGATAATACGCGTCGAGAAAACCTTTGGCTTGGCGAAACGCCTGCTCCCGATCGCGGTTCACGGAAACGCCGTAGTATAAAACGGTCTTGAATTGGTTCGGGTCTCGTCCTTCCTCCATCAACATATCCCGCAATCGACTCAGGTAGTGTTGAAACATTGCGAGCTCGATCTGATTGGTCATCCAACCGTCGGCGTAGCGGGCGATGCGCCGCAGGGAGCGCTCCACGCCGCGTTCGCCGATCTGAGTGGGTCGAGGCGTGCCGGCGATATAGATCGGGCAAGGCTGTTGTGTGGGTTTGGGTGAGAGATTCACGTCATCAAAGGTATAGTACTTGCCGTGGAAGCTCGCATGTTCATCGGACCACAGAACCTTGAGGGCTTGAATCATTTCTTCCAATCGCGCCGGCCGCTCTTTGCTTTCCACGCCCATCACTGCGAGTTCCTTGGCCGCCATCGGGTGTTGGCTTGCCGGATACCCCATGCAGGCCGCCAGCCATGTGCGTCCGCCCGATAGCACGTCGAGACTTGCCCACTGCAGGGCAAGCAACACGGGATTACGCTGGGCGATGGTGGCCATACACGCCACGCCGAGTTTCACTCGCGAAGTACGCGCGGCGATGGCGCCCAATAACGGAATGCATTCCAAACGAGGCTTGCTGAGGATGCTGTCGCCGACCCACACCGCGTCGATGGCGCCGCTGTTCTCCGCCTCGACGGCCATGTCGATAAGTTCCTTTGGCGGCGTTCCCCGCGTAACCAGCGCGCGATTGGACAAGGTGAGGCCGAAAGATGTTTTTTTCTCTGACATGCCGTGAGCATAGGACGAGGCCGCGCCATCTTTCAAGCGCTGCCTGTGCCGATCAGTTGTAGTGGATCATCTTGGATGATGTTCGTGAGTGTTCAATTAGAGACCCGACCTTTTCGACGAGGTCATCGACCGAATATGGTTTGTAAACGCAGTCCTTGACGCCGGCCTGGAGGAGCTCGGGTTTCAATTCTGGCTGCAGGTAGCCGGTTGTAATAATGATGCTCACGCCCGGGTTTTGCTCCTTCAGCTTGCGCATCACGTCGAAACCCGTAACTTTGGGCAAGCCGAGATCCAGCACGACGATATCAATCTCTTCCTTATGATGGTGATAAAGATCAATGGCTTCTTGGCCGTCCATGGCCGTCAAGGTTTGGTAGCCTGCCTTCGACAAAACCTCTATCAAAAGGCGAACCATCGCCTCTTCGTCTTCGACCACGAGAACGGTTCCTCGATCATCGGTATATTTTCGACTTGCGGCTTCCTCTCTCACTATATCATCAACCGCCGAGACTATTTCCGACTGAAGTATCGGCAAATAAATCCGAAACGTGGTGCCGAGTTCGGGCTCGCTTTCCACATCGATAAAACCGTTATGCTCTTTCACGATCCCGTAGACGATCGCGAGTCCTAGCCCCGTTCCCTCACCTACTCCCTTGGTGGTGAAAAAGGGCTCAAAAATCCGCGCCCGTACGTCTCCATCCATGCCGATCCCTGTATCGCTGATCACAATTGAGACATGCGACTCCGTATGGACCCCCGGGCGGAGCTCGCGCAGTTTATTCTCATCGATCCTTTCCGTTCTGACTGTGAGTTTCCCGCCCGCCAGCATGGCGTCGCGCGCATTGACGCAAATATTGAGTAGCGCTTGGCTCAATTGATTTGAATCTGCCATTACCGGCAGCAGCCCAGGGTCAAGATCCAATGCGACGTCAATAATTTTTGGAAACGATTGTTTGATCAGCTCGCTAATCGCCAAAACGATGTCGTTGGCATCGATGGGCGCTAAATGAGTCTCCGTCTTGCGCGCCACGGTCAGGAGTTGCCGGACCATGGACGCGCCGCGTTTGATTTGTTGGTCGATGGTTTTCAAACTTTTGTCAATCTCCTGCTCGGTTAACTGTTCCTCGCCGATGAGGTCAGCGTAACCTTGGATAATATTGAGGATATTGTTGAAATCATGCGCGATGCCGCCGGCCAGCGTCCCGATGCTTTCCATTTTTTGCGCGTGGCGGAGTTGCTCTTCAAGTTTTTTTTGCTCCTCGAAGGTTCTTAATAGAGCCGCGTTGGCTTCCTTCAAATCGGCCGTGCGCTCCTGAACTCGCCTTTCAAGCTCTTCGTTGGCTTTGACTAGATCATTTTTTGCTTCACGCACGAGTTCGTCCGCCCGCTTTCGCTCCATAAACTGGCCGAGCTGGCCGCCGATATCGCTGACCATTTTCAGGAAGCGATCGTCCGGTTCCCTAACCTCGCGGCTGAAGCATTCGATGACCCCAAGGGTCTTGTCTCCCAGTTTGATCGGGAAGCCAAAGCCACTATGTAGCCCCTCTTCAATCGCCGCTGGCGCGCGTCTGAAGCTGCTGTCCTCCGTTACATCAGGGATCCAGACTGCCTGGCCAGTGCTCCAGACCCGGCCTGACAAACCCGTTCCGCCAATGAACCTGCCTTCTTTTGTGACAGCCTCAAACCGCGGCGCATGGACGGACGGCATATGCCATACCTCGACATGACGCAATTCATTGCTAGCTGGATCCATGTGCCAAACGGCGCCCAGATCACATCCGGACCGTTCGCATAACACCTGGACGATTTTAGCGGCAGCCTCTTTGAGAGATGGAGATTCTGCCAAGATACGGCTCACTGCATCTTGAACCTCCAGAAGATGCTCGGCCCGCCGGCCCTCGGAAATGACTGCGGCAAGCACCAACGCCGAAATGGCGATAGTGCCCATAAAGGATTGCAGGTGCAGCAGCGATTCATTAGGGTTTGCATGGGCAAACGGACCAACGCCATTTAGCGTCCCGGCCAACGCGATCCCAGAGATGATAAACGCCGAAGTCACGGCGCCGCGCTGACCGAACCGGAACGCCGCCCACAAAAGCGGCAAGAGCATTATGTATTCCGAGCTGGGAGGGATGCCTAGTAAAAACACAAGGTAGGCAAGCAAGATCAGCGATAGCAGCAAACCTGCAGCCTCAACAATCCATTTGGTTTTCAATTGAAAATAAGGCGGTGTCAGCCAAATCAGCAGGATGGGGGCAACGATCAAATCGCCGACCGCATCGCCCAGCCACCAGGTGAACCAGATAGGTGCGTACTGATTCCAGCGAGCGAAGCCACCCAGGGTCAAGCTGGTGACGCCGAAGGTCGCGCTAACCGCGGTGCTCAGAATCGGAGCGAGCAGGACGAACTTGAAAATGTTTCTCGCTCGTTCAAAGGCTTTCGCGCCATTGGCGAAGCGATTGATCGCCCAAGCGCCTAAAAGCGCCTCGAGCGTGTTACCGGCCGCAATGCCAAAGGTGGTTGCCACCGACCCTTGCGTGGTGATGTTCAACAGAAAGGCGCCGAGAAAAATTCCCGGCCAAAGTTTATATCCCCAGAGGAGCAGTGCCGCCAAAGCTAACCCGGTCGGGGGCCAAACCGCAGAGGCGCTCGCATGTAGATAGGCTAAAGAAAGTCCGAGCTTGCCGGCGTAGAAATAAACCGCCGCGAGCACTAAAATCTCTGCCAACGTACGCAAGCCTGATCTCATGATTAGGTCTTTGTCCGCCGCCCGCAGGAGCTTGTGTAGAAAATCTCGCTCTCAATTGCTGTTTGGATCGAAAGACGGACACCGAATCGTATACGGAATGATCAGGCTCAGTTTCGGTTCCGTACGTTGATTGAGCCTTCGACTAAGTCTGTCGAAGCGGCGAGCTATGAATAGTAGCTCCCATGTCTTCATATTGTCAATCCAATTCACCGAACGTTGAACTTCCGAGACCATTTGAACGGCAGGAAGTTCAGGTTGACATCACGTTTCATAATCCCTTACTCTTCCGTCGCAAAGATCAACCCCGTACCACACCAGTCTCAACGGTAGCGGCGCTCGCCTCAAGAACATGGTTGGCACGGTTTGAAGAGGATCTCATACTCGCACGCCAATTCCCCCAACGATATGCGAATAGAGAGGGCATGAACGTCACTTTAATTGCGTCGGGTAAGCCTGCATTCGACTCCTGACTATCGGCTCTCCTGCGAAGCGCCCGAGGTTGGCGCAGAAAAAAACGAGAGGAGCAAGACATGGGAACGGCAAGACTGTTGTACTTAGGCATGAGCGCAGCCGGCATCGCGGTGGTTTTAGCGGCGTCGGCGGTGCAGCTAGGT
>Ga0184632_10001184_pt1 | contig 10649 bp, 8 predicted proteins | sample PLM31_50_b1_FD_133153 | JGI IMG/M metagenome (GOLD analysis project Ga0184632, IMG submission 133153) | Groundwater sediment microbial communities from an aquifer in East River, Colorado, USA - PLM3-1_50_b1 | ecosystem: Environmental > Terrestrial > Soil > Riparian zone | place: USA: East River... | reverse complement strand
GGCATCCTGCCAGTGCAGCCCACCGGGAGCGCCTAGCGCCTTGGCGATGGCCTCCTTGGCCGCGAAGCGCGCCGCCAGCGAGGAGATGCCGAGCAACCGCTCTGCCGGTGTGAAAAGGCGGTCTGCCAAACCGACGGTTCTTTCCAGCGACTCGGCGAACCGCGCAACGTCCACCACGTCGATCCCAACCCCTACGATCACCCGTCAAAGCCTGGCATACCTTCCGGCGGTGTCGCGGCGGCCGGTCGACGGGATCCGCTATTCGACGGTGACGGACTTTGCCAGATTGCGCGGTTGGTCCACCTCGTGACCCTTGGCCGTGGCCAGTTCACAGGCGAAGACCTGCAGCGGCACCGTGGCGACCAGCGGCTGGAGCAGGGTCGGCGTACGCGGAATGCGGACGAGCACGTCCGCGTAGGGCACGACGGCGTCGTCGCCCTCTTCGGCGATGACGACCGTCCTCGCCCCGCGCGCCCTGATCTCCTGGATGTTCGAAACGATCTTGTCGTGCAGTACGTCCCGCCCAGTCCGTGACGGCACCACGACGACGACAGGCAGCCCGTCCTCGATCAAGGCAATCGGGCCATGCTTGAGCTCACCGGCGGCGAAGCCCTCCGCATGCATGTAGGCGAGCTCCTTGAGCTTGAGTGCCCCCTCGAGGGCGACGGGGAAGCCCACATGACGACCAAGGAAGAGCACGCAGCCCGCCCCGGCCAGCGACCGCGCGAGCTCGCGGACCGGCTCCATCGTCCCCAAGACCTTGTCGACCTTGTCAGGCATGGCCGCCAGCTGCCGGATGATGTCGTCGATTTCGTCCCCGTACATCGTTCCGCGCACCTGCGCGAGATAGAGCGCGACGAGATAGCACGCAACCAGCTGGGTGAGGAACGCTTTGGTCGATGCGACGGCCACCTCGGGGCCGGCGTGTGTATAAACGACCGCGTCAGACTCCCGCGGGATGGTGGAACCGTTGGTGTTGCAGATCGCCAGGACTCGGGAGCCTTGTTCCCTCGCATGGCGGACGGCCATGAGCGTGTCCATCGTCTCCCCTGACTGGGAAATGGCGATGACGAGTGTCTGCCAATCCAGGATCGGGTCGCGGTAGCGGAACTCAGACGCCAGCTCGACCTCGCATGGAACCCGCGCCCAGTGCTCGATGGCGTACTTCGCGATGAGTCCTGCGTGATAGGCCGTCCCGCAGGCAACGATGATGATCTTGTCGACCTCACGGAGCTCATCGTCGTCGAGACGGACCTCGTCAAGGCTCAGCCGCCGGTTGACGCCGATCCGACCCAGGAGCGTGTCGGCGATGGCTCGCGGCTGCTCGGCGATCTCCTTGAGCATGAAGTAGTCGTAGCCGCCCTTCTCCGCAGCGGAGGCGTCCCAGTCCACGTGGTATTCGTTCGCCGAGGCCGGCGTCCCGTCGAAGTTGGTGACGGTGACGCCATCCCGGCGCAGCTCGACCACCTGATCCTGGCCTAGCTCGATGGCCCGGCGGGTGTGGGCGATGAACGCCGCCACGTCGGAGGCGAGGAAGTTCTCCCCGTCTCCACGCCCGACGACCAGCGGCGAGTTCCGGCGGGCTCCGACGACCACATCCGGCGCATCTGCGTGCACGGCGACCAGGGTGAACGCTCCAGTGAGCTGGCTGCACACCTGCCGCATCGCCTCGCCGAGGTCACCGCCGGTGATGGCATAGACGTCCTCGAGCAGGTGCGCCACGACCTCGGTGTCGGTGTCGGATCTGAGCTCGTGCCCAGCCTTGGTGAGGTCTTCGCGTAGCGCGGCGAAATTCTCGATGATCCCGTTGTGGATCACCGCGACGCGGCCGGTGCAGTCGATGTGGGGGTGGGCGTTGCGATCGGTGGGAGCACCGTGGGTCGCCCACCGGGTGTGCCCCATGCCTGTCGTGCTCCCGGCCAGTGAGCCGGACGCGGCCCCGCCCGCTGGGGAGGTCGCGTCGGTCGGCGACGCTCCCGCAGTTTCCTCACCTGGCGGCCCCTCGGCAGTCCAGAAACCGTCCTCTTCAAGCGCTGAGACGAGGTTGGCGAGCTTGCCTGCTCGCTTCTCCGTGACCACGCCACCGTCGGCGATCATGGCAACCCCCGCCGAGTCGTACCCCCGATACTCGAGCCGGCGCAGCCCCTCGATCACGATGGTCAGCGCCGACCGGTCGCCGACGTACCCAACGATTCCGCACATGGCGGTCAGCCTAACCGCGACGAGGTCTGCGGCATCGGCGCCTGGCTCGTGCGGCCTCGTTCGACCGCATACCGACCCATACCAGCTAGAAATCGGCGGTGCCGTGCGGAGACCCGCCTGGATGCCGGCGACAGTCGCCTCGGGACGGCCCCTTGGCCGTACGGTCGACGGAAGTACGGTCGATGGAAGCACGGTCGATGGCGGCACGGTGGAACGCGCCGGGCGGACTGATCCAGGAGAATCGTCGGATGCCCGCCCGAACCGGCACCGAGCAGACAGCGTCCCCCTGGGTCGAGCTGACCCGGGATGCCTGGGCCCGGCTGCGGGAATCAACCCCGCTCCCCCTCACCGCCGATGATCTCGACAAGCTCCGTGGCCTCGGCGAGCCGGTCGACCTCGTCGAGGTCACCGATGTGTACCTGCCACTTTCGCGACTGCTGAACCTGTACGTGGCAGGAAGCAAGCAGCTGCAGGAAGCGACGACCACCTTCCTCGGGGAGCCCGCAGGCCCAGTCCCGTTCGTGATCGGACTGGCCGGCTCGGTCGCCGTCGGCAAGTCGACCACGGCACGCATCCTCCGGGAGCTGCTCGCCCGCTGGCCGGACCACCCGTCGGTGGATCTGATCACGACCGATGGCTTTCTGCTCCCACTTGCCGAGCTGCGCAGCCGCGGCATTCTGCACCGAAAGGGCTTCCCCGAGTCCTACGACCAGCGAGCTCTGCTCCGGTTCGTCGCGAACGTGAAGGCTGGCGCAGCCGAGGTGAAAGCGCCCGTCTACTCGCACCTGACCTATGACATCGTCCCTGGCGAGTGGCAGACCGTTAGCCGACCGGACATTCTGATCATCGAGGGCCTCAACGTCCTTCAGCCACCCCGCCCTCAGCCCGACGGCCGGCCGCGGATCGCGGTGTCTGACTTCTTCGACTTCTCTGTGTACGTTGATGCCGCGGAGGACGACATCTCCAGGTGGTACGTCGACCGGTTCCTGACGCTCCGTGACACCGCTTTCGCCGATCCGCGGTCCTACTTCCACCGGTACGCGGCGTTGTCTGACACGGACGCGAGGGCGACCGCCGAGCGGATCTGGCACGAGATCAACGAGCCGAACCTGGTGCAGAACATCGTCCCCACCCGCGGCCGGGCCACGCTGGTGATTCGGAAGGCCGCGGACCACTCGGTTACCCGGCTGAGGCTGCGCAAACGCTAACGTCCCATGATCACTGGCAGACAGCTCTCGACCCCGACCGCCAGTGATCACGAACTCTGGTAGTGCAGCGGGCATCGGCTAGGGAGTGAGGGCAGCCCTGACGGAGGCGGCAAGATGGTCGGCCACCTTGGTCGCCTGCTCTCGAGTGGGTGCCTCGACCATCACCCGCACGAGCGGTTCGGTACCAGAAGGCCGCAGCAGCACCCGGCCTGATGCGCCCAGCTCGGCCTCAGCGGAGGCGACCGCCTCAGCGACCTGCTCCGACGAGTCCACCCGGCTCTTGTCCACGTCCTGAACGTTGACAAGGACCTGCGGCAGCCGGGTCATGACGGCCGCGAGCTCGACCAGCGGCTTACCGGTCGATGCTGTTCTGCCGAGCAGGTGCAGTGCAGTCAGCACCCCATCGCCCGTGGTGGCGTGATCGAGCAGGATCACATGCCCGGACTGCTCTCCCCCGAGGGAGAACCCACCGGCCTTCATGGCTTCGAGCACATAACGGTCACCGACAGCCGTCTCCACCACTCGTACGTCCTCACGCTCCATCGCCAGCCGGAACCCCAGGTTGGACATGACGGTGGCGACGACGGTGTCGTGGCCGAGCACTCCGGCCTCCCGCATGCTCAGTGCGAGCACGGCGAGGATCTGGTCGCCGTCGACCACGGTGCCAGACGCGTCGACGGCAAGGCAGCGATCCGCGTCGCCGTCGTGGGCGATGCCGACGTCGGCTTGGTGCGCCCTGACCGCCTCCTGCAGCCGTCCGATATGTGTCGAGCCGTATCCGTCGTTGATGTTGAGACCGTCCGGTTCAGCCCCGATACAGACAACCTCGGCACCGGCACGGCTCAGCGCCTCTGGGGCGACCACGTATGCCGCGCCGTTGGCGCAGTCGATGACCACTTTCATGCCGTCAAGCGAGTGGGGCAGCGACTCAAGGAGATGATCGATGTAGCCGCCGCTCCCAGCCGGATAGTCCTGGACCCGGCCGACCGCAGCACCTACCGGACGCTGCCAATTCTCTCCGATGCGGTGCTCGATCTCGTCCTCGATCTCGTCGGGCAGCTTGTGTCCACCGCGGGCGAAGAACTTGATGCCGTTGTCCGGCATCGGGTTATGCGAGGCGGACAGGACGACACCAAGGTCGGCGCCGAGACTGTCGGTGAGATAGGCCACACCCGGCGTGGGCAGGATCCCAACGCGCAGCACGTCGACGCCGGCGCTCGCCAGCCCGGCGACAACAGCGGCCTCGAGGAATTCGCCGGAGGCACGGGGGTCACGGCCCACCACCGCGATCGGCCGGTGGCCTTGGAACGCTCCTACATCACCAAGGACATGTGCTGCCGCAACGGAAAGATCGAGAGCCAGCTCGGCCGTCAGATCTCGATTGGCGATCCCGCGTACCCCATCGGTGCCGAAGAGATGTCCCAATGCCACTCCCTCGTCGTCTGTGCTTCATGTGCCCGACAACGTTCAGCCGCCTGGGAGGCACCCTAGGCCGGAACGTTCAAGCCGGCCGACACATCCCTTCGGGCCGCGTGGGCTGTTGGCCGGCGCGACGGAGCACGGGAGTCACCTGGGCGGCCGCGCCTGTCGCGGGGTGAAACATACATACCCCGGAGACGCGAATAGTCTCCGGGGTATGGGAGGCCTCCGGCCGCGATCAAGTAAAGCCGGCCGCGGGCTGGATTAGCGCTTGCTGTACTGCGGCGCCTTGCGCGCCTTCTTGAGTCCGTACTTCTTACGCTCCTTGACCCGGGCGTCTCGGGTAAGGAAACCAGCCCTCTTCAGGGTTGGCCGGTTGTTGTCGACATCGGCCTCGTTGAGCGCGCGGGACACACCCAAGCGCAGCGCGCCGGCCTGGCCGGAGATGCCACCGCCCGTGATGCGGGCGGTCACGTCGTATCGGCCCTCCAGGCCTAGCGTTCGCAGCGGCTCGTTCACCATCTGCTGGTGGACCTTGTTCGGGAAGTACTCCTCGAGCATCCGGCCGTTGATCGTCCACTGGCCGGTGCCTGGGGCGATCCTGACGCGCGCGATCGCCTCCTTGCGGCGCCCGGTCGCACCAGCCGGTGTGATTGCGGAAAGTGGAGCCGGCGGTGCCTCGATGACGGGAGCAGGTGCCTCCTCGTCCTCGTCCTCGAGGACCGGGGACTCGGCTGTGGCCTCAGACACTGCCAGGGTTTCCTTTCATTACAGACTGCGGAGGTCGGGCTTCGCAGGACAACGTCGCCACGCTGTGGTCGCTGGTCTCGTTATGCGTGGCCGCGGTAGCACCTACTGGACGACCTGGGTGATCTCGTAGGACTCGGGCTTCTGTGCTTGGTGCGGGTGCTCCGGTCCGGCGTAGACCTTGAGCTTCTTGATCATCTGTCGGCCAAGACTGGTGTGCGGGAGCATGCCCTTGACGGCCTTCTCGATCGCCTTTCGAGGGTCCTTGGCGAGCAGGTCCGCATAGCGCACCTCACGGAGGCCGCCCGTGTAGCCGGAGTGGCGATAGGCGATCTTCTGCTCCCGCTTGTTGCCCGTCAGTGCGATCTTGTCGGCATTGACGATGACGACAAAGTCACCGGTGTCGACGTGCGGTGCGTAGATCGGCTTGTGCTTGCCCCGCAGCAGCGTCGCGGCCTGGGATGCGAGCCGGCCGAGGACGACATCGGTAGCGTCGATGACGTGCCATCGACGCTCGACGTCGCCGGACTTGGGGCTGTACGTACGCACGGTTGTAGCCTTCGTTAGTCGTTGGGATGGAGCTTGCTGGCAGCCGAAGCCGCGTACTAGCGAGATGATCCGCCTGGCGCGACTCCAGCGCGCCTTAGCGCAGCTCAGCAGAGCCGACGCCGCTACGCGCAACGACCTCGCAGAATACCTGGCGATCGCCGCCAGGGTCAAAGTGGCCGCATCTCGACGCCACGGGCACGACTCCGGCTGCGTGCGCCCGGGTAACTGTCCGAGTACAACTAGGGCTCCGGGCCTCTGTGGCCTCATACTGTCGCTGCCCGCACGTGCCCGGAGCAACGTCGCGGCGTTGTCCCGGAGGAGACGGCTGGTGGCAGATGACACGATCAACCACCCGCCGTCACCCCTCGCTGAGAGCGGCAAGGCCGGCGGCCCGGAGACCGGGCGGGATCCAGGCGCGACCGACGTCCCGCGCGTCGCTGAGGATCGGGAAGCGACCCTCAGTGAGCCGCCGGCACCAGGTGCACCCGCGGATCCGGGGGTCGCCGCCATGGTCGAGGGTGCTCATGCAGCCGTGCCAGGTTCACCAGTTGTCGCAGCGCCGAAAAGGCGACGGTGGTGGGGCCGCACGCTGGTGATCGGCATCGCGGTGGCGACAGTGCTCGCCCTCGCTGCCGGCTCGGGGTCATACCTCCTGCAGGGCCGGGACCAACAGGATCGCGGGGCCGCCGCGCCCACCCCTTCGGCCTCGCGGGACACCAGTTATGTGGACGTGCTCAAAGAGACCACCGGCAAGCTGAATGCATTGGCGGATCGCCGGGGGCACGCCATCATTCGGCGCGACAGAAGCGGCTTTCTCGCGGGCTTGGACCCGTCGAACAAGAAGCTCATCAACCAGCAGAAGACGATCTTCAAGAACCTGACGACATTGCAGGTCACCAAGCATGAGTTCGAGGTCGGCTACACCGACGTGCCACGCCCGGACAACCTCGACAACCTCGGCGGCACCTGGGACACCGGCTCGGCCGACATCACTGAGCTCGTCCAATTGCGCAAGGTGGACAACCAGGCGACCGAGGCTTCCTACACGTGGGAGCTCACGGTTCGCGGCGGCCGGCTCCTCATCACCGACATAAAGCCCACGGAGGGGAGCGGCAGCTACGCCCCGACGCCTTGGGACGGAAGCGTCCTGACCGTGGTACGAAGCCGCCACATGATCGTCGCGGCCACCCCCGACGCGGCCGATCGGGCGAGGCAAGTCGCAGACGCGGCCGAAGCCGCGTACTCGCACTCCCTGCCGTACTGGAGGAAGGGCGTCCCGAGCGAGTTCGTCATCTTCGCCACCGCGAAAGGGTCCACCTTCCGGCGTTGGTACGGCGACGACGACGAACTCGGGGAAGACGAGGCGATCGCGAAGGCGATCGAGGTGCCGAGCTGCTGCAGCAACAGGCGGCGCCTGCTCGGTGATGTCACATCGCTGCGAATCACCGTGGACACGAGCGAGCATCCGGATCGGATCGACCTCGAGTGGACGCTCGCGCATGAACTCACCCATGCGGTTGCCGAGCCGCTGACGCCGCTCAGCAACGACGTGATGGTCTGGGCAGATGAAGGGTACGCGGAGTTCGTCGGAGTGAAGATGCTCGAGTCCCGTGGCTACGTCGCCAATTGGGCGAGCGTTGCCAGAACAGCCGCCAGAAAGAAGACCTTCAAGCGCAGGCTCCCCGGTGACGACGGCTTCTACGGGAAAAACGGTGATGCGAACTACGCGTTGTCGGTGCGCTTCTTCGAGTTCCTCGCCGACCGCTACGGCACCGGGAAGACGCGCGACTTCTACTTCTACCTGAATGCCATGAGACACCCGGATGCGGACGCAGCCATGCGGAAGTATTTCGGCACCTCGCAGAAGAAACTCGTCGCCGCCTGGGCAGCCTGGGTCGCCTAGTGTCCCGTGTCCGAGGTCCTTTGACGGTGGCCCGAGGACCGCTGGATGAATAGCAAGGCTGGATACGGGACACTTGGGGCGCCGCGCGCATGCTGTGTCAGATGCGAGACCGGGGACCCACTCCTGACAGGTAAAGGGCCAAGCACGCCAGACCGGCGAAGAGCAGCGTCGTTGTGGTGATGTCGCCGATCGTCTCGTCGATGAGATCGAGGACGAAGGCTAACGCGAAAATCGCCGCAGCTATCAGACCGAGCATCTGCTGACCTCCAGATCGGACGCTCCCAACCACCACGCAAGGCGACCGGGTGATCGAGAAAGATATCGCTAACCAGCGGAGCTAAGCGATCACTTCGACAGCGCGGCGCCAGCGGGACCCGGCGGACACTAGCGAAGGCGGTTGACGCGGCCCTCATCCCAGACGGGCTCGAGGGACTCGTAGACGGCACCGTCCGCGCCGAAGATGAGGTATCGGTCGAACGACCGCGCAAACCACCGGTCGTGGGTCACCGCGACGACGGTGCCCGCGTATTGTGCGAGACCCTCCTCGAGTGCCTCGGCCGAAGCGAGGTCCAGGTTGTCTGTGGGCTCGTCGAGCAGCAGCAGGGTGGAACCGCCGAGCTCGAGCTGGAGGATCTGCAAGCGCGCCTGCTGGCCGCCTGACAGTGATTCGAACGTCTGATCAGCCTGCCCGCTCAGCTCGTACCGGCGCAGCGCCGAGATCGCCGGGCCGCGCTGCAGCGCGTGCTCGGTCCAGAGGACGTCGACGAGTGTCCTCCCGACGAGCTCGGGGTGGTCGTGAGTCTGGGCGAAATGTCCCGGCACGACGCGCGCGCCGAGCTTCCACAGGCCCGTGAACGGCACCGTGCCACCGCCGAGCAGCCGGAGGAAATACGACTTGCCAGAACCGTTCGAGCCGAGCACGGCCACCCGTTCGCCGAAGAAGACTTCGAGGTCGAACGGGCGCATCAGACCGGTGAGCTCGAGCCTCTCGCAGGTGATCGCACGGACGCCCGTCCTGCCGCCGGCCAGCCGCATCTTCACCCGCTGCTTGGGCGGCGGTGCCTCCGGCGGCCCCTTCTCCTCGAACTTTTCCAGGCGGGTACACATGGCGTGGTACTTCGAGGCCATGTCGGGCGAGATCGCCGCCTGCTGCTGAAGCGTGCGCACCAGCTGTTTCAGCCGCTCGTGCTCCTCCTCCCAACGGCGCAGCAGCTCGTCCAGACGCTCGTGCCGCTCCTTGCGGGCCTCGTGATAGGTCGCGAACCCGCCACCGTGGACCCAGGACCGTCCACCCTCGATCGTGACGATTCTCGTTGCCACCCTGTTGAGCAGCTCCCGATCGTGCGACACGAAGAAGATCGTCTTCTGAGTCTCCTGCAGGGTGTGCTCGAGCCACTGCTTGGTCGGCACGTCGAGATAGTTGTCCGGCTCGTCGAGCAACAGGACTTCGTCGGGGCCGCGGAGGAGGGCCTCGAGGACCAGCCGCTTCTGCTCGCCCCCGGACAACGTCCTAACGTCGCGGTACTGCGCCCGGTCGTACGGCACACCGAGAGCGGCGACGGTACACGTGTCCCACAGCACCTCAGCGGCGTAGCCGCCGGCATCGCCCCAGTCGACAAGCGCGTGGGCGTAGCGGAGCTGCGTCGGCTCGTCGTCGCGTTCCATCATCGCGAGCTCCGCCGTGTCCAGTTCGGCGGCAGCCGTCCTGACGCGTGGCGGAGCCACAGACACCAGCAGGTCACGTACCGTCGAGTCGTCCCGGACAGAGCCGACGAACTGCCTCATGACCCCCAGACCACCGCTGCTGGTCACAGTTCCCGTCTTGGGGCTAAGGTCACCGGCGATCATCCGCATCAGTGTGGTCTTGCCAGCGCCGTTCGGCCCGACCAAGGCCACCTTGGCGCCGTCACCGACGCGGAATGACACGTCCTGGAAGAGCCCGCGTCCGTCAGGTAGCTGATGGCCGAGCTTGACGGCCTCGATGTGACCCACGGATGAGGAGTCTTACCCAACGACCCAGATGAACACGAACCCATTTCAGCACTGGGTCGCCGGTCACCGCGATTCGACGATCTCCCTGGCGGCTGCGACGAGCGCGGCGTTGTCTGGGGCCGGGCTTCCATCTGGGAGGTTCAGGACGTCTTCCAGGCCGATCCGCACGTCGAAGAGGCGGGACGCGGCCATACGCAACACGGGCCACGCGCCGTCATTCATCCCGTGCAACAGCACAGGCAGACCGAGGCCGGCCACGGCAACCCCGATCGCCGCACCTTGGATGAGCGCCGCCGTGTCGCCCTCCATCGGCTCGCCCATCGCTCGCAGGCAGCGGGGAGCGAGTGGATGCGCGGCGAACTCTGCGGCGATTGTGCTCGTCCAGAGGCCCGCCTCGACCCCCATCCCTTGGTCGATCAGATGCCCGGCGAGCTCTTCGGCGCCGTCCTCATGCCAGTTAACGGAGGCGAAGTCGGGCCGCACCTCCCAGGCACGAACCAGGGCGCGCCGTTGCTCGGGGCTCTCGACCGCCCAGGCACCGGTCGTCGTTCCCACCGGAACCCCGGGCACCGCCGCGCGCACTGCCTCTATCGCCGCCGCGACGTGCGCTGGATCAAGGCTGTCCCTGC